>Ga0129310_1003390_pt1 | contig 10383 bp, 7 predicted proteins | sample Go1ome_2_FD_94433 | JGI IMG/M metagenome (GOLD analysis project Ga0129310, IMG submission 94433) | Western lowland gorrila individual fecal microbial communities from Wisconsin, USA - Go1022A metagenome | ecosystem: Host-associated > Mammals > Digestive system > Large intestine > Fecal | place...
CAGATCGACCGTGATAAGGTCCGTGCCTATGGCCTGACCGTCGCGCAGGTCTATCAGCAGATCGCGGCGGACCTGACCACCACCACCACCGCCAAGACCCCCGTTGTGGTGGACGGCACTTCCATGACGGTTCAGATCACCGATAACCTGGACCCCGTCACCAAGGAAAACATGATGGACATTTCCTTTGAGACCACCACCATGTCCGCGGATGGCACCACCACCACGGGCACCTGTCAGCTCAGTGATATTGCCACCTGGACCGTGGGCACGGCCCCCGACTCCCTGACCAGCGAGAACCAGACCCAGTTCGTCACCGTCACGGCGGACACTCTGCCCGGCTACAATACCACCGTGCAGGCCCGTCAGGTCAAGAAGACGCTGGACGCCTACACCCTGACCGATGAGATGCCGGAGGGCTGCTCCTTTGACGTGGGCGGCGAGTCCGGCAACGTCAACAAGATGACCAATGAGATGGTGCAGTGGCTGGCACTGGCCCTGCCGTTCGTCTATCTGGTCATGGTGGCACAGTTCCAGAGCCTGCTGTCCCCGTTCATTGTGCTGTTTACCATCCCGCTGGCCTTTACCGGCGGCCTGCTGGGAATGCTGCTCACGGGCCAGCAGCTGACCATGATCTCTCTGATGGGCTTCATCGTCCTGATGGGTACCGTCGTCAACAACGGCATCGTCTTTGTGGACTACACCAACCAGCTCCGCCTGGGCGGCATGGAGCGCCGCGCGGCCCTCATCGCCACCGGCAAGACCCGTATGCGCCCCATCCTCATGACCACCCTGACCACGGTGCTGGCCATGCTCCAGACGGCCCTGAGCAACGATATGGCCGGCCAGCTGATGCGCGGCATGTGCGTCGTCATCATCTGCGGCCTGAGCTACGCCACTCTGATGACCCTGTACATCGTCCCGCTGATGTACGACATCCTCTTCAAGAAGCCGCCGCTCAACGTGGATATCGGCAGCGAGGAAGACCTGGACGACATCCCGGACGACGCGGCCGAGTTCCTGGCGCAGGCCAACGCGCAAGCATAAATTCCCCTGCAAACAAAAAAATCCTCATGGAGCGCTCCATGAGGATTTTCTTTTGCAAAACTACCAAAAAATCTCCAAAAATATTGGCTGTTAATTCTAAAAAGTTCTGCCCACAAGCGTGTGAAACTATGATATAATCATAATTATGAAAGATACACTCAGGAGTGCGCCTGCTGGGTGTGAACCAAATGATGAGGAGGCGAGCGCAATGGCACAGTTTCGTTCCAAGCCTTTTGGCGTGACAAAAAGCGGCGAAAAGGTCAACGAGTACATCATCTCCAACCCCGGCGGACTGGAAGTGCATGTGCTGAACTATGGCTGTGTGATCAAAAATATCCTTGTCCCCACAAAAAAGGGCCCGGTGGACGTGGTCATAGGGCATGACACCCTGGCCGACTACGAAAACGACTTCAACTCCCAAGGCAGCACCTGCTGCGGTGCGTTTGTGGGGCGGTACGCCAACCGGATCGAGAACGCGGTGTTCAGTGTAGGCGGCAGGGCCTACCATCTGGAAGCCAACAATGGCAAAAACCATCTGCATGGCATGTTCCCGCGCAAGATCTACGAGGTGAAATCCTTTGGCGATACCCTGTTACTGGAGGCGGAGAGCCCGGATGGAGAAGACGGGTTCCCCGGCAATCTGAAAATTTCGGTGCGGTATATCCTCACGGAGGACAATGCCCTGCGGATGGACTACCGGGTGTCCTCCGACGCGGACACCGTGCTGAACCTCACCAACCATACCTATTTCAATCTGGATGGTGAGGGCGATGTGCTGAACCAGAAGCTCAAGCTCTACGCGTCCCGGTATCTGGAGGGCAACAACGAGACCTGCCCCACCGGGCGCATCCTGCCCGTGGCGGGCACGCCGATGGATTTTACTTCCGGCAAACCGCTGGGCCGGGACATCGACACGGGCTTTTCCCAGACCACCATGGTGGGCGGCGGCTTTGACCACTGCTTTGTCATTGACCGGGACCGCGGTTCCAGCCAGAGCCTGTGCGCCTGGGCCACCAGCGAGAAAAGCGGCATCAGCATGAAGATGTACACCACCCAGCCGGGCATCCAGCTTTACACGGGCAATTTTTTGCAGGATTGCCCCACCCCGGGCAAGGGCGGCGTGCCGCTGCAGAAATACGGCGGCTTTGCGCTGGAGACCCAGCACTTCCCCTGCAGCCCCTCGCACCCGGAGTTTCCCACCACCATCCTCCGCGCGGGCAAGGTCTTCCGCGCGAACACCACGCTGCGTTTCTTTACCGGACGCCAGTGCGGACGCCTTTGAAAAGAGAGAACGGAATGGCCGCCCAGCCGGGCGGTCATTTTTGTGTTCCGGGGGATCTTTCTCTCATTTGCACAAAAAGCGTCTTCCCTCCATGGGCAGGGTGCAAAAAAATTTGTGGTTTCATCATCGCGCAGAAAAAGATGCAACAAGAATCCAGCTGCATAAAATGGGCGGTACTTGATTCCGCGTGCAAAAAGCGGTATTCTTTAGGCAGCAGGGGCAAGGCCCTTATAAAGAATGCAACAATGGTGACGAGAGAGAGGTTTTTGCAATGGCAATTCTGGTTTCCGGCGGCGCTGGCTACATTGGCAGCCACACCTGCATTGAACTGTTGAACGCTGGCTACGATGTGGTGGTGGCCGATAACTACTATAACGCTTCTCCGGTGGTGCTGGAGCGGGTCAAGCAGATCACGGGCAAGGACTTCCGCTTCTATCAGGCCGATATGACCAAGCATGAGGATGTGGAGAAGATCTTCACCGAGTGCCCGGACATCACCGCGGTCATCCAGTTTGCAGCCTACAAGGCTGTGGGCGAGAGTGTCTCCAAGCCCATTGAATACTACTATAACAACCTCAACTGCACCCTGGTCATCCTGGATGTGATGCGCCGCCACGGCTGCAAGAACTTTGTCTTCAGCTCCTCGGCCACCGTTTACGGCGACCCCGCCAGTGTACCCATCACCGAGGACTTCCCCGTGGGTGCCACCACCAACCCCTACGGCACCACGAAGGCCATGACCGAGCGCATCCTGACCGATGTCTGCAAGGCGGACCCCACCCTGAACGTGGCCTTGCTCCGCTACTTCAACCCCATCGGTGCCCACAAGTCCGGCCTCATTGGTGAAGACCCCAACGGGATCCCCAACAATCTGATGCCCTACATTGCAAAAGTCGCTGTGGGCAAGCTGGAAAAAGTGCACGTTTTCGGCAACGATTACCCCACCCCGGACGGCACCGGCGTCCGCGATTACATCCACGTGGTGGATCTGGCCCGCGGCCATGTCTGCGCCATCCGCAAGCTGGAGACCAATTGCGGCCTCTTCATCTGCAACCTGGGCACCGGCAAGGGCTACAGCGTGCTGGATGTCATCCATGCCTTTGAGAAAGCCTGCGGCAAGAAGCTCCCCTACGTCATCGAGGCCCGCCGCCCCGGCGATATCGCCGAGTGCTACGCCGACCCCTCCAAGGCCAAGCGTGAGCTGGGCTGGGTTGCTGAGTACGGCATCGAGGAGATGTGCGCCGACAGCTGGAACTGGCAGAAGAAGAACCCTGACGGCTACCACACTGCAAAATAAAAGGATTTTCCACTGCGATTGTCCATAACGTTGAAAACACCCCTGTCTGCCGCGGCAGACAGGGGTGTTTTTGCATCGCGGAGGTCATTTCACGATAGGACATTTTATGAAATGCGGTCCGCGACGAAATTTGTCGTTGGCATCCCTTGACAAAGGATAAAAGTTAGCCTATAGTACCATTGTTAATACAGACTAACAAATGGTCGAAGAAAGGCGGACAACCATGACACTGAAAGAACTGAACATCGGCGAAAGCGCTGTCATTGAGACGGTTGGCGGACAGGGCGCCCTCCGCCAGCATTTTCTGGATATGGGCCTGATCCCTGGGGAAAAGGTCACCCTTGTCAAGTTTGCACCCATGGGTGACCCGATGGAGCTGCAGATCCACGGCTACGCCCTGACCCTCCGGTTGGATGACGCGGCCCAGATCAACGTTTCCCCGGCAAAAACCGTCCGGGTGGTGCCCGCTGCCTGCCCGGAACAGAAAGTGGTAGAGCACCCCGGCCTGGGCGAGGGCGGCCGCTACCACACCAAAAAGGGAGAGAATCCGCTGCCGGACGGCACGACCCTCACCTTTGCACTGGCGGGCAACCAGAACTGCGGAAAGACCACCCTGTTCAACCAGCTTACCGGCGCCAACCAGCATGTAGGCAATTTCCCGGGCGTGACTGTGGACCGCAAGAGCGGTGCGATTAAGGGCCACCCGGAGACCGAAGTGACCGATCTGCCCGGCATTTACTCCATGTCGCCTTATTCCAGCGAGGAAATCGTCACCCGGCAGTTCCTCATCAATGAGAAACCCACCGGCATCATCAACATCGTGGATGCCACCAACATTGAACGGAACCTGTACTTAACGATGCAGCTCATGGAGCTGGATACCCCCATGGTGCTGGCGCTGAATATGATGGATGAGGTGCGCGGAAATGGCGGTACCATCCGCATCAACCAGATGGAGGCCATGCTGGGCATCCCGGTGGTGCCCATCTCCGCGGCCAAGAACGAGGGTGTGGATGAGCTGGTAGACCATGCCATCCATGTGGCAAAGTATCAGGAACGCCCAGGCCGGCTGGATTTCTGTGGCGAGGACGACCACGGCGGTGCGGTCCACCGCTGCATCCATGGCATCATCCATCTTATTGAGGACCACGCCAAGACAGCTGGCATCCCGGTGCGTTTTGCCGCCACGAAGCTGGTGGAGGGCGACCACCGCATTGAGGAAGCCCTGCAGCTGGATCAGAACGAAAAAGAAATGATCGAGCACATCATCCTCCAGATGGAGCAGGAGCGCGGGCTGGATCGGGCCGCTGCCATTGCGGATATGCGGTTCCACTTTATCCACCAGCTGGTGGCTCAGACCGTTGTCAAGCCCCATCAGAGCAAGGAGCAGCTCCGCAGCAACCGCATTGACCGGATCCTCACCGGCAAATATACGGCCATCCCGGCCTTTGTGGGCATCATGGCGCTGGTGTTCTATCTGACGTTCGGCGTCATCGGTTCAGGCCTGCAGGACCTGCTGGCAGCGGGAATTGACCGGCTGACCACCTTGACGGATAACGCCCTTACGGCATGGGAAGTCAACCCGGCGGTGCACTCACTGGTCATCGACGGCATCTTTACAGGCGTGGGCAGTGTGCTGAGCTTTCTGCCCATCATTGTGACCCTGTTCTTCTTCCTCTCCCTGCTGGAAGATACCGGCTACATGGCCCGTGTGGCGTTCGTCATGGACAAACTGCTCCGCCGCATCGGTCTTTCGGGCCGCAGCATCGTGCCGATGCTCATCGGCTTTGGCTGTACAGTGCCCGGCGTGATGGCCAGCCGCACCCTCCCCTCGGAGCGTGACCGAAAAATGACCATCCTGCTCACTCCGTTTATGAGCTGCTCGGCCAAGCTGCCCATTTACAGCCTGTTTGCAGCGGCATTTTTCCCGCGTCAGGCCGCGTTGGTCATGGTGGGATTGTATTTCCTGGGCATCCTCGTGGGCGTAGGAATGGCCATTCTCCTCAAGGGAACGGTCTTCAAGGGCGAGGCCGTGCCCTTTGTGATGGAGCTGCCCAACTATCGCCTGCCGGGCCTGAAAAATGTGGCCCAGCTGCTCTGGGAAAAGGCCCGGGATTTCCTCGAGCGGGCGTTTACGGTCATCTTTATGGCCACCATCGTCATCTGGTTCCTGCAGAACTTTGACCTCCGGCTCCGCCTGACGTCTGACCCGCAGACCAGCATTCTGGCCCTGCTGGCGGGCGGGATCGCACCGCTGTTCGCGCCGCTGGGCTTTGGCGACTGGCGTGTCTCCACGGCCCTCATCACCGGCTTTATGGCCAAGGAGAGCGTTGTTTCCACCCTGACCATCCTGTTCGGCTCCTCGGCAGCCTTTGCAGCTGCCCTTACCCCGGCCCAGGCGGCACCGCTGCTGGTCTTCTGTCTGCTGTATACCCCCTGCATTGCTGCAGTGGCCTCTGTCAAGCGCGAGCTTGGCGGCAAGTGGGCGGCCATCATGGTGTTAAACCAGTGCGCCACCGCGTGGCTTTGCGCGCTGGTAATGCGGCTGATCCTGCTGGCGATCTAACGGCAAAATGGAAAAAAGCTCTGTCGGGTTTCGGCAGGGCTTTTTTCATCCTTGACAGAGAGAACGGCCTGTGCTATAATCGCTTCAAATTTGAACAATCTAAAATTGAAAGAAGTGAAGCTGCATGAACCCCAGCCTGGAATTCTCCCAGAAATTTGCGGTGGCGTATAATGCCGCCTGCAAGCCCCTGTGTCAGGAGCTCAAGCTGCCGCAGACGGCGCTGGATATCCTGCTGTTCCTCGTCAATAACCCCGAATACAAGACGGCCAGCGACATCGTGGAGGTGCGAAAGCTAAAAGCGAACCTTGTCTCGGTCAATGTGGACCGCCTCGTGCAGGAGGGCTACCTCCGGCGGGAGACCGTGGCAGGTGACCGCCGCAAGACCCTGCTCATCGGGACGGAAAAGGCCTGCTCCGTGGCAGAGCGGGGCCGGGAGGTACAGAACCGTTTTCTGGAGCGGCTGCTGGACCACACGGACGAAGCCCAGCGGGCGGCGTTTTTTGCCACGCTGGAGACCATGAGCAAAAATCTGGATGCCATCATTGAGGGGGAAGATTAAGATGCATATTTTGTATGTTCTTCTGGTCACATTTTTTGCCGGAATGGGTGCCGGCCTCGGCACCGGCTTTGCCGGGATGAGTGCGGCGGCGGTCATCAGCCCCATGCTCATCACGTTTCTGGGCATGGACCCCTACATGGCCGTGGGCATCGCCCTTTCGTCGGACGTGCTGGCCAGTGCGGTGTCCGCTTACACCTACCACAAGAATAAGAATCTGGACGTGAAAAACGGCCTCATCATGATGGCCAGCGTGCTGGTATTCACGGTGGTGGGCAGCTGGCTGGCAAGCCTTGTTCCCTCTCGGGCGATGGGCGGTTTCTCGGTGTTTATGACGTTCCTGCTGGGCATCAAGTTCATTGTCAAGCCGGTCATGACCACCAAAGAGGCCATGCAGGGCATCTCCGCAAAAAAGCGTGCCATCCAGTCCATCGTCTGCGGTGTCATCATCGGCCTCATCTGCGGCTTTGTGGGGGCCGGCGGCGGCATGATGATGCTCCTCATCCTTACCAGCGTGCTGGGCTATGAACTCAAGACCGCCGTGGGCACCAGCGTCTTCATCATGACGTTCACGGCCCTGACGGGTGCTGTCTCCCACTTCGCCATCGGCGGAGCCCCGGACTGGACTGTGTTTGCCCTCTGCGTCCTCTTTACCCTGCTCTGGGCCCGTATTGCGGCGGTCTTTGCCAATAAGGCGGACGCCAAGACCCTCAACCGCGCGACCGGTATCGTGCTGGTGGTGCTGGGCATCGTGGTCATGGGCTTCAATCTGCTGACAAAGTAAAATAACAAAAACCAACAGGAGCCTGTGCGTGGGAATCGCTTCCCGGCACAGGCTCCTGTTGGTTTTACAGAGGAGTGTTTGTCGTTTTAAAGGTGCCTCACTGCACGAATTCCAGGTTCACGTTGCCGTTGCTGGCATTGGCCGTAAAGCTCTGGGCGGCGCCAAGATTCTGCTGGACAGGGGCGCTGCTGCGGACGGCGAAGCTATCGTCGTTGGCGTCGATAAGGGTCACGCGACCATTGCCTGCGGTCAGGTCCAGGCCATACTCCGCGCCGCGGCCCGTCACGGTGCCCACCACGCTGGCGTTGGTGGCGGTGCAGTAGAAATAGGGCGACGAGGTGTGGTCCAGCTTGACGTCACCGTTCTGGGCCTGTGCGGTAATGCTCAAAGCCGAGGTGTTGGCCAGGCTGATGCGGCCGTTCCGGGTGGAAGCGGCAAAGGTCTGGGTGAGCAGGTTGTTCACTTCCACTTTGCCGTTGTTGGCCGTGGCGTTCAGGTTATCCAGGCTGCCGCCGGTAATGGAAATGTTGCCGTTGGTGGTGGTCAGGGTGTTGGACTGAGACGTCATATCCTGGATGGTGATATTGCCGTTGCTGGTATCCACCGTGAGGCCTGCAAACGCCCTGCGGGGCAGCTTGACGGTCATGGTGCAGACGCGCTTGCTGTTGTTCACGCTCATGGAAGCGTCGCCCTTGAGGCCCTGAATGTTCAGGCTCGGGCCCGCAATGGTAAAGCTGTACAGCTCTCCGCCCGTGCCAAAGGCATCGTTGTAGGAGCTGTTGTAGCTGTACTCCACCACCACATGGTCCACATCATCGGCTTTTACCGTCACATCGGCGTATTTGTCGCTGACGGACAGGCTGCTGATGGCCTCTGCCGTTTCATAGGTTTTGGTAATGAGCCCCGCTCCCGCGCTGTTTTCCTGCGGAGAGGGGGTAAAACCACAGAGCAGAGCCACCGCTGCCGCCGCAGACAACAGTGTGCAGAATAGCTTTTTCATGGTTCAAAACCTCCAATCTGAGACTTGGACAGACGTGCCCAAATTTTATTACAGATTCTACTATAAAAATAACGCGAAACAAAGAAAAAGTCAAGAAATACAACAAAAAAGCCCGCGCAGAGCGCGGGCTTGGAAAAACTGCTTATTTCTCCTCGATGGTGGAGTGCTCGATCACCCAGTCAGCAGCGCGGCGAATGGCCTCGTTGCGGCGGATGCTCTCCACGTTGGACTTGGCCATGATCTCTTCCAGAGGCTTCTTGAGCTTGTCGGCACGCTCCTGCATCTTGGCGGTCATCTCCTCATCGGTAGGGACGAGGTTCTCCTGCTGTGCCACCTGCAGCAGAGCCATCCGGGCGCGGGTGTTGTTCTCCGCGGCCTTGTGGACGTTTGCGGTAAAGGTCTCGCGGGTCTGGTGCACCTGGGACAGGTAGTGGTCCAGGCTGACGCGCTGCATCTGGAGCTGCTGCTGGATGTTCTCCATCTCGCGCTGGTAGGTGCTCTCCACCAGGACGCTGGGGATCTCGCCCTCCGCGGCGTTGGCCAGCTGAGTCAGGACCTGATCCTTGGCGCGGTTCAGGGCGCTGGCGTGCTTGCCATCGTGGATCTGCTGGCGGATCTGCTCACGGAACGCTTCCATGGTGTCCACCTTGCCCACTTTCTTGGCAAAATCACTGTTCAGGGCGGGCAGCTGGCGGACGCAGACGTCGATCAGCTTGATCTTGAAGACGGCGGGCTTGCCGGCCAGATCTTTCACATGGTAGCGGGTGGGGAACGTGACAAAGATGTCGAACTCCTCGCCGCCCTTGTGGCCCAGGATGCCCTCCTCAAATCCGGGGATCATCCGGCTGCTGCCCAGCTGCAGGGTCTGGTTCTTGGCGGAACCGCCCTTGAACGGCTGGCCGTCCATCTGGCCCTCATAGTCAATGTGGACGATATTGCCCTTGACGGCCGGGCCCTTGTGGGGCACCAGCTCGGCAGAGGCCTGACGGCGGTGCTCCAGCACGTTGTCGATCTCTTTGTCCGTGACAGCCGGGGTGACGCACTCGACCTTGAAGCCGGAGGTCTGGGCCAGCTTCAGCTCGGGCTGCAGGGCGGTGGTGGCGGTGGCCACAAAGCCCTCGTCTTTCTTCACGCTGACCAGATCATAGGTGGGCTCGTCCACGGCACGGAAGCCGTGCTCTTTCATGGCGGCGTCATACAGAGCCGGCACATCCTTGTCCATCAGGTCGTTGATGGCATCATACCAGAACGTGTGCTCTCCGCGGTCCGCCTCGATCTGAGCGCGGTCCGCCTCACCCTTTGCAAAGCCCTTGATGGTGTAAGAGGCGCGGGTGCGCTCGTACACGGCGTTGGATGCGGCCTCCAGTTCCTCAGCAGAAGCGCTGAACGTCATTTTGCAGACACTCTTTTCGGGAGTTTCCACGCTTACCAGTTTCATAGGTTCTACCCTCCGTGCTGCCCCAAAAGGAGCGTTTTCAAACATTAGTAAAGTTATTATAGCACAAGTAGGGCAAAAGCGGTATAATAAAAAGAAGAAAAAGTGCTGCAAACGGCATTTTGCTGGTAGTCCTGCTCCCGCTGGCCCTACGGGCGCGAAAATCGCCCGGCGCCTCGCCGGGGAGCCGTGATCAAGGCGGTGTACCGGTACACCTGAAATTGGAACGACGTAAAAACGCATTTTTCTAAAAAATCAAAAATATTTCAAAAAATTGTTGACAAAACCCTTTGCGAGTGATAAAATACATCTTGTTCCGAACGGAACGTATGCGTTGGTAGCTCAGCTGGATAGAGTGACTGACTACGAATCAGTAGGCCGGGGGTTCGAGTCCCTTCCATCGCACCAGAAAATGC
>Ga0129310_1003391_pt1 | contig 10381 bp, 7 predicted proteins | sample Go1ome_2_FD_94433 | JGI IMG/M metagenome (GOLD analysis project Ga0129310, IMG submission 94433) | Western lowland gorrila individual fecal microbial communities from Wisconsin, USA - Go1022A metagenome | ecosystem: Host-associated > Mammals > Digestive system > Large intestine > Fecal | place...
AGCATGACGAACATCAGGATGACTACCAGAAGTGCCACAATCACACCGATCTCTACATAAGCATTGACATAATTGCCCAGCTTGTTCACGGAACCCATTCCGGGTACGATCACACGGGTCTCTTTCAATGCGGTAAAATTCTCATTGGCAACATTGAAGGGCTTGGTATTTACGATAGTGGTCATACCTCTGGCGAAAAACATCCCCGCCAACGTCACAATAAAGGGCTGAATGTCCAGGTACGCTACCAGGAAGCCCTGTACAATACCGAAAGCCAGGCCGATGGCTACCGCCAACAGCATGGAGACAAATACATTACCGCCGCCGAAGTCCAGATACACGGCACAGCTCATGCTGACCAGCGCCACCACACCACCGACGGAGATATCGATTCCACCGGTGATCATGACCAGACTCATGCCACAGGACAGGATGATCAGGGCTGCATTGGCATTCAGGATATTGAAAAAGGTCTGAGGCTTTAAGAAGCCTTTTCCCTGGAACACAATGGCTCCGATATACATTACGAAGAATACTACAATCGTGATGGTCAGCAGCAGATTGGTATCTGTCATATTTTTTAACTTCTTACCCATATCAGCCAACCTCCTTTACGGCCTTGCCCTGCTTCAGCTTCCTGCCGACAGAGGACAGCCATTCTCTTACCTTGGGAGTACTAAGTACTACTAACAGGATGACCACCACTGCTTTGTAAGCGGGGAGTGCATCCGACTGTACATCGAACTTGTATAAGGTGGTGGTCAGGAACTGAATGACATAGGCACCCAGAATGGAAGCTGCCATATTGAACTTACCACCGCTTAAGGAGTTACCGCCAAGTGCTACTGCCAGGATGGCATCCATCTCGATATCCTTTGCGATAACGGAGTAGTTGATGGAGGACAGACGGCTTACCTTGATCAGGGCTGCTACCGCTACGCACAGTCCCAGGATCACAAAGGTCAGGAACTTGATAAATGCAGGATTCAGTCCGTTTAACTTGGAGGAGTTCTCATTGATACCTACGGACTGAGTGTAAAGTCCCAGTGTGGTGAACTTCAATACCAGGAAGATCACCAGTACACAGGCCGCTGCAATGAAGAACGGGGTAGGAATGGGGATTCCCGGAATAAATCCGCCGAAATAGCTGAAGGTCGGATCGCTTACGATAGGTAGTTCATTGTTGTTGATCCATGCAGCGATGGAACGACCGGCCGTATAGAGAATCAGGGTCGCTACCATGGGCTGGATCTTGAAGTATGCTACCAGCACACCGTTAAAGGCACCGAAGAGCATGGCTGCCACACAGGCAATGAGGAATGCTACGATAATGGGAGCCTGCAGGGTATCGGGTCTGGAGTTGGTACCGCACAGTACTCGTAAGATCACGCTGCCCGCGATGGCGATGGCAGCGCCCACGCTGATATCCTGTCCGCCGGAAGCGGCAGTGACCAGTGTCATGCCGATAGCCAGGATCGCCAGTTCGGAACCGTAGTCTAAGATTGTCATCAGATATCCGGACAATACCGGATCTCCTGCGCTGTTATATCCCAGTGTGATTTTGAAAAAGCTGGGATCCGCGATCAGATTGAATACCGCCAGAATGATCAGGGCTGCAATGGGAATGAAGATCTGCTGCCGGAACAATCCGCTCAGGAAATTTTTATTCTGTTTTTCTGTTGTCTTTTCCTTACTCATGCTTACTCTCACCTCCGGCAATCGTACTCATAATCCTGGTCTGGGTCAGATCTTCTCCGGACAGTTCTCCTACTACCTTGCGGTCTCTCATGACTACCAGGCGGGAGCAGGTACGGAGCATTTCGTCGGTCTCGGAAGAAATGAAGGTCACGCTCATGCCTTCCCCTGCCAGTTTCAGTACCAGCTTCTGGATATCCACCTTCGTACCTACATCGATACCTCTGGTGGGTTCATCCAGGATCAGATATTCCGGATGTGTCAGAAGCCATCTGGCCAGAATAACCTTCTGCTGGTTACCACCGGACAGTGACTTGATGGGAGTCTCTGCGGATGCGGTCTTGATATCCAGCAGTTTGATGTATTCGTCTGCGAATTTATTTGCTTCCGCCCGGGAAATGGGGTGGAAGAATCCACGAAGCACCTGTAGTGCCAGGATAATATTCTCTCTTACGGACAAGTCACCTACGATACCGTCACGCTTTCGATCCTCCGGCAGATAACCGATACCGCAGCGCATGGCATCTAACGGCTTGTTGATCCTGACCTGTTTGCCGTTCTTTTTCACCGTACCGCCAATGACACGGTCGGCACCGAAGATGGCTCGGACGCACTCGCTTCGGCCGGATCCCAGCAGTCCGGTAAATCCGTTGACCTCACCTTTCTTAATATAGAAATCAAAAGGCTTGATCCCGGCATCACTGCACAGGTCCCTGGTCTCGAACAGAGGCTCTCCACCCTCTGTCTTCTGCTCTGTGGGCTGCTCTCCCTTGATGTCGGACAGGTCATCCAGCTCCTTGCCTAACATCTTGGATACCAGCTGTACTCTGGGCAGATCTTTGATGGCATATTCACCTACCAGGCTGCCATCACGCATAACCGTGATCTTGTCACACACTTCATATACCTGATCCAGAAAGTGGGTTACAAAGATGATGCCCACGCCTCTGGCCTTCAGATCACGCATCAGGCCAAACAGCTTTTCTACTTCCTGCTCATCCAGAGAGGAGGTCGGCTCATCCAGGATCAGTACCTTACAATCCATATCTACAGCTCTGGCAATGGCCACCATCTGCTGTACGGCGATGGAGCAGCTTGCCAGCTGTTGGGACGCTTTCGCGGGGATATCCAGATTCTGTAAAATCTTGTCTGCGTCCTCATTCATTTTTTTCCAGTTCTGATAGATCTTGTTGGAACGTCCTATATACATGTTCTCCGCCACGGACAGATTCGGGCAGAGTGTGATCTCCTGATATACGGTACTGATGCCCAGCTTCTGTGCCTCCTGCGGAGAGTGAATGGATACGGCTTTGTCCTTGCCGTCGATGAAGATCTGTCCTTCATCCTTGCTGTAGACACCTGTCAGCACCTTGATCAGGGTTGACTTTCCGGCACCGTTTTCACCCATCAATGCATGGATCTCACCTTTGTTCAGGTGGAAGTCCACACCCTTCAGAGCGCGTACACCGGGAAAGCTTTTGTGAATATTTCTCATTTCCAATACTGTTTTATTGTCCAAAAGTTTCACCCCTTCTGTTATCTGATAAAAGAAGCGCGGAGCTAGCATGCGCCGCGCTTCTGGTCGTTTCCGTCAGATTAGATACCGTAGTTGTCTACATCTTCCTGCGTAATGGTGGTTGCATCGAAGCCCTTCTCATCCATGATGATGGTCTTCTCGGAGATGGTCTCGCCGTTCTCCAGCTTCTTGATGATGTCATTGATATAGGAAGCCTGGAAAGGATTACACTGTCCATCGTAGTTCCAGTTGCCGGCCTTCAGTTCTTCCAGAGCCCACTTGTTGCAGTCAAAGCCCATAACGATAACGTCTTTGCCGACACCGTGGGAGATATTAGCCTTATCCAGAGCAGCTACAGCACCCTTAGCCATGTCGTCGTTTTCAGCGTAGATTACATTGAAAGGAGTACCCGCGTCGATTACGGACTGTACAATCTGCTGTGCTTTTTCTGCGTTCCACTCAGCGGTCTGCTGTGTTACGAGGTTGAAGCCATCGTTTGCTGCTGCGTCATCCAGAGCACCGGTACGGCCCTGCTGTGCTGCGGAACCCATAACACCCTGTAAGTGGATGATGTTGTATTCGCTTAAGTTCTGGCTCTTTAACCAGTCAACTGCGGTCTGGCCCTCCTTCGCCATATCGGATACGATGGATGCCTCATACAGGCTCTCATCTGCATCAATGGTACGGTCAAAGAGGATAACACGGATGCCAGCATCCTGTGCGTCCTTCAGTACGGAATCCCAACCGGCGGTATCTGCTGCGGACAGAAGCAGATAATCAACGCCATCCTGAATGAACTTCTGTGCTGCGGTAATCTGCTCATCGTTCTTTAAGCTGTATGCGAAGGATGCTTCATAGCCGTTAGCCTCAGTGAAGGTATTCTTCATATCCTTATCGTTGGCAGTACGATAACCGGACTCGTTGGGGTCGTTGTTAATGATACCAACCTTGATCAGATCCCCGGAGGAGCCGGATGCGCCTGCACTTCCGGTTGCTGCGCTGCTTCCTGCATTTGAGGAGCCACATGCTACCAGACTGAATACCATGGTTGCTGCCATAACTGCTGCTAAAATTTTCTTCTTCATTGTGTAACCTCCCAATTTGTTTTGTTCCCCAAAGAACTATTTCTTTGATGATTTCATTGTAAGACAGACCGGCATAAAAAACCATGAAGATACCTCATGGAAAAGTTGGATTTTTTATGGCAAAAAAGAACCACCGCCGCAAAAAGTTGATTTTTTTACGATAGTGGTTCATTTTTTTAACATTGCGGAAGTCTGACCGTGACGCAGGTGCCTTCCCCGTAGGTACTGGTAATGGTAATGCCGTAATTTTCTCCGAAATTCAATCGGATCCGCTCATTGACATTATAGAGACCGTAGATCTCGGTCTCCCGTGCCCTCCGGTTACGGATGCCTTCCCGTATCTGCTCTAACCGTTCCGGCGTCATGCCTTTGCCGTTGTCCGTGATCCGTAAGATACAGTCCTCTCCGTCCCGTTCGCCCTCAATCCGGATCATGCCCTTGCCGCGCTTGTTCTTGATTCCATGGTACAGTGCATTTTCCACCAGCGGCTGCAGGGTGATCTTCGGAATCTGACAGTGGTTCAGTTCTTCCGGAACGCAGATCTCATACTGGAGGATGTCCTGATAGCGCATCTGCTGGATTTCCAGGTAGCTGCGGACATGCTGCAGTTCTTCCCTGACCTCCAGAATGTCCTGTCCCTGATTCAGGGAGATCCGGAAAAAGTCCGACAGGCTGCCTACCATTTTCACCACCTTTTTCTGTTCTCCCGCCTCCGCCAGCCATACGATGGCATCCAGGGTATTATAGAGAAAATGGGGATTGATCTGGGACTGCAGCAGTTCAAATTCCGCCTTGCGCAGTCGGATCTGTTCTGTTTTTACCTGCTCTAACAGTTCATTGATCTTGTCGATCATGGTATTCAGGGAATCGCTGAGCATCTGCGCCTCCACGCCGCCCGTCACATCGGACCGCACGGTCAGATCCCCTTTGGCCACCTGATCCGTCACCTGGGTCAGACGCCTGATGGGGCTCGTGATACTGAGCGGAATATAATAGGATAAAAATAAGAACAGCGCCAGAATTAAGGCAAAGGCAATAATCGAAAAACGGATCATATTCACGAAGAAATCCTGATACTGCTGTCTGCTCTCCTGAATCCCCCGGATTTCATAATAGATGTACTGGGACATGGTGTCTCCCACCAGTGAAGTCACGATCTGTACGTCATTTTCCCAGATCTCTATATTGTCCTCGTAGCGGTTGCCCTCTCTGATATTTTCCTCGATCCTGCCGATGTAGGTCTCCAGATTGTTCAGATATTTTTTCACACTGGTCAGTCGCTTTAAGTTCTCCTGAGATTCCGTCAGTTCTTCCAGACCTGCCACGATCTCGTCCGCTTCCATCAGCAGATCATGCAGGCTGGATTCCTCCAGTGTCTTGTTCCCCACGATCAGCAGATAGGTCTCATAGTCAAAATCCTTCTGGAAATCCAGGCTGAACTGGCTGGCCATGACGGAAGAATTGATCATATCCTCGTATCTGCGGTTGTTATTCCATAGATTATAGAAGCAAAAGATCAGGAATAATACAAAAGGCACCAGAAGGCAAAGATAGGAATATCTTATCTTTGCCACCAGTGTCGAATGTTCATACAGTTCTTTTATCTTTTTTCTCATACGGCATTCCCTCCCCGGCTGCAGGCTAATTAGTACCGCCCCGGTACTGGGTAGGAGTCATTCCCTGAGTTTTTTTGAACAGGTAGGAGAAATAGTGGGGATCCTTGTAGCCCACCTCCTGGCTGATCAGGCTGCTGCGTTTACCGGTGCAGCGTAACAGTTCCTTAGCCTTATTCATGCGATAGTCCGTCAGATATTTGATAAAACTCTGGCCGGTCTGCTGGCTGAAGATCATGCTCAGATGGTTCGGTGAGAAATTCACATGGGACGCCAGCAGATTCAGGGAAAGTTCCTCGTCTGCATAGTTCTCGTCAATATATTTCATCACCTGATCCACCACATCATCATAACGGCTGCTGGCTGCTTTATCTCTTACTTCCAGCGCTTTCTGCAGGATTCTGGTAATATAATGGATGGCACTGTCACTGTCCTGCAGGGTCTTCTCATCCTGACTGGGTGTCTCCAGTTCCTGGGTGTCCGTCTGCAGGCTCTCCAGAAAGTCTGCCACGCAGAAATAGGCATCCATGGTGATATACTGTCGGAAAATATTGGACTGCAGCGCCTTGCTGCTGAGATCCCGGAAAAATTCTTCCACGAAGTAAACCACTTCCTCCCGGTCTCCCTGTTTTAAAAATTCCTGGATTCTGGTGCGGTCGATCTGCTTGGGATTGACTTCCTTGATGTCAAAATTGTCTTTCTTCCGGGCTTCCTGCGTCATATGTCCACTGTCCAGGATCTGGCTGTCCTGCACCAGATACCTGTGGGCAAACGCATGGCTGGCCTGTTCAAAGGATACCGGAAGTTCCCGCAGGCGGTTCACCGGCCTGCCGATGCCGCCGAAATACCGCACATGCTCATAGCCTTCCATAATATCCCTGATCCGTTCGATGTATTCCTGCTGTGACAGCAACAGTTGTTCCTCGGAATCCGCTTTTATCAGGAATGCCTTGCCTTCCAGATTACGGTCAAAGGCAATCACCGTCCTGCCATCCTCCAGTCCCCGCAGCTGTTGTTCGATCCGGATCAGGCTGCCGGAATATTCATCCTGTGCATGCCGCAGAGACTGGGTCTTGAACAAAACGATATTATACCAGGGTGCCGACAGGTCGATTCCCAGTGTCTCCGCAGACTCCAGCAGTTCTGCCACGGTGCTCTCGCCGGTGACCAGTTCCTGAAACAGTTTTCTGCGCTCCCGGAGATTGTTTTCCTCCATCTCCTGCAAATACCGCTCTCTGATCTGGACGGCTCTGCGCTTTTCCTCGATCTTTGCCGACAGTTCGTCCAGTTCCGCCAGAAGTTCCTCGCCGTTGATGGGTTTGGACAGATACTGGGCTACACCCAGCTTGATGGCCTCCTTGGCATATTCGAATTCCTGATAGCCCGACAGAATGATGATCTCTGTATCCGGAAGTTCCTTGCGGATCAGCCGGCTCAGTTCCAGTCCGTCCATAAACGGCATCCGGATATCGGTGATCACGATATCCGGACGTAATTTCTGGATCATGGGGTAGGCCAGTTCTCCGTCGCCGGCCTCCCCACAGAATTCATAGCCATGAGCCTTCCAGTCAATATTATTTTTGATTCCCTCACGGATGACGAATTCATCCTCCACCAAAAACACTTTTAACATTTCTACGATACCCTTCTTCTATCTGTCCACAGATTCTTTTTATTTCGTTCTCTGCTTCACCATCCGTTATTATACATGGAAATTCTTCCTGCGGATAGATGTTTTTGGTTTTTTCGTATTCCGTTTTCCGAATGTCCTAGCGGTAGAATACCTCTCCCAGCATCAGGTCTCTCTTCAGATCACGGATCTTCGTATCCTTGTCAATGTAAACGGCCTCAATGCCCATCATGGCTGCCCAGTCACCCATCTGCTCTGCAGTCAGATCGTAGGTGAATGCCGTGTGATGTGCGCCGCCTGCCAGGATCCATGCTTCCGCACCGGTATACAGATCCGGTTCGGGTGTCCAGAAATTGGTGGCTGTGGGAAGCTTCGGCATGGGTTTCTCCACCTTCTTGCAGTTCACGTCGTTGATGATCAGACGGAAACGATTGCCCAGATCGATCAGGGAAGTGGCAATACCGTGTCCCTCCTTGGAAGTAAATACCAGTCTGGCGGGGTCCTCTCTGTCTCCCATGGACAGCGGCTGACACTTGATACTGATGGGACCGTCTGCAATGGTGGGGCAGATCTCCAGCATATGAGCTTCCAGAATACCTTCCCTGCCCTTGACCAGGTTGTAGGTGTAATCCTCCAGCATGGAAGTACCCTTGGCATCCTTTTTGCCGGCGGTCATGATCTTCATGAGACGTACCATGGCAGCTACCTTCCAGTCTCCCTCTGCGCCAAAGCCGTAGCCCTTTTCCATCAGTCTCTGGATTGCCAGACCGGGCAGCTGTTTCAATGCACCCAGATCCCCGAAATGGGTAACAATGGCCTGATAGTTCTTCTCTTCCAGGAAACGTTCAAAGCCCAGTTCGATCTGTGCCTGTACAGCCACATGTCTCTTGAACTCTTCGGGATCTCTTCTCTCTAATAAAATATTGTATTTCTCGTAGTACTCGTCCACCAGCGCATTAACATCGGATGCAGACACGGCATCCACGCTCTCTGCGATCTCGTTCACAGGGTAAGCATCTACTTCCCAGCCGAACTTGATCTGTGCTTCTACCTTATCACCCTCGGTCACTGCTACGTTACGCATGTTGTCGGCCACACGCATGACACGAATATGGCTGCTCTCTACCACGCCGACAGCGGTGCGCATCCAGGATGCGATCCTGTCCTGTACCACAGGGTCGGACCAGTGGCCGACCACAACCTTGCGTTCCATGCGCATACGGGTCACGATGTGACCGTACTCTCTGTCACCGTGAGCGGACTGGTTCTCATTCATGAAATCCATGTCAATGGTGTCATAGGGCAGTTCCTCGTTGAACTGGGTGTGGAAATGCAACAGAGGCTTGCGATATTCCTGTAAGCCCAGGATCCAGGATTTCGCCGGAGAAAAGGTGTGCATCCAAGTGATGACACCGGCGCAGTTCTCATCCAGATTCGCTTCATTAAAGGTACGGCGGATCAATTCGTTGGTAATCAGCGTCGGCTTCCATACCACTTCATAGGGCAATATGCCGGAAGCGTTCAGGGCATCCACGATCTTGTGGGAATGCTCCGCTACCTTTGCCAGGCACTCGTCCCCATACAAGTCCTGTGATCCCGTGCAAAACCAGAATTGATAGTTTTTTGTCTGTAACATAAGTAATACCTCCTGTCATTGAATACCATTTTGATAGTACTATTTTACAACTTGTATGCTTCTGCTAACAAGTTGTATTTCCAACTACCAGTTCCGGCTGGATGAGAATCCTTCTCTCCTCCGGCTGCAGGATTTCGCCCTGTAACAGAGACAGCAACAGCTGTGCCGCCATTTCCCCCAGTTTCTCCTGGGGATGGACGATGGTAGTCAGCTGGAGTCCTCCTCCGATGGCCATGTAGGAATTGTCATACCCTGTGACGGAGATGTCATCCGGAACACGGATGCCCCGGGCCGTCAATGCCGGAATGACCTGCATGGCAATCTGGTCGTTGTAGCAGACTACGCTGTCTAATTTTATTTCCTTGGACAGCAGGCGGAGAACTCCCTCCTGAGGATGGATCTTCCTGTCCTCCGTGTGGAACCAGATCACCTTGTCGGGATCGTAGAGCACACCTGCTTCCTGTAAGGCCTGCACGTAACCCCGGTGCCGGTTCTGTCCCTGGATATCATCCGCCTTGAACACACCTGCAATCTCTCGGTGCCCGGTATCCAACAGATATTTTGTGATCAGGTATCCACCCCTGCAGTCATCCATCAGCACCTGGGGCTTCTCCTCCATCCGGTCAAAGCAGCCCTGAATAAACACATAGGGAATGCCGTACTCCTCCAGCTGTTCATACAGGTGCAGATGCCTGCAGCTGATCTGACTCTTGCTGGGTTCGATGATGACGCCGTCGATATCCTTCTGCAACAGTTCCTCCAGGCACCTGGCCTCCTGGCTCCGGGAATTTCTCGTATTTTTTAATAAAATGCTGTACCCCTGTGCCGTAAGAACTTCGTCGATGCCCTGAATGACCCGGGGGAAAATATAATCCGACAGGTAGGTGGTCACCACGGCAATATTGTGGGACTTGTGCTCCGGGCGTACCCGTTCCGACACAAAAGTCCCTTTCCCATGTACCGCATAAATATAGCCTTCCTGTTCGAGAATGGCCAGTGCCTTGCGGACCGTCTGGCGGCTTACCTGATAGGCGGCGGCCAACTGGTTCTCCGAGGGGACACGGTCGCCGCTTTGTAACATTCCAAGGCGGATCTGTTCCTGTAGGTCATGATGCATTTTATAGTATTTCAGCTGTTTTTCTTCCATGGATTCCGTCACTATTCTTTCTCTGTCCGGGTTTTACGCATCCCGTCCTGGTTTCCGGG
>Ga0129310_1003393_pt1 | contig 10364 bp, 9 predicted proteins | sample Go1ome_2_FD_94433 | JGI IMG/M metagenome (GOLD analysis project Ga0129310, IMG submission 94433) | Western lowland gorrila individual fecal microbial communities from Wisconsin, USA - Go1022A metagenome | ecosystem: Host-associated > Mammals > Digestive system > Large intestine > Fecal | place...
AATTTCTGCAGGAGAGCATCCAGATTATCACGAACGGTTTTGTTCACGGAGGAGGCACCGAGGGAGCCTCCGATGACCATCAGAACCGGCTTGCTTTCGTCGAAGCCGCACAGTGCAAGGCCCCGCTTTCGATCTCCCTGAAAAAGCTCGTCACGGATTGGCGTTCCGGTAAGAACCGCCTTGGAATCCGGAAGCCCCTTCATCGTTTCAGGGAAGTTGCAGCAGACCTTGGTGGAAAATGGAACGCACAGCTTGTTCGCAAGCCCGGGGGTCATATCTGATTCATGAATGATACACGGAATGTGAAGGGAGTGCGCGGCATGAACAACCGGAACACCGACATAGCCGCCCTTGGAAAAGACGATATTTGGTGCAAATTCCTTCAAAAATTTGTGGGCCTCCTGATAGCCGCGGATGACCCGGAAAGGATCGGAAAAGTTCTTCGGGTCAAAATACCGGCGAAGCTTTCCGGTTTCAATGGGAATATAGGGGATGTCATAATCGGCAACCAGCTTTTTCTCAATGCCGCCGATGGATCCGATGTAGGCGATTTCATATCCGGCGCCATGCAGGTAAGGAATCAAGGCCAGATTGGGAGTACAATGACCGGCGGTTCCGCCTCCGGTCAGTACAATTTTCTTGCTCATGAATAAATTCACCTCATAAAGAATTTGTGCTGCAGACCGGTATTGCAAACCGGTGCGCTGCTTAGTTCAGCTCAGAGAGAGCGGCGCGGATCGCGCGGGAAAGCTGATCGGGACATGAGGTGTTCTTGAAGCCGCAGGTGGTTCCTTCCAGAAGATCAGCGATTTCTTCTGCCTTTTTCCCCTCTACGAGGCGGGTAATTCCCTTCAGATTACCGTTGCAGCCGCCGGTAAAGGCAACCTTGCGGATGATATGCTCGGGATCAATTTCCAGTTCGATCTGGGTGGAACAGGTTCCGGATGTTTTATAGATCATAATGTGTTCTCTTCCTTCTTTGTTTTCTGTAATTGGAATTTACTGCTGAATTCATATTATACGACACAATTTTTCTTTTTCCTACCTGTGTGATGGTTGCGGGGGAGTGTCTTGCATTCACTATTTCAGACTGATAAACTTAGGAACGGTAAATCGTCTTGTCTGTGTTCCGGAAAAGCCCGGTCATCCGAACAGACTCATGAGGCGAAGACTGTGCACGGCACAGGAGAAAAATGGGTGTGAGCCGGGTGCAAGGAGGTATCGTCCAATGGCAAAGGTTACATTTGATTATTCCAAGGCAAAGAGTTTTGTAAAGGAAGAAGAAGTAAAGAATATTGAGAGTCAGGTGCTTGCAGCGAAGGAGCTTCTGGTTTCCGGAACGGGTGCCGGCAATGATTTCCTTGGATGGGTAAATCTTCCTGTCGACTATGACAAGGAGGAGTTTGCGAGAATTCAGAAGGCAGCAGCTAAGATCCAGAGCGATTCGGATGTTCTGCTGGTTCTTGGCATCGGCGGCTCTTATCTGGGAGCACGTGCAGCCATCAATTTCCTGCGTCACAATTTCTACAATACGGTTTCGAAGGAGGTTCGCAAGACTCCTGAGATTTATTTTGCCGGAAATTCGATCAGCGGAACCTATCTTGCCAATCTGGTGGACGTGATTGGCGACCGTGACTTCTCGATCAACGTAATTTCCAAGTCCGGCACAACAACCGAGACCTCGATTGCGTTCCGTCTTTTCCGTGAGCTTGCAGAGAAGAAGTATGGAAAGGAAGGCGCAGCAAAGAGAATTTATGCGACAACCGATAAGGCACGCGGAGCTCTGAAGACACTGGCAGATGCGGAAGGCTATGAGAGCTTTGTGATTCCGGACAATGTCGGCGGACGTTTCTCGGTTCTGACAGCAGTAGGTCTTCTTCCGATTGCGGTTTCCGGTGCGGACATTACGCAGCTGATGGAAGGTGCGGCAGAAGGAAGAAAGCTTGCAATGGAAGCTTCTTATGAAGAAAACGATGCCCTGAAGTATGCGGCACTCCGCAATATTTTCCTTCGCAAGGGCAAGTCTGTTGAGATTCTTGCCAACTATGAGCCGTCTCTGCATTATACCTCCGAGTGGTGGAAGCAGCTTTACGGTGAGTCTGAGGGCAAGGATCAGAGAGGCCTTTTCCCGGCGAGCGTAGACCTTACGACCGACCTTCATTCCATGGGCCAGTTCATTCAGGACGGCGCACGCATTATGTTTGAAACTGTTCTGAACGTCGAGAAGCCGAAGGCAGATGTGACGATCGGAACCGATGCGGAGAATCTGGACGGCCTGAATTTCCTGGCTGGCAAGACGATGAATTTCGCAAACCAGGCAGCAATGAACGGAACCATTCTGGCACATACTGATGGTAATGTTCCGAACCTGATGGTTAAGATCCCGGAACAGACGGAGTTCTATCTTGGCGAGCTGTTCTATTTCTTTGAGTTTGCCTGCGGCGTATCCGGATATCTGCTCGGCGTAAATCCGTTCAATCAGCCCGGCGTTGAATCCTACAAGCACAACATGTTTGCGCTTCTTGGAAAGCCCGGCTTCGAGGATCAGACGGAGGAGCTGCTTGCAAGACTTGCAGACTGAGCAGTCCGGCAGATTCAACAGATCTCATGATTACGACCATCACGGAGCCGCCTGCGGCCTGTGATGGGAAAGGTTATTGCAATGAAGATTACCCGAAAAGGAACAAAAGAAATTTTGCTGGAACGGGACTTCACAAACAAGGACGGAAGCTTGCTTCCGTCCTTGTATTTTCCTGCGCTGGAACGGGACGGAATTGCCATGAATCTGATCTCTACCAGGCTGGGTGGAGTTTCGGAGGGGCAGTTCCGTTCCCTCAATCTGACAACAGGACGCGGAGATAGCAAGGAAAATGTGCTGGAGAATTTCTCGCGGATTGCAGCGGCATTCGGAACAGATCCTGCGCACTGCATCTGTTCCCACCAGGTGCATGAGACAAAGGTGCGGCGTGTCGGAAAAGAGGACGCGGGCATGGGACTTCTCCGTCCCATGGTGTGGGAGAGCGCGGATGGTGTTGTGACAAATGAGCCAGGGCTTGTTCTCTCCACCTTCTACGCGGACTGTGTGCCGCTTTTATTCGTGGATCCGGTTCGGCACGCGGTCGGAGCCAGTCATTCCGGCTGGAGAGGAACGGTTGGAAAAATCGGTGCGGAGACGGTGCGCACGATGCAGGAGGAATTTGGGACGGATCCTGCGGATCTTCTGGTTGGAATCGGACCGTCCATCTGCAGAGACCATTATGAGGTCAGCGAAGATGTGGCGGAGGAGTTCCGCCTGGCTTTTCCCGGGAAAGAAGAACAGCTTCTGGAATATCGCGGGAACCCCGGACATTGTCAGCTGGATTTGTGGGAGGCCTGCCGGATTACGCTGATGGAGGCAGGAGTAAAGGAGCAGAATATTTCGGTGACGGATATCTGTACGGCCTGCAATCCGGAGCTTTTGTTCAGTCACCGGGCAAGCGGAGGAAAACGTGGAAATATCGGTGCATTTGTCATGCTGAAGAAGTAAAAAGAGTGCCGGGGCTTTCGGAAAGCTCCGGCACTCTCTGTTTTGATGTGAAAATATCGTTTTATGCGTTTGCAACGGCATCTGCAAAGTCATTCAGAGCCGCTTCATCGGCAGCGGAAAGAGCACTGCGGATGGTCAGAGTGGTATCGAGAATGCTGCAGTTCTTCAGGGTCTCCAGCTCCTTGCGCATAAGCTTGGCTGTGACGGGAGCCCAGGTGCCGTTCTCTGCAAGAGCAAAGGTACGGTTCTGAACAGCCAGCGCCTTCATATCCTCGATGAAACGGGAAATGGAAGGATACATGCCGCCGTTGTAGGTGGGGCAGAACAGAACAACTTTGCTGCAGCGCCATACTTCGGCGATCAGATAGGAGACATCGGTCTTGGAGGCATCGTAGACAACCACGTGCTTGCCGGATTTCTCTTCCAGAACAGAAGCAAAGCTCTCTGCGGCACTTGCAGTGTGACCGTACAGGGAACCGTAGACTACCAGAATGTCATCCGTCTCCGGTGCATAGCTGCTCCAGGTCTGATATTTCTCAAGAAACCAGCCAAGATTCTCTCTCCAGACGGGGCCGTGCAGAGGAAGAATTTCCTCAATCTCAAGCCCTGCTGCCTTTTTCAGAACCGCCTGTACCTGCGCGCCGTACTTGCCGACGATGTTTGCATAATAGCGGCGGGCGTCATCAAGGTAATGAGCCTCGAAATCATACTGATCCGCGAAAATTCCACCCTCCAGTGCTCCGAAGGTTCCGAAAGCGTCTGCGGAGAACAAAGCCTTGTCGGCATCATCATATGCCAGCAGAACCTCCGGCCAGTGTACCATGGGAGCGGCAACGAAATGGAAGGTATGAGCACCGGTGCAAAGGGTGTCCCCCTCCTTGACGATCTGCTGGTTTTCGATCTTCAGCTCCGGGAAGAACTGGGAGATGAACTTGAAGGTCTGCATGCTGGACACAACGGTGGTTTCCGGATACTGATTCAGTACCGTCTGCAGCAAAGAGCAGTGATCCGGCTCCATGTGCAGAACCACAAGATAGTCCGGCTTCTTCTCTCCGAGAACCGAATGAAGATTTTCCAGATACTGATCTGCAACGCTGACATCCGCAGTGTCGAAGAGCGTGATCTTCTCATCAAGAACAACATAGCTGTTATAGGAAACGCCGTTCGGCAGAGGGAAAAGATTCTCGAACAAAGCAAGACGGCGATCGCTTCCGCCGATCCAGACGGTATCTTTGGCAACAAGTTTGGTATTTTTCATTGTAAGAACTCCTTTCATGATATGGACTTCTCATATTGTAGCTCAGCACGCCGGTATTTCCAAAGAGATAACAGGCGAAAAAAGGAAAAAAAATTCTTCCGTGTAAAGGGGATGGGTTTGCTATACTGATAGTGTTGTAAAAGAAGACGATAAGGAGCATTCGAACATGAGAAAAACAAAAATCATCTGCACACTGGGACCTGCAAGTGAGAATGAGGAAATGATCGGGCGTCTGATTGATGCCGGTATGAATGTGGCGAGATTTAATTTTTCCCACGGGACACATGAAGAACAGGCAAGAAAATTCGAAAAGCTGAAGAAGGTCAGAATCGAGAAGAATCTTCCTGTGGCGACGCTTCTGGATACAAGAGGACCGGAAATCCGCCTTCGCGATTTTAAGGAAGGTAAGGTTATGCTCGAAGCCGGACAGAAATTCACACTGACCACGAAGGAACTTGACGGAGACAGGGAGCGTGCTTCCGTGACCTATCAGAACCTGCCGAAGGATGTGGAAGCAGGCAGAAGTATTCTGATCGATGACGGCCTGATTGAACTGAAGGTCGACAAGGTAAGCAGAACGGACATTGAGTGCACGGTGGTAAATGGCGGGCCCGTTTCCAATCATAAGGGTGTCAATGTGCCCGGGTGTGATCTGTCCATGCCGTTTATCAGTGAGCAGGATCGAAGCGACATTGAATTCGGATGCGTGCTTGGATTTGACTATATTGCGGCTTCCTTTACCAGAACGGCGGAGGACATTCGTGAGATTCGCCGGATTCTCGCGCAGTACAAGAGTGACATCAAAATTATTGCCAAGATTGAAAGCGTGCAGGGCGTCCGGAATCTGGACAGCATTCTGGAGGAAGCGGATGGCATCATGGTCGCAAGAGGCGATCTGGGCGTAGAGGTTCCGCTGGAAGACGTTCCGGTGCTTCAGAAGCGGATGATCCGCCGGGCGGAGCAGATGGGAAAAATCTGCGTGACTGCGACACAGATGCTGGATTCCATGATGCACAATCCTCGTCCGACCAGGGCAGAGACCACAGATGTAGCCAATGCCATCTATGATGGCACGACTGCAATCATGCTTTCCGGCGAGAGCGCAAACGGTGCCTATCCGGAGGAGTCCGTCCGGACAATGGCAGCCATTGCAGTCCGGGCAGAGGCAGATATTGATTATGCATCCCGCATGAATTCCCGCAGCGTGGTTGACCGGGGCGATATTACCACTGCAATTTCACATGCATCCTGTACGGTTGCAGAGGATATTAAGGCGGATGCGATCATTACTGTCACACTTTCCGGCTTTACGGCGCGGAGACTTGCGGCACATAAGCCGGTCTGCCCGATCATTGCCTGCACGACAAGCAAGGAAACTGCCTGCCAGATGAATCTTCTGTTCGGTGTTGAGCCGGTGATCATTCGCCAGGAGCCTACGGCAGATCTCCTGTTCGAGGAGGCGATCAACACCGCGAAGCTTGCAGGCTATGTAAAGCCGGGAGACAAGGTTATTCTGACAGCCGGAATTCCGCTCGGAGTGTCCGGAAAAACCAATATGATCCGCGTGATTGAGGTATGGTAAATGGAACAGCAGCATAAGGTCTTCTGCCTGATCGGGAAGAGCGCATCCGGAAAGGACACTCTTTATCGGAAAATCAGAGAGAGGGCGGAAAAGGACGGCACGGCACTGCTCCTTCGTGAGGTGGTGCCCTACACAACAAGGCCGATCCGGACGGGCGAACAGAATGGTGTCACGTATTTCTTTGAAACCGATCAGGAATTTGAGGACGCCCGGAAGGCGGGAAGGGTGATTGAGTCCCGCGATTACAACACGGTGCACGGAATCTGGCACTACTATACGAAGGATGACGGGCAGATCCGCCTGGAGGAGGGAAGCAGCCTTGTGATCGGCACGCTTGAGTCCTATTGTTCCTTTGTTCGTTATTTCGGACCGGAGAAAGTCGTTCCTTTCTACATTGAGCTGGAGGACGGAGTGCGGCTTCAGCGTGCATTGGACAGGGAGAAGCAGCAGGAGCATCCAAGGTATGCGGAGCTTTGCCGAAGATTTCTTGCGGATGAACAGGATTTTTCGGAGGAGAAGCTGCGGGAGGCCGGAATCACCCGCCGCTATGTGAACGAGGACGCAGATCGCTGCGCGGAAGAAGTATGGAAGGAGTTATGCCGAAGATTGGATTTGAACAGGTAATCGGACAGAGGCTTGCGGTATCTCATCTGCAGAATGCGGTTCGTACCGGACGGGTTTCACAGGCTTATCTGATCAGCGGAGAGAAGGGCGCCGGAAAAATGAAGCTGGCGCTTGCCTTTGCGGCTGCACTTTTGTGTGAGCAGCCGAAGCAGGAAAACGGCGGACCGGAGCCCTGCGGGGAATGTCATTCCTGCGTGCAGATTCAGGCGGGAAGTCATCCGGATGTCGTTCTTCTGACCAATGAGCGGGTAGGGGCAGTTACGAAAACGGGGACACTGGGCGTTGCACTTGCACGCTTTGTTCAGGCGGATGTGGCGGTCAAGCCCTATTACGGACCTTATAAGATCTACATTGTTCCGAATGCAGAGAATCTGAACCAGCAGGCTCAGAACGCCCTGCTCAAGACTCTGGAGGAGCCGCCGGCATATGCGGTTTTTCTTCTGCTGGCACAGAACACCTCGGTTTTTCTCCCGACGGTGCTCTCCAGATGTGTCGGCATTGCTCTGCATCCAGCACCGGAGAAGGATCTTGTGACAGCACTTACGACAGCAGGCATTCCGGAAAACGAAGCAAGAATTGCGGCGAGGCTTTCACACGGGAATCCGGGAAGATGCATGGAGCTTGCCGGAGAAGAGCTTCGGAAGTTCCGGGAGGAACAGGTCTTATTTCTGGAGAAGCTTGCAGAGACGGACAGTCATAAAATTTTGCAGTATGCGGAGAAGCTTTCGGGAGGCGGCAAAGGAGATGCCCCTTCTTATATGGAAGATTTTCTGGATCTTGGCAGAAGCTGGTACCGGGATATTCTGGTGCAGAAAAGCACGAAGGATCCGGAAAACTTGATTTACCGGGACCAGATACAGTATATTATAAGCGCTGCGGCGAGACTTTCCTTTGAAGATCTGGAGCACATTCAGGCGGCATTTGACGATGCGGGAAGACGCCGGAGCAGTAAGGAAAATGATACGCAGATCGCGGAGCTTCTGATGCTGAAGCTGCGGAGAATTCTGCGCGGAGACAGGAATACAGAAAGCGGTTTTCATGGAAGAATATAGGAAAACAGAAGAACTGGAAATTTCTCTGGAGAACTCGGATGCTCTGGAAGAGCAGGATTTTTCCACGGAGGATCCGGAAGAAGAGGCAGCGAAAGCTCTGGAGGAAGAGGACCTCGCGGACGAAGATCTGGAAGCGGATCAGGGCCGGGCTGAAGATGAAGAAGAGAATACGGTTCTTCCGGAAACAGCAGATCCGGATGCAGATGACAGGGATCTGACGGAGGTAGTCGGAGTCCGCTTCCGGACGGCGGGGAAAGCGTATTATTTTGCAATCGGAGCCCTTCCTGTGAAGCGGGGAACGCATGTGATTGTCGAAACAGCGCGCGGACTGGAATACGGAACGAGTGTCTGTGATCCGATGAAGATTCATCAGAAGCAGTTCAAGGCACCCCTGAAGAAGATTGTCCGGATTGCAACAGCGGCAGATGACAGCCGTATGCGCGAGCTGCGTGAGAAGGAGCGGGAAGCCTATCGCGTCTGCTTTGAGAAAATCCGACGCCACAATCTGGATATGAAGCTGATTGATGCGGAGTACACCTTTGACAATAACAAGATTCTGTTCTATTTCACCTCAGACGGAAGAGTGGATTTCCGCGACCTGGTGAAGGATCTTGCAAGTGTTTTCCGTACAAGAATTGAGCTGCGTCAGATCGGCGTGCGGGATGAGACGAAAATTCTCGGAGGCTACGGAATCTGTGGACGGCCTCTTTGCTGCCATACCTATCTGTCGGATTTTGTCCCGGTGTCGATCAAAATGGCGAAGGAGCAGAATCTGTCGCTGAATCCGACGAAGATTTCGGGTTCCTGCGGAAGACTGATGTGCTGCCTGAAAAACGAAGAGGAAACGTACGAGGCACTGAACAAGAACCTGCCAAGGCTCGGAGATGAGGTGCAGACTTCGGATGGACTGACCGGAGAAGTGGCCGGTGTGAATATTCTGAAGCAGACGGTGCGGATTCTTGTTGAGGTGGATGACGAGAAGGAACTGCACGAATGTGCAGCAGACAATATTACCATTCTGCGCCGCAGAAAGCGCGGGCAGGCGAAGCCGAAAATCAACCGGAATGAGCTGAAGAACGGTGGCTCCGGAAGACCCAGAAAGGAGCAGCGCCCAGCGCGGGATCAGGAGCAGAAGGAGCAGCACCCTGCCCGGGATCAGGAGCAGAAGGAGCAGCGCCCTGCCAGAAATCAGGAGCAGAAGGAAAACGGAGCGCAGCCGGCTTCCGGAAACGAGAGAAGAAGACGGGACAACCGTCCGGCACAGGAGCGCGGCGCAGAGGGATCGAATGCGCAGCGACGCGAGGAGAATCCGGGTTCGGGGCGCAGCAGAGGAAGAAGAGAACCGGCACCTGCACAGGAGACCGGCGCAGCACAGGGAACAACTGCGGGCGGCGGAAACCGGAGGCGCCACAGGAACAGAAGAAGAAATGGCGGCAATGACAGACGAAGAGAAGAGAAGCCTTCTGAAACCGAATGAACGAATTGATGATCTCCAGAGAAATCATCTGGAGATCATTCAGAATCCGCAGCGATTTTCTTTTGGAATGGATGCGGTTTTGTTATCCGGCTTTGCGAAGGCTGTGCCGGGAGATCTGGTTCTGGATCTTGGAACCGGGACGGGCATCATCCCGATTCTGATGAGCGCGAAGACGAAGGCGGCTCATTTCACGGCACTGGAGATCCAGCCGGAAAGTGCGGACATGGCAAGGAGAAGTGTCTGCCTGAATGGTCTGGAACAGCGGATCGAGATTGTGACAGGAGACATCAGAGAAGCAGGCGCTTTATTTGCGGCTGCTTCTTTTGACGTGGTCACATCCAATCCGCCCTATATGACGAACAGCCATGGTCTGGTAAATCCAGGGGATGCAAAAGCGATTGCAAGACATGAAATCTGCTGCAGCCTGGAGGAGCTTTTGTCCGCTGCGGAGAAGATGCTTCGTCCCGGCGGACATTTTTATATGGTGCATCGTCCGTTCCGCCTGGCTGAAATCATGACGTCTCTGCAAAGCCATCACCTGGAACCGAAGAGAATGCGGCTGGTGTATCCATATGTTGACCGTGAGCCGAATATGGTCCTCCTGGACTGTGTGCGCGGAGGAAAGCCAAGAATCACGGTGGAAAAGCCTCTCATTGTATACCGGGAGCCAGGAAAGTATATGGATGAGATCTACGATATTTACGGATACTGACGGAAAGATTCGGAACACCGTCGGCAAAGGATACGGGGGATGAAGCGATGATGAATGAGAACGATAAGAATGCAGGCCAGGGGACGCTGTACCTTTGTGCGACGCCGATCGGGAATCTGGAGGATATTACGCT
>Ga0129310_1003394_pt1 | contig 10363 bp, 11 predicted proteins | sample Go1ome_2_FD_94433 | JGI IMG/M metagenome (GOLD analysis project Ga0129310, IMG submission 94433) | Western lowland gorrila individual fecal microbial communities from Wisconsin, USA - Go1022A metagenome | ecosystem: Host-associated > Mammals > Digestive system > Large intestine > Fecal | place...
AAAATATGAGGTCTTTGCGATCCGTGACGAGGCGTATTTACAGCGGATGGAAAAGGAACTTGCCAGCGAGAACGGAACCTGCACGCTGCTCTACGACGATGACTGGTTTATCGGAATGCAGAGTGAGTGGGGCTTAAAGGAGCGGGAGATGCGATATCTCTACACCGGAGAGCACTACCGGAGCGAGGCGGGACGGAAACCGGCGATCATGGCGCGTATCGTCTGCATGCCGGAGTTCGTAAAGACGATCCGGCTGGCGGAGGACTGCCCGCAGGATGAAGTGACGGTGGAGATCGGGATCAACGATCTCTTCGTACCGCAGAATCAGGGTGCATGGCTGTGGCAGCTGACAAAGGAAGGCTCGAGGATGATCCAGGAATCCCGGTTTATCGCGAAGGGGAAAATGGAAGTCCTGACGATCTCGGAGCTCACTGAGTGGCTGTTCGGGTACCGGGCACCGGAGCAGGTGGCGAAGATCCCGTATGGGGAGTATATTGAGCCGTTTCACGGAGTGTTCTTAGATGAAGTTGTATAATGATATGAGAGTCAAACGGCCCAAAGGCTGACGCAAGCCTGCCTTCGGGAGGATGCCTGACCTTTGGGCTTGTCAGAACGTGCAAGCTCCGTTTGCAGCGGAGCAGAAAAGTGCGTGACATTACAGGAAGGAGAGATCTGTCATGACAGAGCGGGAAACATTAAAAAAGTGGCTGGATGAGAGCAGCAATATCGTATTTTTTGGCGGGGCCGGCGTGTCCACGGAGAGCCATATTCCAGATTTCAGGAGTACGGACGGACTGTACAACCAGCAGTATGATTATCCGCCGGAGACGATCTTAAGCCATTCCTTCTATATGAGAAAGCCGGAGGAATTTTACCGATTCTACCGGAACAAAATGCTGTTTCCGAACGCGGAGCCGAACAGAGCTCATAAGGCGCTTGCAAAGTTAGAGAAAATGGGAAAATTGAAGGCAGTCGTAACACAGAATATCGACGGACTGCATCAGAAAGCGGGCAGCAGGGAGGTTTTGGAGCTCCATGGTTCCGTACTGCGGAATTACTGTACGCGCTGCGGAAAGTTCTATGGGCTGGATGCGATCTTAAATTCTACGGGAGTTCCGAAATGTACTTGCGGCGGAACGATCAAGCCGGATGTAGTCCTCTATGAGGAAGGGCTGGATCAGGAGACCATCGAGAAATCCGTGAAATATATCGCGAATGCGGACGTGCTGATCATCGGCGGGACGTCCCTCACGGTATATCCTGCAGCGGGACTCATCGATTATTACCGGGGACATAAGCTGGTCCTCATCAATAAATCCGTGACACCGATGGACAACCGCGCGGATCTCGTGATCAGCGGGCCGATCGGGGAGGTGCTTGGGGACGCAGTCGGAGTGTGATTCCGGAAAGAATATCGGGGCAGGAAATAGAGACTATGCCGGGATAAATGCGGAATACGGGAGGCAGAGATATGTATCAGGCAGCAGCAGATCGGTATGATACGATGGAATACAAGCGATGTGGAAGGAGCGGACTGAAGCTTCCGCGGATCGCGCTGGGACTCTGGCAGAATTTCGGGCTGGAGAAGACAATCGCGGAACAGGAGGAGATCCTGTGCCATGCTTTCGACCGCGGGATCACACACTTTGATCTTGCGAATAACTACGGACATCCGGCAAACGGCCTTGCGGAGAAAAATTTCGGTCAGGCGCTTAAGGACTGTCTTGGTACATACCGGGATGAGCTTGTGATCTCCACAAAAGCCGGTTACGATATGTGGCCGGGACCGTATGGCAACTGGGGATCCAGAAAGTATCTGATGGCGAGTCTCGACCAGAGCTTAACGCGAATGGGACTGGATTACGTGGATATTTTCTACCACCACAGACCGGACCCGGAGACACCGATGGAGGAAACCATGGGGGCGCTCAGCGACATCGTCCGCAGCGGAAAGGCCCTTTATATAGGACTTTCCAACTATAAAGAGGAAGAAACGAGAAAAGCGGTCAGGATCTTAAAGGAGAACGGAACGCCGTGCCTGATCCACCAGCCGCGCTATAATATGCTGGAGCGCTGGGTGGAGGACGGTTTACTCTCCGCGCTTGATGAAAACGGAGTGGGCTGTATCTGCTTTTCCCCGCTCGCTCAGGGCGCACTGACAGATAAATACCTGAAGGGGATCCCGGCAGGTTCCCGCGCATCCCGTGAGGGAACGACGGTGGCACAGCGGTACCTTTCTAATGAACAATTAGAAAAAATCAAACAATTAAACCAACTTGCGGAAGAACGTGGACAGACGTTGGCGCAGATGGCTATCGCCTGGATCTTACGCCGCCCGGAGGTGACAACGGTCCTGGTGGGCGCCAGCAGGGTTTCGCAGCTGGATAACAGTCTTGCGGCGCTTGAGTGCACGGGATTTTCGGAGAATGAGCTGAAAAAGATCGACGAGATCCTGGCATAAAAGAACTTAGAACAGGATCAACACGCAGAAAACGTATGAAGCGTGAAAATTTGTAAGAAATAAGAGATCGTTTGAGAAGACAGGTTTTAGGCAACAGGAGACATAGAGAATGGTATATGAAGTAGGCGATATCGTAAAATTAAAGAAACCGCATCCCTGCGGCAGTCAGGAATGGGAAATCCTGCGCGTGGGCGCGGACTTCCGCTTAAAATGCATGGGCTGCGGCCATATGGTCATGGTGACGAGACGGCTGGTGGAGAAGAATACCAGAGGACTCAGGAAGCCGGATGGGACGGAAGTAAAATAAATGGAGACTGGAAAAGAGACGCTAAAACAACAGGCATACAGGATTATAAAAAATAAGATCCTATATTGCGAATATGCTCCAAATGAGATTCTTAATGAGGAATTGCTGTTAAAGGATACAGGGTGCAGCCGTGCTCCAATACGGGATGCGCTAAGCCGTCTGGAACAGGAACACCTTTTGGTGATTATGCCGAAAAAGGGAATCCGAATTGCGGATGTGAACCTCAACGACATCACCTCTGTATTTGAAATGAGATGTATGGTAGAGCCGTATGTGATACGGATGTATGGAGAATGTCTTGATAAGGAAAAACTGAGAAAATACAGAAAACGGTTCGAGAGTGACATTACTCCGGAAAGGGTAATGAAAGCTGCAAAAGAAAATCGCCTGCTTGAAATGTACACGTTGGATGATGAATTCCATCAGTATCTTATCCAAAGCAGCCCCAATCCGTATATGTGGTTGTCGATGGAATTGATCTATAATCAGAATATCCGTCTTCGTGTTCTCACCAGTATAGACCGAGGCAGACTCATGAAGTCAAATCCGGAGCATACTGCGATCATTGATCTTCTTCTCGAAGACAGGTATGAAGATGCTGCGGAAGAAATGAAAAATCATTTAAATAAGGCAAAACAAGGTTCCTTCGATGCTTTGATAAAAAATGGGGGATGGAACCAACAGGGAGAAAAATTTCCTGCGGAAATCATGTAATAAAAAATCTGCTGTCCGGGAGACTGGTCAGCAGATTTTTTTGGGCAATCTATTGGAAAATAAAAGATAAAATATGTTGAAAATGACAAATTGACAAATCAAGATGAGGGGAGTAATATAAAATTATCTGATACATGTAACAATAAATGAAACATTAAATATAAGAGGGGTATATTTATGAATAAAAAAGAAATGTTTGTGCAGATGCGTGAAAAACTTTATACACCAGTTGTCGGCGATATTCTTGACGGTATGGGCTATTATCATCAGTTCCTTCCGCCGGAGATCCGTCCACTGAAGCCGGACTTCAAGCTTGCAGGAATCGCAATGCCGGTTCTGATGATCGATGTGTTCGGACCGCAGAAGAAACCGTTCGGACTCTTAACAGAGGCACTGGATCAGCTCCAGGAAGATGAGATCTATATGGCAGCAGGCGGCGCAATGCGGTGCGCTTACTGGGGAGAACTCCTGACTGCTACAGCGAGAACGAGAAAAGCGGCCGGTGCAGTATTAAATGGATGGCACCGTGATACACCACAGGTATTAGAGCAGGACTGGCCGGTATTCAGCAGAGGTTGTTATGCGCAGGATTCCTCAGTGAGGACCCAGGTCGTTGATTATCGCTGCACCGTAGAGATGGGACAGGTCACGATCCATCCGGGAGACTATGTTTTCGGAGATATCGATGGTGTCCTTGTAATTCCGGCAGAGATCGCGGATGAGGTAATCGAAAAATCCCTTGAAAAGGCAGCAGGAGAGAAGTTGGTTCGAAAAGCGATTGAAGGCGGAATGAGCTCAACAGACGCATTTGCTAAATTTGGAATCCTTTAGAGAAAACAGATCGAAAAAGGAGTGGAGTATGGAAGAAGAAAAAGCGGCGTTTCAGATCGACGAGCGTGACAATGTGGCGACGGCGTTAAAAAAGCTTGAGCCGGGAGCAGCAAAACTTCTGGGAGACAGTCAGGAGAAGGAGATTCAGATAAAAGAGGAGATCCCAGCGGGCCATAAGGTGGCGTTAAGGGATATAGCATCTGGAGAGAACATTATTAAATATGGCGTGGTGATCGGTCGTGCGACGAAGGATATTCCAAAGGGAACCTGGGTGCATTTGCATGTAATGTGCAGCATTTATGACCAGCGTTCCAGCCATCTCGATGTGCATACGGGAGCTCCGAAAGATACGCAATATGAATAGTGGGGACCAGAAATGAATAATGCAGAAATTTCTTGGATGGGATATGAACGAAAAAATGGTAAAAAAGGGATCAGAAACCGGGTGCTTGTGATCTACACCGTGAAATGTGCGGAACATGTGGCGAGGAAGATCGTAGAAGAGGTCAATCATCCGGATGTCGAGCTTTTAGGCTTTGACGGTTGTACGGACAATCAGTATGCAGTAAATCTTCTGATTAGTCTGATCCGCCATCCAAATGTAGGCGCAGTTATTACCATCGGCCTCGGATGTGAATATGTTCAGCCGGAATGGTTGGAGGAGATCGCAGTGAAAGAAGGAAAGCCGGCGTCTTGGATGCGGATCCAGGATGTGGGTGGAACAGTTCCGTCCATCAAAAAAGGTGTTTCATGGATTCATGAGGCGTTAAAAGAGCTGGAACATACACGGCGGATTCGGATGACACTTCGGGATCTGGTGATCGGAGCAGAATGCGGTGGAAGCGACTATACGAGCGGACTCGCCGGAAATGTTGTGGTGGGACGATTGTTTGACCGGCTTGTAAAGGCCGGTGGGACGGCAATTTTTGAGGAGATTGTTGAGGCGGTTGGCCTTGACTGGCTTTTAATATCCCGCGCGGCATCGGAAAAGGCGAAAAAAGAGATTCAGTATACATATGATAAGGCACTTGAGTATTGTAAATCTGTCCGGCAGTATTCTGTGAGTCCGGGTAACTTTGCAGGTGGACTCTCAACGATTGAGGAAAAGAGCATGGGAGCGGTGATCAAGAGTGGATCAAGCCCAATCCAGGGAGTGATCAAGGTATCAAGTCCGCCATCTGAACACGGCCTCTGGCTTCTGGATTCCACTCCAGATCCATATTGGATGCAGTTTGGAATAACAAATCCGAATGATTCCGAAGGCCTGATGGATCTGATCAGCTGTGGGGCGCATATTGTTTTACTGGTTACAGGCCGGGGAAATGTTGTTGGAAGCGCAGTGAGTCCGTGTGTGAAGATCACGGGAAATCGGGAAACGTTTCAGCGGATGAGCGGAGATATGGATTTTGACGCGAGTCCGGTCTTGTACGGAGAATGTACACAGGATGAACAGACGGATCGCCTCTTGGACTATGTGGTGAAGGTGGCGGATGGAATTCCGTCTAAAGGTGAAGAGCTGGGGCACAGGGAATACTTTGTACCGTATAAATATCAGGAAAAAACAGTTGCATTCCGGAAATGTGAAATGACGGAAATGTAAGGAATATGGAGGAAGTCATGGCGGCTTTTACAGAAGAACAAAAAACAAATTTTTCCATGGGAAAATGGTATGATCTTACCGGCAAAACAGCGGTCGTAACCGGAGGAATTACGGGACTTGGTCTTGCAATTACGAGATGTCTTGTGAGTGCAGGAGCAAAGGTCGTTGCACTGAGCCGTACAGATGAGAAAAAGGGAAACGAAATTTTAAAGGAATTCGGAGGAAAGGCAATATTCTATCAGTTTGATATCACAGACACAGATTATGCCCAAGATATTGCGGACAGGATTGTAAAGGAACAGGGACCGGTGGATATTCTGGTGAACAATGCCGGAAATCATTGCAAAAAATTTATCTGGGATATGAGCGTGGAAGATTACAAGAGCGTTCTAGATGTTCATCTTGTCGGTGCGTTTGCACTTACAAAAGCTTTTATTCCGCAGATGAAAGAGCGCGGCTGGGGAAGAATTATCTTCCAGGCCAGCATGACAAGTTATATTGGACAGCCACAGGTCTGCGGTTACTCGACGGCAAAGGCGGGATACCTTGGATTGATCCATACACTGACCGCTGAAGTTGCAGAATACGGAATCACTGTAAATGCCATCGCCCCTGGCTGGATCGATACACCGATGTTCCATAAAGCAGTAGATAACGATCTGCCACGTCAGGCGAAGATCCTTGGAAGGATTCCGGCAAAGAGCGTGGGAGATCCGATGGATGTCGGCATGTGCGCCGCATTCCTTAGCAGTGATGCAGCAAGATATATTTCAGGTACATGCATTCCGGTCGATGGCGGTGCGCTGATTGGATTCTAATCGAAGAGGAGAGTAAAGACAGATGAAAACAGTAAAGATGCTTGCGCCGGGCAAGATTGATGTGATACAGACAGAAAAACCAAAGCTTGAAAAAGGAACAGCTCTGCTTGAAATCTTATATGGCGGAATATGCGGAAGTGATCTTGGAACATACCGGGGAAATCTCCCATATGTCGCTTATCCGAGAATCCCGGGGCACGAATTTTCTGCTCGTGTGGTCGAGGTGGATAAAAATGAGTATGGAATCAAGCCGGGAATGATCGTGACGGCAAATCCGTATTTTAACTGCGGAAAGTGTTATTCCTGCCGTAGAGGACGCGTGAACTGCTGCAGTCACAACGAAACGATGGGCGTACAGCGCGAAGGCGGATTTTCAAACTATATCACAATGCCTTTGGAGCGGATCTATGCCGGAAAAGGACTGGACCCAAAACTTCTCGCAATGGTGGAACCGTTCTGCATCAGCTATCACGGAATTAAGAGAGCGGATGTTCAGCCGGGAGATAAGGTTCTTATCGTGGGTGCGGGAACTATCGGTCTTTTAGCGGCTGTTTCTGCGAAAATGCGTGGTGCGAAGGTTTATATTTGTGATGTTCTTCCAGAAAAACTGGAATTTGCTAAGAAATTTGGAATTGACGGAACAATCTGCAACACCAGTCCAGAGGTATTTGAGGCGGGTGTAAAAGCTGTTGTTGGCGATGATGGATTCGATATTACGGTGGAAGCAGTTGGCTTTCCACAGACATTGCAGAACTGCTTTGATGCGGTATGTTTCGGCGGAAAAGTTCTGGTGATAGGTGTTGGAAAGAAAAATCTCGACTTTGATTTTACTGTAATCCAGAAAAAGGAATTGGACATCAGAGGTTCGAGAAATGCGCTGAAATCGGATTTTCAGGAAGTGATCGATCTTCTGCTGTCTGATAGGATCGATATCTCGTCGATGATTTCTCGTGTATTTTCGGCGGAGCAGGCAGCGGACGCATTCATGTATTTCGACAAGACCCCAAGTGCGGTAAAAGTAATGATCGAGTTTGGAAAATAGTTGTTGCTAACTATCAATATTAAAGAAAAGTAGGAAGTATGGCGACGATGAGCCTGACAGCATGCGGCGGATCTTCTGCAGTGGAGACAACAGCTGCAGCAGGGACAACGGCAGTTGCTGAAGACGCGACAACAGCTGCAGCTGCTGAATCTAATCAGGGCGCAATTGTACTTCAGGTTGCATTCGAGAACTCCATCTCCGAGCCGATAGGCCAGGGCGTTGAAAAAGCGCAGGAGCTCCTGAAAGAGAAATCTGGTGGCAGCATGGAGATTCAGATCTATCCGGATTCCCAACTTGGCGATAAGTCTTCCCTGATTGACTCCATGTTGCTTGGCGAGAATGTCTGCACGGTAGCAGACGGAGCTTTTTATGCTGACTACGGTGTACCGGATTTCGGTATCGTATTCGGACCATTCCTGTTTGATTCCTGGGATCAGTGTTGGGCACTTGTCGAGTCAGACTGGTACAAAGAACAGTGCGATAAACTGGAAGAGAAAGGCTTGAAGCTGGTTGCCTCCAACTGGATCTATGGTGAGAGACATACTCTTACAACTGTTCCGGTCAACACAGTTGATGACTTAAATGGTTTAAAGATCCGTGTTCCGTCCAATGAGATCCAGTCCAAGGGTTTTGATGTACTTGGTGCAACATCTACAGGTATGGCGCTTGGCGATGTTTACCAGGCACTTCAGACAAAGACTATCGACGGTGCAGAGAATCCGTTAGCAACATTATACGGAAGAAAGCTTCATGAGGTTGCTAAGTACTTGATTCTTGACGGACATGTAAAAAATTTTACAACATGGGTAGTATCCGCAGATTGGTTTAATGGTCTTACAGAAGAGCAGCAGGGCTGGGTGCTTGATTCATTCAAGGAAGCGGGCGAGTATAATAACGAAGTTCAGCAGGCGGCTGATGCAGAGTATCTCCAGAAGATGAAAGACGAAGGTGTAACGGTTGTTGACCCATCTGAGGAAGTATTGGCTGCATTCAAAGAGAAGGCACAGCCGTTTTACGATATGGGTGCTGATTTCGGCTGGAGCGATGGTCTTTATGACACAGTTAAAAAAGCTATGGGAGCAGAATAAGACAGAAAAAAGACTTTCATGAGTGAATAAAGGGGCGGGGAATTCAGAAAATAACTGAATTCCCTGCCTCTATTTGCAACAGATTTATAACAGAACGCAGAAGTGGCAGGCAGATACTTCCAATCACACAAGACAGTTAGAAGCTTCAGCTTTACAGTACAAAACAAGTTAAGCTTTTATAAAAGGTTACAAATAATTGTTACCGCGTCCTGCGGCCCCTTGGTATTCGGGATCGCGTACTTTGCATATTTCTTATATAACCCGCGTCGCGTGAGATAGGTATTCTCGATTTCCTCTTTTGTATGGTTCTTAAATAACGGTCGTTCCGGGTGTAACGCAAGGTTCCGGTAGCAGTCCTCGAACGGGCGGTCGATATAGAAGATCGTGCCGCTCTTTTCGAGGATCTCCCCATTCCGGTCAAAGGTCAGCATTCCGCCGCCGGTGGAGATTACGGACGGGCCGAGGTTGCATACCTGATGGGCGATCTCATGTTCATAGTCCCGGAACAAAGACTCCCCGCCTTTTGCGAAGATCTCCGGGATCGTCATCTTGTAATGTTCGATCAGCATCTGATCCGTATCGTAAAAGGGGAGACCGAGCTGTTCGGAGAGAAGTTTCCCGATAGTGGTCTTTCCGCTGCTTGTGAAGCCACATAAAATAATTGGATGTTCTGGTGTCATGTCTGGTTCCTCTCGAAAGGCCTGCGTATTCAGGCGAAAATATTCTGCGTTTTTATCTTGCTTCGTTTGATAGAAAATGAGCTGGCTGTATCGGTTCGTAAATAAAAACATATTTAAAATATCATAAATATAGTAGAAACGCAATATTACTCCGACTTCAACAATGGATAATGCCCCAAAAACTGCTGCAGCGCCAGATTCCCGGAGGATCTTTTCCACGCCGCAATGATCTCAACGACCTCCTCTTCGCCGATCAGCGGGATAAACACAAGGTTTTCCGCATTTGTCAGCTTATGCGTCACATAGGAGGGAATAATGGAGATCCCTTCCTCGATGGATACCATCATGAGAATGCTCTCCACATCGTTGGAACGGAAAAAGATGTCCGGATGATATCCGGCCTGCTCATACATCTCGTAGAAGCGGAGGTCACTGACGGAATCCCCGGTGCTGGACGGGGTCATGAACAGCAGGCGTTCGCCGTGGAGCTCTGACCGCTGAAGGGATTCCCGCCTGGAAAGTGGATGATTGCTGTAAACAGCGACCATCAGAGGACTGCGCTCAATGAGCCGGTATTCAATGGACTCGTTTTTCACAAGCTCCGTGCTGTCCCAGGTAAAAATAATATCATATTCGTCCTTCAATAGCCCCGCGGCGAGAAGATCGGTGTTCCGGCGGTAACAGGAGACAAGAATATTTGGATATTTATTATGGAAGAAACGCAGGGAGTTGGAAAAATTGCTTCGCTCAAAGCCTTTTGTATATCCGATCCGCAGGGTTCCTACCATACCGGTTGAAACCTCCTGAATCCGGTTTACCGCC
>Ga0129310_1003395_pt1 | contig 10357 bp, 12 predicted proteins | sample Go1ome_2_FD_94433 | JGI IMG/M metagenome (GOLD analysis project Ga0129310, IMG submission 94433) | Western lowland gorrila individual fecal microbial communities from Wisconsin, USA - Go1022A metagenome | ecosystem: Host-associated > Mammals > Digestive system > Large intestine > Fecal | place...
AGATCTCTTTTTCATACTTCTGTATGTGTCTGTAACTTCTTGCCATAACAAAACCTCCTATGGTTTCTATTATACCATAGGAGGCTCTTTTTGTCATTGTACGTTTTTACTGGGGCGGTTCACGCGCGGACAGTGCTTTTTCTTATACTGTTATGGTATCTGATATACTATAAATATAGCTTTATTCCTTGACACCGCCTATTGTCAGACCTGCCACAAAGTATCTCTGTAAGAAAGGATAGAGTATGATTATCGGCAGGGAAGTGATGACAGTTGCCGCCGCTCTTATCGAGGTAGGTGTTACAGTTGCGGTGGAATGCTGTGCGGATTCCGCAGTAGTCTTCTGATTGGTCACCGAACTTAACAGCTTCATCAGTTCATACTGCAAGGTGGTCAGGTCATCATCCATTTTGTTGTACAGCATCGCATCGAACCAGCTGTTCCACTGACCCACAGCGGTGAACAGTGCAACGGTGGCGATAACGGGCATGCAAAGCGGGAAGATTATCTTGATGAAGATAGTCATGTGACCTGCGCCGTCTATCATTGCAGACTCGGCAAGGCTGTCGGGCAGACCGTTCATGTAAGTTCTCAGCACCAGCATGCTGAATGCGGGTACCATGCCGGGCAGTATGTAAACGAGGAAGTTGTTGGTCAGACCGAGATTTTTGTAAACGATGAATATAGGGATAAGACCGCCCGAAACGTACATAGTTACAACATACAGCAGTGACAGCTGTTTCTTGAAAAGGAATTCCTTGCGGCTGAGTATGTAAGCCAGCAGTGCAGTCACCATAGTGGAGGTAACGGTGCCTATAACTGTTCTCAGCACACTTGTTCTTGCGGCGGCAAACATGCTCTGCTTGCCGAGAACTGTCTGATAGTTTTTAAGCGTGAACACGCGGGGCACAAGGGTTATGCCGCCTTTCAGCGCATCAAGACCGTCATTGAACGACACAGCCACCATGTTAAGAAGAGGGTAGAGTATCACGATGGAGAATATGACCATAAAGATAGTATTCAGTGTATCGAATACCATATCGCCTTTTGAGCGGCGGCTCATTATGCCGTGTTTGGTGTTGGCGCCGATGTCCTCAGACTTGCGCTGTTTGCCCGTCTGGTGGGCGGGAAGTGTTTTTGTAAGTTCTGCCATTTTCTGCGCCCTCCTTTAGTACAGACTTTCTTCGCCCATCGCTTTAGCGCTGGTGTTTGCTATGACTATAAGTATGATGCTTACAAGGCTCTTGAAGATACCTGCCGCAGTACCGATAGCGTAGTTGCCCTTGCCGATACCGTAGTTCAGCACGTATATGTCGATAGTTTCGGATACTGACTTTACAAGGTCGTTGCCCAGCAGATATTGCAGTTCAAAGCCGACATTCAGTACGTTGCCGACATTCATTATCAGCAGTATCAGTATGGTGGGCTTGAGTCCCGGCAGAGTTATGTGCCAGATGCGCCTCATTCTGCCTGCGCCGTCTATCGAAGCCGCCTCATACAGGTCGGGGTTGATGGAAGTTATCGCCGCCAGATAGATTATGCTGTCCCAGCCTGTTTCTTTCCAGCGTGTCGCGAACGCCACTATCCACCAGAAGTATTTCGGTTCTGCAAGCCACTGAACAGGCTTGTCTATCAGACCTGTAGCCATCAGCACCTTGTTTATAGTGCCGTTCTCCATCGAAAGGACATCGAACACGATGCCTGTCAGTATTATCATCGACAGAAAGTGCGGCAGATAGGAAATGGTCTGCACGAACTTTTTGCCCATATTGAAGCGGAACTCGCTCAGCAGTATGGCGAAGATTATCGGGCAGACAGTGCCCAGAAACAGATTTATAATGCCCATAGCAAGGGTGTTTCTGACGCAGAGTATAAAGTCTTCGTTCCTGAACAGGAACCTGAAATTTTCAAGTCCGATGAATTCCGAGTGGAACAGACCATCGCGGGGCTTGTATCGCTGGAAAGCCATCAGCCAGCCTACCAGCGGCGCGTAGTTGAATATTATGACATACACCACGAAGGGTATGCTAAGCAGAAGAAGCGACTTCTGATTTTTCAGCTTTTTGGCAAAATCAGGGTCTTTGAACATTTGTTGCACCTCCGAGAAAATATATCCCAAATTTCCCAAGACAAAGATATTTGCCAAAGGCGGCAGGGGACAGATCGCCGTGTTTACAAAAGCAGTCATGATACAGCCCCCTTTTCGGGGGCTATATATGACAATATTTTAGGAAGAGTTGAAAGCGTTGATTATTTGCCGTTGGCAACATCGATCCTTCTCTGGATCTCAGCATCGAATGCGGGGAGAAGTATGCCGTCAACATCGCACTTCTTGTGGTAAACGTCCAGATACTCCTTCCAAGCGGAGTCGAAGTCTTCGGCTATGCAGACCTTAGGCAGGTACTCATGCTTAACGGAAGCCATATCAGCCCATACCTGACCTTCGGGAGTGTCGGTAGTAAGTGCGTTGGAGTAAGACCACATCGGGAACCAAGCCTCGTTCTCCTGTGCGGGGTCGCAAAGTTCAACATAAGTCTTTACGCCGTAAGCATCGAAGCATTCCTTTACCTCGTCACTCAGCGAATCATAGAACTCTGTAGCCTGGTGCTGAGGGTCACAGCCGTTGATGCCGTCGTGATCCATGCCGCTGTAGTTGGGGAAGTATGCGTATGGGCAGAGATTAGCGTTCATGTAAGCCTGATCTTCGGAGTTTCTTCTCATCTCATCAGTACGTGTGAACACGCCGTCTTCGCCCTTGTTGTAGTTTACGCCCTCAAGACCCCAGTTCCTCATGGTCAGTATCTCAGGGTCGAGCAGGTCGTTCATGAACTGCATAGCGCCTTCGGGATCTTTGCAGGATACGGTTATGCCGACACCGTTGGAAACGTCCAGTGCTGAGTTGGAGTGCCAGTGCTCGTCCATGCCCTTGTCGATGGTGATGCCTACAGGAACGTAAGTGCAGTCATCAAGACCTGCCGCCTTGATAGCGTTCTCAGCATCGTTGAAGTCCCAGTGCTGGTCAACCATGCCGCAAACTCTGCCTGTTGACAGCTTGGAAATGTAGGAGTCGTAGTTCATGGTGAATGTTTCGGGGTCGATGATGCCCTTCTTGTATTCCTCATTCAGCTTTCTGAAATATCTCTCAGCTGTGGGAGTGGTGTTGTAGTCGATAGCCTTGTGTGTTTCTCTGTCAACGATGCAGCAGCCGTCGTTCGGATAACCGTCGAGGAAGAAAGGTGCATTTTCAAGACAGAAATATCTCCAGTCATCGCAGAGTATCTCGTAGCCGATATTAGGTGTGCCGTCTTCCATAGTGGGGTTGGCTTCAACGTACTTTTCTATCAGGTCAAAGTATTCATCGAGAGTTTCAATCTTGGGATAGCCAGCCCATTTCAGAACTCTTGTCTGTATCCAGAATGCTTCATCGTTGTGTACGCAGGTGGTATCGTGATCCCAGATGTTGCCGAACTGAGGGATTATGTAAATATGACCGTCATCAGCCCTGATGGAGTTCCACTGTGCTTCTGTGTAGAAGTTCTTTATGTTGGGATAGTTGTCCCAGAGTTCATCTATTGCTATGAAAGCGCCTGCTTCGACCATTCTTGCCATGCCTGACGAAGCGTCAACGAAATCGGGGTAGTCGCCGCCTGCTATCATAACACCGATAGCTTCCTCAGCGGTCTGACCTGTCAGCCATTTCATATCGCACTTTGCGCCTATCTTTTCAGCGATAGCGTCCTGAACTACGTTGTTGTCATCGAGTTCGTTGCCGGGTACTGCAAAAAATGCGCTGAATACCTTTACCTCTACTTCTTCACCGTTTGAATTGGTGACTTTTTCAGTCTTCTGTTCGCCCTTGCTGCCTACATTGCCGCATGCTGCCATGCCGATTGCCATTGCGAGTGCCAGTGTGAAAGCGGCTGCTCTTTTGATCTGTTTCATAAATAAAACCTCCATAAAAACGTTTAGTTTAGCTTTGAACATATTAGCTAAATTTTGTTTTCTTTTACTGAGATTATTATAGCAGATAAATCGTAATTTGTGAATAGTTATAACGAAATTAAGCAATAATTGCAAATATTTTTGACCAAATCAGCAAAATTTGCTTAATTGAAGTTAATGCTGGAAGAAAGTAAACAAAAATTGTTAAGTAATGCGCAATTTTTGACTAGAATAATTATTGCTGAATGTGCTATATTAATATATTTATGTGATCGGTATTATATATCGGACTGCTTTTGTGTGCATTGAACATATATACAGCACGCGCGTAAAGCGGCTTTGTGTGATTGAAACAAGAGAATTGTGATATTGACATTGATTTGTTATTGTGTTATAATTATATGTGTAATTTATGACCGTTTCTTATTAAGGAGAACCTCACATGGCTACTTATGTTATGAGCGATATTCACGGTGAATATGAAAAGTATCTGCTGATGCTGGAGAAGATACAGTTTAAAAGCGATGATACTTTGTTTATATTGGGCGATGTGGTCGATCGTGGTGCAAGACCCGTCGATGTGCTGAAAGATATGATGAAGCGCCCGAACGTCTACCCGCTGATGGGCAACCATGACCTGCTGGCGATAGACATTCTGCACAAGCTGAATGTAGAGATAACCGAAGAGAATTATTCCGAGCACCTCAGCACCGAAACGATGACCGAACTTATCGACTGGCTGAAAGACGGTGGCAGTCCGACGCTGGCACAGTTCCGCGAACTGAGTGCGGCTGACAGGCGGGATGTGCTGGATTATATGGAAGAGTTCAGCTTGTGCGAAGCGGTAGATGTCAATGACAAGACTTATGTGATGGTGCATGCGGGTCTGGGCAATTTCCGCAAGGGCAAAAAGCTGAGGGACTACACCTTGCAGGAACTTCTGATGGACAGGCACGACCCCGAAAAAGACTACTTTGAGGACGACGATATCTACGTTATAACAGGACACACCCCCACCGTTCTGATCTGCGGCAAGCCCGAAATATATCAGAGCCATCACAATATCTTTATCGACTGCGGCGCGTGCATGGGCGGCAGGCTGGCGTGTCTTTGCCTTGATACTATGGAAGAATTTTATATCTGAACCGTGACCCGCAGTGCGCTGTGCCTGCGGGCTTTATTTTTTGCAGATTAGCCTGTTGTGTTCACGGAGTTTTGCGGCTTCCACAGGGTCGGTAACGGCGGTGATGAGCGCGTAGCCGCTGAAAGTCCGATACAGTTCAAACCCGCTTTTCAGTTCGTCTGTGCGCCCGCAGGCATCTTCGGCGGAAGGGAAGTGTTCGGGCGGAAGATATGCGTCCATCGTCAGGCGCACGCCGCCGCCCTGTCTGCTGACACGTATCCCGCCCTGCACTTCTCCCTCGCCGTCTGCCGAAAGATGTCCCCGCACTGCCGCCAGAAACAGCAGTGCACCCACTCTCTTCTCACGAAAGTCCTCAAAACTCAGCCCCAGTTCCGAAAGTTCACCCGTGCCCACCAGCACCGAAACTCTTCTGCCGCGCCTGCGTATCTTCATATTACCACCCCCGAATATGCTATGCGGTCTTGCAGGGATTTGTTACAGTCCGCAAAAAAGGACACCTGCGTGAGGTGTACTTATATGTTTTAGTCGGCAGAATGCAGGTCGGCAGAGTGGGGACAAGCCCCATGAATGCGCTGTCTGCTGAATGCGTTACAGTCTGCAAAAAAGGACACCTGCGTGAGGTGCCCTTATATGTTTTATTCGGCTGTTTTTCTCGCGGTGAGCCTTGCCGTCAGAAGTATGCAGGTCAGCAGAGTGGGGACAAGTCCCATTAATATAATGCCGACCCAAAGAGAATTGTCGGTGATGGCATCACGGCTGACCGCCGCTGTCACGGGGATATTCATAACGCTGTCTATCGCTATGTGGCAGATGGCGGCGGGGAAGACCGACTTTGTCTTTTCGGTCATATATGTCAGCAGATAACTGAGCGGCATGCACACCACGCACATCGCGATGACCCCAACATACGGGAAACCCGCGTAGCCGCGCCCGAAGTCGTAGCCGTACCATATCAGCGGCGCGTGCCAGAGTCCCCAGATGATGCCTGTGATACAGCATGCGGGCAGTCGCGGCATGAACTTTTCCAGCTTTGGTGTGAGGTATGCCCGCCAGCCGAATTCTTCACCGAAGCCCAGTATCAGCAGGGGAATGTCCTGCAAATATGTCAGGCACAGCAGTGCGAGCGCAAAACTAAGCCCCTTGCCGTCGGTGTTTTTGTCGAACAGTTCAGCCATATCGGTGCCTGCATCAAACAGAAAATGTATCACGAGCATGTTCACAAGCCCCATCACAAGCGGAAGGACTGCCGCCGCGATATAGATGCCCTTGTGCGCTTTAAGATGGGCTTTGAGGTAATATTCGCCCTTGCCCTCTTTGGCGATGATGCGGGTGAGGATATTCGCGACAGCGGGGTACAGCATGATAGTCTGTCCTGCCGCCGCTGAGGTCAGCCCGCCTTTGTGGTCTGAAAAGGCTATCTCCAGTATGTAGTTTGGTATGAAGCAAAGCACTGTGAATATGACTATTCGCCTTAATGTCAGATTTTTTTCTTCCGATGTCATAGCTTTATGCCCCCATTCTCAGTATAGTCAGTATGACGTTTTCGATGTCATATTCGCCTGCCGATGCCCGCGTGATGTGTATATCCGCCGCTGTTCCCCTTATGGCGAGGGTGCGTATCCCGTCACTTGTCATACTGCTCTGCCCCTTTCAGATAGAGTTTGCATGACAGCTTGTACGAAAAAATGTACAGCACTGTCACTCCGCCGAAGAATATCACCTGCGCCCACAACAGCTTTACGCTCTCGTTCAGGTTGGTCAGCAGTTTTATCAGCTTTTCCCAGACCCTATCCATGTTTATCCAGCTGAGGTCGCCAAACAGCCCGTAAATGATCCCCGCTGTAATGACTATTGACACTGCCGCCAGTCTGACGGTGTTGCCGTACTTTGAGGAAAATGCGAATATGAAAGGCGCATTTATCGCCCTTATCATCAGCTGTACAAAAAACAGTATCAATATCAGCCCCGAAGTGGGCGGCACGTTTTTGCCTATAATATCGGCAGTCAGCGAGTTCATGAACATACATACGAAAGCCGTTATGACTGAATATATCACCATCAGCGCGTATTTGCCCGCGACCTGTTTCTTTATGCCGTCCGGTGCGGCAGACATCAGGTGCGCCCACTTCCTGCGCTCGTCAGATGATATGATGCTCTCCTGGAGCATTCCCCCGACATAGAAAGAGATGAGCGCTGTAAAAATGCACATCATTCCCAACAGCGGGTCAGAGCCGTCTGTGCTATCGCCGTATACTTTTCTGTCTGTGAGATACGGTATCAGCACTATGCTGTTTGTGATGAGAAGCATTATCGCCTGACCGATGAATGTGCCCCTGCACAGTTTCAGGTCTTTATATAGAATTCCGGGCATATCAGCACACCCTCTTTTCCAGTAATTTTTTCATTAAATGATATGAAAGGACGGTCGAAACTATTATCAGCACAGGCACTGCCGCCGCAAAGTAGGGTATGCAGTCCTCCAGCTGATCTGTCAGCATATTCAGATCGAACTCCTGCCCGCCTGCTTTGGCAAGATTGTCCATCTCGTCCACCTTATCTTTAATTATTATCATAACGGGCGCTGCTATCACTATCGTGATGACCATTGATATCAGCCCCGCCTTGTCGGTACTGCGGAAATATGCGTTCAGCGGCAGCGATACCATCGTCATGATGTAGCAGTAAGCTATTATGTAGGCTATAATTATCAGTTCGGTCTTGCCCGACCACTGCCCGCTGCACAGCCGAAGTACGGTCAATTCGGGCAGAACGAGTATCACAGATGTGAGCAGCCCCATGATATTGACGCCGTATCTGTAAGCAAGCTGTTCCTTCACCGTAAGCGGGGCGGTGTATATAAATTTCTGCCAGCCGCAGTTCATATCAGATATGACATTCTTTCCGCTGAATTCAGTGAAAGGCACCGAACAGCACAGAGCTGCGAACGTCAGCATACTATAGCGCAGCGTCAGTATGATGTCTGCTTTTCCCTCAGAATATTTGGCGATGTTGCCGTACTTGGCGCTGAGGAATACCAGCGCCGTCAGTATGATACAGACGATGTAGCCCACAGCCGTACAGATGAGCGTTTTTCTGGAAAGCAGCACATCGTGTTTTAACATGGCGATATATCTTCTGTTCATTATCTCCACTCCTTTTTATCGCGGTTGACATAGAACAGCATTATCTCTTCAAGCGTGGTCTTGTCGGCAGTCAGCCCCGAATATTTCCTCAGCGCCAAAGCCCTGTCAGCCACCATGACCTCAGCCCCGAAATCCGTCAGGCGGGCGCTTACGAAGTCGGACTTTTCTATTTCGGCAAAATCGCTTTTGGTGCATTTCAGTACCGCATGGCTGTCAAGTATGTCGTCTTTATAGCCCGTCAGCAGAAGCCTGCCCTTGTCGATGAAAGTCACGCTGTCGGCTATCTTTTCAAGGTCAGATGTTATGTGCGATGACATGAGTATCGAGTTGTTCTCGTCCTGCAAATATTCGAGAAATATATCAAGTATCTCGCTGCGCACCACAGGGTCAAGTCCTGTCGTTGCTTCGTCCATTATGAGCAGTTTTGCACCGTGTGACAGCGCGGAAGCTATCTGCAATTTCATCTTCATGCCTTTTGAGAACTGCCCGAACTTCTTTTTGCGCGGCAGAGCAAAGCGCTCCAGATACCCGAAGAAAGTTTTGCTGTCCCATTTCTCGAACAGGTCTGCAAAAATAAAGTCGATGTCGTTTGCGTTCAGCTGTTCGTTGAAAGGCAGTTCATCAAAGACCGCCGCGATGTTCCGCTTTACCTCCTGCTCGTCCTTTATGTGGTCAAGCCCCATGACTTTTATCTCGCCTTCATCGGGCTTGACTATGTTGAGTATAGTGTTTATGGTGGTGGACTTGCCTGCTCCGTTCTGCCCGATAAAGCCCATTATACTGCCTTTCGGCACATTGAAGCTCAGCTTGTCCAGCGTGAAGCCGTCATACCTTTTGGTAAGCCCTTTTATCTCGATAGCGTTTTCACAGCCGTTCATGTCAGTTACCTCCCCATATCATTTCCAGCACGCTTTTCAGTTCGTCCAGTTCCATGCCGCACCGCTTTGCGTTCTCGCAGGCATCAGTCAGCGAAGCCTCCACCTTTTTGAGGTATTCCTCTTTGAGAAGTTCGGCGTTCTGTCCCTTTACGAAACTGCCCTTGCCCGTGTAGCTTTCTATGAAGCCGTCGCGTTCAAGTTCCTCATACGCGCGTTTTGTGGTTATGACGCTTATCCTGAGCGCCTGAGCGAGTGCGCGCATAGAAGGCAGAGCGTCCCCTGCTTTCAGTTCGCCTGTCATTATCTGCGATTTGACTTGTTTGACTATCTGCTCGTAGATAGGCTCGCCCGCCCCGTTTGAAATAATGATATCCATATATGCCATCACCTATATTGTGTATATTCGGTATATACATTATAACAGACATGCACAATGTTGTCAAGAGGATAAATGCGAATTGATGCACAAAAAATGCGCGTTATACCGCCTGTATTACAGCATAGTATACAAAACGACTGCTTTTTACGTGGGGATTGTGTATCAGGGTATATATACAATAGTGCATAGCGTTCGGGCTTACAGACTGCGCAATGTGTGCCGCGACTTTGGGTCAGCCGACCTCCGCGTTAAGATGAAGCGGTTGTACAGCAGTGAAGCCCCGACAATGACTGTTCAAGGGAAGTCTGAAAAGTCGGATATGCGTCGCTTTTTTTGGGTGCGGCTGATGCTGAGGATCCGGCGAAAAAAATTTTTCTCTTTTTCAAATTTTTTTTCAAAAAACTCTTGACAAAATGAAAAAAGTGTGCTAAAATAATTAAGTCGTCAGGTGAGAGTGATGAATGAGTTCACTGAACGACAGATAAAATGGACAGGTGTCCGAGTGGTTTAAGGAGCCGGTCTTGAAAACCGGTGATACGGCAACGTACCGTGGGTTCGAATCCCACCCTGTCCGCCACTTTTTTTCAAGGCAGTGACTTCCGAATTAACGGAACTGCGCCACATAACTTTTGCGGATTTACCCAAGTGGTGAAGGGGCTCCCCTGCTAAGGGAGTAGGTCTCGAAAGGGGCGCGAGAGTTCAAATCTCTCAATCCGCGTCAAACCCCGAAAACAATGCGTTTTCGGGGTTTATTGTATTAAGAAAACCCCCGGCTCTGCCGGGGGTTCCAAAAAGCTTTAGCTATGGGTAGAAAAAAAGAACCTCCTATGATAAAATAAGAGTAGGTCTGCCAACCGAAACTTAATGATCA
>Ga0129310_1003396_pt1 | contig 10357 bp, 8 predicted proteins | sample Go1ome_2_FD_94433 | JGI IMG/M metagenome (GOLD analysis project Ga0129310, IMG submission 94433) | Western lowland gorrila individual fecal microbial communities from Wisconsin, USA - Go1022A metagenome | ecosystem: Host-associated > Mammals > Digestive system > Large intestine > Fecal | place...
CGTAATTCGATGCGGGTATTTTCACGAAGCAGGGTGACGACGCTGGGATCAACGGTCATTTCCCCAGTGACTTTACCACCAGGATTTAAATCCAGTTTAGTCAGCTGTCCGACTTCCAGCCCCTGATACATTAACGGCGTCGAGTCGGCGGTTAATCCGGCACCGCCTGGCAGTTCCAGTTTTATTATTACGCCACGTTGGCTATGGGCCAGGTCTTCATACAGACCAAAGGTATCTTCCGCTTCGGCAGGTTTCGACTCTTCAGGTGAATCGAAGGCAATCGCACCGTTAACCAGTGCCGCCAGACTTTCCAGTTTCACCTTCGCGCCACTGATACTGACGTTGGCATCAACGCCGGAAACGTTCCAGAAACGGCTACCTTTTTTCACCAGATCGGTAAAACGCCGCTCGATCAGGACATCAATCACCACGCCTTGCTTGTTGGGATTGATGGCATAGTCGTAGACTTTACCCACCGGGATCTTGCGGAAATAGACCAATGAACCACTGCTCAGTGAACCGAGATCGGGGGCTTGCAGGTGGATCATCAGATCGCCATTGTCCAGCCGATATTTCGGTTGGGTGTCGAGTGCGACAAAGTGATCCTGCTCTTTACCTTTACCCGGCATCATGCCGATATAATTACCACCGACGAGGGCGTCCAGCCCGGAGACACCTGCCAACGAGGCCTTTGGCGTCACCAACCAGAACTGTGTCTCTTCGCGCAGCGCATCTTTCATATCGGACTTGATGCTGACCTTGACTTCAATCTTACGAAGATCGTCGCTGAGGCTGATATCCTGCACTGTTCCAACTTCAACGCCCTGATAACGAACAGGCGTACGGCCTGGAACAATACCATCCGCCGACATAAAGTCGATGGTGACAGTATTGCCCCGGTCCTGATAACTGTCCCAAATCAGCCAACCAGCAATCATTAGCGCGATGAACGGCAGCAGCCAGAAAGGTGAGATACGGCGTTTATTTTTAATCTGCGCTTCAGTCGTCGAAGCGGGCGTTTCCTGACTCATGTGCATCCCAAAGTAAGCGGCTGTCCAGCCATTCCACAGCAAGAATAGTCAAAATTACCGCTGCGCCGAAATAAAACGCAGCCGGTCCCATAGTAAAAGCGAGGATCTGATCGCGATTAATCAGCGACATGGTTAAAGATATGACAAACAGGTCGAGCATCGACCAGCGACCAATCCAGGTCACCATCCGCAGTAACAGAATGCGTGTGCGTAAACCTTGCTGGCATTTAAAATGAATACTCAACAGTAAAGTGAACATGACGATCACTTTAGTAAACGGTACCAGAATACTGGCGATAAACACGATTCCCGCAACTGCAATGTTGCTACTTGCCAGCGACATAATTCCGGAAAGAATCGTATCTTCCTGCCGACCACCATTCAGATAAATGATAGAGATAGGCAACAGGTTGGCAGGTAACAACAAAACGATTGACGCTAACAGCGCCGCCCAGCATTTTTGCAGACTATGACGGCGACGCAGGCGTAGCGGGATATGGCAACGCGGGCAGCGACCACGCTGATCAGGATAGCCGGTAAAATGGCACCCAAGACAGACACGGAGTTTCTCGTCCCTACGGGTAGCGGGGCGCTGTGGATAAAATCGCTCCCACAGTTCTTCAACATTAAGATGTGACAACGTCACCGTCGTTAAAATCACCAACGCCACAAAAGAGAACAAGCCGACACCCGCCTGGATATGGGCATAATCCTGTACCTTTATAGAAGCAACGCCAATGCCGACCAGGTAGATATCCAGCATCACCCACTCTTTCAGCCGCTCAAGCATCAGCAGTACCGGGCGTAAATTCATTCCCAATCGGTTACCAAACCATAAATAAGCTATGGAGGTCACCAGAATGAGGGGGGCACCGATAACGCAGAAAAAGACCATCGCCCCCGTTATCGCATCGCCCTGTTTGGTCATTTGCCAGATGCCTTGCATAACGTTGGCGTCAATACGAATGCCTAACAGCCAGATATGCAACAGCGGTTCGCCCCAGGCAAACGGCATAAGCAACAGCATGGTGAAGGCCATTGCCGCCAGGCGCGTTAGCGACCAGTCGCGCCCGTCACGAATTTTTGCCTGACAGCGCGGACAATAGGCACTTTGATGAGAATTTATCTCGGGCAGGCTAAACAGCATGTCACATTGCGGGCAACGTTGGTAATCACCACGCGGCAGTTCCTCGCCGATAGCCCTCACTGTTATCTTCTTTGTCGGCGTAATTTGTGGTGTGTTAAGAGCCATGACGTGCCAAATGTAATAAGAATTAACATTAATCTTAACCCATGATGGGAATGATCTTGAGCATTAACGCATTTAATGCTTATTTTAATAGGCTGGCAGTTCCAGGTAAGACAACCAAGTGATTATATAATGAACAAAGCAGAATTTTACGCGGATTTAAATCGCGACTTTAACGCGCTGATGGTGGGAGAAACCAGTTTTCTGGCAACGCTTGCGAACACCAGTGCGTTGTTATATGAGCGTCTCACTGACGTAAACTGGGCAGGTTTTTATTTGCTTGAGGACGATACACTGGTGCTCGGACCATTTCAGGGCAAAATTGCCTGTGTCCGGATACCCGTTGGGCGCGGCGTATGCGGCACTGCGGTTGCCCGCAATCAAGTGCAGCGTATCGAGGATGTTCAGGCGTTTGACGGGCATATTGCCTGTGATGCGACGAGTAATTCTGAAATTGTTCTGCCACTGGTGGTGAAAAATCAGATTATTGGTGTTCTCGACATCGATAGTACCGTCTTCGGTCGCTTTACAGACGAGGACGAGCAAGGCTTACGTCAGCTTGTGGCACAGCTTGAAAAAGTGCTTGCAACGACGGATTACAAAAAATTCTTTGCGAGCGTCGCAGGATAATCAACGGATAACGTAGCATTTACTGATAGCGTCATTATAATGACGCCTGTTCATGCCTGCGCTTGTTGGCTACGTCCGTTGTAATCAGGAAATTTCATGGAAAATCAACCTAAGTTGAATAGCAGTAAAGAAGTAATCGCGTTTCTGGCCGAACGTTTTCCCCACTGTTTCAGTGCGGAAGGTGAAGCGCGTCCGCTGAAAATCGGTATTTTTCAGGATTTGGTCGATCGTGTTGCCGGGGAAATGAACCTGAGCAAAACGCAATTGCGATCCGCTTTACGTCTCTACACTTCGAGCTGGCGTTATCTTTACGGTGTTAAACCCGGCGCAACACGTGTCGATCTTGACGGCAACCCATGCGGTGAGCTGGACGAGCAACATGTCGAGCATGCTCGCAAGCAGCTTGAAGAAGCGAAAGCGCGTGTTCAGGCACAGCGTGCTGAACAGCAAGCGAAAAAACGCGAAGCTGCCGCAGCTGCTGGTGAGAAAGAAGACGCACCGCGCCGCGAACGCAAGCCACGTCCGACCACGCCACGCCGCAAAGAAGGCGCTGAACGTAAACCTCGTTCGCAAAAGCCGGTAGAGAAAGCGCTAAAAACAGTAAAAGCACCTCGCGAAGAACAGCACACCCCGGTTTCTGACATTTCAGCTCTGACTGTCGGACAAGCCCTGAAGGTGAAAGCGGGTCAAAACGCGATGGATGCCACCGTATTAGAAATCACCAAAGACGGCGTCCGCGTCCAGCTGAATTCGGGTATGTCTTTGATTGTGCGCGCAGAACACCTGGTGTTCTGAAACGGAGGCCGGGCCAGGCATGAACATGTTTTTTAGGCTTACCGCGTTAGCTGGCCTGCTTGCAATAGCAGGCCAGACCTTCGCTGTAGAAGATATCACGCGTGCTGATCAAATTCCGGTATTAAAGGAAGAGACGCAGCATGCGACGGTGAGTGAGCGCGTAACGTCGCGCTTCACCCGTTCTCATTATCGCCAGTTCGACCTCGATCAGGCATTTTCGGCCAAAATCTTTGACCGCTACCTGAATCTGCTCGATTACAGCCACAATGTGCTGCTGGAAAGCGATGTTGAACAGTTCGCGAAAAAGAAAACTGAGTTAGGCGATGAACTGCGTTCAGGTAAACTCGACGTTTTCTACGATCTCTACAATCTGGCGCAAAAGCGCCGTTTTGAACGTTACCAGTACGCTTTGTCGGTACTGGAAAAGCCGATGGATTTCACCGGCAACGACACTTATAACCTTGACCGCAGCAAAGCGCCCTGGCCGAAAAACGAGGCTGAGTTGAACGCGCTGTGGGACAGTAAAGTCAAATTCGACGAGTTAAGCCTGAAGCTGACAGGAAAAACGGATAAGGAAATTCGTGAAACCCTGACTCGCCGCTACAAATTTGCCATTCGTCGTCTGGCGCAAACCAACAGCGAAGATGTTTTCTCGCTGGCAATGACGGCGTTTGCGCGTGAAATCGACCCGCATACCAACTATCTTTCCCCGCGTAATACCGAACAGTTCAACACTGAAATGAGTTTGTCGCTGGAAGGTATTGGCGCAGTGCTGCAAATGGATGATGACTACACCGTTATCAATTCGATGGTGGCAGGAGGTCCGGCAGCGAAGAGCAAAGCTATCAGCGTTGGTGACAAAATTGTCGGTGTTGGTCAAACAGGCAAGCCGATGGTTGACGTGATTGGCTGGCGTCTTGATGATGTGGTGGCCTTAATTAAAGGGCCTAAGGGCAGTAAGGTTCGTCTGGAAATTTTACCTGCTGGTAAAGGGACCAAGACCCGTACGGTAACGTTGACCCGTGAACGTATTCGTCTCGAAGACCGCGCGGTTAAAATGTCGGTGAAGACCGTCGGTAAAGAGAAAGTCGGCGTGCTGGATATTCCGGGCTTCTATGTGGGTTTGACAGACGATGTCAAAGTGCAACTGCAGAAACTGGAAAAACAGAATGTCAGCAGTGTGATTATCGACCTGCGTAGCAATGGTGGTGGGGCGTTGACTGAAGCCGTATCGCTCTCCGGTCTGTTCATTCCATCCGGCCCGATTGTTCAGGTCCGCGATAACAACGGCAAGGTTCGTGAAGACAGCGACACCGACGGACAGGTCTTCTATAAAGGCCCGCTGGTGGTGCTGGTTGACCGCTTCAGTGCTTCGGCTTCAGAAATCTTTGCCGCGGCAATGCAGGATTACGGTCGTGCCCTGGTTGTGGGTGAACCGACATTTGGTAAAGGCACCGTTCAGCAGTACCGTTCATTGAACCGTATTTACGATCAGATGTTACGTCCTGAATGGCCAGCGCTGGGTTCTGTGCAGTACACGATCCAGAAATTCTATCGCGTTAACGGCGGCAGTACGCAACGTAAAGGCGTAACGCCAGACATCATCATGCCGACGGGTAATGAAGAAACGGAAACGGGTGAGAAATTCGAAGATAACGCGCTGCCGTGGGATAGCATTGATGCCGCGACTTATGTGAAATCAGGAGATTTAACGGCCTTTGAACCGGAGCTGCTGAAGGAACATAATGCGCGTATCGCGAAAGATCCTGAGTTCCAGAACATCATGAAGGATATCGCGCGCTTCAACGCTATGAAGGACAAGCGCAATATCGTTTCTCTGAATTACGCTGTGCGTGAGAAAGAGAATAATGAAGATGATGCGACGCGTCTGGCGCGTTTGAACGAACGCTTTAAACGCGAAGGTAAACCGGAGTTGAAGAAACTGGATGATCTACCGAAAGATTACCAGGAGCCAGATCCTTATCTGGATGAGACGGTGAATATCGCACTCGATCTGGCGAAGCTTGAAAAAGCCAGACCCGCGGAACAACCCGCTCCCGTCAAGTAATATCAATCAGGCACAAGAAATTGTGCCTGATTTTTTAACAGCGGCAAGATGCCGTAAATCAGATGCTACAAAATGTAAAGTTGTGTCTTTCTGGTGACTTACGCACTATCCAGACTTGAAAATAGTCGCGTAACCCATACGATGTGGGTATCGCATATTGCGTTTTGTTAAACTGAGGTAAAAAGAAAATTATGATGCGAATCGCGCTCTTCCTGCTAACGAACCTGGCCGTAATGGTCGTTTTCGGGCTGGTACTGAGCCTGACAGGGATACAGTCGAGCAGCGTTCAGGGGCTGATGATCATGGCCTTGCTGTTCGGTTTTGGTGGTTCCTTCGTTTCGCTTCTGATGTCCAAATGGATGGCATTACGATCTGTTGGCGGGGAAGTGATCGAGCAACCGCGTAACGAAAGGGAACGTTGGCTGGTCAATACTGTAGCAACCCAGGCTCGTCAGGCGGGGATCGCTATGCCGCAAGTGGCTATCTACCATGCGCCGGACATCAATGCTTTTGCAACCGGTGCGCGCCGTGATGCCTCTCTGGTTGCTGTCAGCACCGGTTTGCTGCAGAACATGAGCCCGGATGAAGCCGAGGCGGTAATTGCTCACGAAATCAGCCACATCGCCAATGGTGATATGGTCACCATGACGCTGATTCAGGGCGTGGTGAACACCTTCGTTATCTTTATTTCCCGTATTCTGGCGCAGCTTGCCGCGGGTTTTATGGGCGGAAACCGTGATGAAGGTGAAGAGAGCAACGGCAACCCGCTGATCTACTTTGCGGTTGCAACGGTTCTGGAACTGGTGTTTGGTATTCTGGCGAGCATTATAACCATGTGGTTCTCGCGTCATCGTGAATTCCACGCCGATGCGGGTTCAGCAAAACTGGTTGGTCGCGAGAAAATGATTGCCGCGCTGCAACGCCTGAAAACCAGCTATGAACCGCAAGAAGCAACCAGCATGATGGCTTTCTGCATTAACGGGAAGTCGAAATCGCTCAGTGAGTTGTTCATGACTCACCCGCCGCTGGATAAACGTATTGAAGCTCTGCGTACGGGTGAATACCTGAAGTAATATGAAGTAAATACTAAAAAGCGCGTCCTGATCGACGCGCTTTTTTTATGCCCTGGATCGTGGCTGAGTGATACGTAAACCACTGACACAGGCAGCAATCACTGCCAGAATAGCCGCAGCTATCAGCGAGACGTGCGTACCATTATCACCAAACTGATTTAGCATCAGCGCTACCAGAGCCGCGCCGCTACTCTGACCCAGAAGACGAGCCGTCCCTAACATGCCACTGGCTCCACCGCTACGTTCGCGAGGAGCGGAGGTAATAATGGTGTGGTTATTGGGTGACTGGAACAAGCCAAATCCAGCACCACATAAGATCATCGGCCAGATAATATTGATATCCGCAGGTGACGCTGGCAGCAGAACCAGGGAAAAAAGCCCCGCAGCCATGATGAATAACCCTAAAGCACCCAGCAATCCTGCATGTACGCGTTCAATCAAATAGCCTGCCAGTGGAGCCATCACCATCGTTGCTAACGGCCACGGTGTCAGAAGTAAACCTGTTTCGACTTCACTACGCCCGAGCACGGTTTGCAGGTAAAAGGGCAGGGAAACCATTGCCAGCATTTGTGCGCAGAAAGAGCAAACAGATGTGCAAATAGAAAGTGAAAACAGCGGGATACGCAGTAAATCCACCGGTAGCAGCGGTACGGGAAGAGAAAGCTGGCGGCGAATAAAGAAAATACCAACGACAACCATTACCACCAGTTCCGCACCAATCAATGTCAGCGATTGCCCCTGAGCGAAACCACTCAACGCAGTGATAAGCAGGCCGAAGGTTAACGCGTTCATCACGGCGCTGGGCAGGTCGAAACGGGGTTTACTGGCGCGAGAACCATTGGGTGGCAGAAAACGCATTGCCAGAAGCAGGGCGATAATTCCCAACGGTACGTTGATTAAAAATAACCATTTCCAGGATGCGATGGAGAGGATTGCTGCAGCAATTGTCGGCCCGGCAGCAGAAGAGACGGCAACAATAAACGAGTTTATGCCCATCCCTCTACCCAGAAAACGTTGTGGATAGATCAGGCGGATAAGTGCGGTATTAACGCTCATCAACGCTGCACCGCCGAAACCTTGTATGACACGCGCAAGGGTGAGCATTTGCAGCGAATCAGAAAGGGCGCAGAACAGTGAAGACAACAGAAAAACGACCAGACCGCATTTATAAATACGTCGATAGCCAAACATATCGCCCAGAAACGAAAACGAGAGCAGGGAGATGACAGTGGCGATTTGATAGGCGTTCACTACCCAGATGGAACTGGCCGGCGTGGCATGAAGGTCCGTAGCGATTGTTGGCAAGGCGACGTTGGCGATTGCGCCGTCAAGGACAGCCATCGAAATACCAATCACAATGGTTAATATCGCACCGTATCGCAGGGGCAATGGCAGGCCGTCGGCCTGAACTTTTGGCATAGGAATTTTATATCTTTGGTGAATAATCAACAGGGGTCTGATTCTAGCACTGATATTCACGGTGGATGTCGCAGAATTGTAACTAACCGGCAAAAGATGGATTGCGACCACCCTGGTGCGAAATTATAATAAAAAACAGTTCTGATTTTTATAAAACACTCGCAATGAGGTGATAAATGGCTAACGCAGATCTGGATAAACAGCCTGATTCTGTATCTTCCGTGCTAAAAGTTTTTGGCATTTTGCAGGCGCTGGGTGAAGAGCGCGAAATAGGGATAACCGAGTTGTCGCAGCGCGTCATGATGTCAAAAAGCACCGTTTATCGCTTTTTACAGACCATGAAAACCTTAGGTTATGTGGCGCAGGAAGGGGAGTCGGAGAAATATTCGCTGACCCTGAAATTGTTTGAACTGGGCGCTCGCGCGTTGCAAAACGTCGATTTAATTCGTAGCGCAGATATCCAGATGCGTGAGATCTCCCGCCTGACCAAAGAAACTATCCACCTCGGCGCACTGGACGAAGACAGTATTGTTTACATCCACAAAATTGACTCAATGTACAATTTGCGCATGTATTCACGGATTGGGCGTCGTAATCCGCTGTTCAGCACCGCGATTGGTAAGGTACTGCTGGCATGGCGCGATCGCGATGAAGTGATGCAAATTCTTGAGGGCGTGGAGTATAAACGCAGTACCGAGCGGACCATCACCAGTACAGAAGCGTTATTACCCGTTCTGGACCAGGTGCGCGAGCAGGGGTATGGCGAAGATAATGAAGAGCAGGAAGAAGGACTGCGTTGCATTGCGGTTCCGGTATTTGATCGCTTTGGCGTGGTCATTGCCGGTCTGAGCATCTCCTTCCCGACGTTGCGTTTCTCTGAAGAGCGTTTACAGGAATATGTCGCAATGTTGCATACCGCGGCGCGCAAAATTTCTGCCCAAATGGGTTATCACGACTATCCGTTCTGATGAGAGTAAGAACCTGTCTGAATATCAAACAGACAGGTTCTTTATTTAGCATGAGAAAAATAAAGTTGAAGGTGGCGTTATATTAAACGCACTTGCGATAAGAATATTTTACTCATGAGTGAGAATCTGGTTATTTATTACCCTTAACCATTATCGACCACAATATTGCTTTTACGTAACAACGGGCAATCTGTTATCCCCAGAAAACCACTTTTAGTGTGCAGGTATTGTACCGTGCTGGTGCCTCTGGCGGTCAGATAGGTACATTGTAAACCTAATCCCGCGGCATTCTCTTTGCTTCCAATCAAAACGCCATATCCGCTGAGTAATAATCCTATCCATACCAGCGCTATCAGCATAACTGTGCGAATGATGAATCGCATTACAACCTCTTCTCTTTTTATGTTCGCTTAATCGTAGCGGCAATATGCGCTGAAGCAAGCGACTCATTCCGAAAAAGCACGAATATCGACATAGTTAGGCGCTGTTTAACTAACGCATGCTAGTTTAATGACATAAGGTAGGTGAAACGGAGATTGGAGTGAAAAAGTTTCGATGGGTCGCTCTGGTTGTCGTGGTGTTGGCTTGCTTGCTGCTTTGGGCGCAGGTATTCAACATGATGTGCGATCAGGATGTACAATTTTTCAGCGGAATTTGTGCCATTAACCAGTTTATCCCGTGGTGATATCATTTTTTCAGCACTAGATTTTCTTCCTCTCCAGCAGTGGTAGAATAGCGCCTCTACTCAGAGGTGGTGAAATGAACGAAGTTGTAAATTCAGGCGTGATGAACATTGCGTCTTTGGTTGTATCGGTGGTGGTTCTTCTTATCGGGCTCATCTTGTGGTTTTTTATCAATCGTGCCAGTTCACGGACTAACGAACAGATTGAACTGCTTGAGGCGTTGCTGGATCAGCAAAAACGTCAAAATGCACTGTTACGTCGTTTGTGCGAAGCAAACGAACCTGAGAAAGCAGATAAAAAGACCGTTGAGAGTCAAAAATCGGTTGAAGACGAAGATATTATTCGTCTGGTCGCCGAACGATAATCCTTCCTCAATCTTGAGTAACCCCGTCGTTGAAGGGTTACTCAATTCATGCTGATTATACGCACTGTCATGGTGCA
>Ga0129310_1003399_pt1 | contig 10349 bp, 10 predicted proteins | sample Go1ome_2_FD_94433 | JGI IMG/M metagenome (GOLD analysis project Ga0129310, IMG submission 94433) | Western lowland gorrila individual fecal microbial communities from Wisconsin, USA - Go1022A metagenome | ecosystem: Host-associated > Mammals > Digestive system > Large intestine > Fecal | place...
GGTAAAAGCAGAGGAAATCAAATATATCTCATCATTCTTTTCTCGTGAGCATGTAAGCGCCGAAGACATGGCCTCCGTCCTCAATGCCGCAGCGGAACACCATAGCGAGCAGCCCGGTCAGGGCTTGGACCATTATACGATGGAGATATACCTCTCCGGGGATCCTGACACATATAACTCATCTGACGAACACTTCGTTTTCTTTGCCGGATTGGATGAAAACCATATAAACGGCATTTATTTCAACGGAAAAGGAGACAGCCATCGCATGAGCTTTGAGGACGAAACGCTCTACTGGCTGATCCGCAACAGCTACCGCACCGAAGAACATGTAGATAAAGACGCTTATGCATACTACCGGGACACTCTTGACCGGCGTGCGCAGCGATTGGTTTCACATTGCGTCTCTCCATCCCGAACGGATATCCTCACCGGCTATGAAGTTGTGCAGTTTTATCAAAAAGAAGTCCTTACGGACGAAAGCGACAGCTACACGGTCTATTGTTGGGAACCCGCGTTTCTGGCGGATTCTACCGACGCTGTTCCGTGGGTGGGAGGGATGTACCTCGATGCCGACGGCAGAGTCTGCGCCTATGAGCAGTACACCTATTTTGTGACAAAAGGGGAAACCGGAAACTTCCCGTCCTGCCGTTTCCTGTTCTGGGATTTGTATAACGGGGAAACCGAAGAAGCGGGAAAAGAGCACGCTTTGCAGCGTATCCGGCAGGCGTTTGAGCCTACGATTCAGGCGCATTGGGCGGAAGATGTGTTGGACGGCATTTCCGATTACCACGAGGTTTCCGTCAGTACGGCAGAGCCGCTGGCCAGGGTGCTGCTTTCCTGCGAGTATGCCGTAAAGGACTTCAAGGTGCTGGGAATCGAGGCATCTCCTATGAGCAGCAGCCTATCGTTTTCCACAGAAGAGCTGTACACTCTGGACGAACTGTCACCGAATCGTCCGCTTCTACTGAATATGACATTCTATGGGTTGCTGCCGTATTACGGGGTATCCTATGTGGACGGCAGCGGCGAAACGATAAGCTATTCCATCAATATGAGCGGCAAGGATGGGTCTGTGATTTTAACCGAGTTTTTACCGTACACACAGTAGCAGTACCTCTGCATACAAGGACAGGACTACCATCCATCTCTGAACGATAGCCCTGCTTCCTGTCGGTGTTAATTTTTATTCGTTGTATTCGTAGAATTATAAAGCGTTTTCAGTCGGGAACACAAAGTCTAATTGGGACTTAAAAATATTCGCCGTTCCTTGTATTTGAAAATTCACGAAATCACATTTTTTCTTTGCGTGCAAGATATTCCACATGAATCTGGATCAAGCATCCACTTGTTCCACCGGACGGCAGATGTGTTCTTCTTCCTCCCGCTCGTAGGAGTAGAACCCATCTGCCTCCAATTCTTTCGCCATGCCCCACGCCAGCTTGAAGCCAGCCATGAAGCTCGTCAGCTTAGATTCAGCCAGCAATGCGTTCTGTGTGTCCAACAGCCGCAACAGATTCTTTCGCTCCGCGGCATCCATGTTCCGCCGCAGTTCCTCCTGGGCATATTCGACCTGCTCGGCCAGTTCTGGATACTCTTGATGGTCGAAACGTTTTTGCAAAGCCTTCATGTAGTCATACATTGCGGCACCTCCTTTTGGGTAACCACAACACATACCACAACTCGGTACACAAAGCTACTGCTTTTTGAAATGATTTTTGTTGCTCATTATTTGAAAATTCATGTCCAACGGCAGAATTTATTCGTCAACTTTTATGTAGAACTCTGGCTGCCCTTTTTGCAACTATTTTTCTGCAAATATTGCAAAAAATACCTGTTATTGAAAAATAACAGGTACTTTTTGGAGCTGATGGCCGGATTTGAACCGGCGACCGCTGGTTGTTGGTAAGGATGGATGATGTTATTCCCCGATTTCCGTCAGTCTCCCGCTGATTTGCTTAAAAGTGTTTACCGCAACATCAAAGTCCTGTTTTTCATCTGTATAGAGCAACGTGGTGTGCAGGCTTTCGTAAGTTGACCGAATGGTGGAATCGAAATACTGCTGCCACGAAGCAAAGTTATAAGCACCGGTCGGATCATACTCAGCAGAGATATTGCGCTTTCCAATGTAATAGGAGTCGGTATCCTTTGTGAGCTGTACCAGCCGTTTAAACTCATCTGTTTCGGCCAGGAATGCCTGGATCTCCGGCATTTGGTACAGACGGGTCACATCATAGATATGGCGCACCTTTCGGTTCAATGTGCCGCAAATAGCATGGCGCTTCACGGACATAATTTTATCAATAAAGGTACGTTCGATATTCAACGTATTGACCTCTACCGCAGCCAGTTCAAACCGTTCGATATCATCGGTAAACCCACGGCTTTCCAGAAACTCCTGAATGTAGGTTTTCACCGGCATTTTCTGATACGGGTCCGGACGGACAGTACTTCCAATTTCAAGCTTCACACGGTTTTCAGGATCATCGAACCAAACATACATGCTCTTGCTGCGGTTGGAGCGTTCTTCCACAATCTTCTCCGTTTGTGCGCCAGAGGACATGACACCTTCAATTTTCTTGATAGCTTTGTCACAGGCTTTATCCGACAATTCCATTCCCAGGAAGGTAAGGTCGATGTCCTCGGAAAACCGGTCAATGGAACCTGGGTAGCACTTGCTGAGAGAGGTGCCGCCCTTAAAAACGCACTGGTCTGCATAAGGACTGTCGGCCAGCGATTTCAGCATCATGACGATATAATAGTCGCGCTCGACGGCAGACTCGGAAATGTGTTTCTCATTGGCAACAACGGTGATCAATTCACGGAATTCTTCAGGATGCGTATGCAACTTCATAAATCTCCTCCATGCTCGGATGCTTGTATGCAGAAAGGGTAGAAAGATATTTGCTCAAATCATTCTGAACTCCATAGTAATTCAAAACACTTCGCAAAAACGAAAGCGTTCTTTTCTGATACCGCATCTTTTGTATCACCCGCTCTAATGCGTTGGCATCGTATTCATGTGCAAACTGTTCACAGAATGAAAGGAACTGCCGATAGTTCAGGTCCTGAATCTCACTGAAATTTTGCAGCACTTCAAGCACATGGAGCGTTCGTTTCACTTCCGGTGTATACACTAAATCACAAAACCGCAAAAACACATTGCTGATCGTTTTGGTTTGCTGCTCCATCCGGGATGAAAGAACCTCAACCGTTTTCCCCACCTGAGTGGTGAGTTTCAGGCTGTTGTACAAGGAATATCCTACCACAGCGCCTTTGTCCGGATCAGTAAACGCTGCGATGATTTCCTTCTGCGATGGCGGAACGATCCCATATTTGCTTATCTTTGGCCGATAATAAGTTCCTTTCGCAATTCTGCAAAGCGAACCTGCTTTGCACATCCGGCCAAGAGTTTGGTAATAGGTTTCCTCGCTGACCGCTTTGCAAAGCTGATTCGCATATAGCTTACTGGCAAAGATCAATTCATTTTCCGGGAACTGCTCCATTGTCTGCGTGATGATTTGCGCACCGGTCACTCGCTCCACCTCCTATCCCGATGATGTTCATATTTTATGCCGCAGCATGCACGATGTCAAGTAAATTACGTTTTTACTTGACAATATTGTTTGCGGTTTTTCCGAGACTTATTCATAAAAATTTTAAGCTGCCCGGAATGAGTTACCTCACTTCGGGCATTGCTGCTTTATTTCTCCGTGGTTGTTTCCGGCAGCGCCATCGCCTAAGCCTGCCGCTCCCGATCCTCAGCAGCGTATGGTGTGCTGAGCGAAGCTATCGAAGATAATACATGACCTACTCTGAAACCCGTGAGGAGGTGTTGTAATGGCAAAGCGAGACCAGGATGTTCATTTCCTTGCATCCAAAGAGGAGGTCGAGCGAATCCATGAGAAGATGGACGAGCTTGGCATCCGCAGCATGGGAGCCTATCTGCGGAAAATGGCTCAGGATGGGTATTGCATCAGACTGGATTTGCAGGATGTGAAAGCCTTGGTTTCGCTCCTGCGAATCTGCTCCAACAACCTGAACCAGTATGCAAAACGAGCGAACGAAACAGGCAGCATCTATCATGCTGACATTGAGGATTTGCAAAAACGGCTGGAGGAAATCTGGACGGACATGAGAGAAGTTCTTGTTCGCCTGTCCTCGATCCAGTAATCCGACAACTTGTCGGAAAGTCGCAGCTGCGGTTGCGGCTTTTACATAAGGAAATACCCTTTCGTTGGTTGAAATATTCACATTGATACACTACAATGTTATTTAAGAAATACATTGGAAACCAGATTGACAAATCGCAATTTGTAGGAATCATCCTTGTTATATGGTGGTATTTTATGATGATAAATTTGGCGTGAATTGATATGATAATGGCATTTAATGATGTTAAAAAGAGAGTTACTTTTTCATATAATTGTATCATCAAAAATATGCAACAGAAAAAGGAGACAATACTATGGAAAATAAAAAACGGCACTTATTACAGGTTCTTATGGCGGTCTTGGCACATGTTTTGTAAATATTCATGCAGGCAATGGTGGAAATACTGAAAGTGTATTTTGGACGCAGTGAGGCTGGTATTTTCCATCTTCTGCTCTGCGAAAAAATTTTAATTACCTTGTAAGATTTCTTCATCTGCGGAGTCTTAATTGCGAAAGGGGGTGGTAGCGTAGTGGAGTTTGAACAGATATACCGTACCTATTTCAAGCCAATATATCACTATGTATGGCAGCTTTCTGGCAACGAGCATATTGCAGAGGAGATCACGAGCGAAACCTTTTTCAAAGCCATCAATTCCATAGAAAGTTTTCGTGGTGACTGTGATATGCGCGTCTGGCTTTGTCAGATTGCAAAAAACACCTATTACTCATACTTGAAAAAGAACAAAAGAGTATCAAGTATTGACGAGCCAGATTTACAGAGTATTGCCGCTGCGGACGAGCTTATTGATACACAGATTAGTGAACAAGAGGAAGCCCGCCGAATACGAAAAATCCTGCATGATATATCCGAGCCATATAAAGAAGTTTTCATGTGGCGTGTATTCGGAGAACTGTCATTCAAAGAAATAGGCGATCTCTACGGGAAAAGCGATAATTGGGCTTGCGTTACCTACCACCGAGCCAGAAAAATGATACAACGCAGATTGGAGGAAAATGAACATGAAAAATGAGTGCAGTATCGTGCGGGATATTCTGCCCCTGTACCTTGAAAACATGGTCAGCAATGAAACGGGGACATTTGTCAAAGAACACCTCAAAGGCTGCCCGGAATGTACTGCGGAGCTTGAAGCATTGAAAGCTGGCCCAAAGGTTGAAAAAATCGGTAATGAAATGCGGGACAGTTTAGAAGCAGAAGTGATGAAGTCCATGAAAGCTACCCGTAAGAAATTCCGCAAAAAGGCATACCGTGTTGCGGCTGTTATTGCTGGTATCTTTATCATCGTATGCGTACTGCTTCACTTTTTCCCTGTTTACCGCATTGTGGACATTGGCTCTATGACAATGGGCAATTATTACAGCAGCGATCAAATTGCAAAGGCGTTTTATATCGGCTCTGCATCTGACCGCAGAGAAGCGCAAGCGGTTTTGCGTCTGGCGGATCAGGCGTTCAATGATGTGCAGCATACAAGCGTTGAAAACGAAGAAAAATACGGCCTGCTCGCTCGGTATGCAACCGATACGGATAGCTATGGTGACACGGCGTTCAATGAACATTCGTTAGAGTTGTGGTCGGCTCATCTTGGGAAAGATGAGGGCTATATCTGGGTCTATTACTCGTCCGAAACATTCAATCACGACGGAAGTATCGCTCACGGAAGCCGGAACATTCCCTCTCTCTGGAAAGTAGAAAGAAATGACAGCGGAGAATGGGTAGTCGTTCAAATCCGTGAACACCCATAAGCGAGCAGGAGGTCAAATAAAAAATGAGCAAACTATATAGCTTGCTGAACTCCGGCTCTGTACTACGGCGATGCGGAGTTTTCCACCAAGCAGTTGGAAAAGGACTTTGTGGACGCCGCCTACGCGACGATCCGCAGCTTTGTCCTGAAATTTGAGAAGCTGGACTGCTCAAACCGACGCGGTATGGGAATCGCGTGAAGTATGCCGTTCGCGTGAATTAAAAAAAGGGGGGTGTCGGCTTTCTGCCGGCACCCCCTTCCGTTAAGCAGGCTGGTTCTCTATCTCTGTCCTTTTCACTTTGACAACTTCCCCCTTGCAGCCGCCCTCTGCCTTCTGGTTGATAAGGCCGATGAACTTGTAGTAGATGTCCACTTGCTGGGTTTTTACACCGTCCGCACCAATTTCCTTTTCGTGTACCACGATCTTCTCAATCAACTCGTTAAGGATATACGGTGTCAATTCCTGAATGTTGGTGTATTTCCAAATCAGAGGGATGAATTGCTGGATATTGTTGTAGACTTCGTCATTCCGGGCAAGCTCTGCGGTCAGTGCGTCCCTTTTACCGCGCAGTTCGATCTGCTCACGTTCGTACTTTGGAGCCATGGCCTGATAGCGTTCCTCGCTGATTTTCTCTAATGCCGCATCCTCGTAGAGCTTGTTAAGTATTTTGGTTAGCTCATCCATGCGTTTTTCTATCGTTTTTAACTCACGGCGGCTGCGGTCGATGTCCTCCTTCTGCCGTTCCTCCTTAATGGCAAGCAGCATATCCATGTAATCCGCCACATGGCGATGGGCGTCCAGCGCATTGCGGCGGATGTCCTCCAGCACCAACTGGTTCAGCGTTTTCCAACCAATCGCATGGGAGGTACAGCGTTCTTTGCCATAGTTTTTGTATACCCAGCAGGAGAAGCCGGTATATCGCCCCTTTCTCTTGTCATAGCTGACATTCAGCGAGGAGCCGCAGTCAGCGCACTTCACCAGTCCCGCAAAGGGCTGTACCTCGCCGGTGCAGTTTTCTCTGCGCCGAGCCTGCATCATCTGATGCACCGTATCCCACAGGTCCTGAGTGATGAGCGGTTCGTGTGTGTTCTCCGACACGACCCACTCCGATTCATCTGCCACAATGCGGTGCTTGTCAAAGAAGCCCTTGGTCTTTGTGCGTCCGAATACGATCTTGCCAAGGTATACGGGATTGTTCAAAATTGCCCGCACAGAAGTTGCGTGCCAGTCAAAAGGCTTTCGCCAGTAGTCGCTGTTTTTATAGTAGTCAGGGTTATTCTGGTTGAAGTACGCCTGCGGGTTAAGGATTTGCTTCCCACGCAAAATCTTTGTCATACGCACATAACCGATGCCGTCGGCAAACATTTGGAAAATACTCTTGACCACCTCAGCCGCTTCGGGATCAACAATCAGGTGATGCCGGTCATCAGGGTCTTTCTGGTAACCGAAAGGCGCGCGGCTGCCGATGAACATTCCACTGCCCGCCCGCGCCCGGTGTGCTGCTTTTGTTTTGGTGGAAACCTGCCGCGCATAGAGTGAGTTGATGACATTGGTCATGGGCAGCATCAGGTTGTCCAATCCCTTCTTGGAGTCGATCCCTTCGGCCACCGCAATGAACCGGATACCCTTTTCCTCAAAGTAATGTTCGATGTACAGTCCCATCTGTGCATACTCACGGCCGAAACGGGAGAGGTCTTTTACGATAACGGTATTGATTTTTCCATTTTCAATATCGTCAATCATGCGCTTGAATTCCGGCCGTTCAAAGTTGGTTCCGCTCCACCCATCGTCACAATAGTAATCGACGATCTGTATACTGTGCTCTTTGCAGTATTGCGTTAGCAGGGTCCTCTGTGTTTGGATGCTGCCAGATTCTCCGGCACTGCCGTCATCTTGACTCAACCGGCAATAGACTGCACCTTTTTCCTGTTCCATCAGACGTCCTCCTTTTCGTTTGTCTCGGACACACAATACCCATCTTGCGCCGAAATAGCCATATCCAAACCCACTGAAGATTCATTCGTAAGATTGTTTAGTTCTGACGGATGAAAGTCACGCTTGATCAATTCTGCCATTTTATTCTGTATCACCGTATCACCGCTGTAATGGCTGACGGTCACATATCTGATACCACGGATCTCGGTAATATTTTTCAAACAATCGCCTTCGTATAAAAACATCTTACAATCCTCCCATCGTTTGCTCATGCTGTCGCTTTTCCCGTTCTTCTTGCGCGGCGTGTTCATCCAATTTTTCTTTCACAGCCAGAGCCGCGCCTGCGGCGAGGCCGATCGCCGCGCCGAAGTTTTCGGCGGCGATTTTCGCCTCCATGCGCCGCCGCTTTTCCTCGGCGTCCTCATCCTCATCCATCAATGTCCCCACGGCGGTCAGTCCTGCCACAGCGGGAATCAGAGGAACAGGCCGCGGATCGCCGCCGCGCCATACCACCCCGCCAGTGCCGCCGTGCCAAGGATCAGCACCAGCATGATCCACTTGAGGGCCACCAGCAGGCTGAAGTCCGGGAGCCAGTCGATCCACTTGGAGGAATACTTCTCGCTCAGGTTCCCAACCCGTTCCAGCAGTTTGTTCATCTCCGTCAGCGATTTCTGCATCTCCGTGAGCGACTGCTGCACCGGCGTCAGATCGACGCGCGTTTTCAACTCCGGCAGGGTCTTCCGGATTTCCTCCAGCTCCCAGTTTATTCCGTCTGCCTGCTGCGCCAGCTTGCTCATCGCCCGCGGCAGATCGCACTGGATCACAATGGGTTGGATCGTCTGTGGCGCAGCCAGCGGTGCGCTGTTCGGCTGATTCAGCCGTTTCAATTCCTCCATCGTTTTCCTCTGCTCGATGGAGTTTTCTCTGGACGAGCTTTGCCCGTATTCTGAATTCATGCTCCATGACCTCCTTGCAATACTTTTCTTCGTGTAATTTGTTATCGCGGCACCTCATGCCCTCCGGCGTGGTGTAGGTGATGTACTTGCGGCCGCTCTCCCAGCGCACCGCATAGCCCTCGGACGCCATCAGTGAAACGAAGGTGTCCCTATCGGCGGCATATTTCATGCACTCGTCGATGGTGTTCATGAGCCGCAGCTTCCAGCTCTGTCCCTTGAGCGCTGTGTGGTACTCCGCGCCGCTCATGCCGCGGGCCTGCTGCGTTGGTGCGTCAAAGACCGGCAGACCCATCTCCAGACAGATCGCATCGTTGCGCCGCATTAGTTCCTGGATCTGCTCCTTCGCCATGTGCAGCTTTTTGCCGGTTTCAAAGTTGACGGAGTTAATGACGCAGTGGGAGTGGATATGCTCTCGGTCTACGTGGGTGCAGACCAGCACCTCGCAGCCGTCGAAGTATTCCGCCAGCCGCCGCGCGGCTTCGTGGGCCTGCCGTGGATCGACCGCCGCTCCCTTGGGAAAGCTGTGTACCATGTGGTAGAACATCATGCCGCCGTCCTTGTGGTAAAGTAGCTTCGTGTTCAGGAAATCGTCATAGACGCTCTGCGGCTGGCAGTTGATGCCGCTGACGAGCGGCGTGCCCTCCCATGCGGTTTTCTTTTCCTGCATGACGTAGAGCATCACGCCGCGCATGGCGGTGCGGGACTGCGTGCCCCGCTTGTAGTTCACAAAATGTACGATGGCCATACGGCTCACCGCCCTTCCATGACTGACCGCAGAGCGGCGCTGACCGCGGACAGCTCACCGGCAGCTTTTTCCAGACCGATGACCTGCACCTTGCCCATGTTGGCGAGGACGGTAAGGCGGTTGATGTTGCTGCCGATGCCCTTGAGCTGGCGGAGCAGATCTTTCTGCTCGTCGATGACGATGATCCGTTTGCCGAGACAGCAGGCGGTGACATAATCGCTCATGGACATTCCGACCTTCGCCGCCAGCGCTTTGATCTTCTCGCGGTCGGTGGACGCCATGCGCGTGCTGAATTTGATATCTTTTTTCATAATCAATGACCTTTCTGAAATGATTTCTCTCGTCCCCTCGGAGAGCTGGGGGTTCCTCAAAGGGGGACTGGTCCCCCTTTGAAGCTGCGCCGCCGGAGGCGGGTAAAAGCGTTTCCGCAGAAAGGCTCGCAGCTTTAAGTGGGTCCGGGCTTCTGCCCGGAATTTGGGTGCAGGGCTTTGCCCCGCCCAGAGCGTTTGGCAGGGCAGCGGCTTCGCCGCAGACCAGACAAATGCGATGCTGGCTGTCGTCCGAGCGGACGACGAATCCCTCGTCCCGCCGCAAGCGGCAGGACTCGCGCTCTCTGTCGCTCGTCCTCTTCCCGCCGAAACCGCTTCGCTGGGTTTCGGCGGGAGTCCTGTTGGGGGCGGTGATAAAAACTCCCATTTCACATTTTTTCGGCACTTCTATGTGGGAGGGGTATCACTACCCTCCGGACGCTTTGTCTGTGTCGGAACAACCCGGCGCGGGGTTTATTTCAGCAGAAAA
>Ga0129310_1003402_pt1 | contig 10343 bp, 11 predicted proteins | sample Go1ome_2_FD_94433 | JGI IMG/M metagenome (GOLD analysis project Ga0129310, IMG submission 94433) | Western lowland gorrila individual fecal microbial communities from Wisconsin, USA - Go1022A metagenome | ecosystem: Host-associated > Mammals > Digestive system > Large intestine > Fecal | place...
CCTTCCTCTGTCGGAAGTACCGGTACTAAAGCTTCTCAGCCAGTGCTCCGTGTCCGATCTCACGACGTCCCGGTCCTCTGGACGGTTTTGTCTCACCTACAGAGTAAGACGGGAAGTTGTAGTGATGCATGTAACGTTTGCTTGTAATATTCTCATCCAGTCCGTCTACTTTCTGAACTTCAGATAACGGAGCCAGAGTTGTAATTGTACAGATCTGTGTCTGTCCACGGGTAAACATAGCAGAACCATGAACTCTCGGGATCAGGTCAACTTCTGCTGCCAGCGGACGAATCTGTGTGATGGCACGACCATCCGGACGTTTGTGGTCTTTTAAGATCATCTTACGAACGGTCTTTTTCTGATACTGGTATACTGCCTCACCAAGAACAGCAAGCCACTCTTCGTTCTCTGCAAATGCCTCTTCGAGTTTCTCTGTGATGGCACGGATATTCTCCTCACGAACCTGTTTTACATCGGTAAATACAGCTTCTTCCATCTCTTCCGGTGTTACGATCTCGCGCATTGCTGCGAACATCTCTTCCGGAACAGCACAGCTTGTATACTCATGTTTTGGTTTGCCGATTTCAGCAACCATTTTATTGATGAACTCAATGATTGTCTGGTTAATCTCATGAGCCATGTAAATAGCTTCGATCATTTTTTCTTCTTTGATCTCGTTTGCGCCTGCCTCGATCATAATTACTTTCTCAGAAGTAGATGCAACAGTCAGCTGAAGATCTCCGTTATCCCAGTCTGCCTGAGACGGGTTTACAACGAATTCGCCGTTTACCATACCGATCTGTGTGGTTGCACACGGTCCGCAGAATGGAATATCGGAAATGCTTGTTGCGATGGCAGAACCAAGCATTGCCAGAAGCTCCGGACGGCACTCCGGATCAACGCTCATTACCATGTTATTTAAAGTAACATCATTTCTGTAATCCTTTGGGAACAGCGGACGCATCGGACGGTCGATAACACGTGCTGTTAAAACAGCATTCTCAGATGCTTTTCCCTCACGTTTATTAAATCCACCCGGGATTTTTCCTACAGAATACATTTTCTCTTCAAACTCTACGCTCAGCGGGAAGAAATCGATTCCCTCACGTGGTTTCTCGGATGCAGTTGCTGTAGATAATACAACTGTGTCACCATAGTGCATAAGAGCTGCGCCATTTGCCTGTGCAGCCACACGGCCGACATCAACACTTAATGTTCTTCCGGCCAGTTCCATTGAATAGGTTTTCTTCATTATTTTCTCTCCTTCTTTACTGTGGCAGGAGACCCGAAACTACTGATCTGGACAAAAATGCATATTTTGCACACATCAGCGGTCTCGGATAAACCCTCCCGCCAATCCAAAATAGAGCGGAAATTCCGCTCTATTCTGACAGCTATCCTGTTATTATTTTCTGATGCCTAATTTTGCGATCAGTGCACGATAACCTTCCAGATCTTTTTTCTGAAGGTAAGCAAGCATACCACGTCTCTGACCAACCATTTTCAGAAGACCTCTTCTGGAATGATGATCCTTCGGGTTCTCTTTCAGATGCTCTGTGAGCTCCTGGATTCTTGCTGTTAAGATTGCGATCTGTACTTCCGGTGATCCTGTATCGTTTGGTGTTCTACCATACTCTGCCATAATCGCTGCTTTTTTTTCTTTTGAAATCATCTTGATTTCCTCCTTTATTTTTCATAATCGCCCAATCATGCGTGTCTACCAAGTACCGGTCGGAGTGTCCGGGTACTGAGTACGGGCTTTTTACTCACACCTAATCAATATATCATATTCCATCTGACTTGTAAACCACTTTTTCATATATTATTACAGTTCACATGCGCCATTCATCACTATACATGCAGGCAATTCCTCATGCAAGCATGATCATTCCCTGCATATATGTGATGAGTGAACTGTACCTAGATATTTCTTGCAAACCAGAATATCCCGGTCCATCTGCGCTTTCAGCTCTGCCAGAGAACCAAATTTGCGCTCCGGACGGATATATTTCAGAAAAGATACTTTGATGTCCTTGCCGTATAAATCCCCGGAATAATCAAACAGAAACGTCTCCACGCCCATTGGATTTACTCCCTCAATCGTAGGTTTGCATCCAATGTTGCTGATACCGTCATACTGTTTCCCCTCTGCCAGAACTTCCACCGCATATACACCTTTTGGCGGAAGCAGTTTAAATTCTTCCGGGCGCTGGTTTGCTGTCGGGATTCCAATGGTGCGTCCGATCTCATTGCCGTGCAATACCGGACCGGTCAGAAAATAAGAATAACCAAGCAGATAATTCGCTTCTTCCATATTTCCTTCTGCGATTTCTTTGCGGATTCTCGTACTGCTGATATCCTCGCCTTTATACTGCTTTTTATTTACAATAATTGCCTCATATCCGAGATCTGCGGCGTACTGCTGCAATTCCTTATAAGAGCCGGAACGCTGATATCCAAAATGAAAATCTGTTCCCGCCACGATCATTTTGACATTGATTTTTTCCAGAAGCATCTGCAGAAATGCATAAGGCGAAAGCTGACGAAATTCATCCGTAAACGGACACTCGATCAGATAATCCACACCTGCTTCCGCAAAAATATGAGCTTTTTCCTCGTTGGTGGACAAAATACTGTAAGTGTCTTTGTGAATGGCTTTCGGCGGAATATCAAAGGTAAAGATCACACTTTTGAGTCCCTGCTCTTTACCTTTCTGCATGGCCTCCATCAGATAACGGTGACCGGTATGCAGACCGTCAAACTTGCCCAGAGTGATAACCGAAGGTTCTCCAATTTTAAAATCCAATGTATCTTTTATATATTTCATCCTTACTTGTTAATCCTCCAAAAACATTTTTGACGGACGGTACAGTCCCAGATCTTCCCGGTATTCATAAACAGCCGCAAATCGCCCGTCCGACATCCGGACACGCACTTTTTCTCCTGGCTGCGGTTCTGCCGCCTCCTGAAACTGTTGCGGTGCCATTTTATTACCGTTTTTGAGCATAACATCAAACTCCAGCTTTGCCGTCAGTACCGGATACACTTCAAACACCTGCTCGATCGGTATGACAACATCTTTCAAGGTACCTGCCTCTTTCAATTTCTGCAGTTCATCCAGTTTATATGCATCTGCAAGACGGTATCCTGCCGCCTGAAGTCTCAGCAGACTTTTCATAGCCGCGCCGCATCCAAGCTTCTGTCCGATATCATGACACAGAGTACGAATATAAGTACCCTTGGAGCAGGAAACGGTCAATTCAATCTCCGGCAATGCGATCCGCTCAATCTGAATCGCATAAATCGTGACCGGTCTGGCCTTGCGCTCCACCGTCACACCGGCTCTGGCCAGATCACATAATTTCTTTCCATTTACTTTCAATGCAGAGTACATCGGCGGAACCTGAAGGATCTCACCCTGAAATCCAAGGATTACTTCTCTCACCTTCGCTTCCGTCAATCCTGCAGTTTCACCTGTCTTTAACACCGTTCCTGTCAGATCCTGCGTGTCAGTCTCAACACCAAGCTGCATGACGGCACGATATACCTTATCTGAATCCGTCAGCATATCGCAGACTTTCGTTGCTTTTCCCAGGCAGACAGGCAGAACGCCCTCCGCATCCGGATCCAGCGTTCCGGTATGACCGATTTTTTTCTGACCGCAGATACCGCGCATCCGCGCCACTACATCAAAAGAAGTATATCCTTTTTCCTTGTATACATTTATGATTCCGTTATACATCCGTCTTCCTCTTTATCTTTCAGCTGCTTTCTGATCTTTGCAAGCACTTTTTTGAGGATTTCATCTGCTTTTCCTTCCATGGAAAGACCTGCTGCCCGGCTGTGTCCGCCACCGCCAAATTCAACGGCAATTTCAGCCACATCCACATAAGAAGCGGAACGCATACTCACCTTATAAGTATCGTTCTCATTCGGATAAATAAATACTGCCACTTCCACCCCTACGGTAGAACGAAGTGTACTTACGATTCCGTCCAGATCTTTCGGCTCAACATGAAATTTTTCTAATTGTTTCCGTTTGATCACACTGGAAATACATCTTCCGTCAAAATGGAGTTCTGCATCCATCAGCGCTTTTCCGAGAATCTGCTGCTGTGCAAAACTGCGGATATAAAATGTCTCATCGACAATTCGAGAATAATTAATTCCCTTATCCATCAGTTTTCCCGCGATTTCCATTGTTTTGGAGGACGTACAGGAATACTGGAACACACCGGTATCATGCACGATACCAAGGTAAATACACTCTGCAATCTCTTTTGTGATCTTATCCTCATCCATCAACTGATATACCAGCTCTGAGGTGGAACTTGCATTCGGGAAAATGTAATTAAAATCCGCAAAAGACTGATTGCTGATATGATGGTCCACACAAAATGTGCTTTTTGCCACTTCAAAATACTGACCGGACAATCCAAGCCGTCCCACATCACCACAATCCAGGGCGATGAACAGATCATACTCTTTTTTTCCATCGGTCTCTTTCATATGGCGGATCTTATCTGCATTTTTCAGGAACAGAAACTTCTCCGGAATCGGTTCCAGATACAGATCAGCCATAATATCCGGATAGTTGTCACATATGTAATTGTATACAGCAAGACAGGCCCCCACACAGTCGCCATCCGGTCGGATATGACCGGATATGGCAACGGTAGTGATCCCATCCAGATATGAATCTAATGAAATCATATTCATCCTCTTATTCTTCCTCTTTACCGCCTGTCAGTGCATCAATTTTTTTGGACATCTCAATACCATATTCAATGGATTCGTCCAGAATAAATCTCAGTTCCGGTGTATTTCTCAGGTTCAGGGACTGTGCCAGGCAGCGGCGTGCATAGCCGGCTGCATTTTTCAGTCCTGCAATGGTGTCTTCTTTTTCTTTTTTGTCACCAAGCACACTGATATACACTTTACAGGTCTTCAAATCCGGCGCAACCTGCACCGCTGACACTGTGGTCAGCGGATGGATGCGTGGATCCTTGATCTCATTGCGGATAATGGTGGATAATTCACGCATTACCTCTTCGTTTAAACGGGTATTTTTAATACTGTTTTTTCTCATATTCTGTCATCTCCAGATTATCTCGGTACTTCTACCATCTTATATGCTTCTACGACATCAAACTCGGCAATGTCGTTAAATCCTTCAAATACAAGACCACACTCGTAACCTGCTTTTACTTCTTTTACGTCATCTTTGAAACGTTTCAGGGAAGCTAAATCGCCCTCGAAGATCTGTTTACCTTCTCTTGTGATACGAACTTTGCAGTTACGCTCAAATACACCGTCCAGGACATAAGAACCGGCGATATTGCCGACACCGGAAGCTTTGAAGATCTGACGAACTTCTGCGTGACCGATGACTTTCTCCTCGAAGATCGGATCCAGCATACCTTTCATGGCAGCCTCGATATCCTCGATGGCCTTATAAATAACGGAATACAGACGAATATCTACATGTTCCTGCTCAGCGGTTGCTTTTGCAGTTGCATCCGGTTTTACGTTAAATCCGATAATGATCGCATTAGATGCGGAAGCCAGAGAAACATCGGACTCGTTGATGGCACCAACACCGCCATGGATTACTTTTACCACAACTTCCTCGTTGGAAAGTTTTGTCAGACTCTGTTTTACAGCCTCTACGGAACCCTGAACGTCTGCTTTTACAATCAGTTCGAGTTCTTTTAAGTTTCCAGTCTGAATCTGTGAGAACAGATCATCCAGAGACATTCTGGATCTGGTCTCTTCGAGCATCTTCTCTCTGTTCTGAGATACAAATGTATCTGCAAAGCTTCTTGCATCTTTCTCAGAATCACATGCCACAAATACTTCACCTGCGTTCGGTACACTGTTCAGTCCCAGGATCTCAACCGGTGTGGACGGACCTGCCACTTTGACACGTCTTCCCTTATCATCGATCATGGCACGAACTTTACCATAGCTGCTTCCTGCAGCAATCGGCTCTCCGACTTTCAACGTACCTTTCTGAACCAGAACGGTTGCAACTGCACCACGTCCTTTATCCAGCTGTGCCTCGATGACAAGACCACGTGCTTTTCTCTTCGGATTTGCTTTCAGTTCCAAAATATCTGCGGTCAGCAGTACCATCTCAAGAAGTTCTGTGATACCTTCGCCTGTACGTGCGGATACCGGTACACAGATGGTGCTTCCACCCCAGTCTTCCGGAATAAGCCCCTGCTCTGCAAGACCCTGTTTTACATAATCAATGTTTGCGCTCTCTTTATCAATTTTGTTGATGGCAACGATAATCTCGATACCAGCTGCTTTCGCATGGCTGATTGCCTCTACGGTCTGCGGCATGATACCATCATCAGCAGCAACTACCAGAATTGCGATATCTGTGGAATTTGCACCACGCATACGCATTGCGGTAAATGCCTCATGACCCGGTGTATCTAAGAAAGTGATCTTCTGTCCGTTAATCTGAACGACAGATGCACCGATGTGCTGTGTGATACCACCTGCCTCACGGTCTGTTACATGTGTCTCACGGATTGCATCCAGCAGGGATGTTTTACCATGGTCAACGTGTCCCATAACACATACAACCGGCGGTCTGGAAACCAGTGTGTTTTCATCCTCTTCTTCCTCTTTCAGAAGTTCTGCGATGACGTCTACTTTTTCTTCCTTCTCAGCGATGCAGTTGAACTCCAGTGCGATTTCTTCTGCTTTCTCATAATCAACTTCCTGGTTTACGGTTGCAAGGATTCCCTGCATAAATAATTTCTCTACGACTTTGGAAGCCGGTACATCGATACGCTCTGCCAGCTCACGTACGGTCATAACTTCCGGCAGTGAGATGCTGCGCACTTCATCTGTCTTCTTTTCTGCCTGCGGCTGTGGCTGTGCATTCCGTTTTTTGTGTCCGGTCTTCTTCTCCAGGTTTACGTACTGCTCCTGTTTGCGGTTCTTTCTCTCGTAATCCTGTTTGTTTTTCTTTTTGTTTGCGTGTGTATTCTCTTTTCCACGCAGCTCTTCGATCGGTGCTTTTGCACTGTCACGGTTCATACGTGAAATTTCCTGATCTAAGCGTCCTCTCGTCTCTCTTGAACGATTCTGACCGTCCTGTCGATTGTTTCGATTACCTCCAAAATTATTACCGCCGCCGCGATTACCCTGGAAGCCTTTCTGATTATTGTTTTCTTTTCTTTCATAACGGCCATTTCTATCACCATTTTCCTGTCTTGCCGGTCTGTCACCGTATCTTCTCTGCGGTCTGTCACCATTATTGCGCTGCTGGCGGTCTCCGTCAAAACGTGGTCTGTCACCGTTGTTTCTCTGCTGACGCTCGCCGTCAAAACGTGGTCTGTCACCATTGTTTCTCTGTGGGCGGTCCCCATTGTTGCTGCGCTGCGGTCTGTCGCCGTTGTTATTACGTGGTCTGTCGCTGTTGTTACGCTGTGGGCGTTCTCCGTTACGGTCATTTCTGTCGTTACGGTTTCCGTTCGGACGACGGTTGCCCATCTTGCTGTTCTGAGGATTATATACAGCGGAAATGCTTGCTTTTTTCTTCGGGCGCTCTTTTGTCTCTGCGCCTGCCTGTTTTCCGTATTTTCCTCTGACCAGTGCCACTGCGTTATCTTCCAGTGAACTTAAATTTGTTACTTCTATATTATGTCCATGAAGGAAAGAAATTACTTCCTTTGCCGGTACATCATACTCTTTTGCGATCTCATGAACTCTAATTTTTGCCATTCCAGTTCCTCCCTATTCAGTTGTTGGTCTATTGTCAAGCTGCTTCATGACAGATTTTGCGAAACCCGGCTGCAGGACCGCTACCATGGAGCGATATTCTTTGCCGATGCAATGACCCAGATCATCTTTGCTTCCGTAAACATACAGAGGTGTCCCATAGAAGTCTGTCATATTTTTCATTTTTTTCTTCGTATTATCCGAAGCATCCTCTGCCACGATCACCAGACATGCCTGACCGCCTTTTACTGCTTTTTCCACCGCGTACTCGCCGCTGGCGATACTGCCGGCTTTCTGTGCAAGGCCCAGACTGGATAAAATTCTGTTATTCTGCAATCGTTTTCATCTCCTCTGTTAAATCTGCAACTATTTCTTTTGGTATACTCATTTTGAATGAACGTTCCAATCCGTGATTCTTTACTGCCAGTTCCAGGCATGCCGGATTTTTGCACAAATATGCACCACGGCCGTTTTTGCGGCCAGCCGGATCAATGCAGAACGTATTATCCTGCATTTTCAAAACACGGATCATATCTCTTTTTTCCCGCATTTCGTGACATCCCACACACATGCGCATCGGACTTTTCTTAGTCATTCTCTCCATCCTCATCTTCTTCAATTTCCGGAATATTGATGAAACCTTCATCTTCTTCTGAAGAATTTCCATCATAATGGTACTCTTCATTCAAATCTTCCATATCGATGTCGTTTAATTCTTCATCCTCATAATCTTCTTCATAATCCATGAAATCACCGGCTTCTCTTGCCTGTGTCTCACTCTTGATATCAATCTTAAATCCTGTCAGGCGGGCTGCCAGACGGGCATTCTGTCCCTCTTTACCAATAGCCAGAGAAAGCTGATAATCCGGAACAACAACTTTTGCTTTGTTCTCCTCTGCATCTGCAATAACAGAGATTACTTTTGCCGGGCTTAATGCATTTTCAATCAGCATAGCCGGGTTCTCATTCCAGTTGATGATATCAATTTTCTCACCGTTTAACTCTTCTACAATAGCATTAACACGGGCACCGTTCATACCAACGCATGCGCCTACCGGATCAACATCCGGATCATTGGACCATACAGCCATTTTTGTACGGCTTCCAGCCTCACGGGCAATGCTCTTGATCTCAACGATACCGTCACGAACCTCTGCGACCTCTGCCTCGAAAAGACGTTTTACAAGTTCCGGATGTGTTCTGGACACAAGCACTTTCGGTCCTTTGGATGTAGATTTTACATCCATGACATATACTTTTACACGGTCCGTTGGCTCAAAAGTCTCACCCGGAATCATCTCATTTTCACTGAGGACAGCATCTACCTTGCCAAGGTTGATACTTACATTGTTGCCGATATAACGCTGAACAATACCTGTTACGATATCTTTTGATTTTCCGTAATACTGATCGTAGATCACTTTACGCTCTTCCTCACGGATCTTCTGCAGAATTACGTTCTTTGCATTCTGCGTTGCAATACGTCCAAAATCCTTGGAATGGATTTCTTCATGGATCACATCTCCCAGGCCGTAGTTTCCGTTCATCATCATTGCTTCCGCAAAGCTTACTTCTGTCAGAGGATCTTCTACTTCCTGCACAACTGTCTTCTCTGCCCATACATGATATTCACATGTCTCCGGATCGATGGAAACTTTGATATTGTCTGCTTTTCCGAAATGGTTTTTGCATGCGGTCAGTAAAGAATTCTCAATTGCTTCCAGAAGTGTCTCTTTGCTGATGTTTTTTTCTTTCTCTAAAATTGTTAACGCTTCCAGTAACTCTCTGCTGTCAGAGTTTTTGCTGTTTTTGCTGCTTTTAGCCATTTTTTCTTTTCCTCCTGTTCTTCGAATGCCTAAAAATCAAATGCCAGTCTGATCAGTGCGATCTCATTTTTCTGAAATGTCAGTTCTTCGTCCTCTTCCGTACGAATCGTAACGGTATCATCTGTATATGCTGTCAGAATTCCATAAAATTCTTTCTGACGGTTGATTGCACGATAGGTACGGATTTCCAATTCTTTTCCCATGCTTCTCTTGTAATCTTTTTCCTTTTTCAAAGGTCTTCCAAGACCAGGGGAACTTACTTCAAATACATAGGAATCTGCGATAAAGTCTTCTTCATCCAGCAGATCGTTCATTCTGCGGGCAACCGCCTCACAATCGTTGACGGTAATACCGCCTTCTTTATCAATGTAAGCACGCAGATACCAGGTGCTTCCTTCTTTTACATACTCCACATCCACCAGTTCAAAATTCATTTCTTCCATAATAGGAAGTAACAATGCTTCTGTGCGTGCTTCGTAATCTTCACGTTTTGACATCTTTGTCACCTTCTTTCTCAGGTTTCACTATAACAACAACGAAGAGTGGACTCACGCCCACTCTTACTACATACAACATATTCTTATTTATAAGATATCACACTCTCACAAAAGATGCAAGGACTTTTTACAGCTTTAAGGCAGTTGCGAACACAAAAATAGTTGCTTTTCACACATGCCATTCGCAAAATAAACTTTGCTGTATTCTATCCACATATGATTTTCCGGCTCATCTGTGCGATCAGATCGATGCCATCCCAGATCAGCGAAAAATCCAACG
>Ga0129310_1003405_pt1 | contig 10329 bp, 8 predicted proteins | sample Go1ome_2_FD_94433 | JGI IMG/M metagenome (GOLD analysis project Ga0129310, IMG submission 94433) | Western lowland gorrila individual fecal microbial communities from Wisconsin, USA - Go1022A metagenome | ecosystem: Host-associated > Mammals > Digestive system > Large intestine > Fecal | place...
GTGTTGTTAATATCATCGGCGACCTGCTTTTCGTTGCAGTTTTCAAAATGAACGTTGCGGGAGCTGCCCTGGCTACGGTACTCGCACAGGCAGTCAGCGTGGGGCTTTCCATTGTGATCATTCGCCGGCAGAAGCTTCCGTTTACGCTGAAAAAAGAGGATATCCGCTTTAACGAGGAAGTACCGCGCATAATCCGCGTAGGCGCTCCCATTGCAGTACAGGAGCTGCTGACGCAGCTTTCGTTCCTGGCGCTGTGCGCGTTCATCAATAAGCTCGGCATCGCGCAGTCCTCGGGTTATGGTGTCGCCAACAAGCTTGTGGCATTCATTATGCTTGTGCCGTCGTCGCTTATGCAGTCCCTGGCAAGCTTCATCGCACAGAATTTCGGCGCGTGCAAGGAAAAGCGCGCCCGTCAGACTATGCTCTGCGGAATGGCTATAGGCTGCTCCGTCGGCGTGGTTATCTCGCTTCTTGCGATTTTCGCCGGAAATTACATGTCCATGATATTCACCCCGGAGCCTGCGTATATCGAGCAGTCCGCGGCGTACCTGCTGGGATTTTCACTGGAGCCTGTCGTTACCAGCATTCTTTTCAGCTTCATCGGATATTTCAACGGGCACAGCCAGACGCTTTTCGTTATGATACAGGGGCTTGCACAGACATTCCTTGTGCGCCTGCCGATGTCATATATCATGAGTATCCAGCCGGACGCAAGCCTTACGATGATAGGACTTGCAGCGCCGTCCGCTACTATTTTCGGCATAATTCTGAATCTTGTATATTTCATCTGGTATTCAAAGAAGCTGCGCAGAACGCAGCCGGAACTGGAGCACTGACATGGTAAATGGAAACACAAACTGGAGCCAGTCCGTCACCGGAGTTGTGATAAAGGACGGCAGGGTGCTTCTCGCGCGCCACACTTATGGCGCAGGAAAGGGACTGCTGATAGTACCCGGCGGATACCTTAATTACGGCGAGATGCCCCGGGACGCGCTGATACGCGAGTATCTAGAGGAAACCGGCGTACTTGTGGAGCCCGGCGAGCTTATCGGAATGCGGTTCAATGCGAAGGACTGGTACGCGGTGTTTCGTGCCGAGTACGTTTCCGGCGAGGCGCATTCTGACAACGACGAAAACAGCGAAGCCGTGTGGCTACCGGTTGAAGAAGCTCTTACCCGCGACGATGTGCCGGATCTGACGAAAAAGCTTATCGAATGCGTGGCGCACCGTGGATTTACGGAGATACCTTATACCGGCAAAAATCCGCCGTACGCGCTGTACGGCGCAAAATAAAATGATTTCCGGAGGTTTCAGAACCTCCGGAAAATTTTTTTTCAAAAACTACTTGACAAATTTGGTCTATTGTGATAGACTTAAATCAAGAAAGAGGTCTACTAGAATAGACCAGTTTGGAAAGGAAGTTATTTATGTCAGAGAAAAGCATGATTCCGGACAGCGAGTTCAAGCTGCTGGAGCTGATATGGGACGGTGAGCCGATACGGTCCGGGGAGCTGGTGAGTCGCGCGTTTGAAGCGCTGAACTGGAAGAAATCCACCGTCTACACGATTTTAAAGAAGCTGGTGGACAAGGGGCTTGTGAAGAACGAAAGCTCCGTGATAACTTCGGAATGCGCCCGCGAGGACGTGCTGTCCGAAAAGTCCGAGGACGTTATTTCCAGAAACTACGGCGGCTCGCTGCCGATGTTCCTTACGGCGTTCCTGAGCCGCGAAAAGCTTACAAAGAAGGAAGCAGAGGAGCTGAAAAAGCTGATAGACAGCTACACTGAGGAGGTGTGACCATGAAGGATTTCCTTGACGTGTTGATAAACATGAGCATATCCGGTGCATTCATCGCGCTGGTGATAATGCTGCTGAGGATACCGCTGAAAAAGGCGCCCCGCCGTTATTCCTACATGCTGTGGGCTATCCTGGGGATACGCCTGCTGTGCCCGGTTTCTCTGCCAAGCCCGGTAAGTCTGTTCAATCTGTTTAGGGCGGAGACCTCCGGCGGAAGAATGACGTTCAATGTTACGGAAACCACGCCAGTTACTATAACTCCCGCCGCAAATACTGCTGTTCCCGCTGTGGGGCAGGATATCCCGCAGCAGAGCGCCGCGACTGGCGGTAGCACAAATTCGGTGCTGTTCTGGATATGGGCGGCGGGAGCCGTTATATTCGCAGTGTACATGCTGGTTTCGTTCATGCGGCTGCGCAGACTCATATCCGGAGCGCGGCACGTATCAGACAACATCTACGAGTGCGAGGGGCTCCCGACCGCTTTCGTGATGGGGCTTGTCCGCCCGAGAATATATCTCCCCGCGGGTCTTTCCGGTAAGGACAGGGATTTCATAATCGCGCATGAAAAGACACATATCCGCCGCCTGGATTTCCTGGTGAAGCCGCTTGCTATTCTGGCGCTGGGTATACACTGGTTCAATCCTCTGGTGTGGGTGTCGTTCTTCCTTATGGTGCGCGATATGGAGATGTCCTGCGACGAACGCGCCGTGCATGACTTTTCAGTCCGGGAGCGTAAGGAATACGCAGCTGCACTGCTGAACATGTCCATAAGACAGAACCGTCTGACCGGAGTGCTGGCGTTCGGTGAAAGCAGCATAAAACAGCGTATCAAGAATGTTCTCAGTCCGAAGAAGCCCACGCTGTGGATAAGCATTGCGGCTGTAATACTGATAATTGCCGCCTCGGTGTGCCTGCTGACCAATTCAGATAAACAGCCGGATACTTCGTCAGCTGACGTGTCCGCAAGCCAGCCGGATATATCATCTGATACATCGTCCCAGCCGGAAACCTCCGATGTTTCGCGTACTGAAACTGTAGAATCCACAAGCACGCCGGAAGTATCCTCGCAGCCACCGGCGGAGGTTTCACAGACCGTTCTTAACGAAACGAACGCAGTGGAAACGGTGAACGCGATACTGAGCTCGTTCAGATCTGAGGAAACAAGCACCGGATTTCTGACGATTTCGTTTGATATACCAAACCAGCTCCCCACAGACCCCGAGGGAAAGACGAAGCTGTACATAACTGTGAACGCTGATTACTACCTTGGCGAGGGGACCTACTCCAGCGAACGTCTGATAGATTTTAAGGAATATGGGGCGGGAGGCTCCTGGGTCGGCGTGATAGCCACGCCCGATGACACGCGTGAATTGCAGGGCGTAATGCTCCGCGCGGCGTTCATGACAGCCGTCGATGGCGAATCGCAGACGTACACAGAGTACTACGCGGACTATATCCAGCCTAGCGGGGAAGATCTGTTGAGCGGAGTGTATGACATCGCTCCCGCGCGCGTTGAGATAACGGACACAACGCTGCATTATTATTTCTCCGGCGATGACTGGACGATAAAACTCGGGTACCTGCCCGCCGGGCTGACGCTCAGCGCTGGCGCAGATCATTCTGCGGGAATTCCGGAAGCAGCCATACTGAAAAACGGAGCACAGGTCGGCACGATCAATATGTATTCATTCGGAACGACTCAGCCGGACGAACTCGCGCAGATCGACACCGCGTCCGATACCTTACCGATGCAGATATATTCGCCGATAGCGCTTTCAAGCATGGTGGATTACGCGAATGGATACAAAGTGGTTATCAACACGGCTACCGGAAGCATTGCAGTCGCTAACCCCGTATCCGGGAATGGCGCTGAGACCCAGGCGGTTTACGCATTTGATTATTCCAAGATTCCGTACTTCGTTATGATATCCTTTGACAACGGCACGGTTTCAGAAAAAGAACTGGAATCCATCGCGCTTGATATTCAGATAAACGGATAAGCAGACGGGCAGCATTTACATGCTGCCCGCAGGCTGTCGATAAAGGCACATCTGCGTCGTCAGTTGCCGTTCGGCAGGCATTAAGCCTAGCCGAACAGCAACTTCCTAGCATCTGCACCTTTCTCGGCAACCTGGGATAGTTACTTTTTCAATAAGCAAACGGGCAGCATTTACAATGCTGCCCGTTATATATTATTACCAAACCATCAGATAGTCCAGTTTGCGCTTTCGTTCTGGAGTGCGCACATTCTGCTGAATGTGCCGCCGTTTTTCAGAAGCTCCTGCGGAGTTCCCTGTTCGGAGGACTTACCGCCCTCCAGTACAACGATTTTGTCCGCACTGGCTACTGTTCTCATTCTGTGAGCGATTATCAGGACTGTCTTGTCCTTGATGAGCCTTGACAGAGCCGTCTGTATGAGCGTTTCGTTCTCAACGTCCAGGGAGGCTGTAGCCTCGTCCATGAGGATTATCGGCGCATTCTTCAGAAACGCTCTTGCGATGGATATTCTCTGGCGTTCGCCGCCGGAAAGCTCGCAGCCGTTCTCGCCGATATCCGTGTTCCAGCCGTTGGGGAGCTTCTCAGCGAACTCATCACAGTTCGCAAGCTTGGCAGCCGCGATAACTTCCTCGTCAGTCGCGTCCTTGCGCCCGATTCTGATGTTTTCCATTATGGTGTTGTTGAACAGCGTTACGTCCTGGAACACGATAGAGTAAAGCTGGAGAAGCGTTTCAGGCTCTATCTTGTCAACGTCCATTCCGCCGACGGTTATGCTGCCGTGGGTGCAGTCCCAGAAACGCGCTGCAAGGCGTGAAACGGTAGTCTTACCGCCGCCGGAGGGACCGACGAGTGCAGTGACCTCGCCCTGCTTTGCGGTGAACGAAACACCGTCAAGCACCTTTTCGCCCTCCTTGTAGGAGAATCCGACGTTCTTGAACTCGATGTCGCAGCCATTGTTGGAAAGCTTGTCGGAGCCTTCCTGTACTGGCTGCTGGAGTATCTCGTTCATGCGGTCAACGCTCTCCTTGGTGGAGATAACGGCGGCAAGGTTCTGTACCGCGCCCTGGAGCGGGTCGTAAAGTCTGGATACGACCAGCATGAACATGAAGAATGTGAGCGCGTCTATCTCGCCGGATACCAGCAGGGAAGCGCCGACGATCGCTACGCTCGGGATACCGAGCTTCAGAATGATGCTTGCCATGCTGACGAATACGGACATTCCGACCTCAGACCTGATAACACGTTCCTCAACGGCGCGTATTTTCTTTTCAAGACCGGCAAGGTACGTGTCCTCGGCGTTGTTCGCCTTGAGGTCGCGCATGGTTTCCAGACACTCCTGGATACCGTCGGCGCATGCTACCTTAGCTTCCATGGTTTTCTTGGTGAGATGGTGCTGAAGCTTTGTGGAGAATCCAATTACTGCGAATGCCACCGGGAGTACCCAGAGAGCGGCAAGCGCCATCTTCCAGTTGAAGACGAAAAGGCTGATAGAGATGAGCGTAGTTGAGATGATAGACCCGGCAAACGGCGGAGCAAAGTGAGAGAATGCGGTTTCAAGCGTAGCGCAGTCAGTCATTATGCTGGTGGTGAGGTCGGCGAGATCTCTCTTGCCGAAGAACGACAGCGGTATCTTGCGCAGCTTCTCCGCCAGCGTTATTCTGCGGACTCCGGATTCAACGTAAGTCGCGAGGAACGTTGCATTGTACTGAATGTATGTGATGAAGAAAATCAGCAGCAGTGAAACAACGATGCCGATGACATAGAACCACACGCGGTCGCCGCTTATTCCGCCGCCCATCAGGTCGCTGATGAGAAAATACAGCAGGGAAACCGGCAGCATGAACGAAATATTCTGTAATACGCAGGCGAGTACGCCCTTTATAAGGTCTTTGGCTCCGCGGTCGCTGAGCGCAAAACGGCGCTTTAAGTAATTTATCATCTTGCACTCTCCTTTCCTATCTTCCATTCAACGGATTTGCGGTAATCCTGCCACATCTTCGAGAATATACCGCCGCTCCTGGAAAGCTCCGCGCCGCTGCCGGTTTCTGCAATTCTGCCGTCCTTGAGGACGAAAATGCGGTCAGCGTTTATAACGGTAGACAGACGGTGCGCTATCATAATGACGGTTCTGTCCTTGAGAAGCTCAGTGAATGCTTTCTGTACGCGCACTTCGTTGTCCGGGTCGGCGAACGCTGTTGCCTCGTCAAGGATAACGACAGGCGCGTTTCTGAGAATTACCCGCGCGATAGCAACGCGCTGCTGCTCGCCGCCGGAAAGGTATATTCCTCCGGTGCCGATAACGGTGTTTATGCCGTCCGGGAGCTTCTCGATTATATCGCTGCACTGAGCGGCTTCAAGTGCGCGCATTATTTCGTTCTCGGTCGCGTCCGGCTTTGCCATTCGCAGGTTGTCGAGAATGGTTCCCTTGATAAGGCGGCTGTTCTGGAATACGAACGAAACTGTTTCCATCAGCTGCTTCTTGGGATAATCCTTGACGTTAACGCCGCCGATGAGCACTTCGCCGCTGTCCGCGTCAAAGAACCTTGAAATGATGTTCGCGAGCGTAGTCTTACCGCCGCCGGAGGGGCCGACAAACGCGCACAGCTCGCCCGAGCCTATCTTCATTGAAATGCCGTCAAGCGCTTTCTTGTTTCCGTCGTAGCTGTAGGAAACGTTGCGCAGCTCCACGGAATGATCTTTCGGAGTGACCGGAGCGCTGCCCTCTGAAAGCGGCTGCATATCCATCACGGAGTCGATGCGCTTCAGTGCGTCGTCAACGACCATGTTGTTCTCGCTGGAGAACATTATCTTGGTCATAACAACGGTGATAACAGGCGTGATTATAATGTAGAACAGCAGGTTCAGCAGAAATTCCGGAGTAGCAGCCTCGCCTGCGGTAATAACGATAGCGGCGGCGATAAGTACTGCAAAGACTGAGTTGATGATAGTCGTCAGGAACATCATCGGCAGACGCATGCTGTTGGTGTATTTCGTTGTCCATTCGTTGTAGCGGTCGATGGACGCCTTGAAGCGGCGGAACGAGAACACTGTCTGACCGAAGGTCTTTACGACCGGGATGCCGCGTATGTATTCAACGGCTTCGTTGGACATATCGGCAAGTGCGTTCTGATATTTTTCCATGCTCTTTTTCAGAGTAGGACCGGTCATGAATACCATCATGATAACGAAACTGAGTACGACCGGGATAAGGCTCAGCAGACCGAGACGCCAGTCGAATATCAGCAGCAGCGCCACCAGTCCGAGCGGCGTAAGGTAGGCGGTCACGGTATCCGGCAGCTGATGCGCGAGGTAGGTTTCCGTCGCGGAGCTGCTTTCGCTGACGATCTTGCGGAGCTTGCCAGTGCCGAAGCTCTCTGCGAATCCGAGCGGAAGCTTTGCAATATGGCGCATCATTGCGATACGCAGGTTAGTTGCAATTCTGAATGCGGAGAGGTGAGAGCACATAAGTCCGCAGACGTAGATAAGAAACGCGCCCACGGCAAATATCATCGCCGTCCAGCCGTAGCTTTCGATGTGAACTGCCTGGGAGAAATCCCCGTTGACTGACAGCACTTCACGTATCATCAGCCAGATGTAAATGTAGGGAACAAGAGCCATCAGGGCGCTTATTCCGGCGAGTACCCACGACATTATCGTGAGTATCCTGTGCTTCCCGGCGTATGCCATCAGCACTGACAATCTCGATTTTTTCTTCAATTGTGTGTCCTCCTTTTGTTAGCAAAGGCTAACTTTGCTTCTTATAAAAACCGCAGTTTTACCTGCGGTAAATTTACGTTATTTATTGTCAAACACGGTTTCACCCTCGACGTGTGGGATACCCATAAGCTCAGACCAGCCCGCTGACTGAAACCGGTACATCTGGTGTACGTAGTTTTTGGCTTTGTCCCGCGGAAGCTCGTGGATAATAAGCTCAAAATATGACGCGAACATACCGCTCACCAGCATGTGCTCAAGGTCGGGGTCGATTTCAGGGACGTTTATTCCCTGTGACCGGAGTATTTTGTAAAATGCGTGAGTCGCGTTGACTTCTATCCTTACAAGCTCGTCCAGGAAAGTCGCGTACCGCGTTCCCTCAGAGCAGGTGAGCACCAGCTGAAAGGCGGTTTTGTTGTCATAGAGATAGTCGGTCATGTTAAGCATCCAGTTGCTTGAAACAACGCCGAGGTTCCTGGTCTGCTCCTCCGGCGACAGCTGAACGAACGAATTCTGAACTTTTTTGTACTCCTCCATGAAAAGATCCACTGGAGCGGCGATGGCACAGAACAGCTGTTCCTTGCTGTCGTAATATCCGTAGAATGCGCCGGTAGTTACGCCGGCGGATTTCACGATATTCCGCAGGGAGGCTTTCTGGAAGCCATTTTCCCTGAACTCCGCAATGGCGGCAGTGTGAATTTTCTGTAGTGTGTTCTGTTCGTCCGGCATGGCTTCATCTCCTATAACAGTGTTATATAACAATGTTATATTACCATAAACGACGGTAGTTGTCAAGTGGAAAAAATCAAAAATCGTTAATTTTTGTGAGATACGCCGTAAATAATGCATGGCGTTTATAGAGTTAGTGCAAACTCACCAAAAAGCAACCCGCTGTCCTAAAACACTTGAAAACAGCATATTATTGTGGTATAATCAATTACGTAGGATAACAGCTATAGGTTAGTTACAACTAACTGCAACAGAAAGAGTACATATATGAAACCAGAAATGATATACAGGATACTTATCCCTTTTATTGGAACAACAGCGGGTGCCGCGTGCGTGTTTTTCATGCGCAGACGGCAGAACCAGAAAGTACAGAGGTGCATGACGGGCTTTGCCGCAGGAGTTATGACGGCCGCTTCCGTGTGGAGCCTGCTGATACCGGCTATGGAGCAGTCCGGCGCGATGGGCAGACTCAGCTTTATTCCGGCGGCGGTGGGTTTTATGCTGGGCATATTCTTCCTGCTGGGGCTTGACATGGTGATACCGCACCTGCACATGAATTCAGACGTACCGGAGGGACACCGCAGCCGACTGGGTAAAACTACGATGATGCTCCTGGCGGTCACGCTGCATAATATCCCTGAGGGCATGGCAGTCGGAGTTGTATATGCGGGACTTGCGGCGGAGAATTCCACCATAAGCGCGGCGGGTGCGCTGGCTCTCTCGCTCGGAATAGCGATACAGAATTTCCCGGAGGGCGCGATAATCTCCCTGCCGCTGCGGACTGAGGGCACTGGCAGGGGAAAGGCATTCTGGTACGGGGTGCTTTCCGGCGCCGTAGAGCCAGTGGCGGCAGTACTGACAGTGCTGCTGAGTTCGCTTGTGATACCAGTCCTGCCGTATCTGCTGAGCTTCGCGGCGGGAGCGATGGTATACGTAGTGGTAGAGGAACTTATCCCGGAGATGTCTGGCGAGCCGCATTCAAACCTCGGAACGATATCCTTTGCCGTCGGATTTGTGATAATGATGAGCCTTGACACGGCGCTCGGATAAAAAGAGAACCTCCGCACGAACATGCGGAGGTTTGAATCTGTCAAAAAAGTCTTACGACTTTTCCGACAGGAGGCATCCGCACTGCGCGCACGGTTTGTCGGCAAAGCCGACAAACCAGCGTAAGACCGAAGGTCGTCGCCTCGCGTAAGGCGCAGCCGTCGCTTAGACACTTGTGCGGATAGAAGTGTTTTTTGCCCCGGGAGACCCGTGGCAAAAAAAGAATTCAAAATGCCCGCTTCGCGGGCAAAGCTGATTTTTCGACAAGCTGAAACCTCCGCACGAACATGCGGAGGTCAGTTTTATTCACTTTCGGCGATCTCTTCGATTATGGAGCGTATCTCGTCGCGTCCCTCGCCGGTCTGGGCGGAAAATTCGATTATCGTGATATCCTCAGCGCAGGGAAGCTCTGTCAGCAGGGAAGCACGGCGCTCCTCGCGCTGTTTTTTAGAGAGCTTATCTGCCTTTGTGAGAATCACGACGAACGGTATTTCGCTGTCGATAAGGAAGTTCACCATCATAACGTCGTCAGCTGTCGGCGGGTGACGGAAGTCTATCAGCTGGAATACCAGAGCAAGCTCGCGGTCGTCATGCAGGTATCCCTCGATAAGGCTGCCCCAGCGCTCCTTTTCGGTTTTAGCCACCTTGGCGTAGCCGTAGCCGGGGAGATCCACAAAATACAGGTTCTCCAGGCTGTAGAAGTTTATCGTTGCGGTTTTTCCGGGGACGGCGCTGACCCTTGCCAGCGACTTGCGGTTGAATATCTTGTTTATAAGCGAGGATTTACCCACGTTGGAGCGCCCGGAAAATGCGATCTCAGTGCGTTCCGACGTGGGGATCTGCTTGAAGCTGCCGTAGGAAGTGTAGAATTCAGCGTTGTTATAGTTCATGTGTCACCTTAATTAGCGGTCAGCGCCGGGAGCTTTTCAGCTTCCTTTGTTTTGGCGGAGGTCCTGCGCTTCAGCGGAGCCTTTTTCTGCGGCTCGCAGTTAGGTAGTACCAGCGCGGTTTCGAGGACTGTATTTATGTCCTCGGCAATGACGAA
>Ga0129310_1003406_pt1 | contig 10328 bp, 8 predicted proteins | sample Go1ome_2_FD_94433 | JGI IMG/M metagenome (GOLD analysis project Ga0129310, IMG submission 94433) | Western lowland gorrila individual fecal microbial communities from Wisconsin, USA - Go1022A metagenome | ecosystem: Host-associated > Mammals > Digestive system > Large intestine > Fecal | place...
AAAAAGCCACTCTCCGAGTACACCATTGAGGGCGTGCACGCTACGCTGTGCAGCATCCTCTCTGATGCCGTGGAGGGTGGCTTTCTTTCGCATAATCCGGCGTGGCGCACCTACCGCTACACCGGTCGCAAGTGTGAAAAGAAGATCGCGGACGAGGAAACGGCGCAGAAGATCATCGCCGCGCTGGAGGGCGAGAGCATCAAGTACGAAACCTACTTCAAGCTCATCATCGCCACGGGAATGCGGCGGGGTGAGTGCTGCGGACTGAAATGGTGCGACATTGATTGGGAGCAGCGTTCCATCCACATCTGCCGCAACGCGGTCAAGGTGACAGACGAGGAGATCTTCGTAAAAGAACCCAAGACCCGCGCAGGCAACCGCTATGTGTACTTCTCCGCCGAGATGGAAAGTCTTCTGCGGGAGTACCGGCATGAATGTGCATACATCACCGAGACCTATGACCAGCGGGAGTTGACCGCCGATGACTTTCTGTTCCGCCGTCAGGGCGCGCAGCTCCCCATGACGCCCACCACCTTTACCTACCGCTTCAAGCTGATCCTCAAGAAGAACGGCCTGCCGCAGGAGCTGAACGTCCACTCCCTCCGCCACACTGCCGCCAGTCTGATGATCGCAGGCGGTACGGATGTTGCAACGGTGGCGGGCATCCTCGGCCACAGTCAGCCCTCCACCACACTGGACATTTACACACACGCCTTCGACAAGAACAAAAAGGCCGCCAGCGCCGACTTGCAAAAGATGTTGGAAGTATGAGCAAGTTACCCCTCATTCGCCCCACAGCATCTATATCTCACATTGTGTAGCTCGCCATCTTCCTATTCAGATACCGCTTCCTGCCGCTTTTCAATTGCCCTTATTCAGCTTGCACAGCCGGTTGCGCTCCACAAGCGCAGCACTCGTCCGCTTGCAGAGAGCAAGCGTCGCCGCGCTGTCGCCGTCGGTCACGGCCTGTTCCAACTCATCTATCAGGGATGCGAGCTGCCTTTCGTTTTCGGCGATCGCTGCGCTGGAAATTGGGTCGCTGTAGCGCAGATCCTCCGCAAGGCTGCGTACGGCGGCAGTCACATCTGTGCTGCTGCACTGGTTCACCAGCGCAGCGGCGCGTGATTGCAGCGCACGCATAGCGGACACGTCCTTTTTCAGCTTCACATCCTGTCGCTCAACCTCATCCCGCATGGCATCGGCAGCAATGAAGCCGACCGCCGCCGCGCCCAGCATAACAACATCAACGATCAGTGGGATCCACAGGGGGAGCTTCGCGGCGAAGATCATCATCAGGATACCGAAGGCCAATTGGACGAGCATATAAATGATGCCGACATTCGCCACCGGAAAGCCGTAAAACTTGCTTTTAACGCTTTTCCCCTTCGCAAATGCAGTGTGCATCACATATAACTGTACGGCAATCGCAACAACGCCGAACACATAGGACAGCCAAAACACGCCGTTTTTCACAAACGGCGGCGCAAACGCGACTACGCTATAGACGACAAGGATCACGCCCAGAGCGACCCAACTTCTCGCACGGTTTTTCATTTTTGATCAATCCTCCTTGTAGCTCTCCAGACCCGTCTCGATCTGTTCCAGCCTTGTCTCGATATCACGGCGGCGTATACCGGCAAAAATACCCTTGAGGCTGGCAAGCTCTGTCTTGAGGGCATCCCTCTCCTGCTCCAGTTCCGCGCGGCGCGCTCTGCGCGCAGCAAGCTCGCGTTCCTTTTCCGCCCTGGCAGCCTCCTGCCGGGCAAGCCTGCGCTCATCCTCAGCTCTCTGCTCGGCAAGTCTGTGCGCTTTGGCTGCCTTCCGGGACTCTTCAAGTTCCTCCGCCAACGTGTCGATGCTGTCAAAAAGCTTCCATTTGCTCGTATCGCACTTATTCTTTGTTTTGTCGCCAGTTGTAATGACCGTTCCGTCGGCACACAGCCCGACCGTTTGTCTGTCGCTGCACGCAACTGCAACAATGTTTTCCCAACGACAGTTGCTTACGTCGCACTGACCATACATATTCCTTCCCGTCGCAACAACGGTACCATCCAAGCGCAGTCCAACCGTATGATAATAACCGCAGTCAATTGCTATGATGTCCCACCATTTCCCTAAACTGCACTCATCTTCATCAGCCCATTTCGTAATCGTCATGTTACATCGCCAGTCCCCTACACTGCACCGACTATCATCATCACATTCCGTCGCAACGACCGTTCCATCTGCACACAGACCAACGGTATGACTGTCTCCACAGGCAATCGCAATGATATCCCGCCAGCCTTTCACATTGCACTCACCATAGTTATTCCATCCTGTTGCAACAGCCGTACCATCTGTGCACAGCCCAACGGTACGGCTATTGCAACAGGCAATTGCTGTGATATTCCGCCAGTCACCCACATTGCATTGACCGTTTTCATTGTCTCCCGTCGCAACGACCGTTCCATCCGCACGCAAGCCGATTGAGTAATTATCTCCACAGACAATAGCCGTTACATTCTCCCAGCTTTCAACGTCGCGCTGACTCCATCCTGTCGTAATGACCCTGCCGTTCGCCTGTAATCCTATGGTAGCCTTTCCCGTACAGGCAATTTCCACAATATCTCGCCATTTGCTCACATTACATTGACCGTCTTTATTGTCTCCCGTCGCAACGACCGTTCCATCCGCACGCAAGCCAACTATATGATCATAATCGCCGGCAATCGCCACAATATCACGCCAGCTGCCCACATTGAATCTACCCTCACGCTCTCCCGTTAGGGCGACCGTACCGTCTATACGCAGTCCCGCAATATATCCTTCGCCCATAACAATCCGTTTTTTCGCCGGTTCTATTAACTTTCTCCTCGCTTCCAATACGCCTCGCATCTTCTGCCGATGCTTCCGATCCTCTTCAATGGCAGCCTGACGATCCTGCTCCCACTGCGCCAGCATCTCCGCGGTCTCGCCTGCCGCAAAGCAGAGTGCCTTTTCAATATCTCTGCTCTCATTGACCTTCCACTTGACATTTACATAGGCAGAATGTAGCTCATCCTGTGTGCGCATCTGGTTTTTGCTCATATAGCTGTACAGATACGCCTCGCCACACTCCGGGTCGGCGTTGAGCACCTGCTCGAGCAGCTCGCCCGCTTTTTTCCATTGTTTCTCGGCGCAGCACATCTTCGCACGCTTGAGCAGACTCTCCTTGGTCGCCGCGCCCTCCACCGTGACGCTGCCGCCCTCGACCTGCACCTTACCGGTGACCTCCACGGTCCCCTCCACCTTGACGGTGCCCTTGATCTCTTGAATTTTTGCCTTTGCCCACTCGGTGGAATACTCCATGCCGCAGGAATCACACTCAAAAATGCCGCCGGGCTTCCCGACCAGCTTGCCGCCGCAGATCTCGCACTGTAATGCAGCCATATCAGTTATCCTCCCTCTTCTTCCCACAATTGGGGCAGAAATTGCTCATGATGTTCTTTGCACCGCAAGCGCAGTCCCAGCCCCTGGGCGGCTCGGGCTTCCTCGCGCCGCAGTTGGGGCAGAAGTTGCTCGTGATGCCTCTTGTACCGCAGGCGCAGTCCCAGCCCTTCTGCGGCTCAGGCTTTTTCGCGCCGCAGTTGGGGCAGAATTTGCTCGTGATACCCCTCGTGCCGCAAGCGCAGTCCCAGCCGCTCGCAGATGCAGCCACCGCCGCACCGCCCTGATTACCGGCATCGAACACAGGGCTCAGCATCTCCTTAGTCATGTTGACCACACCGCCCATAGCGCCCAGCGCCACGCCCAGCCCGGCCACATCGCCCAAGCCGCTGCCGCCGCCATTAGAACCCATTTCGCCCAAACCGGCGGCATAGGCCTTTTGCACATCTGCCTGCAAAACGTCCTTTTCCGAGTAGCCCTTGGCCCGCATGATCTCTGCCTCGGTCAGGCCAGCCATGCGCTGCGCCTGCGCTTCCGCTTGTGCTTTGATGACTGTCCGCTCAGCTTCTCGACGTGCGACTTCTGTCTGCGTGGTCTGACGTTCCAGCTCCACCTTGCGCTGGGCAGCAGTGATAGCGGCCTTACTCTCCTCCTGCGCGGTACGATAGGCAGCTTCACTCTGCGCCTGCACAGTTTTGATAGCCGCCTCTGCCTGATAGGTGCGGGTCTGAAGCATGACCGTGTGCAGCTCGCGGATGCGCTTGAAGTTGGGATCTTCCTCCGGCAGTACCACATGGGTCACATAAAACTGCGGAAGCGTCAGGCCGTACTCTTCAAAGCCAGGCTGGAGCTTTTCATGAAGCAGCGCGGAAATCTCATTTACGCGCTCATCGATCTCTAAAAGGTCGATCTGCTGCTCCTTGATGATGGCGGGGAGATACTGCTTGACTGTGTTGGCAATCAGGGGACGGAAGGAGCTTTGCACAGACCGGGTAAAATTCTCGCGGTCATCCCAGGCAATGCCCTTTTGCGTGCCCACCAGCTTCACGATCAGCTTGCGCGAATTTTCCACCTGCAAATTCAGAGCACCGGAGGCCCCGATCTCCAGCGGGGCGCTGGTCAGCGGGTCGATAAAACGGATCTTGTCCGGCGTGCCCCATTTAATGGCCATTTGGACAGCCTTGTTGATAAAGTAGACCTCAGAGTGGAAGGTTCCCTCTGTATCGGTGGGCAGCTTGTAGAGCTTTTCCAGCAGGGGGAGCTGCTGGGTCTCCAGCGTATAGCGGCCTGGGCCAAAGAGGTCCAAGGCCTGACCGTCGCGGAAGAAGATCGCCTCCTGACTTTCGTGGACGATGAGCTGTGAGCCGAAGTTGAAGTCCTCGATTGGGTGCTTCCACACCAGTGTTTCGTTGTCACCCTCATATTTGATGACGCTGGCGAGGCCATCCTTTTTGATCTCCTCGCTTTTCAGGCGCTCGGCGATATCGTTCACATGGTCACAGACCGGGCAAACATATGTACTGGCTGCTCCGCTCGTCTGCAAGCGGACGCCGCACTGTGCACACGAAAACTCTACAACTTTGTTCTGCTCCGCCTGGGTATTGATGGAACCGTGGCAAACCGGACACTGGGCTTTTGCACCCTGGGACTGATCAAAGGCCACCTCATTGCCGCAATGCGGGCATTTACGGGCTGTCAGCTTGTCAGTGCGGACATTGATCGTATAACCGCAAGAACAGTCGATCTTCTTGCGGGCAAAGAAGCCCGTTTTCGCCTCGGCAAACCTGCCGCAGTTAGGACATTCGATTACAAATTTAGACATGATGGTTCTCCCTTATTTCGGCAAGATCTAAGCAATACCACTGTTGGCCGGTACTTGCCTCTTCCCCAGATAAAACAAAACCACAATGCTTGGCAATTTTCTGCGAAGGTATATTCTGAATATCAATAAGTAACCACAGCGTTCCCATATATTTGTTTTGAATCATCCAGTCAAGAACTTGTTTCATTGCCTGAGTCATATATCCTTTGTTTCGAAAAGCTGCTTCTGTTTCATAGTATATTTCTGGTTTTCCTCTCTTTTCTGTGTATGCTAATGTGCATATGATTTTGCTTAGATTTTCTCGCTCATAAAATACAAAGCAGCTATCTTCGGGATCATTGGGTTTTAATTCCATTAGGTTAATTGACGAAGTTCTCTCGGAGGAGTATTCAAGTCGACTTTTGACTCTTCCGTTTTCAACATAGAGATTTGTCCGCATTATCATATTATCAAAACTCTCTTTACACATAAGGTAAATCCTCTTTTCGTAGTTTTTCTTGTTTTTCTGGAGTTGTGCCTCTCTTAATAGTCCTTCTCTTTGTGACACCGAATGCATTTTTTTGTAAAGAGTCCTTTGAACTCTCCTCCGCAATACTGGCAGCGGCCAGAAATACGCCATTGTTCCTGTCTACATTCCTGCTCAGCGCGTTCCTTTTCCTGACGTGCAAGCCTTTCTGCCGCTTGTCGGCATATCTTCATCTGTTCATCCGCATCCCGCCAACCGGGAATCAATGCAAACTTTTCTGCAGCTTTTCGCTGATAGTCAGATCCACCAAACGCTGCCAGTTGAGTTGCTTTATCGTAAATTGCGTTTTTTGTTTCCTCTGCAGTTAATTTTTCGGCAAGTTGCCTACACCGCGTGGCTTGTTCATTTGCGTCTCGCCAGTCAACTATCCTGTCAAATAATTCTGCTGCCTTAATCTGTGCTTGAGATGTATTGATTATCGCTAATTGCTGCGCCTTTTCGTACATCTTTGCCTTCTGACATTTTTCGGCCAAATCCAAGCATTGGTGATAAAGCTCGTCAGCATCGCGGTAGTTAGGAATAGTGGCAAACATTTCTGCCACATCTCTATAATCAGCTTTGTTCTTCGCTGTACTCATGCGCTGTTGAGCCGTGATATAGATTACATTTTCCGCCCGTTCCAAGCAAGTATCTCTCAACTCGCTAGCGTCGCGATAGTTAGGAATCATAGCAAAGGCTTTCGCCGCCCGTTTATAATCCACTTCGCTGACTGCTGCATCCATGAGCTGCCGGGCGGTAGCATAGAGGCCATTGAGCTGCGCATCCCTGTTCCGCTTTTTAATGTGGGTGGTGTAGCCCTCCAGCATGTCGCGAAGTGTCTCATCACCAAAATTTATAGCCTTCTGATAACTGTTGGATGCATCAAAAGGTTGCTTGCAGTCCGCGAGGGACTCGGCCTTTTGTACGCGCAGCTCGGCCATCAGTTTATAAAAATATGCCGTGCCGTTTTTCGGCTCGATGTCCAGAACCTTTTCGCAGTAGGTATTGGTGTTATCCCAATCACCATCTGTGAGGAACATTTTAGCGCGTTCCAGCAATGATTCCACCGTTACTCCGGTCGAGACTGCCGCAGTTGTGGCCGCGGGTGCAGGTGCAGCGCCCGCACCTTTCCCCATGATTTTATCCACGCCGCGCAGAAGATCCTGCATCGCTCCCACCTTGCCCATGTCCTGGGCCTGCAGGTGAGTAAACTCCTTGGGCATATCGTAAGCGTCGATTCCCTTAAAGCAGGGGATCAGGTGCTTGCTCTTGTCCTTGGTCATGAGCTGCAAATAGCGGCTCCACTCGTTCTTCACCCACACAGCGTTGTAATACTCATAGTCTGTGCCAAACGCCAGCATGAGCTTCGCACTGTTGAGCGCGGCAAAGATGTACGGCTCGTATTCCGTACCAAGCTTGTCCTCCAGCGTGATGCGGCTAAAAAACACACGATAGCCCTTTTCCGTCAGCGCGTCATACACATCCTGAGCGATCACACTGTCCACAGTGCGCTCACCCTTTTCGTCCGTTTCCTTATAGCAGATGAAAATATCGTAAGGCGGCTCCTTGCCGGAGACCTCTACAATTCTCTTACGGATATCCTCGATCGTCTTGGCCTCATCGCGATAGACTCTCCGAGCAATGGGATCCGCGTTTTCGCACGCCTGCTCAAAATCGCTGTCCTCCAAAATAGAGTCAAAGGAAGAACGATGACAGGTGGGCACCTTTCTTCCGGTAGCGGGGTCATCCACATATTCGATACCGTACCGGCACAGGACAAGCCCCCAATAGGCCTCGGCTTCCTCGGGGAAGTCCGCCACGATGCTCTCATATACGCCCGCCGCCTTGTCAAACTCACAGGCCAGCCGCAGTCGGTTGGCTCTGCTGAACAGAGTCAGCTTCTTTTCATCGTCAACCTTGGGAACAGTCTGCTTTGTACCGCAATATTCGCACTCGGCAACAGTTTCGCCCTCTATGATCTGCAGATCTCCTCCGCACATTTTACATTTGATCACAGTCATATCCTATCTCCCTCAAAAAACAATTATTTTTCTGTAAATTCAATATGGTCGATGGCAAATTCCAGGCATTTCAGCAAAAGATCGTTCCTTGGCCGCCCTGATTTTGCCGCAAGGCTGTCGATCTCGCCGAGCATGTCCTTCGGCATTCTCACAGACACGACCGCAGTCTCTCCACTATATCGTTTGATTGGAATTTGGAGCTTTGGTTCCTCCATACCGCTGTCACCTCCGACAGATTATCTTCTTTATCGCACATTGTACTACAATTGTATTCACCTTTCAACCTATATTTCAGATTGTACAAATTATTCGTAGTTTTGATGCTGAATTCAGGCATCATGCTTGCTCGATATTCAACTTTTTAACTCTATAATATGCCGCTTCAGAAAATGAGCAAGTCTCCTTTTGGTGCGCTCAGTCGCCGTCAGTCCACCGCTTTTCCAGACATCTATCTTCCTGTATTCGATCAAAAGGTACAACAAGTATTGAAATTACATATAAAAACTCTAAAAACTCAATTTTTGTTGTCCTGCTTTGCTCTATATAATAGGCCACACACCTTGCAGGGACAATCATCAGAACAAATGCGAAAAAGATAGGGCCAAGGTCTTATGAACCTTGGCCCTATCTTTTCTTCAATCGCAAATATACTTTGACAATATGCAAAATTCGTATTTGCGCATTTTGGTATGCCCGACTGGATTCGAACCAGCGGCCTTCAGAGTCGGAGTTATCAGACCGTCAAGCCGGAAGCCCTGCGGCGCAAGGGCTTGATTGGTGCTGCACAAATTTCCGGCATTTTGAAGAAAGACATCAGAAGCCTTATCGGACAGGGCTTCCGAGCTTTTTCGCGGTAGTAGTCAAATAGTAGTCTGGATAAAATGCGGGTTCAGCAGCCCAGTTCAGCTGAATATCTTTACCCTCTATCCCTGGATCAGATCAGCGGCATCGCATCCAAGTACTTTGGCAAGGTCAAGCACAATACCGGCCTGCGCTTTTGCAAGTTCGTACTGCTTCTGTTCGTAGAGCTGGATCATTCGCAAGGAGACTCCGGATGCTTCACTGAGCTGCTGCTGTGTCAGCCCTCTCGCCTTCCGTGTAAGCTGTAGCTTAGACTTACGGCTACCCTTGTTCCTTTGAATGATCTCATCTGCACTCTCCACGAATTTGCTTACATCCGCTTCGTGCAGGATATATAGAGACATCACTACCGATAGTGTCAATCCGTATTCTACCATATCGCTGAAGCGTCGGTTTGTTTCCCACTGGTAATAGGCAAGGATCCATCCGGCCCAGTACTCTCTCCCCTTTGAGGATAGATGGGGCTGATGATGACGCTCACTCTGCATATTCACGGCAGCAAGCACAGCGTCTGCCAGTTCGACCCCCGACATTCCTGCAACATACTTCGGATTTCCATTCTCGAATTTTGAGGCAATTCCGGAGGAAATGAACCAGCCAAAGAAGTCATCCGGTGCATAGCCGAGTGTACACACGGCGTACTCGACCATATCTCCGAGATTGGCCATTGCATCATCCAAGTATAATTCGTTGTAGGCGTTCATCTTCATTCCCCCATTCTTCCCGAATGATGTCCAGCACATATTTTTCAGACAAAACCGTTTCACGATCCTTCTCTTTTGCAAAATCCTCGCGCGCTTTACTGTCTCGTGCCAGCTTCTTCGGATAATACATATCACACGGTGCAGGAATGGCTTCCTCAAATGTAAATTGAGCAAACGCTTTTCCCGATATCGCAACGATCTGTTCGCCCAGTTTCCCAAGTAACATCGCTTTTTCAAGCTGTTGGAGAGAAATCGTATTATTCAGAAACGCACTTGCGAATGAGAAATAAGAATCGTCCGCCCGATATCCTTTGATGACATCATACTGCTTATACTCTACCGCAAAATGCTCGTCAATATACTGCTTGGCTTGCCTTGCGACTGCCCCGCCAATACGGAACTTCCGATTATTCAGCAGTACATAAAGCCAATTGAGAATATGATAATTACCTCCTGTAAGCGAGAGGATAGACAGGCCGTTTAAATCAAAGGCATATCGATTTGCAAAGCCATCCGCTTCAGCGGAACAAGCCCACTCCTTTGCAAGCTCCACACTCTCAGTACAGTAGAACCCCAGTCCGTAATCGTTGTTTGGGTTTCCTTTGCCAATAACAGGCTGTTGGATAATTTGACTGGAACCATGATAAACGCAGATTATTTTATTCATAGCTGTGCCTCTTTCACGAGCCTATCGCTCCACTGATAGTTTTAACCCGAATTGATTATATCGCTATGGCGATAGTTTGTCAACAAGAAAGCTTGTGGTGTTTCTCTGTCTGCAACGATATCTGTTGTTTCGACGTAACCGCCACAGCAAATGACGCATAGACACACATGAGACAATTAGTAAGGTCTCTCATACCAAGTATATTTTTCGTTTCCTGACCGATACTTTAACTATAAAAACGAAAGATAAGGATGGTCAGCATATGAATAATATGGATTTAGGATACGAAATGTTTTGCTATCAATGTGAGCAAACAGCGAACGGAAAGGGCTGCACAAAG
>Ga0129310_1003409_pt1 | contig 10320 bp, 8 predicted proteins | sample Go1ome_2_FD_94433 | JGI IMG/M metagenome (GOLD analysis project Ga0129310, IMG submission 94433) | Western lowland gorrila individual fecal microbial communities from Wisconsin, USA - Go1022A metagenome | ecosystem: Host-associated > Mammals > Digestive system > Large intestine > Fecal | place...
AATATTTCCGGGTGGGCGGCAAATGGGTGCTGGCGGCGGAATCGCGCATGGACTGCGTGCCGGTGCTGACGAACGGCGGGCGCGTGGACGTGCGCGAGCCGCGGCGGCTGAAGAAGGGCGAGAGGGTGTTTACCGGCCGCACGGAGGACGGCAGCCAGGGCATCTTCGTCTGGCCGTACGGGTTTGAACAGAAGAAGGGAAACGGCGACGTTTTCGCGTTCCGCCAGGGGCGCAGCCGCGAGACGGCGTTCAGCCGGGACTACGACGAGCTTTACGACGTGCTGCGCCATGACCGCGACCACGGCAAGATCGTCTGGGTGCTGGGGCCGGCGTTCGCCTTTGACAGCGATGCGCGGCGGGCGTTTGCGACGCTGATCGAAAACGGATATGTGGACGCGCTGCTGGCGGGCAACGCGCTGGCGACGCACGATCTGGAGGCGGCGTATCTGGGCACGGCGCTGGGGCAGAACATCTACACGCAGCACAGCGTGCCCAACGGGCATTACAACCACCTGGATACGATCAACCGGGTCAAGCTGGACGGGTCGATCCCCAAGTTTATTGAAAAAGAGGGGATCGACAACGGGATCATCTACCAGTGCGTCAAACACAACGTGCCCTATGTGCTGGCGGGGTCGATCCGCGACGACGGGCCGCTGCCGGAGGTGATCCGGGACGTATATCAGGCGCAGGACGCGATGCGGGCGCAGGTGAAGGGCGCGACGACCGTGATCTGCATGGCGACGATGCTGCACACGATTGCCACGGGCAACATGACGCCGAGCTTCCGCGTGATGCCGGACGGCACGGTACGGCAGATCTATTTCTACTGCGTGGACATATCGGAATTCACGGTCAACAAGCTGAGCGACCGCGGGAGTCTGGCGGCGCGGGGGATTGTGACGAACGTACAGGATTTTGTGGTGACGCTGGCGAAGGCATTAAATACGTGGCGCTGACGCTTTCGCAGAAACCGCCCGCCCATCGGGCGGGCGGTTTCTGCGAGGGACATCCCTTCGACCCGCGTCCTGCGGACACAGGTCGAGGGATAGCGGAGGCAAATTCCGCTCCGAAAAATGGGATTTTTCTACGCGGAATTTGCTCCTCGCGGCGTACACGCCGCCGCTGCGGAATAAAGTCAGGCAGCCTGCGGGCTTCCCGACACCTTTTCGGGGTGGGCTTACCCGGTCTTATTTTGTGCAGGGGTCAAGTGCGGCCGCAATCCGAGTGCAGACTGGGGAAGGGCTTTGCCCTTCCCCTTGCCCCTAACCCAGTCAGGAGGGCTGCGGCCCTCCCGACACCTACCGGGAGGTTTGGGGGAGGGCGCCTGCCCTCCCCCTTGCCCCCTACCCGAAGCAACCCCTCAGTCCGCTGCGGCGGACAGCTCCCCTTACACAGGGGAGCCGAAGCAACCCCTCAGTCCGCTGCGGCGGACAGCTCCCCTTACGCAGGGGAGCCGAAGAACGACCTTCAACCGGAGAACGACCTTCAGCCGAAGAACGGCCTTCCGCTGCGGAGCGGGCGGGAAGGGGGAGCCGGAGAAACCCTCGTCCTGGTCAAAGGGCGGGGGTTTTCAGCAGGGTTTCGAGGCCGAGGAGCATACGGCGGGGGACTTCGGTGGCGTGGCCGCCGTCGTGCCAGGTCATGGTGACGCGGGATGCGCCGAGCTGCCGGGTGAGCAATTCCTCCTCGCGGCGGTAGCAGTCTCCGATTTTGCACAGGTAGGGGTTGCGGGTTTTTTCCTCCTTGCGGCCGAGGGAGAGGTAGACGCGGGCGCCGGGGCTGGCGAGGCGGCGGGATTCGGCCCAAGGCATGAAGCCCTCGTACCAGAGCGAGCCGGACAGGCAGCCCACCAGGCCGAACTCCGGGCTTTCATAGGCCATATACAGCGCGGCGAGGCCGCCCAGCGAATAGCCGAAAATGCCGGTATCTTCGGGGGTTTCGCAGATGGGGTAGTGCGCGCGCAGCGAAGGGAGAACCTGCTCGATCAAAAGGCGAAGGCGCTGCGGCGCGCCGCCGGGAAAGGGCGCTTGGCCGGGGCGGAGCGGCGGGGCGGGCCAGGGGGAGTAATCGCGGTTCCAGTCGCTGCCGTCCAGCGCGGCGAGGTAGGCGGGGCGCATCTCTTTGCCCATTTTCCGCTTGAGCTCCGGCAGCAGCGGCTCCAGACCGGCGGGGTCGGACAGGTTCATCACGATCAGCGGCAGGGGCTGCGCGGCGGTGTTTTCCGGCGCGAACACGCCCGCCGACCAGCTGTCGCCCTGCAAACGCTCGATTTTGCCCTTCATGGAAACGCCCCCTTTTGCTTATATCCGCTTCATTTTACCACAAAGGGCGAAAGGGTGCAAAAAGAACCGCATCTCCCTTCAAAATGAGGAGAGGCGGTTCTTCTTTTCGGAACCTTACAGGATCACGTTGACCTGCTTGCCGGCGATGAAGGAATCAAGGCTGTCGAACACGATCTGTGCGCGCAGCGCCATGGACTCCTTGGAGGCGAAGGCGACGTGGGGGGTGACGATGGTGTTGGGGGTGTGCAGCAGGGGGTGGTTGACGTCGAGCGGCGGCTCGGTTTCGAACACGTCGATGCCCGCGCCCGCGATGCGGCCTTCGTTCAGCGCATCGGCCAGCGCCCGGCTGTCCACGACGGGGCCGCGCGCCACGTTGATGAGGATCGCGGTCTTTTTCATCATCGCGATGCGCCCAAAGTCAAACATGCCGCGGGTGCTGTCGTTCAGGGGGCAGTTGAGGGAGATGATGTCACTTTCGCGGGTGAGGGTGTCCAGATCCACAAACTCGTCGATGGTGCCCTCGGCGGCCTGCTTGGGGCGGTGGTTATAGGCGATGACTTTGCAGCCGAAGGCCTTGCACAGGCGGCCGGTGTTCTGGCCGATTGCGCCCGCGCCGACGATGCCGACGGTCTTGCCCCGAAGCTCGGTGCCCACCAGGCCGTCCTTGGTCTTGCCCGCGCGGCAGCGCTCCTCCACCTGCGGCACGTTGCGCAGCAGCGAGAGCATCATGCCCAGCGCCAGCTCCGCCACGGACTGGGTGGAATAGCCGGAGGCGTTGGAAACCTTCACGCCCATCTCCTTGGCGGCGGCAAGGTCCACATGGTCCACGCCCGTGAAGGCGACGTTGATGAACTTTAAGTTCTTGCAGGCGCGGATCACCTCGCCCTTCAAGGGCATGTTGGCGATCATGATCACGTCCGCATCCTTGGCGCGGTCGATCTGCACCTGCGCATCGGTGTTCTTTTCATAGGCGGCAAAGGTGTGACCCTTGGCTTCCAGCTTGTCCGCGTAGGACTTGAGCAGTTCGGCGGGGATGCCCAGCGATTCCAGCAGCACGATCTTCATGGCTTTTGATCTCCTTTTTTTCTCGGCGCGGCGGGCGGATGGCCGCCGCCGGGTCTTTTCCCATTATTATAGAACAAGTTCTTTCCGCAGTCAAAGCCGGTGCGTTAAAGATGCGTTATCATGATTGTATAAACCCGCCCGCCTATTGTATAATGACCCCAAATCCAGTTTTTTAGGAAAGGAGAGTGCATTTTTATGCAGCAGGCGACGCGGGAACAATTCTTTCGCGGGCTGAAGGCGGGCGTGCCGGTGATGTTCGGATTTATCCCGGTGGCGATTGCCTACGCGCTGTCAGCGCGGCAGGCGGGTTTTTCGGCGCTGGAGACGATCTTGATGTCGCTGATGGTGTACGCCGGGGCGAGCCAGATGATGGCGGTGGGCATGCTGAGCACGGGCAGCGCGATGGGGCCGATTGTGCTGGCGACCTTTCTGCTGAACCTTCGGCACTTCATCATGAGCACCTATGTCATGCGCGAACTGCCCGAAAAGACGCGCCTGCCGCAGCGCCTGCTCTCCGCGTTTTGCATCACCGACGAGGGCTTTGCGGTGTTCTCCGCGCAGAAGGACGAAAACCGGACGATGCCGTTTTTTGCGGGGCTTGCGGTGATCACCTATCTTTCGTGGGTCGGGGGATCGGCCATCGGCGCGTTTGCCTCCGGGCTCATCCCGCAGACGCTGCTGAACAGCTTCAACATCGCGCTTTACGCCATGTTCATCGCGCTGCTGGCGCCGGGGCTGCCGGGCAAGCCGAAGCTGTGCCTGCTGGTGCTCTTCACGGCGGCGCTGAGCGCGCTGCTGGGGCGGCTGATGCCCGCCTCCTGGGCGCTGATCCTGTCCACGCTTGCGGGCGCGGCGGTCGGCGCGGTTTTTACCGGCGAGAGCGCGCCGGAGGAGGAGAATCTGCCATGAACCCTGCTTCTTCCGCGTTTTCCGTCCGCTGGGACATCTTCCTGCTGACGCTGGGGATGTGCCTGGTGACCTATATTCCCCGCGCGCTGCCCGCGCTTTTCGGCGGACGGCTGCGGCTGCAGCCCTGGGCGCAGCGCTTTTTGAACCTGATCCCCTGCGCGGCGCTGACGGCGCTGATCTTCCCCGGCATACTGAACACCGACCCCGCGCGCCCCTGGATCGGCATTGCGGGCGGGATCGCCGCGGCGCTCCTCGCCTGGCGGCGCTGCCCGGTGCTGGTCTGCGTGCTGGCGGCGATCGGGGTGGATTTTGTATTGTATTCCTTTCTGCCCTGACGGGCAGTGAGCCAAGGCGATAGAATCGCCTTGGCTCAGTTTACATTTATCGCCCCGCGTCCTGCGGACACAAGTCGATAAATACAGGAAACGATTTTTCCGCCGCCCAATGGGATTGGGCTATGGAAAAATCGATCCTCGCGGCGTACACGCCGCCGCTGCGGAATAAAGTCAGGAAACCTGCGGGTTTCCCGACACCTTTCGGGGTGGGCTTACCCGGTCTTATTCTGTGCAGCGGTCAAGTGCGGCCGCAAACCAAGTGCAGATTGGGGAAGGGGCCTGCGGGCCCCTTCCCCTTGCCCCTATTCCCAAGGGGCCACCCTTCAGGCGCTTCGCGCCAGCTCCCCTCAAGGGGAGCCTTTGAATCTGTTTAGCCTGCATTCTGAAGACGGTGAGATAAGGGAGATAAGCCGACCGGAACACCGGAGCAGCTCGAAGAGCTGGTTCGGTGCGGAGACTGGGGAAGGGGCCTGCGGGCCCCTTCCCCTTGCCCCTAACCCCAAGGGGACAACCCCTCAGTCCGCTGCGGCGGACAGCTCCCCTTACGCAGGGGAGCCAAGGCCCACCTCATTTCGCCGCGGGTACAGGGGAGCCAAGGCCCACCTCATTTCGCCGCGGATACAGGGGAGCCAAGGCCCCACCTCATTTCGCCGCGGATACAGGGGAGCCAAGGGGCGGCTTCTTCACAGAAACTTCATTGCAGCAAAGCGGTTGGGATGATATAATAAAATAGAATAATTATCTGCGACGGGAGAAGGTAAAATGCTGGAGAGCATGAAGGCTTGGCGGCGGGAGCTGCACAGGTTTCCGGAGCTGAGCGGGCAGGAGGTGCAGACCGGGCGGCGCGTGCGCGAAATGCTGGAGGAAACGCATCCGGACGAGGTGCGCGTCATGGCGCAGACGGGGCTGCGCTTTGTCTACCGGTGCGGAAAAAAAGGCGCCAAGGCGCTGGCGTTCCGCGCGGACATGGACGCCCTGCCGGTGACGGAGAAGAGCATCTATCCCCATCCGTCGGAAAACGCGGGGCGGATGCACGCCTGCGGGCACGACGGGCACATGACCGCGCTGATCGCGCTGGGGCACGAGGCATCGCAGATGCGCGACGGCGGGGAGCTGGGGTGCGACGTGGTGCTGCTGTTCCAGCCCGCGGAGGAGACGACGGGCGGCGCGGCGCGCATGATCGCGGACGGCGCGCTCGAAAACCCGCATGCGGACGCGGTGTTCGGCTTCCATCTGATGCCGCAGGTGAAGCTGGGGCGCATCGCGCTGTCGGCGGGCGGCGTGATGGCGGCAAGCACGGAATTTGACCTCACCTTTCACGGCGTGGGCGCGCACGGGGCGATGCCGCACCTGGGCGCGGACGCGGGCGCGGCGATGGCGGCGGCGTATCTGACGCTGCAAACGCGCATGACCCGCGCGGTGCCGCCGACCGAGCCGGCGGTGCTCACCTTCGGTAGGATGTCCGCGGGCACGGCGCGCAACGTCGTGGCGGAAAGAGCCGTGATGGAGGGCATCCTGCGGTCGTATGACAACGAAATGCAGCAGCGGCTGATCGCGGAGTTCCGGCAGATCGCGGGGGGCTGCGCCGCGGCGCAGGGCTGCACGGCGGACTACGCGCTGCACTGCTATTACCCCGCGGTGATCAACGACGGGCAGCTCGTGGAGCAGGTGCGTCCCCTGATCCCGCAGTGGGAAGCGCAGCAGCCGCTGCTGACGGCGGAGGATTTTTCCTACTACGGCTTGGAGCGCCCGGCGGTCTACGCCTTTGTGGGCTGCGGGGACGAGAAGCGAAATGCGCCGCTGCACAGCCCCGAATTCGACTTCGACGAGCGCGCGCTGCTGCCTGCGCTGGCGTGGTACCGGGGAATACTGGAAACGCTGGGCAGGTGATCGCGTCCGCCCGCCCGTTTCCCCGGCGGGGGCGGGAAAAGGGGGGTGCAGGGGGGAGCGAAGCTCCCCCCGCCCACCGAAGGCCGCGGAGCGGCTGGAGCCGGAGCGTTTGGAGCTTGCCGCAGGTCGCGAAGCGACTGAAGTTCGAGCGTTTGGCGCAGCCAATAAGCCGAACGGAACACCAGCACGCCGTAAGGCGAGATGGTGCGAAGTCAGCCAATAAGCCCGGCGGAACACCGGCGCACCGAAGGTGGGTCGGTGCGCAGGCGAAGGGCAAGCCCTCAGGCCGGTGTGACGGAGGGGTTGTCCTTCCCGCGAGAAAAGCGCTGCGCAAAGGGCGGTCGTCCGAAGGCACAAGTTTTAAGAGAGGATAGAGAGCAAAATGGGTCTTTTTTCCAACATGATTATGGGCAAGGGGAACCGCCCGGACTACACGCCGGACATGATGCCGAAGAACCGCTGGGAGCTGTTCTTCGAGATGCTGCGGCTGAATTTCCTGAATCTGTTGAAGCTGAACCTGATGTACTTCGTGTTCTGGATCCCGTTCTGGATCTGGACGTGGCTGAATCTGGAATTGCTGAGGCAGTATGACAGCATGGAGGCGTTTGTGCAGAGCGGGTATTTTTCGATCTACCTGATCGGCGCGTGCCTGTGCGTGGCGATCACCGGCCCGGCCAAGGCGGCGATGAAATATATCACCCGCAACTACGCCAGGGACGAGCACGTCTGGCTGTGGTCGGATTTCTGGTCGGCATTCAAGACCAACTGGAAGCAGGGCCTGGCCATGAGCGTCCTCACTGGGGTGTTTATGTTCCTGTTCTTCTATGGCCTGATCTTCTATAACAACATGGCAAGCGCCACGGGCAGCACGATGTACCTGTTTTTGCAGGTGCTGCTGGCGGGGATGGGCGCGATCTTTATGATGATGAACCTCTACGCCTGGCCGATGATGGTGACCTATGACCTCAAGCTCTCCCAGATCTACCGCAATTCGCTGGTGCTGGCGCTGGGGCGGCTGCCGCTGAGCGTGGGCTTCGGGCTGCTGACGGCGCTGCCGCTGATCGTGGCGGGTTTCTGGATGCCCGCGCTGATCTGGTATTTCATCATCGGCTATGCGCTGGCGTCGTTTGTCAACTGCTCCTACACCAACTCCGCGTTCGATAAGTATTTCAACAGCCGCATCGAGGGCGCGCAGGTGGGGCAGGGCATGCGCAAGGCGGAGGAGGATGAATTCGACGACGACGAGGAGGAGGCCGAGCGCAAGGCGAGCTGGGCCAGCCGCGTCACCGGCAGGAGCCGCAAAATGGAGGGCTATGACGACCTCGACCCCGACCGCGGCGAGGACAAAAAGTGAGCGCGTACCGCGAGTTTGCCGCGCTCTACGATGAGCTGATGGACGACATCCCCTACGACGAATGGGCCAAGCGCTATGAAAGGCTGATCGGGCTGCGCCCCGGCATGCGCGTGGCGGAGATGGGCTGCGGCACGGGCGCGTTTTCCGTGCGGCTGGCGCGGGACGGCGCAAAGCTCGTCGCCACCGACCTGTCGCAGGAGATGATCGAGCGGGCGCAGGTTCGCGCGCGGGAGGCGGGCGCGGGCGTGCAGTTCGCGGTGATGGACATGGAGCGCTTTGCGCTGCCGCGCAAGGTCGAGGCCGTGTTCTGCGCCTGCGACGGCGTCAATTACCTGACGAGCCTGGACAAGGTGAGGCGCTGCTTTGCCGGGGTGTTTGAGAGCCTCAAGCCCGGCGGGCGGTTCGCCTTCGACATCTCCGGCCCGGCAAAGCTCAAGGGCATGGCGGGGCAGATGTACGGCGAGGATCGGGAAAACGTGACCTACGTCTGGATGAACAATTGGCAGGGCGACCCGTCCCGGCGGCTGCTGAAGATGGCGCTGACCTTCTTCGTCCGGCAGGAAAACGGGCTCTACCGCCGCTTTGACGAGGAGCACGTGCAGCGCGCGCACGAGGCGGAGGAATTGGTCGGCGCGCTGCGGCAGGCGGGGTTTGAAAACATCGAAACCTTTTCGGGGCTGACCGATCAGCCCGCAAGGCCGGACGACGCGCGCATCCACTTCCGCGCGGTCAAGCCGGACGGACGAGAAAAATAAGGAGAATTTGGAAATATGGATGAGATTCTGCACATCACGCTGGAGGGCGGCGCGGCGCGGGCGATGGTCGCGGTGACGACCGGGCTGGTGGAAAAGGCGCGACAGACGCACGGTCTTTCCGCGGTGGCCTCGGCGGCGCTGGGGCGCACGCTGACGGCAGGCGCGATCCTGGGCGTGATGATGAAGAACCCGACCGACAATCTGACCGTCAGCATTCGGGGCGGCGGGCCGATCGGGCCGGTGGTGTGCGTGGCGCACGCGGACGGCGCGGTCAAGGGCTATGTGGGCGATCCGCAGCTGGAGCTGCCGCCCAAGCCCAACGGCAAGCTCGACGTGGGCGGCGCGGTGGGATCGACCGGGCACATCACCGTCGTGCGCGACCTCGGCCTGCGCGACCCCTATGTGGGCCAGACGCGGATGGTTTCGGGCGAGATTGCGGAGGATCTGGCGTTTTACCTCACGGTTTCCGAGCAGACGCCCTCGCTGGTGGCGCTGGGCGTGATGGTGCAGGGCGGGCACATCCAGGGCGCGGGTGGCGTGCTGATCCAGCCCATGCCCGACTGCCCGGAGGACGTGATGGAAAAGCTGGAGGCGCTGGCCCCGAAGCTGACCGCCGTATCGACCATGGCGCACGACTGCAAAACCGCGCGCGAGCTGGCGGAAAAGGCGCTGGACGGCGTGTCCTACGAGATCCTGGGCAGCTCGCAGCCCCGATACGAATGCGACTGCTCCCGCGAGCGCATCGAGCGGGCGCTGCTCTCGATGGGCGAAGCGGAGCTGAACGACATGATCGCCCAGCAGCACGGCGCACAGGTGGGCTGCCAGTTCTGCAACCGCAAGTACGACTTTACCGAGGACGAGCTGCGCGCGCTGATCCGCGAGGGCAAGGGGGAGTAAAGTAAAGCGGGGGGACGCCCACCCTTCAGTCTGGCTTGACGCCAGACAGCTCCCCTCAAGGGGAGCCTTGGAATCTTCCTAATAAGAGGTGGAACGGGGAGGGGGGCGACCCCTCAGTCCGCCTGCGGCGGCCGGCTCCCCCCTTCGCACCGAAACGGCTTTTCAAGCCGTTCCGGTGTTGCGCATGGCTTGTTTTCCGTGAAGAGCACATCGTGCTCTTCACTCCAAAACGCTCATGCTTCAGGTTCGCTGCGCGAACCCTGCGGATACAGGGGAGCCAAATTGCGCGTCCTTATGCCTCCCCTGTGTAAGGGGAGGTGTCGGACGGACGAAGGACGTCTGACGGAAGGGTTGCCCCTTTCGCGGGAGATAACTCTAGGAACGACAACCCCTCAGTCCGCCTGCGCCAGCCGGCTCCCCCCTTCGCACCGAAACGGCTTTTCAAGCCGTTCCGGTGTTGCGCATGGCTTATTTTCCGATTCCGCACCGACCCACCTTCGGTGCGCCGGTGTTCCGCTCGGCTTATTCGGCAAGCCGAAACGCTCGAGCTTCAGCCGCGTTCGCGGCCTCCATCGAAGCGCACTGCGGTGTCTGTAGGAAAACGCGCATGCTTCAGGTTCGCTGCGCTCACCCTGCGCCTTCGCACCGAAACGGCTTTTCAAGCCGTTCCGGTGTTACGGTCGGCTTATTTTCCGCAAAGAGTACGCAGTACTCTTTGCTCCAAAACGCTCGACCTCCAGGTTCGCTGCGCGAACCCTGCGGGGACAGGGGAGCCAAACTGCGCGTCCTTATGCCTCCCCTGTGTAAGGGGAGGTGTCGGGCGGACGAAG
>Ga0129310_1003411_pt1 | contig 10319 bp, 9 predicted proteins | sample Go1ome_2_FD_94433 | JGI IMG/M metagenome (GOLD analysis project Ga0129310, IMG submission 94433) | Western lowland gorrila individual fecal microbial communities from Wisconsin, USA - Go1022A metagenome | ecosystem: Host-associated > Mammals > Digestive system > Large intestine > Fecal | place...
TACCAAGCGCATATCCCGACGTATCCCTCCGGTCACTGGCTGTTCGGATTCGCGAGCAAGCGTTTCCACCCGGTGCAGGATCAGCACGCGGACTGGTGGCTTGCGCAGGGGCTGAAAACGAAATACTATAATCAGTACGTCCACAGCGGCTGCTTCGCGCTGCCGAATAATGTGCGTGACGTCCTGCGGGAAACGAAGCCCGCGGAAAAATGAGGTGACATCATGCTGATAGATTTCAACGCAATGGAAGAAAAGGAACTGGAGCACTTCAAGGGCGGCGAAAAGTCGTTCCACGCGAAGATGTTCACTGACGATTCCAACAAGATAATGCGCGGCAGGCTGGAGCCGGGCGCTTCCATCGGACTGCATACCCATGAGGGCAACAGCGAGATAGTGTTTATCCTGGAGGGCACCGGAAAAATGCTGTGCGACGGCGTTTACGAGGAGCTTTCCGCGGGCAAGTGCACATACTGCCCCGAGGGTCATGAGCACAGCCTTATCAACGACAGCAACGGCGACCTGGTATTTTACGCGGTCGTTCCGGAACATCATAAGAACTGAAACTGAATACAGGAGGAAATTACAATGAGCAGAGCAATGATAATCGGCGCCGGCGGAGTTGCCGGAGTAGTAATAAACAAGTGCTGCCAGAACAGCGACGTTTTCACGGAGATCATGATAGCGAGCCGCACAAAGGCAAAGTGCGACGCATTCAAGGGGAAGCTCCAGCCGACCACAAAGACCGTGATTTCCACGGCGCAGGTTGACGCTGACAACGTTGAGGAGCTGACCGCGCTCATCAAGAGCTACAATCCGGAGATCGTCATTAATGTTGCGCTTCCTTACCAGGATCTCCATATCATGGACGCGTGCCTTGCAGCTGGCGTAAACTACCTTGATACCGCGAATTACGAGCCGGAGGACACAGCGAAGTTTGAATACAGCTGGCAGTGGGCTTACCGCGAGCGCTTCGAGAAAGCAGGACTTACTGCAATCCTCGGCTGCGGCTTCGACCCGGGAGTTACCGGCGTATTCTCCGCTTACGCTATGAAGCACCAGTTCGACGAGATTAATTACATCGACATTCTGGACTGCAACGGCGGCGACCACGGCTATCCGTTCGCTACCAACTTCAACCCGGAAATAAATATCCGCGAGGTTTCCGCAAACGGAAGCTACATTGAGGACGGCAAGTGGGTAGAAACAAAGCCCATGGAAATAAAGCGCGTCTACAACTTCAAGGGCGTCGGCGAAAAGGACATGTACCTGCTCCATCACGAGGAGCTGGAGTCCCTGGCGCTGAACATCAAGGGAATCAAGCGTATCCGCTTCTTCATGACGTTTGGTCAGAGCTACCTTACACACCTCAAGTGCCTTGAGGACGTCGGAATGACCTCCATCAAGCCTATCATGTACGAGGGCAAGGAGATAGTTCCGCTCCAGTTCCTGAAGGCTGTTCTGCCCGACCCGGCTTCCCTTGGCCCGAGGACCGTCGGCAAGACGAACATCGGCTGCATTTTCATCGGCAAGAAGGACGGCAAGGAGAAGCACTACTACCTCTATAACATCTGCGACCACCAGGAGTGCTACAAGGAAGTCGGCTCCCAGGCTATCAGCTACACCACCGGCGTTCCGGCGATGATAGGCGCGGCTATGGTGCTGACCGGCAAGTGGAAGAAGCCCGGCGTCTACAACGTCGAGGAGATGGACCCGGATCCTTTCATGGAGAACCTCAACAAGTGGGGACTTCCGTGGGAAGAGGACTTTGACCCGGTACTGGTTGACTGATCACCGAACATCGCATGCAGGCGGGCGTTTGCCTGCATGCGTTTTGTTGGTGAAATTACGCAAACAGAGAGAGGGGCGACAATGGCTTCAAGAAAAGAATATTTAGAGTTTATTTTAGGACAGTTATCCGATTTGGAAGAAATTACTTATCGGGCTATGATGGGTGAATTCATAATTTATTATCGTGGTAAGGTCGTAGGTGGAATATATGATGACAGGTTGCTTGTAAAGCCGGTAAAATCAGCAATTAGCTATATGCCAGCGGCTCCATATGAATTACCCTATGATGGTGCAAAGGAAATGCTACTGGTCGAGGAAGTCGATAATAAAGAATTCTTAACTGGTTTATTTAATGCTATGTATGATGAATTGCCAGCACTAAAAATAAAGAAGAAAAAAACAACTTCCAACTAACCATTCAGCTTTTTCAACACACAAGAAAGGAATACTATGGACTGGAAATACAAAGTAGAAACTCCCTGCTATGTCATAGACGAAGCCGCGCTGCGGAAAAATCTCGAGTTGCTGAAATACGTCCGCGAGGAAGCCGGGTGCAAGATACTGCTGGCGCAGAAAGCGTTTTCGGCGTTCGTAGTTTACCCGATGATAGCGCAGTACCTCGACGGCGTTACTGCGAGCGGAATTTACGAAGCGAAGCTCGGCTACGAGGAAATGGCAAAGCCGTTCGGACGAGAAAATCACGTGTTCTCTCCGGCGTACCCGGAACAGGACTTCGACGAACTCCTGCGGATATGCGACCATATGGTTTTCAACTCTCCGCGCCAGTGGGCGAAATTCCGGGACAGAGTGCGCGCTAACGACAGTTACATACAGGCTGGCATACGCGTGAATCCGGAGTACAGCGAGATCGAAACGGATATCTACAACCCGTGCTTCACCGGCTCGCGGCTGGGCTGTACACTGGCGGAATTCCGGAAAGACCCCGCGCTGTACGAGGGTATTGACGGACTTCACTTCCACACCATGTGCGAACAGGGCGCGGATACACTGGAGCGTACATTACCGCACGTCGAGGAGAAATTCGGCTTTATGTTCGATAAGATAAAGTGGCTGAATTTCGGCGGCGGACACCACATAACCAAGCCGGGTTATGATGTTGAAAAGTTGATAAATAACATAAAGCGCATTCGTGAAACCTACGGACTGGAGGTCTACCTTGAACCGGGCGAGGCTGTTGCGCTGAATGCCGGCTGGCTCGTCACAACGGTTCTTGACACCTTTGCGAACGGCTGTGACATTGCGATTACGGACGCTTCTGCGGCTTGCCACATGCCGGACGTACTGGAAATGCCCTATCGCCCGGAGATAGCCGGCGCAGGGAAGCCCGGCGAGAAGCCATACACCTACCGACTTGGCGGAAACACCTGCCTTGCCGGGGATATCATCGGGGATTACTCGTTCGATGAGCGGCTCAGCGGCGGCGAGCGCCTTGTTTTCGGCGATATGGCGATATATTCGATGTGCAAGAACAACACGTTCAACGGAATGCCCCTGCCGTCCATCTACCTGCTGAAAGAGAGCGGGGAAGTGGAGCTTATAAAGAAGTTCGGCTATGAGGACTTCAAGGGACGCCTTTCCTGACAGATATAAAGAACAAAAGGAAGCGATAGAATGCCGGGACTTGGTACGATAGTCAATGCGGCGGCTATAATTCTTGGCGGACTTGCCGGACTCCTCTTCGGAAAGCTGATAAAACCGCGCATACAGGAAACAATAATGACGGCGTGCGGAGTGTGCGTGCTGTTCCTCGGGATAGGCGGCGCGATGGAGAAAATGCTGACCTCCGCCGCGGACGGAACACTCAGCTCCGGCGGAACGATGATGCTGATTGCAAGCGTTGTCCTGGGCGGACTAGTCGGCTCATTGCTGAACATCGAGGGCGCGATGGAGCGCTTCGGAACGTGGCTCAGAAAGATAACGCACAGCGAGGGCGACGGCGGCTTCGTGGACGGATTCGTCACGGCTTCGCTGACGGTATGCATCGGCGCGATGGCGGTGGTCGGCTCTATCCAGGACGGAATTCTCGGGGATCACTCAACGCTTTTCGCAAAGGCGATACTCGACCTGGTGATAATCCTTGTGATGACCGCCGGGAGCGGCAAGGGCTGCATTTTCTCGGCGATCCCAGTGGCGGTTTTCCAGGGGACTATCACCGCGCTTTCAAAGCTTCTGGAGCCGATAATGACGTCAGCCGCGCTGAATAATCTGTCGCTGGTGGGCTCGGTGCTTATTTTCTGCGTGGGAGTTAATCTCGTCTGGGGAAAGAAAGTGCGCGTGGCTGATATGCTTCCGTCGCTGATATTCGCAGTCGTATGCGCGTATCTCCCGTGGTTTTGAACAATCTGTGGATATACTGTTGATAAGTCCGCGGAACGGTGGAAAAATCATTACGGGTCGCCTTGCGGAAAATGCCGCGGATTTTCAGAAAATTTCAACCAAAACCACAACATGTTGTTGAAAAGTTGAAAATTTGCGACGATATATGGGATTTTTAAACGAATAAATGCGTTAGAGTCTCTAATTCAGAGGCTCTTTTTTGTGCAATTTGTACAAAAATATGAACAAAATTTCATTTTTAATTTTTGCCCGTTTCCTGCAACTTACACTTGAAAAAATGTTGAAAACGGTGTATACTAATTGTGGGTGAAAGTGGTGAAGTTTTCACTAAAGTGGGTTAAAAAACATTGAAATTCCACGAACTTAAACTTCTGCCGACCCACATATTTACATTTAGTTGGGAAAGTATATTCAAGTATCTACGGAGATCGCCGCCCGAGGAGGACGGCAATTGGCAGTTTCACAGGGGACTATAGGCATGGAAAGGGGGAATAGAGATGTACGGCGAGTTCGAGCACACCATAGACTCAAAAGGGCGCATGAACTTTCCGGCGAAGCTCCGCGAGGAGCTGGGCGAGCATTTCTATATTTCCAAGACTATAGGTGAAAATTGCCTGACAGTACACACAGAGCACAGCTGGAACGCCCTCAGGGAATCCCTCAAGGGCAAGCCGCAGAAGGTAAGGCTCCCTATCGAGCGCTTCCTTTTCGGCGGAGCGTGCGAGGCAGAGCCGGACAAGCAGGGCAGAATCGCCATAGCTCCGGCGCTGAGAGCCTACGCGGGTCTTACCTCAGAGGTGGTAGTCGTCGGAATGGACGACCACGCCGAGATTTGGGACAAGGCTGCGTACAGGGCTTACACAGAGAGCATATCCACTGAGGATATCGCGGCACTTGCCGAGGAGATCGGTATCTGATGGAGTTTTCACATGTTTCGGTGCTGCTTCACGAAACGGTTGACGGCGCGTTCACAGACCCAAAGGGCGTTTACGCGGATCTCACCACCGGGGGCGGCGGCCACAGTCTGGAGCTTGCAAAGCGTCTGGACGGCGGCAGGCTGATATGCTTCGACCAGGACAGGGAGGCGCTTGAAGCCGCTGGGGAGCGGTTAAAGGGCTATCCGGTCACATTCGTGCGGAGCAATTTCAGCGAGATAAAATCGGTGCTGGCGGAGCTTGGGGTAAACGCTCTGGACGGCATCATTGCCGATTTAGGCGTGTCATCTCACCAGCTTGACACGGCGGAGCGCGGATTTTCATTCCATAATGACGCGCCGCTGGATATGAGAATGAGCGGCGAGGGGCTTTCCGCCCGGGACGTTGTGAACGAATACGGCGAGGAAGAGATCGCACAGATACTTTTTAACTATGGTGAGGAAAAGTTCGGGAACCGGATAGCAAGAGGCATAGTAAATGCACGGCTGACCGCCCCGATAGAAACCACCGGACAGCTTGCGGAGATAATCAAGGCGAGCGTACCGGCGGCATACCGCAGGGAGAAGAATCCCTGCCGGAAAAGCTTCCAGGCGATACGCATAGAGGTAAATCACGAGCTGGACGTGCTTGAAACGGCGCTGACAGACGGCTTCGCTGCGCTGAAAAAGGGTGGGAGAATGTCCGTGATAACCTTCCATTCGCTGGAGGACAGAATAGTCAAAAACCGCTTCAGGGAGTTCTGCACAGGCTGCACATGCCCGCCGGAGTTTCCGGTGTGCGTATGCGGAAAGAAGCCGATGGGACGGCTCGTGGACAAGAAGCCTATAACTGCTTCCGCTGAAGAGCTGGCGGCAAATCCGCGCAGCCGCAGCGCAAAGCTGAGGGTCATCGAAAAGATACGCAATACGCCTTTCGAGGACTGAGAAAGATGAAGCGTCGTATAAAATGGTTAGGATGGTGAGCAAATGCTTCCGGAGATCGACAAATCAAACCTTGCATATGACCTGTCGCATTTCGACAACACTGCCCGCAGAGAGCAGGAGCGTCAGCAGGACAGGGAACGCCGCGCGAACGCGATACAGATGAATAAGCACTCGGTGTCCAGGAGCGGCTCAAAGTTCGGCATCGTCGTATGTGCGATAGCAGCTTTCGGCGCGCTGTGGGCGGTGAACGTCCAGAACACGAAGGTGGACGATATCGCACGAATGGTGGACGACCAGAAAACGCTGCTCGCCGAGGCGCAGGACGAAAATTCCCTGCTCCAGAGCCGTCTTGACAGCAAGGTCAATATCGGCTACATTGAGGAATACGCGGCGGATCAGCTCGGAATGAGCAAGGTTTCCAACTCGCAGATCAATTATCTCAGCGTGAACACTGAGGATCTTATAGAAGTCAGCCCGGAGGAGGGCGGGAACATCTTCACCGCTATTGCGGACTGGTTCGGGGATCTGCTGGAATACATCGGCTTCTGAGGGCATAATATAGAGGTGAGCAGGGACACGCTGTCTGCACCCTATACTCTGCCGGCAACGGAATGATCTGGGCAAGGTCGGCTTATCTGCGCTGCGTGGCAATGCCGCGCAGCTTAAATAGGCGGCTTTGCCTTTTTGTTTTTAAGGACCCTGCGGGTCATGGAGGTATCAGCTTTATGGGATTTTGGAAGGGCGTAAAATCAGTTGGCAAGTCAATATCAAGGCGGGAGCAGGAGATTGCTGAAAAGCCGCGTCTGCTGAATTCCTCCACCAAGCAGCTGATAGTTCTCGGCGCCGTTGTGATCATGGCTGCCTATGTCGGGACGTTCCTGCTGAAATATTCTATCCTTGACGGGGACAAGTGGAGAATGCTCGCCACAGGTCAGCAGCAGGAGGTCGTTGTGATCAAGGCGAACCGCGGCACTATATACGATTCCAACGGAACGGTGTTGGCGCAGAGCTCCACCGTGTGGGACATCACTATCTCCCCGCACGATATCGACCTTAACAACACCGCCGCCAAGGAAACCTACGACAAGAAAGCGAAGGAACTTATCGCAAAGGGCGAAACTCCCGAGCCTTACCAGGACCGCGCGGAGGTCGTTGCAAAGGGACTTTCGGATATCCTCGGCGTGGATTACAATGAGATACTGACCGAATGCAGAACGAATCTGAACAAGCAGTACTACATAGTAAAGCGCAAGGTGGAGAAGCCCGAGGCGAACGAGATAACCGCTTTCATGAACGAAAACGGTCTGAACTCCGATGATATCCACCTCTGGCCGACCTCCAAAAGATACTATCCTAACGGCTCCCTGGCGTCTAATATAATCGGCTTCACTAACTTCGACGGCGACGGAGTTTACGGACTTGAAGCGTATTACGACAATTTCCTTGCCGGAACGGACGGAAAGGCGGTCTACAACGTTTCCGCCGACGGCAGGGAGCTTAAAGGCTCAAGCGACGCGTACTATTCCGCGGTGGACGGCTACAGCCTTGTGCTGACCCTGGACGAGGTTTTGCAGCATTATCTTGAAAAGAACCTCGCGCTGTGCGTTTCCCAGCACCAGGTCATCAACCGCGCCTGCGGCATAATCATGAACTGCAAAACCGGCGCGGTGCTGGCGATGGCAACCGCTCCGAGCTTTGATCTGAATAATCCGTCGGAGATAACCGGCGCGTACGATCTCCAGGTGCTTGAGGAAATGAAAGCCTCCGGCGCGACCGATGAGGAACTGGAAGAAAAGGAAGCCGCCCTGCGCGAGCAGCAGTGGAAGAACAAGGCAATCTCCGAGCTGTATTACCCCGGTTCGGTATTCAAGACTGTTACCTGCGCGAGCGCCCTGGAGGAAGAGGTTGTTTCACTGAATTCCACATTCCATTGCGCGGCAGTCGAAATAGTTGCAGGCACCAGGATCAAGTGCTGGTCGAGCTACGGACACGGCACGCTCACGCTCCAGCAGGCAGTAACTAAATCCTGCAACCCGAGCTTTATCCAGATAGGACAGCTCCTGGGCGCGGATAAGTTCAGCGATTATTTCGAAGCGTTCGGTTTTACCGAACCTACCGGAATTGACCTGCCCGGCGAGTCCGGAAGCCTTTATGTCAGCCGCGAGAACATGGGACTTGTTGAACTTGCTTCCTCAAGCTTCGGTCAGACAAACAAAGTGACTCCGCTCCAGATGACTACCGCGCTGTGCGCTATCGTCAACGGCGGATACCTGGTAACTCCTTACGTTGTAGACAAGGTACTGGATTCAGACGGAAACGTAGTCCAGACCACCGAAACACGAATCAAGCGCCAGGTCATCTCCGAAGAGACCTCCGCTACCATGCGGAATATCCTTGAGACCGTTGTTAATGATAACGGCGGAAGCAACGCGTATATCAACGGCTACCGTATCGGCGGCAAATCCGGTACGACCGAGAAAATCGACGAATACAACGAGCGCAAGGCGACCACCGGCGAGGACAGAATGACCTACGTTCCGTCATTTGCGGCGTTCGCTCCGGCGGACGACCCGCAGATAGTCATGCTCGTTATGGCGGATACTCCCACCGGTACGCAGTACTACGGAAGTGCGGTAGCTGCGCCGGTAGTTTCCGCAGTGTTCAAGGAGGGTCTGCCGCACCTCGGCATTTACCCGACCTACACCGCAGAGGAGCTTGCGAAGATGGACGCGGCTGTGCCTTATGTCCTGGGCATGGAGTCCCAGAGAGCCGAAGCAAAGCTGAACGCGGAGGGCTTCGAAGTGCGTTATGTCGGCGATACCGCCAGCGGCGCGACTGTAACGACTCAGATACCGGCTTCCGGCACGAGCATTCCGAAAGGCTCGACGGTAGTGCTGTATCTCGGAAATGAATACGACCTGGAATCCGGCGTTATCCCGGACGTCACGAACATGACGGTATCCCAGGCGAATGACGCGATAACCAACGCCGGATTCAATATCAAGATTTCCGGCGGCGCGGCGGATAACGACAGCGCCGTCGCGACGAGTCAGTACCCCGTCGGCGGTACTGACGCATATAAGGGTAATGTAGTGGAAGTAACGTTCCAGGTGAACGGCTACGCGGATTAAAAGGCGGTGAGGTCATGACTTTAGGAGAACTGTTCAGCGGCATCGCGGAGATACCGGAGGCGTTGAGAAATACGCAGGTCACTGGCGTGACCTCCGATAACCGGGAGGTTCAGCCGGGGTTCCTGTTCGTGTGCGTAAAGGGCAGGAGCTTCGACGGACACAGCGTCGCTGAGAGAATGCTTGAAAACGGCGCCTGCGCGGTAATGACGGAGCGTCCTCTTGGACTTTCCGCGGAAATAAACGTCGCGGAGAGCCGCAGACTTTATCCGGAGGTGCTGTCCGCGTTCTACGGCAGACCTACCCGGAAGCTCACACTTGGCGCAGTCACCGGAACTAACGGAAAGACCACAACAGTGAACCTCTGCGCGCAGATAACCAGGGCGCTCGGGCACCAGACCGGCGTTATAGGCACGGTCGGCTGCGATACCGGAAAGGGTCTGGAGTATTCCCACGACGGCCCCCCGACCACTCCAGAGCCGCGGAAGCTGTATCAGCTTTTCCGCGAAATGGCTGATATCGGCACGGAGTACTGCTTCCTGGAAGCAAGCTCCATGGCTCTGGCGCAGCACCGCTTCGCAGCGGAAAGCTTCGCGGTAGGAGCGTTCACTAATCTCACGCAGGATCATCTGGATTACCACGGCACGATGGAGGATTACTACCTTGCCAAGAGAATGCTCGCGGATATGTCCAGAAACATGGTGGTGAACATCGATGATGAATACGGCAGGCGTACGGTCGATCACTGCCGCAGCTGCGGAATCCCGGCGATAACCACCAGCGTGACCGGGGAAGCGGATTATTACGCGGAGTTCATAAAGCTGGAGCCGCACGGCGCGGAATTCCTGCTGACCTGCCCGCAGAAGCAGAAAAGCTGGGTCGCGAAGATCCCGCTGACCGGAATGTATAACGTCAGCAATGCGGTACAGGCGGCGGTCATGTGCCATCTGCTGGGCTTCCCGATGGAGGATGTGCTTGCAGCGCTGGAGAAGTCCCCGGGAGTTTCCGGACGTCTGGAAACGATATACCAGGGAGAATTTACGGTACTGAGGGACTACGCCCACACCGGCGACGGACTTGAGAAGCTGCTTTCTACGCTGAAGCCGCTGGCGAAAAACCGCCTTGTCGCGGTATTCGGCGCGGCGGGCGAGCGTGACGCGGGGAAGCGCCCGGATATGGGCAGGATA
>Ga0129310_1003413_pt1 | contig 10319 bp, 4 predicted proteins | sample Go1ome_2_FD_94433 | JGI IMG/M metagenome (GOLD analysis project Ga0129310, IMG submission 94433) | Western lowland gorrila individual fecal microbial communities from Wisconsin, USA - Go1022A metagenome | ecosystem: Host-associated > Mammals > Digestive system > Large intestine > Fecal | place...
AGAGACTGCAGGGCTTCACGCGCATGAATGGATCAGTCAGAAGACCTACAAAAAGCAAAACCGGAGAACTGCGAGCACTACAGCAGGAAGTTGTAATGTTAAAAAGTTATCAAATGGTTTTGCATAGCGAAAATTTGTCACAGAAGCGATGATTGGCGGAATCATCGCTTTTGCCGTTTTTGCGGCAGTTTGAGCCTGAGACAAAACAGACATCCTTATATATCCTTACAGCGGGCGGAGGCAAAAGGGAAGCGCCGCCCGCAAAAAGGAAACAGAATTAGAGTATAGATAGAAGCTTCCAAAAACGGTTCGGACCATGGACGAGAATGCTTGAAAAAGCAGGCACCAGACCGGTCGCGGAACATGATTTGGAAGGCAAGAAACGGCGGCGCGAAAAACGCGCGCGTCATAAGGAATACCGCAGGCAGCTTCGCGAGCAGCAGGCAGCAGCAGCCGCAAGGCTTAAAGAAGGGGTGGAATAGAATGAATACACGACGGAGAAACGGCAGGCTTTCCATGCCGTAGGATGCAAAAATGTTTCTCCACCTGTAGATACGGCAGGCAGTTGCCGGTAAAGGAACGCGTATGTCAATTATGCATTTAAAAGCTCTTAAACTGCCAAGAGAGGGAAGAAATGCAGAAGTTTTTTAGTGAGGAGGGAAAAGAAATGAAAAAGCCAATGCGGAAAAGCTTTGTCGTAGTCCTTGCGCTGATTATGGTCTTTGCCATGAGTACAAGCGCGTTTGCAGATACGACAAGCTGGACAAGCTTCCAGGGGAACGATCAGAACAACGGCGTGATAACCGGAAACTTCTCGACCGCACCGACCTGGGGCGAGGCGAGACTGTTGGATTATGGAGAAGGCACCGGTTGGTCGGGCGTGGATTGCCAGCCGTTGATGACTACAGAGAATGGGAAAACCTACGCTTATGTGGTCTCTGATTCCAAAACCGGGCCAAAAGCCTTTAAGGTAGACTGCGACACGAAAACTGTAGTTTCAGGCTGGCAAGGCGGTGTGCCGCTGACAAACATACCGACGGCGCAGCTTGGAACCGGTACCATTGTGAATGACACATGGTATCTGCCAGTAACTTATGACTATCAGATTCTGCCGAACGCATATATGTCATATGAAGGCGGCTGGGCGATTACACCCGGTGATTTAGAATATGAATATGATACCACTCAGTGGACTGGGCTACATTTTAGGACAAATGTTGCGGGCAGAAAATCAGCGATGATGATCAGTGATCCGCAGAGCATGCCGATCAATGTGGATGTGGAAGACATCTGGGCAGACTTTTCGATTCAGTTCGGCGCGACCCCAGGTGCGCAAATGACAGACATGAATGCGCAAATGTACATCAAAGCCCAAGGACAGAGCAGTTGGATTCCGCTTGGCGGGCTAAGCCCTTCTGATATCCGGATTGGCGAAGTAGAGGAATTCAGCGTGAACTGCACTCGGCAGCTTCAGCTGGCAGGCATGGGTGGAGACAGACTTTATCAGCTGAAATTGGAGTTCAGCTTTAACGGCACGACCGCAAATGAGGTCATCGTCAAAAAAGCCGAAGTCTACAAGAACAATATGTTCGTGAAAAAGATTGAAAACATCAGCACCGCGACCGCTCCGCAGGCAGAGCTGATCATCGACTATCATTTCTATGCGCCGGGGACATTCCTTCCCGGTGGCAGAAGCGGTCAACTTAATACACCAATGCTGTATAAGAACGGTTACATCTATTTCGGCAACTGGACAAGACCGGACGCAAACGGCAGGAACTATGCGAAATATTACAAGCTGGATCCGCTGAATGCGAGCTTGGAGTTCCTTGATACAGGGCACACCGATGATGGATTTTACCTGGCAGGGGCAACTGTTTTCTCATCAGAGGAAACACACTATCTTGTTTTTGGCAGTGACAATGGTCACCTGTATCTGTTCAATGCAAACACAAATGTGTTGGTAAGTGAAATCAGCAGTGACATTGTTGGACAGATTCGTTCGAGTGTATCTTACGCAGATGGTGGATTCTTCTTTACCAGTAAGCCGGGATACATTTATAGATGCAGCTTCAACGGAACAAACTTGGTGTACAATTGGGGCTCTCCGCTGAACGGCGCATGTAATGCCACCCCGACAGTTTATGATGGTATGGCGTATGTATCGTTAGGACAGTTTGGTGACACAAGGGGTAAGTTTGCCGGCTACAATATCGACACAGGTGAAATGGAATTCGGAGACTACACACCGGGAGGCCCTGTACAATCCTCTATGCTGATCTATGACGCAGGCGATGAAGATCTATACACATATTATACCGTGAATAAGGCGGACGGAAAGGGCTATTGTAAGAAGCTCGGTCAGGGAAATGTTCCGGTTGCCATTGGAGAAAATGGCTATACCTTGCAAGGCTTCGCGGCTGCAAACGGTTATGTCGTTTACGGAAATGACGGCGTTCCGAATGAGGAGTACAATTATAAAGTATGCGTATATATTGCATATTGACGATACCGCTGTACAGAAAATGGATTCTAAATCATGACCACCGGCTGAGCCGGTGGTCATGATTCCACTAAAGCTACAAAAATATGCCAGGGCTGCTCTCGCAGCCCTGGCAGGTATGCAGTACGAAAGAAGAGGTGAGAAAATTGACTATGAAACGATTGCTGCTATGCGTACTGATGATTGTGATGACATTCACAATGACGCCGCTTGCAGCGTTTGCAGAAGATCCTGCAGGTCCGGAAAACAGTTTACCGCCTGTGAGTGTTGAAAACAGCAGTGGAGAATCTTTGGGTACTCTGCAAAAGATGAATGTGACCGGAGAAAATACACATACCAGCTATGGCGGAACGGTGCCGATCTTTTATAAACTCATTGTTCCCGCAGGCACATCAGGGAATTTGACCTTTCATTCCAACGATGGTGAAGAGTACTATTTTGCATCTTCGGATTATGGAAAGTCTAAAAATACAGTAAAGAACACAGGAAGCAAGAATAAAGAAGACATTGGCCCCAAAGAAAACGGTAATGGCAGTAGTGTGCAATATACATATTCCGTTCGGTATGAGGAAACAGAGGAATTCAAGCCCGGTTTTGGAAATTCTAAGTTCTATATACAGTTAAAAAATGAAGACGGAGGCCATATATCACTGGAGGAAGCAGGACTTGATACCAGACGATACATTGCTTATTTGGAGTTTGGAAAAAAGAACGATTATCGGAAAAAGAAAGCAGTCTTTGGTCTGTTCGTGCAGTTTGGAGAAGACCAAAACATTACAGATACAGACCTTCCGAAACCGTTGCGTGTTCAGGATGAGGGCGATGTAATTTATCCCGCAGAAATTACGGATTTTGAGGGAGTCACAAGATACAAGATAGATAAATACGGTGTCGAGTCTGTTGTAACTGTGCAAGACCGAATTTATAAAGTGGTTGTTCCGGATGATGTGAATACTTTGAGGTTTGATGCGCCAAACAGCATTCAATCTGTTGGGGATGCTGGGTTCAACAAACAGAACATCTGGTCAGGAACCGTGGAACTTTCAAAAGATGATTTGTTGACTGGTTATGCTGCAATTCCAAAAACATATAGTGATGAAAATCCTGAAGAGGGACAATCCCTTGCTGAACTATACGGCATGGATACAAGCAAAAATATTGCATATGTGAATTTTTACAATATCACTTATGGAGAGGCAATGAAATCATTGGTTGATTCTGATTATGCTCGCAGGCCGTCCCCGTCTTTTGGTTTGCTGATTCAGTTCGGCGGAGAAATTCCAAACAGTGGAGATGCGGAACTTCAAGTGACTGCAACGGATATTAAACTGAATGGCTCAACAAAGGCACTTCGAATCGGTGAAGAGGCAGATATAAATGTAACTTTGGAAAATCGTGGCGAAAAACCGGTTTCTGATTTTGAAGTACGACTGATTCAGCCTGATGCAAACGGCGATACCACAGTATATGTTACCGAAGAGATGCAGCCCGGAGAATCGCGAGAAATCCCTTTCAAGTTTACACCGCAACGAGCCAAGAATAAAGCAAACAGCGGCAAGACCACTCTGAAAGTGCTTGTCAACGGGAAAGAAAATCCGGAATCCGTGACGAAAACTTTTGTATACGGAAAATTCAAGGTACGACTTGAATGCACAGGAGATGCAGAGAGCGGCGAAAGAATGACAGTGTCCGCAATCAAGTCTTTAGATGGGCAGTATGACGAAGACGGAAATTACCAACAGCGTTTCACTCCAAACGCTGAAGATTACCTTGTCTCAATGGATGAGAATACGGCTGTTTACGAATTTGTAGGTGATTATGGATTCAGCTGGGGAATTGATTTTCAGATGCCCGATGGCAAGTGTTTGCAGACCTTTACTTATGATGATGGAACAACAGCAACATATACAAACGAGCAGAAGCTGCGAATCGTCTTTGACAAGGAAAGACAAGGCAAAGCATATTTCGAAGACATTCGGGCAACCGAAATGAGAAAAAGATTTTTCCTTGGAATTTCCGAAAAGATATATGGGAATGAAGTAAACCCGGAAGAATTTATAGAGGGTGAAAGTTATGTGATTCAGCTTATTTGGAAAACGCAGGATACCGCATCCCAAAAGCTCTATACCATGAATGTTTACGAGGACGAGCGTCTGGTGGGATCACAGAGCATAATTATGGGTAGAGGCTCAGTCGGTATGAACCCGATGCTGACATTGGGTGAAAAGCTGTATAAACCACGTGTAGGAGCCACAACCCTTGTGTTCACAATTTCACACGGAAGCGCGGAAGTTGCCAGAGAGACGGTGCGAATTCAAGTCGTACCTGGGAACAAAAAGAAACTGCAGTCTTTTGATATTCCGATGCAGCGGGCTGTTGACGGATTTGTCGGAACTCAGATTAAGAGAGTCATTTGTCTGAAAGATGGAGAAAAAAATCAATTTTTGGCAGTTAGCGCGAACCCACTGTATTATGCAGGGAATGGAATATGGGAACCACTGGATGCAAAAGGTGGAAAAGGGCTGCTCAATTTGACAGGCGGCTATGACACTAACGGAAAAATTGATTTAACAACCTTAAAAGCTGTTGATAGTTACGGAATACTCTACCATTTCAATGGAAAGAAATGGGAAAAAGAACAGGACAGCAATTATAAAAAGGTAGGAACAAATTCTCTTAAACAGGTCATTTTTGTCGGGAATAAGATTGTAGGACTCGAGATTAGCGGCAATAGGGGGGGCAAACTGTATGTCGGTGAGCAGAATACAAAAACCAATACGATAGAGTGGAAACAAGAAGAAAGACTCGGCGATAACTGCTATTCCATTCTTTTGGGTGGCGATGGTAAGGTTTATGTCACAACCTACACCGGGGAGTTGCACCAGTACGACGGCACAGCGTGGAAGAAGCTGCGCAGTGAGACAACCCAACCGGCTCGCGTACTTGCAGCGGAGTCGGAAGATGAGATTTGGGTTGCTGAAAAGTTCAAAGAAGAGAGTAATGTAAAGGCAAAAATTCAAAAATACGGATATAAAGAAAACGGATTAGTGCCGATACAGACATGCACAACGCCAATGGGAATCGCAGACCTTCCGACAGGATTCATAAAAGACGAGAGTACGATGTATTGTGTTTATAACGGCTCTCTATGGGAAAGTGAAGACGACGGCGAAAAATGGACGCGTCAAATTATAGACAGCGACGGATACGAAAGAGATACACTGGAAACAATCCAAAAGACCGAATACGGGAATTTTTATTTGGGAAGTAAAGGCTCGTTCTATTACGACGGAACAGCACTGGGGGAAACGGCAAAGCCTGCGAACGAGTATAACGCGAGGACGGTGCGCGTTGCTGTGAACAGTGGCGATTCGAGCAAAAAAAACTTTGCCTTCGGCGGGAAAGTAACCGTAGATAATCAGTTTGATTTGACGCCTTATCTTACCTATTACCGCTATGGAGGCGGCGGAGATGGAAAAATTCCGACTGCTGCGGACGCAGTATGGGGAAAGTACAGCAAGGAGGACGGCACCGGCTTTAAGGTTCCGACCGCCATGCACGCCGTGGTGAAAATGCTGCTGGAACAAGGATGTGATTTTAGCAGTACAGAAAAATACAATTATCAGGGAAAAGAGTATACGATTCCGGCTATTTTAGATGCGCAAGCAAATATGGGCGGGGGCGTATACGTAGCGATGGTAAATGGGCTGCGTGAATTTGATGAGGGCGATATGTCCGGATGGATGTATCTGGTCAACGGAGCTTATCCAAACCTTGGTTTGTCGCAATGGGCACTGGATGACGGGGATGTAATTGTTCTTCGTTATGTTACGAGATATGCGGGTGGAAGTGAGAGCCGGGGCAGCGGAACTCGCCTGACGACCAGGGAATACGGACAGCAGGCGGAAATCGAAATTGATCCGGGAACAACGCTGACCTTCCATAGCGAGGTAGGTAGTAGTTATAACGATGCAGACATGGCATTCCTCTATGTGGACGGCAGACGCTACTACAACTACACAGAAAGCGGCGCGAAAGAAACCGCAATGACCGACGATGACGGACTTTTGCAGATGACTTTCGATAAAGACGGCGTTTATGAAATCTATTGCTATAAAAAAGGCATTTACGCACAGTCTAACATCATTACGGTCAGAGTCGGCAAGGGAAATGTTAAGCCGGAAATCCGGCTGAAAGCAGCCGCTTCCCGCAGCATACCAAACCAAGAGGTGCTTCTGACGGTAACGGACCTGGAAGGAAACGCAATGCCGGACATTCAGCTTTACAACGCAGCAAACGATGAAGAACTGAATGGAATTGTGACTGATGCGAGCGGGCAGGCAAAGGTAAGCTTTGCGGAGAAAGGAACCTATCAGATTTATGCCAAGGGCGAAGAAACGAAAGCATCGCAGGCAATTTCTCTCACCATAGCGGCTGAAATCGGCGATATTCAAACCGCCATGTCCGACGCACTTGACCTTGCCAATACAAGAGCAGACCGGCTTACCGGCAAGACGCCTTGGAACGGCATCGCCTTGGACAGACAGGCGCGCGGAAGCTGGCAATCCGGCACGCTGAATGAACTGGTACAGGAAATCGGAAGCTCAATAGAAGCAAACAGCGGTACGCAGTATGAACTTGTCACCGACTATGCGAAATGGGTGCTGGCCATTCAGGCGGCGGGCGGCGATCCGTCCTCGCTTGTCTACAATAAGACGAAGATCAACTTGTTGGAAAAGATCTACAATTTCCATGTTCGATTGAATGACGGAACGGTCAAGAACCTTTACGCACAAGGGCTGAACGCGCCGATCTGGTCGCTGATTGCGCTGGACAGTGTACCGGAGACGGTGCCGCAGGACGCAAGGTACAGGAAAGCAGATCTTGTCCGGTACATCGTCAAAGCACAAAATGCTGACGGCTCGTTTGCGCTTATCCGGGGCAGTAAGGGTGACGTCGATATCACGGCGATGGCACTGCAGGCATTGGCAAAACACCGCAATGAAAACGGTGTGGAAGCAGCGGTGCAAAAAGCTGTGCAGTGGCTGGCAGCGCAGCAAAAGGAAAACGGAGGATTTGCTTCCTACTACAGCAATGACAACTGCGAATCAACGGCACAGACGATCATTGCGCTGACGGCTTTGAGAATAGATTCTGCTGCGACACCGTTCCGGACGGAACCCGGTACGACGATGCTTGACGCACTCCTGTATTATCATTTGGGAGATGGCAGCTTTGCGCACGAAGCAAATACCTATGGTGTGCTGACGGCCAACGATCTGGCATCCGAGCAGGCGCATCTGGCATTGACCGCATATGACCGCTATGCACAAAACAAGGAGACGCTCTATGATATGAGCGGCACGGAAAGGGTCGACCGCTACGCGCCGGTGATTACGACGGATCTGCGAAACTATACAACCAATGAGGAAAGTCTGAATTTTACAGTATTGGCAGAAGATGCAAAGGACGGCAATAACATTGAGCTGACGGTCGGATATAAATATAACGAAGATTCTGCTTATAAGCAGACGAACCCTGATGAAAATGGAAGATACAATGTGCGGCTGAAAACATTTGACTTTTTAGCGAAGACAAAAGTTTTCTTCCGCATCACCGCGACCGACAAGGCAGGCAACACCGCGGTTGAGGAATATGTTGTTACATATTCGAAAGATCCGGTTGTCAAGACCATCCGTCTTCCGAAGAGCGTGCAGACTGTCGAAGTAGGCAAGACGCTGACACTGGAAGCGGAGGTGACTCCGGACAATGCAAAGAACAAGACGCTTACATGGACTTCCTCCGACACGAAGGTTGCAACCGTAGATGAGAATGGTAATGTTACAGCGCTGAGAAGCGGAACGGTGACGATTACCGCTCGCACTTGCGACGGCAGCAATCTTGCCGCGGAATGCAAAGTGCTCTGCGAACTGCCGCAGAGCCAGCAGCCGGACGATAAGACAATCAAAGTCACTTTCACGCTGCTCGGCGATACTGTTCACGGAGACAAAAAGCCGTTCCATACTCTGCGTGAGAATAATTTGAAGACATGGATTGCGCCGGTGACGGTGACGGTTGAAAAAGGTTCTTCTGTCGGAGATGTATTCGCGCAGATACTGACAAAGCACGGCTATACTTTTGAGGGTCTTTCCAAGAACTATATCTCCCATATCACGACACCTAACGGCGAGCGCATCGGAGAGTTTACCAACGGTAATCTTTCCGGCTGGATGTACACCGTAAACGGGCATCATCCGGAAGTTGGTCTGAACAGCTATATTCTGACCGGCGGGGATCGAATCATCTGGCACTATACTGACGACTACACGGTAGAAGAAGGATCCGAAAAGTGGAACAAGCAGAACGACGAGGTCAAGGATGTCACGACTTCCGGTTCTTCCGGCTCCGCGACAACGAAAGCACCGACCGAGGTCAAGGTCAGCGGCAATACCGCAGCCGCAAAGGTTAAAGCCGAGCACAGCGCGGAGATCATCAAACAGGCAAAGGAAAACAAATCTTTCGAGATTATTCTCGAAGTTTCCGCAGGGAACACGAAAGGCGCGGAAAGCGTACAGATGCAGCTGGATACCGCGTTCGTGAAGGACATCGTCGAAAAGACCAATGCTGATCTGACGGTGAACACCGAAAACGGCAGAGTCAGCTTCGATCAGGAAGCGCTCAAGGCGATCATCAGCGAGGCAAAGGGCAACACGATCCTCATCGAAATCGCGAAGGTAACGAAACCGACCGAGGCACAGAAGAAGGCTGCCAGCACAAACGGCGACATCTTCAGCCTGCTTGTGAAGTCCGGCGATAAGAACATCTCGGAATTCAACAAGGGCAAGGCGACGGTTCGCGTGGAGATTCCTGCGAAGCTGGCAGATAAGAAGGTCGCGGCAATTTACATTGCCGCTGACGCGAAGATCGAACAGCTGGCAGGAAAAATCCTGACTATCGGCGGCAAGAAGTACTACGAATTTACCACGCCGCACTTCTCAACTTTCGCGCTCGTTGACGCGGAAGAACTGGGACTGGAAGTCGAAGAACCGCAGGTTGACGCCAAGGCGCTGACCGCGAAGCTGACGCCGGTGGCACGTTCCGCGAAGACCGCGAAGAAAAACGTTAAAGTCACCGTCAGCCTCGACAAGCAGGATAAGACGATGATCAAAGAGCTCAAAGACGCGGGTTATACGGTAAAATACCGCTTCTGTCGCTCCACGAAGAAGGCTGCAGGCTACAAGGCAGCCGTCACGAAAAAGACCGCTTCTTACACCAATACCAGCGGTAAGAAGGGCACGAAGTACTTCTATAAAGTTCAGGTCAGAGTTTACGACGAAAACGGCAAGCTCACCGCAAAAACCGCACTCAAGCAGTGCAAGTACGCGAGCAGAATCTGGGCAAAAGCAAACTGACTTTTGCGGTGAACTTGCCGCAAAGGAATGCAACACAGGACATCAATAATTTCAGGAACAGAAATTGATGTATATGGGAACTGCAAAGCAGGTGTAAACTTTGCAGTTCCCCTGTTTTGCAAAGAAAAGACAGAAGAAACGAAGCGTCTGCGTGAGGGAGGAATGCCTCAAAATAGGGATGAAAAACTGTTGCTCCCCCATGCAGAACATGATACGCTATATTTGTTGCAGGAAGCTGATGTGTCAGCAACAGAAAAAATTTCTATAATTTGTGAAGGAGAAATAAAGTGTACCCTTTGTCAAGGACATTTTTAAGTAACAGATAAACAGTAACTGTTACTTTTCCTGCGGACAATTTCCTTTTTCCGATTGGTTGTATGAAATGAGCGGATAGATTCCGGTAA
>Ga0129310_1003414_pt1 | contig 10316 bp, 9 predicted proteins | sample Go1ome_2_FD_94433 | JGI IMG/M metagenome (GOLD analysis project Ga0129310, IMG submission 94433) | Western lowland gorrila individual fecal microbial communities from Wisconsin, USA - Go1022A metagenome | ecosystem: Host-associated > Mammals > Digestive system > Large intestine > Fecal | place...
AAAAGGCCACAGGGCAGACGTATGTGGCTTACCTGACGGAGGTTCGTTTAAATAAGGCGGTTGAGCTTTTAAATAAGACGGACGATAAAACGTATGTGATCGCTTCCAAGGTTGGATATCCGGAACAGAATTATTTCAGCTATGTATTTAAAAAACGTTTTGGAGTATCTCCGACAAAATTCAGAGGCAGTAAATAAGGGGGCTTCATGATCTTTCAGAAATTAAGAAGGATGCTGGAGAATACCAGTATCCGATATAATATTTTCATCTATTTTACCGTGACATCTCTGGCAGCCAGTATCCTGATCGGTATTTCCTTGTATACAAGAATGTCCGGACAGATGTTTACATCGATCCAGGAGGAAAACCAGATCGTATTGCAGCAGATGAGCCGCTCTATGGATGTGTATCTGCGGGGAGTGATCAAGCTTTCAGATTCACTTTATTACAATGTGATCAAAAATGCAGACATATCAAGAGATTCTGTAAAAAATGAGATGACGATCCTTTATGAGAACAACAGAGATAATGTAGAAAAGATCGCTTTATTTTCCAGGCCCGGAAAAATGGTACAGGCAGTGCCGGCTGCGATCCTTAAGGAGGATATTTCTGTCTGTGACGAAGCATGGTTTGTGAGCGCACTGGAAAAGACAGAGAACATCCATTTCTCCAGACCGCATGTCCAGTATATTTTTGAAAACAGTGAAAACCGTTATAACTGGGTAATTTCCGCAGCAAGGGCAGTAGAGATCACAAAGGGAACCTTTACCGATCAGGGCGTCCTTTTGATCGATATGCGCTTTGACAGCTTGGAGCAGCTGTTTGACGGTATCACCCTCGGAAACGGAGGGTATCTTTACCTGATCGGAAACGACGGAGAGATCCTCTATCATCCCGACGAGCAGCTTATATACTCCGGACAGGCAGAGGAAAATAATCAGGTGGCTGCCAAATACCGGGACGGCAACCATGAAGAAAAATTCGGCGGAAAGAAACGTCTGGTCACCGTAAAGACCATCGGCTACACCGGCTGGAAATTAGTGGGAGTGACTCCGCTAAGCGGTATGACCTTGAATAAGATCAAGACGCTCCTTCTGGTGGTATTTATCATCGATCTGGTCATGTTCCTCCTGGCCATGATAAACTCCTTTATTTCATCAAAGATAACAGATCCGATCAAGGAGCTGGAAAAATCAGTCAACGAGATCGAAGCAGGAAACCTGAATACAAGGGTGTATTCCGGCGGCTCCTATGAGATCCGGCATCTCGGAACCTCCATACAGAGCATGGCAGACCGGATCCGCAAGCTGATGGCGGACATCGTTGCGGAGCATGAATCAAAACGTAAGACAGAGTTTGATGTGCTGCAGTCCCAGATCAATCCCCACTTCCTATACAATACACTGGATATTATTGTATGGATGATCGAAAATGAGCAGAAAGCGGATGCAGTCAGGGTCGTAACTGCCCTGGCTAGATTCTTCAGGATCAGCCTCAGCAAGGGGAAAAGCATAATCCCGGTCAAGGATGAGCTGGAGCATGTGCGAAATTACCTGATGATTCAGCAGATGCGTTTTAAAAACCGTTTTACCTTTACGATCGAGGCAGAGGATCAGGTAATGGATTTAGCCTGCTTAAAGCTGATGCTGCAGCCCTTGGTTGAAAACTCGATCTACCATGGAATGGAATTTATGGACGGAGACGGAGAGATCAAGATCACCGTCAAAAGAGACGGGGAGGATCTGTATATGAGCGTTGAGGATAACGGTCTTGGAATGTCAGAGGAACAGGTCGAGAAGATGTTAAAGGATACCGGCCATGTTCCGTCAAAGCGGGGCTCCGGTATCGGGGTAAAAAATGTGAACGAGCGGCTTTTGCTGTATTTCGGAAAAGAATATGGGCTGACGATCGAATCCGAGCCCGACGAAGGCACGAAGGTCACAGCCCATTTAAAAGCAGTCCGATATGAGGAGCTGGAAAGGAAGGGAGAGAAGGCAGATGTCAAATAAGGAACGCTTCCTTTGGGGAGCCAGTGCGGCAATATTGGTCTTTCTGTATCTTCTTTCCTCCACAGATCTGATCATAAAGGAAAAAAAGAAGGAGATCTATCCGATCTCTGTGATCATCGAAGATACAAATGATGAATATTATGCAAATTTCAGAAAGGGAATGGATAAGGCAGCAGAAAAGCTTCAGGCAGATGTGAGCTTTATCACACTGTATCAGGAGAACAGTGAGGAGGAGCAGATGGAACTTCTCTTAAGGGAAGTTAAGGATGGAGCCAGAGCCGTGATCCTTTCTCCGGTCAATGAAACAGGGGTAGTGATGCGTCTGGATGAAGCAAAGCCGAATTGCCCTGTGATCCTTTTAGGATCTTCCCTGATCGATTCCTCTGTGGCAGCATCCATATCCATAGACGGATATGAAACGGGACGCTTGCTGGGAGAAGAAGTCGCAAAACGCGAAGAAGCTGCGGTGCCTGTATGGCTGCTTTCAGAGGGTCTTTCTTATACCGGAAATATAGATGTGTACGATGGGATCCGTTCCGTATTGGATGAAAGGGGCTATTCCTGCCGTCTGATCGAAAATAAATCGGAAGATACCTATCGGACAGCCATCGAGGAAATGGTCTATCCGGGATCAAAAGAGGCGGTTATCATTGCCCTGGATGTGGAGTCTCTGGACATTGCCTCCTCGATCCTGGAGGGAAGCACGGTCTATGCAGGATGTGTGAAGGGGCTTTACGGAGTCGGGAGTACGACGGCGATTCTGCAGCGTCTGGAAAAAGGGATCGTGAAGGGACTTATGGCGGAGAACCGATATAATGAGGGCTATTTGAGCATCCGAAGTGCCGTTGAGGCGATACAGGGCGGATGGACAAAAAACCATATTCCGGTAGAATCCTTCTACGTCGAAGGAAAGGATCTCAGGGATCCCACTTACGAAAAGCTTTTGTATCCGATCGAATAGAGAAAAGGGAGGAAACAGATGAAGACTAAGAAGATTAAATGGAAGGCCGGACTTATCGTGCTGTTGCCGGTGCTCGTCTTGATCGCCATTCTGATACATGGTGCAGTCCGGAGCCCGGAAACGGCAAAAAGGACCTCAATGCGGATCGGTGTTCTTCTTTACCGGGGAGATGATACGTTTATCAGCACGCTGCGGGCATCTCTGGAGGAGTGCGCAAAGGAATATGAAAAGGAAAACGGGATCAAGGTGACACTTGATATTTTGGATGCGAAGGGGAACCAGAACACCCAGAACAGCCAGGCTGAGCGACTGATCTCTCTTGGGTGCGATGTGCTCTGTGTCAATATCGTAGACCGCTCTGTGGCCTCGATCATCATCGATAAGGCGGAAACTGCAGATATCCCGCTGGTATTCTTTAACCGGGAGCCGGTGGAGGAGGATCTGAACCGATGGGAAAAAATATATTATGTGGGGGCGGATGCAAAAAAATCGGCTGTCCTTCAGGGACAGATCCTTGTAGATGCCTATAACAGGAACCCGGAGAGCCTTGACCGTAACGGAGACGGCCTTGTCAGCTACGTGATGCTGGAGGGCGAGAGCAGCCATCAGGATTCTCTGATCCGCACGGAATGGTCTGTTCAGACCTTAAAGGACGGAGGCGTTCCGCTTAAGAAGCTGACGGGGGGGATCGCCAACTGGGAGAGAAGCCAGGCAGCCGCACTTATGGATCAGTGGTTGAAGGGATATTCGGGAGAGATCGAGCTTGTGCTCTGCAACAATGATGATATGGCGTTGGGAGCCATCGACTCCATCGAAAGGAACGGGATCCTGCCGGGCTCCATAAAGGTGGTCGGGATCGATGGGACACCTGCCGGAAAGGAAGCATTAAGAAACGGAAAGCTTTTCGGAACGGTGGAATGTATCCGGGAGGATTACGCAAGAGAGATTTTTGACCTCGCAGAGGGGTTGATTATGGGTACTTTGAATAATCATGAAAAGTATTACTGGTGCCCTCAATCGGCACTTGTCAACTAAAATCAAAGATTTTTGCAAAAAAATAGGGAAAAAAGCACAGAATCAAAGAATTTCAATAAACGTGAGAATAAAAAAGTATGGAATTTTGCACAAAGAGAGAATATAATTGCCTTGTCGTTAAAGAAAAACGCACAAACAACAAATATCTTTTTGAATGGGAGGACTCAGAACAATGAGATTAACAAAGAAAGTAACAGCACTTGCACTTGTATCCGCTATGGCTATGTCTTTAGCAGCATGCGGCGGATCTAAGGCACCGGAGACAACAGCAGCAGCAACAGAGGCAGCAACAGAGGCAGCTAAAGAGACAGAGGCAGCTACCGAGGCTGCAAAGGAAGCTGCAACAGAGGCAGCAAAGGAAGCAGCTGCAACAGGCGATCTTGCAGACAAGAAGGTCGGCATCAGCATCTACAAATTCGATGATAACTTCATGACTCTTTACAGAACAGAGTTAGTTCGTTACTTAACAGAGGATCTTGGCTTCAAGAAGGAGAACGTAGTTGTTCAGGATGGTAAGGGTGATCAGGCTGAGCAGACAAACCAGATCAACAACTTCATCACACAGAAGTACGATGTTCTTATCTTAAACCTTGTGCAGGCTTCTTCCGCACCGGAAATTACAGATTTATGTAAAGAAAACGGAATCCCGGTTGTTTACATCAACCGTGAGCCGGATACAGCAGAGGAAGACAGATGGGCTTCTGAAGGTATCAACGCTACTTATGTAGGCTGTGACGCAAGACAGTCCGGTACATATCAGGGCGAGGAGATCCTTGAAACAGCAAACAAGGGTGATATCAACGGCGACGGAAAAGTTTCCTACATCATGATCCAGGGTGACCCGGAGAACGTAGATGCTCAGTACAGAACAGAGTTCTCTGTTAAGGCTCTTAAGGATGCCGGCATGGAGACAGAGGAGCTGCTTATGCAGCGTGGTGACTGGGATCAGGCTAAGGCTCAGCAGATCGCACAGGATGCTTTAAACCAGTTTGGTGACAAGATCGAAGTTATCTTCTGCAACAACGACGCTATGGCTCTCGGCGCATTACAGTCTATCGAGGCAGCAGGCCGTAAGGTTAATGAGGACATCTATCTTGTAGGTGTTGACGCTCTTACAGAGGCTGTTCAGAACGTTATCGATGGCAAGCAGACAGGTACTGTATTTAACGATCACTTTGCTCAGGCTAAGACAGCCGGCGACATCGCTGTTAAGTTCTTAAACGGCGAGAAGGTTGACAACGTTAACATGGTTGACTATAAGAAGGTTACTACAGAGAATGCTCAGGAAGTTCTTGACATGTTAAAATAAGTTGTAGAGCTTAATGAACGAACCTTAACCGGGTGTGCCGTCATTGGCACATCCGGTTTTAATCGCAGAGATTTTTCTGTGAAGCAGCACAGGCCGCCCGGAGCGGGGGGAAAGTGTAACTGAAAGGAGTATTGGTATGGCAGAACAGTACAGACTTGAAATGAAGGGGATCAAAAAGACATTCCCCGGAGTCAAGGCACTGGATGGCGTAAATCTACGGGTTCGTCCCGGAACCGTTCATGCACTGATGGGAGAGAATGGCGCCGGAAAATCCACATTGATGAAGTGCCTGTTCGGTATTTATAAAATGGATGAAGGCGAAGTTTTTATCGACGGTGTGAAGACGGAGATCGCAAATCCGGATGATGCTCTCAAAAAAGGACTGGCCATGGTACATCAGGAGCTGCAGCCGATCCCGGCGCGCTCAATTGCCGAAAATATGTATCTTGGCAGATATCCGTTAAAAAAGATCGGGCCGTTCAAGGTTGTAGATCATGAAACCATGAACAGTGAAGCGCAGAAATGGCTTCGCGATGTAAAGATGGATTTCGACCCGAAGGCAAAGCTTGGGACTCTTTCCATCGGTCAGATGCAGACTGTAGAGATCGCAAAGGCAGTCAGCCAGAGTGCAAATCTTGTGATCTTAGATGAGCCGACCTCCTCTCTTACCGATAATGAGGTAGAAGCGCTGTTCCGGATCATCAGGGATCTGAAATCCAGAGGTGTTTCCATGATCTACATCAGCCACAAGATGGCCGAGATCCGCCAGATCTCCGATGATATCACGATCATGCGTGACGGTACATACGTAGGCAGCTGGAGAATGGAGGACATTTCCGATGATGAGATCGTCCGCCAGATGGTTGGACGTGAGCTTACCAATGTATATCCGCCGAAGGATGACTACCGGACAGATGAGACGGTATTAAAGGTAAAAAATCTTTCCAGCATTCACTCCAATTCTTTCCAGGACTGCTCCTTTGAGTTAAAACGCGGAGAGATCCTTGGCTTTGGCGGTCTGGTAGGAGCCCAGAGAACGGAATTAATGGAAGCTATTTTCGGTATGCGCCATATTGCCGGAGGAGAAGTTGAGATTCTTGGCAAAAAAGCCTCCATCAAGAGACCGCAGGATGCCATCAACAGCTCAGTCGGAATGATCACAGAGGATCGACGCGGAAATGGTATTTTCGGCTGCCTGAGCATTGATGATAATACGGCGATCGCCTCCTATAAGAATTACACCCATCTCGGAAAGATCAATAAAAAACAGGTGGATGCAGTCGTAAGCGACAGTATTGCAAAATTAAAGATCAAGACACCGAGCGGAAAGACACTGATCCAGTCTCTCTCCGGAGGTAACCAGCAGAAGGTAATCATCGCCAGATGGCTTGCAAATAATCCGGATATCCTGATCATGGATGAACCGACCCGTGGTATCGACGTCGGAGCAAAATATGAGATCTACCAGATCATGATCGATCTTGTAAAACAGGGAAAATCCATCATCATGATCTCATCCGAAATGCCTGAGCTGATCGGTATGTCCAACCGAATCATTGTTATGTGCAACGGACATATCACCGGTGAGGTGGAAGGCGAAGATGCAACTCAGGAAAAGATCATGTCCTTAGCCACAAAATTCAATCTGAGCGGCGAAGAAAACAAGTAGAGTACAGGGAGGTTCAATCATGACATCGAAAAAAGTAAATATAAAAGATTTCCTTATCAATAACGGAATCATCGTTGTCCTTATCTTACTTGCAGTGTTTACTGCAATCAAACAGCCTACATTCTTCTCAGGCGGTAACTTAAAGAATATCGCCCTGAACGTAGCTCCGCGATTCATCATCGCCTGCGGCGTTTCCGGATGCTTAATTACCAAAGGTACAGACCTTTCTGCCGGACGTATGGTCGGTCTTGCTGCCTGTCTTGCAGGTACTTTACTTCAGAAGCCGGACTACAGCGGCAAGTTTTTTGCAAACCTTCCCGATTTCGGAAACAAGTGGGGCTTATGGGTATTTGCCGTTCTTATGATCTGTATCGCAGTATGCTGTGTCTTTGGTCTGATCAATGGTATCGTGATTTCCTACTTACAGGTTCCGGCCTTCATCGGAACACTCGGTATGCAGCTGATCGTTTACGGTGTCTGCCTTGTTTACACAAACGCTACCCCGATCGGCGGATATCACAATGCTTACACAGCTGTTGCCAAGGGCAAGCTCTTTGGTGCGATTCCGTACCTGTTCCTGATCGCTCTTGCAGTCGGTCTTGTTATGTGGTTCATCTATAACATGACTCCCCACGGAAAATACATGTACGCCATCGGTGGAAATGAGCAGTCTGCTGAGGTTTCCGGCGTTAATACAAAGAAGACAAAGATTATCATCTACATCACAGCTGCAGCTCTTTATGCACTGGGCGGCTTCCTTGTAGGAGCAAAATCCGGCGGTTCCTCCGTTAACATGGGACAGGGCTGGGAGCTTGAGGCCATCGCAGCTTGTACTATCGGCGGCGTATCCGTAAACGGTGGTATCGGACGTATTTCCGGTGTTCTGATCGGTGTACTTGTATTTGAGATCTTAAAGACCTGCTTACAGTATTTAGGCGTAGATACAAACTACCAGTACATTGCACAGGGTATCGTTATTGTAGTTGCGATCGCTCTGGATATCAGAAAGTATATCGCTAAGAAGTAATTTCTATGAATGAAGTAAACGAAGCAATGGACGAAACAAAAGAAATGAGTCTTGAGGCACTTCAGGAAGAAAACAAAAGACTGCAGGAGGAGAACGAAAGACTGAACCGCTCGATAAAGGAACGCATGTATGATAAAATTCATGTTTCCGTCAGAACGATGGATATTTTTATCGGCTTTATGTGTGTTCTGTTTGTAGTCATTGTAATTCTTGGAATGTTAAAATAAAATACCAGCCAAATCGCATTTTGACCGCTGCCGGATGGAAGCTTTTCCACGGCAGCGGCCTTTTTTATGTAACAGGGAATTCCCTGTTACATAAAAGCTTTTGACACAGCAGAAATTCTTTGCCATAAAGTATAATTCGTGATATAATGCAACTGCCAATGTGCTTCTGACATAGAAAATGCCGAAGTAGAAAGTAATTTAAGGCAGAGGTGAAGCGATTATGATTAGAAGTGAACGTGTATCGGAATCCTTGAGGCTCGGGACGATCCTGATGCTGACAGGAGGATTTCTCGATTCCTATTCTTATCTGGTTCGGGGCAACGTATTTGCCACGGCAGAAACCGGAAATATTGTGCTGATGGGGATCAATCTGGCATCCGGAAATTTTGAAAAGGCCGGACATTATCTGATCCCGATCATCTCGTATGTCATCGGGATATTTGTGGCTGAATATATCAAAAAAAATCTGGGTGAGCATCCAAAGCTCCATTGGAAGGAATGTGTACTGATGCTTGAGCTTGTGATCGTTCTGGCAGCGGGTTTCATTCCACAGGAGGGAAATGCAGCGGTAAACTGTATGATCGCCTTTGTGTGTGCCATGCAGGTCGAAGCCTTCCGAAGGATGCATGGAAATGCCTTTGCCACTACCATGTGTACCGGAAATCTGAGAAGCGGTACGGAGCTTTTGTCTGTGGGAATGTTTAAAAAAGAGAAGGAAAAGATAAGTTCCGGACTTTCGTATTACTGGATCGACCTTGTGTTTGTAGTCGGTGCAGCAACAGGAGCCTTAATATGCAGCCGCTTTGGCGAGAGATCGATCTGGCTGTGCTGTATCACATTGTTGTCTGCCCTTGGATTTATCCGGCATGAAAAGAAAAACGCAGAGGTATAAGCTATAGATAAAAAATAGGGAAGCCGGGACGTTGGTTGCAAGAATAAGCTAACGCCCCAGACTTCCCTTTTTATCTATTTATTTTTTCCTTGAAAAAAGATAGAAGCCCGGATTCCGGTTGTCTGTATCTTTGGCAAGAACCTCCGGAGCACAGTAAGAGAAGCAGCCGTCTACGCGAACCTTTCCCTGACGTCCCGGTTCCTCAAATTTACCTTCTTTTAAAGAAGGATCAAGAACGCAAACACTGTCCTTATCTGCGGAGAGAAGAAGGATGTAGTGACCGCCATGAGAGAAGACGCCGGTATATCCGTCCCGGTCACCGCCTACATTGGCAATGACACTGCCGCCGTTCTTTAAGTGTCGGATCGCTGTCTGGATGCTGTTTGTAGTCGAAAATTCCAGATCGAAAAGCTTTGCGACCTGAGGCCCTAATATTTTTAAATCTGTTCCGGGATGAAGATTTGCTTTATACTTGGCGGAAAGGGAGATCAGCTTTTTAAGAGTAATGGACTTTATCGTAAGCTGATCGACCATCATAGCGAGGCAGCAGAGCCCGCAGCCGGCTTCCTTGATAGACAGACCGTGAAATCTGCTGTCGGGAGTTGACATATCGGTGGCATAGGGAATGTTCGGGTATTCCAGCTGGTTAAGATATTTCATTTTGGACCTCCTGTGTAAATAAATGTATGATGCTGGGGTAAAAGCTTTCCGCAAGGAAAATTGCGTCAAACTTCTAACCTTGGAACCTTAGTATCATTATGGAAAAAATAAAGGGGATTGTCAATAAAAAATTGTCGAAACGTTTTTGTCCGGCGAATGTTTTTGTCTAAAAGACTGGACGTACAGACTTTAGTGTGTTAAAATAATACTGATATACCGGTGGTTATCCGGTAGTATTCTGAAAAAAATCTGACGCATGAAGGGGAAGGAAACATGAATAAGAAAATTAAGACAGATGCCGTGGACCATCTATTTGAGGCGGTTCTGACTTTAGAGACACCGGAGGAGTGCTATGCATTTTTTGAGGATGTCTGCACAGTAAATGAATTGCTGTCGCTTTCTCAGCGCTACGAGGTAGCGAAGATGCTGAGAGAGAAAAAAACTTATCTGGATATTGCGGAGCGGACAGGAGCTTCAACCGCAACGATCAGCCGTGTCAATCGTTCCCTGAATTACGGAAATGATGG
>Ga0129310_1003416_pt1 | contig 10315 bp, 7 predicted proteins | sample Go1ome_2_FD_94433 | JGI IMG/M metagenome (GOLD analysis project Ga0129310, IMG submission 94433) | Western lowland gorrila individual fecal microbial communities from Wisconsin, USA - Go1022A metagenome | ecosystem: Host-associated > Mammals > Digestive system > Large intestine > Fecal | place...
CCGAATTATATACTGATTCTTGAAATACAAAATATCCCCCTGGCAGTATATAATTAAAACCACACATATAATCTATTTCATTTTTCAAAAAAGCTATATTATCTGATGTAATTTCAAAACCGGAATTCTCATTTTTCAATACATCATCTTTAAAATCGGCAACGGTATTAAAGTTTTCATCGATAATATGAACTTCACCAAAGCCATCTGATTCTACAACTGCCGCATATCCATATAAAAACGAACCCAATTTACAACTTTCAAATTTAGTGACATTTCCATTCTTATCAGCATATCCATAAGTTTTTTCACCGTTATCGTTATTGTTAATATACACAAGATAATCACCCGTGAAAACGCCACAAATTGAGTCGTTATCTATATTACCATTATAACCTTGATATTTTGTGTTGTTTGTCTTTTCCCCATTAATATCAATATAAAATGTCTCACCATTTTCTGATACCTCGGCTGTTCCGTTACAAAAATAGTATGCATTATCGAACCTGGGTTCAATGACTATATTGCCGTCTAAGTCAACATAACCCATATTACCGTTTTCATCACGATAAGGCGAAAGCGCATCAGTATATCCTAAAATATTGCCTTCAGAAATTTGGTTGCCCCAGAAATCCAAAGTCTTTGTGTGATCATTATTAAAAAAACGAATATCTTTAACATATGCAGGATAATCATTTTCATCATTGATGATTATATAGCCGTTTCCCGCAACATTTTTCTCATTTTCAAGCAACTTATTGTCCAGTTCGGAATCAATTACAGAAATTGTTTCATTAGACGAAACATCATTTGAACTTGAAGCCTTTTCAGTTGATCCGTCCGATGTGCCACAAGCGGTTGCAGCTAAAAAAGCCACAACCGTACAGCATAATACGCATATTATCTTAGTTTTCATTGTGATTTCTCTTCATACAACTCCGGAGCAATTTTTATAACTTTATATTTTTGGGTCAAATCCGTTTCAAAATCATTTGAACCGATAAAATAGCCTCCATCATATACATGAGTATCAGAATAAGTGCTTGACCAAAGCTCTGAATAAAATGTTGAACCTTCACCGCTTACAAAATACTCTGCATTGCCAATTATCTCAAAATTACTATTTATTACTGTGCTTCCGTTTAAAAATGCATATCCGTTACTGAAATTTGTACATGAAGAATATCCATCAAAGTGTGCGAGTTCAGCGTTATTCTTATCATAATATGCAGCAAAATTTTCTGATTGAGAGAATGCACCTATTTTATCCTCGCTATAAGATATATATGTTACTCCGTCAATAATTCCGCCTAATATATTTCCATACGGTCCTGTACCATTATCTGGCTGTGTAAATTCACCCCAAAAATTACAGTCAGTCTTTTCTTCCTTTGAATTTATTGAATAAATTCCAGTATCATCCATAACCTGTGCTGTTCCGTTTGTGAAATAAGATGCATCGTCATACTTTTTATCGGATATAGGTTCAAAGTTCTTATTTATTAGATAATATTCTCCCGATTTATCATCACATACAAATGCTACATTATCATAAAAACCCAAAGCAACTGCATATTTTGCGTCTTTCAAAATTTTTCCGTCCACGTCGCAATATCCCCACAGGCCACTTGAAACATCCTGATATGGTATGTATATATCATATATGTAGTCGGGATAATCTGCACTGTCCTCTATAAATATCACTCCGTTACCAGCAATATTTTTCGGGTTTTCCATCAGTCTGTTAGAGGAATTAACATTTAATTCCTCTGGATATTCTGTCTGAGAACTTGAATTTTTACCATCAGACCTATTATTAATTTCATTGTTTTTTCCACATGATGATAATAAGGCAAATGATAGTATTATAAAAATATACCTTTTCAAGATAATTGCTCCTTTCTAAAATCTAGGCAGATAAACCAGGTATTATTTGTTCTCCGTATGGCACAAAAGGATTTGAGCTATCAAAGGTTGTCCATTTACTATAATTAAAATCGCTTATTAACATGAATCGATAAGCTACAGATGAATAACAAGTTTGCTCATTATTAACATCAGATTCCTTGGGTTTACTATTCTTATAAACTATCCTACTGTTAGCAGAAAATAAATTTGAATTTTTGTTGATATCTTCATGATATGATTCATTTTGTAAAAAGCAGCTAAAATCATCAATAGAATAATCATATAACATAAAGTTTGGATACGTTTTTATCTCATAACTGTTATATATATCATAATTGCTTGAATTAAAATTAATAAAATTACAATCAACAAGCATTTGACTCGGTAAATTTTCAACCAGTTGAGCGCCCGTTACAGTATTGGTGTACAATGTTTTTAAAATTTTATATGTTTTATTAATAACTTTTAATGGAGGCACACTATTTAACCCTAAATCTAATAATTTTTTAGCAGAGGCACTTCCTAAACGATAAAAATATTCATCTGTAGATAAATCAGTTTCACCATTTTTTAATATTTTGGCATTTTCGTCAACTACTCCAGATGAAATTCCTTTTAATATTTTCATTTCTGAAATGTCGTTATCTGCCTTCATTGATTCAATCCAACTATTGTAATTATCTAAACCAACAGAACTTATTATAAAAGCTTTTGTAGTTTGTTCAGTAGCAAAATTATCAACATACACTGTTATTGTGTTAACTACTGTATCTCTCAATGTATCTGTTATATCAACTGTTTTTACATCTATTGATATTTGATAATTTCCAAGGATAGAACAATCGTAACCCTTATTCAAGCAATATTGTGAAGGATCAGTATAGTTACCGTTTTGGTCACTTGAACTATATGGGGTACATAAATCACCTCTTTCGTCAGATATATGTCCATGTTTGCAATAAGAATAATCAATCGGAAGAACATCTACACAAGTATATGATTCTCTAATTTTACTTTTCAATGCAAAATTAATTTTATCAAAGTTTTCAATATCAGACATACCTTGAATATACGTTAGAGAACTAAACAAACCTTTATTTGAATCACATAAGATTTCATTATCCTGAATTTCTGGAGATAGAAATTTTGCCTTGCAATAAATACATTCGTATTCATGTGCATTGCTATGATAATCTAACACATGGTGTTTATCATCATATTCCAATAACCTATAGGTTCCACCAAAATCAAGTTCGTCACAAACTTCTTCAACATATTTATCAACTATCTCTTTTTTATTTTCATTTAACTTTTCTTGGAAAGATGGAATATCCCATATAACACCATCTTTAAGGACTGCTTCATATCTATTTTCTGAAATCTGTTTATACTCTCTTACAAGCTGACCATCATTTAAATATTTATAGAAAGTATTCGGATCATCTGATTTAAAGCCCAAGAATAAATCTATATCAGATGGTTTATTGGCTGCTGAAAGAGAAACTCCATTAAACCAATAAAGATTTTCTTCAACAACGTCAGGCAATGTATCTCCGTCTGTATCCTTAGTTCCAATATCCTCCTGAACTTCCTCAAAGTTGTCCTTTAAGTCTTCCGCTTTATCTGCGTGATAATATTTACCGCCTGTGGCAGTAGCAATATTATTTAAAAGAACGCTGTCAATGTCATAGCCTAAACCGATTGTATAAACTGTAATTTCATTATTACTTGCAATTGTAGTATACTTACTGTCATAATCACCTACTCCGTCAGTGAGCATAATAATTATTTTCTTAGCGTCCGAAGCCGAATTAAGAAGATTGTCCAATGCCATTGACATTCCTGCTGAAAGAGATGTACCGCCATTATCATCAATTTTATTAATAGCATTATACAGTAATTTTTTATTGTTTGTCAACCCCTGATATGTGTATGCATAATGGTCAAAATCAATAATTGCAGCTTTATCTTCATCTCTAAGGCTATCAACAAACTCTTTAGCGGCATCCTTCCTAATGCCTGACAGATCGTTCCAGCCCATACTTCCTGATGAATCTATCACAAGTGCAATTTCCATACCGACCTTGTTGCCAGCTTCGTCAGTAGAGTTATCAATAAAGTCATTGTCCCAAATCTTCTCAAATTCCGTTTTATTTAGTAGAATGTATCTTGAAAAATGCGTTGTTTTAGCTGTTACGGTGCAATTTTCAAGATCAACGACCTGTTCTTCCAGAAGCACCATTTTCTGATTGACAACATCGCAATAATACACAGCAGGCTCGAAATTTTCAATATCAAGCAAACTTTCATCAAATGTATATTTCATAGTTGCTTCTTCAAACTCACAGTCAACATAGAAATCAAAACCGTTTCCGATAAATCCCGGCATCTGAGCAGGAAGAAAAATGTCATCGTCAGGTACTTCGTCAATGCTTAAGCTGCCAATGCTTTTTCCCGGGATATCCATTGTTAATTCAACCGAAACCTTTGAATCACTTTCTTTTGATTTCTTAGTAACAGTATATGTATCATCACCGTCAAGAATTCCGTCATAATTTGAATCCGGATTTAACGGATCACAAGAATATTCCGGTTCTTTTCCGTCAATAAGACCATCGTCATCTGTATCCTTTTTCAGCGGATCAGTTCCGTACACATTAACTTCATCTCCATCGGAAAGTCCGTCAAAATCAGTGTCATTGTTGAAAGGGTCGGTAGTTAAATCAAGCTCCTGTCTGAATGATAAACCGTCTTCATCAATATCCTCATCTGCATCGCAAATTCCATTGTCATCAGAATCATATTTCAACGGATCAGTCTGAGTATAATACAGTTCTTCATAATCGGTTAAACCGTCATCGTCAGTATTTGCATTATTTTTGTCTGTACCAAGATAATCTTCCAAAGGATCACATAAACCATCGCCGTCGGAATCTTCCATATATACCTCGTACTCGCCGTTCTCATTTGCAGTCAATGATACTGTGTTAGAAATCATCTTATTTCCAGATAACAATTCCTGTTCCACATAAAAGTCTATGGTCTGATAACCGGATTCAGCAATATAATCGTAGGTACATTCATCAGTATCGGCAATCGCTATGTAATCTCCGCCGTCATAAGATGCCCAAATTGTAAAATTATTGCCATACTGATTTGTATCCCATGATAACGTCATTTTTGATTCATCGAGATAATAATCAGCAACGGTAATTATACGGGTGTCATTTATAATATTAGTTAAGAAATCAATATTATAGGAATTGAACGGTGATGCCGATAACGTTACATCATTTCCGTTCACTTCAATTTCGTCCGCAATTATCAATCCCTCAAAATCAATATTTCCTGCACTGATAAGTACCTTTCCGTTAGGAGCATAAATGAGTCCGTTCAAGTCAACTGTATTTGCCTGAATACTGATATCTCCATTTGAAGAATATATATATGATTCTGCATTTGCTACAGTTGTTAAATCTGTTGAATTAAATGAGATACTGTTTTTAGCTCCGATAATGTCTTTGGTTGAAATCGTTCTTCCGTAGGCTGCAATTCCTTCGTTTGAATAGGTAGCTCCCATATCAAGCGTTTCCTGCCAATTGAAAGTTACGCCGTCTTTGTACGAATCTGTATCAAAGAAGTTGAAAATATAATTCAGACCATCTCCAATATCAGGGAATGCCGTTGATTCATCTTTCTGAATTTCTTTATTGTAAGAAAGATTACCGCAGTAATTGTTGATATTTCCCATATAGCAACAATTGCCTGCTACAGAAACAGTATTTCCGTAGAAATTCAGATCTGAATTACTGTCGATATCGCCGTTAATATTAACAGTTGTTCCACTTACTTTAAACGTATTGGATAAAAAACTGTAATTTACGGTTTTAATTTCATCATCCGCTAATACAGACAAGCTTGGAATCAAGGTAGCAGTCATGACTGCTGCCATAATGCCTGAAAGTCCACGCTTAAAATGCTGCTTAGTATGTTGTCTTAGCATTCTTCTAACGGCAGCGATTCTGGCAATTTCAAAGAACAGAGTTCCTCTTGCGTCGTCAAATCCGCCCCTTTTTCCAGCGATTGAAAAGCTTTGGCAAGGGAAGCCTCCGCATATAAGGTCGAAATCGGGTAACTCGTTTGGGTTGATTTTTCTTGCGTCATCGTAATACACCTCGCCTTCCGTATCGTACATTGTTTCGTATGCTTTTTTAGCATATCGGTCAATCTCGCAGTACCCGACGCACTCAAAGCCTCCTGCTTTTTCAAGTCCTGAGCGGAATCCGCCGATGCCTGCAAAGATATCGAAATATTTTATCATTTACCACGTTCCTTTCCTCATTAAAAAAACGGCCAAGCTTTCTTAACTTGACCGTTACATTGACATATTCATTTCTTCCTCGGTTTGTTCCGATCCTTCTCTGATAACGTGAAAATCGTCCACGCCTGGGATCACTCCGAGCGTTCTCCCATTGTCAAAGATACAATGCAAAGTGCCGATGTCATCAACGTGATCGACCCTGCCAAGAGTACCGGACTCAACAGGGAACGGATCATCATTCATTCTGTCAAGGCAGATGCGAGTTCCTTCGGGATATCTCTGTCGCAGCCTTTCAACGTTTTCTTTATTGTAATACATTTCACATTTCTCCTGTCAAATTTATTTTCTCATCTGTTAATACAGCCTCTGCCACATTAGGATCACCACCTCTCTTAAAAAACAAAAAAGCCGATCCTATTGGTTTCTCTGTTTTAAGAGATACCAACAAAATCGGCAGATCCAATAAATTTGTATTGAAAACTTTGTGAAAGTTTTTTCATAAAAAATCGGCAGGCTTAGAGCAAAATATACTCAAAGTCTGCCGCTTTGTTTGACGATGTTTAATTGTTGAGGGTTCAGATCCTTTTTTTACGAAAAAGCATCTACGGTTTTACACCTGAAATTTTTACCCTCAAAACGCAAAAAAAGCTCGTAAATACGAGCTTTTCGAGGTGTGCATCTATTTTATTGCACCAATATGGTCGGAGTGACGGGACTTGAACCCACGGCCTCTACCACCCCAAGGTAGCGCGCTCCCACCTGCGCCACACCCCGACGACTAAAATATTATATCATATCAGCAGGTCCATGTCAAGAGATTTCACACGAAAAGATGTAAATATTATTAAAATGCGGGAAAATGTCGGTTTGTCAATGAAGCGTTACAAAGATTTCAGAAAACTTCGCCGGTAGTTAAGAAAGCCTTAACAAACTCGGCTGGAGAGCTCCAGTTAAGAGGACGCATAGGAAAATTGTTGTATTTTCTGCTGTGAACAGCAAGCTGCTTTTTTAAATCATCAAATGAGTAAAAGCTGTGAGTGGCATAAAAATACTCATTATCTTTTCTGTGTGAGCGTTCTACTTTTCCATTGTGACGTGGTGTGTATGGCTTGATAAGCTTGTGTCTTATGCCATACTGTTTGAGGCGAGCCTCAAACAGCGTTGGAGTGGGTTTCTGTGAGCTTCCCAGTCTTTTGGTAAACTCCTGCCCATTGTCGGTCTGAACGCACTCTACGTGGAATTTAAAGGCTTTGAGCATTAGGACAGTAGCGGTAAAGAAGTTTTCAAGAAAACATTGTAAGACAGGTACAGCAAGCTAAATAATTACCAAAAGGGTGCTTACAATGATTGATATAATTTACAACCTCCGTGTGGGTGATATTCACTCCGCCGAGTTCTCTGACGAGTTCAACAAGTTCTGTATTCCCTTTGAGGATTCTCTGGGATAGGAGCAGATTGATGTATTACACAAAATCCTCGACTGCGTGAGCGATACATCTGCCGCTGAAATGAGGGCTGCTTACAAGGTCGGCTTCAAGGACAGCGTGGCTTTGATGAGAGAGGTTCAGGAGTAATCACATATACCTACTATGGAAATTGTCTTATCCCTGTGATACGGGGATAAGACTTTTTCATTTCAATAGGCTTCTACAAATAATTTGTAGAGTACAATTGTAAACTTTCTGTGAACACTATTGACTATTATCATTTTTAAGAATATAATATACATTGAGAAAGGTGGTCATGCAATGAAACTATCCGATGTTATTACAAACCCCATAAGGATGAAAATCATGCAGTTTCTCCAGATCAAGAGCGAAGCAACGACCAAGCAGATATGCGAGGAATTGCACGATGTTCCACAGCCTACGCTTTATCGTCATATCAATTATCTTCTGAAAGAAGAAGTTTTGATCGTCAAGGAAGAACGAAAGGTGCGGGGAAGCTTGGAAAGGCTTTTAGCACTTAACGAAGCTAAATTTACTGAAAATATAGATATAGCTGACAGTGCCTATCAGTTTCTCATGGCACTGTATGGCAGTTTCCAAAGATACAGCGATAAAGAAAATGCAGATCCGTTTGCTGATATGTTGTCCTTGCGTACCTATATGCTTACTCTGACCGATGAAAGCTATGAAAATCTCTTTAAGGAGATAAGAGAAATAATAGGTAAATATTCAGAGCCGGAGGAAGGCGGAAAAAGCAGGAGCTTTTCGGTCATCTCAGCACCCGTTGCAAAGGAGGAAAAGAAATGACAAAATTCAGAAAGGCGTTATTATTCACATTATGCCTGATACCGTTTGCAGCTGTCGGCGGTTGGTTCACGGCTCAAATGTCCATAGCAAGTGTAGACGAAGAAGCGCTTGCAAATGCAATACAGCAGGTAGGAAGCAAGGAAATGGTCATGCTCTTAACGACGCTACAGACGGTTATTTATGCCGTTATTTGTGGCTTTTTAGGATATATTGTTGCAGATAAAATCGGTCTTATCCGACCCTTTCAGCTTGCCAAAAAGGATACGCTTATCACACTGCTTGCAGGAGCGATATGCGGAATTATCGTGAGTGCCGATGCCTTTACCTTTGCAAATTGGATACCCGAGCTGGCAGACAGCTATGAGAACTCTAAGAGCTTTGATACTCCCACATGGATCGCATCTATCCTGTATGGCGGTGTCATTGAGGAAGTTATGATGCGACTGTTCTTTATGAGCCTGATCGCATTAATTGGTTGGAAGCTGTTTTGTAAAAAAGAGGATGCTGTTCCTGAAAAGATACTTGTTGTCTCGAATATCACCGCTGCTGCATTGTTTGCTGCAGCACACCTCCCCTCAACAGCGCAAATCATAGGGCACCTAACTCCTATGCTCATTTTCAGAAGTTTTCTGATGAATGGTGCATTTGGTATCTTATTCGGCAGATTCTACCGAAAATACGGCATACAGTATGCGATGCTTGTACATATGCTGGCGCATATCGTCAGCAGAACGATTTGGCTTATCATTCTATGAGGTGAACCTATGGATATCAAAGAAAAGAATATCACGATACAGGGCGAATATCCTATCGGTACAACGATCACTTATGATGACGAGAAGAAAAAATCTCCTGCTGTTGTCATCATCATGGGAACAGGAAAGCTTGACCGTGACGGAAATGGTTTCGGATTCCATTCCGATATATACAAAAGTCTGGCTCAGGCATTTGCGGAATGTGGCTATATATCCGCCCGTTATGACAAGCGCGGAACACACGCTTCAGGTGGTAGTTTCAACAGTGCAGGACTTTCAGACCTGACAAATGATGCGATCTCCGTTATTCGGTATCTGAAAAGCCTGCCTTATGTCGATGAAAACAGAATACTCATCTGTGGACACAGTGAGGGTGCTATGATAGCAACGCTTACTTCAGAAAAGGAAGATACGGCAGGATTAATCCTGCTTGGCGGTGCTGGAATGTGTTTAAAGGACGCACTATACTATCAGAACAGGCTCATGGCTGAGGAACTTCCCGATATGAAAGGTGTGGCAGGAGCGATCATGCGAAGATCCTTTGATCTACATAAACAGCTTGAGATGATAGATGATACGTTCAGAAAAAGCAAGGAGACAGCTAAAGAAAGGGTGTACGTCAAGGGTGCAGCTATGCCCGCAAAGTGGCTGAGAGAACACGGCTCATATACTTCGGAGGATTTTGCCGAGATTTTGAAAAGATACGACAAGCCTGTACTTGCGATAACGGGCAAGGCAGATTTTCAGGCAGACTACCGCAAGCTTGACGCAATTCGGGCAGAATGCCACATAAGCTGCTTTGCTCCCGAAGGTCTTACACATATTCTGAGGGTAAATGATGGCGATAACAGTATTCTGAATGTAAATAAACTATATCGCAGACTTGTGAAAGAGCCAATCAATGCTGAACTTATAAAGATGATAAAGGATTGGCTTGATGATCTTGTATAATATGAACACACAAGCAAGGATATGAAGGAGTTTTGCAATGGGCTTTACAAATAACCATAACCTTTATAATCGTAATGATAAGGGTGATACTTCAAAAGCCATAGCCTACTGGTGCACCCGTTTTC
>Ga0129310_1003418_pt1 | contig 10306 bp, 10 predicted proteins | sample Go1ome_2_FD_94433 | JGI IMG/M metagenome (GOLD analysis project Ga0129310, IMG submission 94433) | Western lowland gorrila individual fecal microbial communities from Wisconsin, USA - Go1022A metagenome | ecosystem: Host-associated > Mammals > Digestive system > Large intestine > Fecal | place...
ATAAGGAGGGAGATTGCTCTGTTGAATACAGTGAAAGAAGATAAGACAAATTGTGACGTATCAATATTAGATTGGCAAGCAATCAATAATGCTGCATTTCTTAAAAACATGTCAGAATTGCATAGGTACACACACGGTAAAGTGACATGCGGTCGGAATGTGTATGACAATACGGACGGTGCTTTATTGATTTCACTTGTAAATGATGCGTTTTACGAACTTATTTTAGCAAATAAGAAATGTCCAGAAACGAAGACGGAATATGATAAACGCAAGCAACACATATCAAATGCAATAACGTATCTGCACAATATGAATCGACCAATGCTATTTTACTTCAACTTAATGCAGTACAGTGAACGAATTATGGTAGAATGGTCGGAATTGCTTACAAGTGAATTAAAAATGTTAAAAGCACTTCAGCGGTCTGATAAAGAACGATTCAAGAATTTGAAATAAAAACACTATAGGTTATATTTTAGGCTCCGCCAACGGCTGGTGGTTGCGTTCGCCGAATGTAGATAACTCCACTAACTTCTGGAATGTCAACAACAACGGTAACAGCAACAACAACAACGCGTCTAACACGAATGGCGTTTGCCCCTGATTCCCATATATTCAGTAACCACGTATAAGGGCGAAAGTTGTTCCGTATGGGACATATATGAGAAGGAAAATATAACCTTCTGTGTAAATCACACAGTAAATAGAGTGCGTACCTGAGTAAAGGTATGCGTGCTATGACAGCATCCTGTCTGATTCTGGATGCGATTACAACGCCTTAATTTGGTAGGCGAGTCAATTACGATTGGTTGTTTAATAATTGACTATGCAGAATCATACGCAGCTACAATTAACAACTGGATAACATTGCTGCACAGGGCAATATCATTTTGAAAGGAAAGATAAACACTACTATGACGAAATATCAAAGAGCTAAGAAACGAATCGCTCGTGATAAAGCATTAAAAGAAAGCCATCACAATGAATTATATAGCAATCACGATTGCTTTGACAAAGTGGTCACGATGCAACATTTATGTGATGCACTGCAGAAGTGTCGCAAAGGAGTTCGCTGGAAAGGCACCGTACAAGACTATACAGCACACGCTATTGAAGAAATGTATTATGCATATTCCTCACTACACAGCGGGAAACTGCCAAACTTGACCAGCACAAGTCGCATTGTGTTATACGAACGTGGTAAAAGGCGCGAAATCGTTCCTATCACTATTCGAGACAGAATGATTCAGCGTGTATTGTGTGACTATGCACTAGTTCCCGTATTTAAAAATCAATTGATTTATGATAACGGAGCAAGTATGAAGGATAAAGGCGTTGAGTTCACACGCTCACGTCTTAGCGGACATTTAGTAGAAGCCGCAAAAGAATATGGTTCGGACTTCTATGTACTGATTTTTGATTTTAAGAGTTTCTTTGACAGCATACCTCATCATGTTTGCAAGGCAGAACTAAAAAGATGCTTTAAAGACAAATGGATTCAAGGACTTACGATGGCTATTATCAAATCGTATGAAAAATCAACCATCAAGTCTATCAAAAATAAACGTATACGTGACGACCGGCTTAAATGTTTGAATGACGATAATTCTAAAGGGATATGTCTTGGAAGTCAAGTGTCTCAAATCATGGCATTGGCTGCTCCGAATCCTCTTGACCATTTTATTAAGGATGAATGCGGTGTCAAACATGACATCCGCTATATGGACGATGGAATAATCATGTCTGATAGCAAAGAGTTTCTACATGAACTGCTCATCCAAATGAAGGAGATATGTGATAGCTTAGGTCTTACATTTAATCAAAAGAAAACTCGTATCGTTAAAGCATCCAGAGGGTTTGTGTTCATGAAAGTTCATTATAAAGTCAGTAAGAACGGTAAAATTGTACGTAGACTGACACGCGCTGGTATTGTGCGAATGAGAATAAAACTAAAGAAGTTCCGGCGTTTAGTCGATATTGGCAGAATCTCACTGGACGATGTATACAATTCAATTCAATCGTGGTTAGCTCACTCAAAAGTCGCTTTATCTTATAGGACAAAGAAAAGTATGCTAAAACTATACAATGAGCTATTTGATGGATACCGTATTACAAAGAAATGGGAACATATGAAGGGAGGTAAAAATAGTGAATTATTACAAACTGATAGATGGCGAAACTTTCGTTGGGATTGCGACGCAGCTTGATTTCAGGCAGTTTCAAGCAAAGCATCAAATCCTTCTCGCTTGCGATGAAGAAAACGCCCAATATATCCAATCTGAAAACTCCTTATATCATGCTGACTGGATGAAGCCTATCACTTCTGAAAAATTCAAGTATGGCACAGTCAACTTAATCGCAATCACTGAGGATGAATACAAAACTTTGTATGATGCTATTGAGTCTGGCAAAGATATAGTCGTCGAACCTGATGTTCCACAAGATGAGGAACCTCTTCCGACAGACCCGGTTGAGGAAGTCACCATTGAGTATATTAAAAATGCTAAAATTGCTGAAATGAATAATATGTGCAACAAAATTATCACTAGTGGCTTTGATACTCTACTAAGTGATGGTAAATCTTATCATTTCTCTCTGACCACACAAGACCAATTGAACCTTATCACACTCTCTACTCTGGTCGAAACTGGTGAGACAGCTATACCATACCATGCGGACGGTGAACTGTGCAAGTTTTATTCCGTTGCAGATATTCAGACAATTATTGCATCCGCAACATCATTCAAAACATATCATGTTTCTTATTATAACGCTCTCAGAGCTTATATAGAAACGATGGATTCCATTGATACGATTAAATCTGTTACATATGGAATTGAAATCCCGTCAGAGTACCAGTCTGAAGTATTAAGGGTTTTGATTGCACAGATAGGAGATGCAAATGAAAAGAGTTCTTAAACATCTAATATTGTTTGCGATTGGTGGCAGCATCTATATCCTGATTGAGGCAACATATAGGCATATTATGAATAGACCTCCTACACATTGGTCAATGTTTGTTCTCGGAGGGCTTGCTTTCCTGCTCATCGGAGAACTAAACGAAATATTTGATTGGAAGATGCCTTTCTGGATACAAGATTTAATTGGAACATTTATCACTGTCTCACTAGAATTTGTGTTTGGATACATCCTCAACATTCGTCTTGGACTTGGTATTTGGGATTATTCTAATCTACCATTCAATTTGTGTGGGCAAATATGTTTGCCTTTTGCATTGATATGGACTTTGCTCGTTGCGGTTGCAATCGTATTAGACGATTACTTGCGATATTGGTTGTTTGACGAAGATAAACCAATTTATTATTGGAGATTTCAAAAATAAATAGTACTTGTTGTTTTAAGAGCGGTTTTGTACCGCTCTTTTGTTATGAAAGGGGAATTTTATGTCATTAAGTGGAAGTAACAATGAACAGAAGATTTGGAATTACTTATACGCAAAACTGAAGAATGCCTACGGCGTAGAATGTAAAAGTTGGTGATGTATGGAAGATAAACGGGCAGGAATCATGGGAAATATGATGGCAGAAAGTGGGCTTCGCCCGAACAATCTCCAGAACTCTTATGAAAAGACATTAGGTTATACAGATGATTCCTACACTGCTGCTGTTGATAACGGTTCGTACACAAACTTTGTTTACGATAAAGCAGGTTACGGATTAGTCCAGTGGACTTATTGGTCTTTAAAGAAAGGCTTGTATGACTATGTAAAAGCATCTGGCAATTCCATCGGGGACTTGGAGATTCAGCTTGAATTTTTATGCAAACAGTTAAGCGAGAGCTATTCTGCTGTATGGAACGCCTGCAAGACTGCTAAATCTGTACTGGAGGCATCCAATGCGATGTTATTGAAGTTTGAACGTCCAGCAGACCAGAGTTCTGCAGTACAAGCAAAGCGTGCTTCTTATGGACAGGCTTTCTATGATAAGTACGCTGAAAAATCACAGGCAACCAACACAAATGCTGCCGCTTCTACTACAGAAACACAGTTACGAAGCAAGGTTGCGAACTGGCTGAAACAGTATGTTGGCATTAAAGAAGGCAGTGCTGAACATAAAGCTATTCTGGCGGTATATAACAACAGCAAGCTCTGTCCTCGTTACACAATGACTGTCAATGATGCTTGGTGCGCTACTGCTGTTTCCGCTGCGTTCATCGCTTGCGGTCTGGCTGGTGCATCTGGTTCTGGGAAGTTATTCCAGTGCGTTGAGTGTAGCTGTCAGAACATGATTAGTAAGGCTATGACACAGGGTATTTGGGTTGAAAATGATGCTTATGTTCCAAAAGTCGGTGATGTCATTATGTATGACTGGCAGGATTCCGGTGTTGGAGATAACACAGGTGTAGCTGACCATGTAGGAATCGTATTTGCGGTAAGCGGCTCTACTCTAAAGATTATTGAGGGAAATAAGAGCGACACTGTTTCATACAGAAATTTATCTGTTAATGGCAGATATATCAGGGGGTACATTACGCCGAATTATGCGAAAGCTACGGGTAGTTCCTCTAGCTCCATACCTTCCAATGATACAACACCTGTAGTTAAGCCGACAAATAAAACTTTCCCTGCTACCCCATTTACGGTTAAAGTAATCATTTCTGACTTAAACTATCGCTCATCTGGTTCTATGAGTGGCAAAGTGCTTGGGCAGACCGGTAAAGGCTCCTTTACAATTACTGAAGTGAATTCTGACGGTTGGGGTAAACTCAAATCCGGTGCAGGATGGATTTACCTTGGTAACTCTGAATACTGCACAATCGGTTCTACCGTAAAGTCCAATGCGACTCAGGATACTTTTAAAGCATATAAAGTGAAAGTTACTGCAGATGTTTTAAATATCCGTAAAGGGGCAGGTGTCGGGTATGCTAAAACTGGTCAGATTAAGGATAAGGGGATTTATACTATTGTTGCTGAATCCAGCGGCAGTGGAGCAACGAAATGGGGAAAATTAAAGTCTGGAGCCGGGTGGATTTCTCTGGACTATTGCAAGAAAGTTTAATACATAACATAGCCACCCATTGTAGAATTTTACGATGGGTAGCTTCCATTATGGAGGTGATTTGATGCGAGGAATTTCTGAGAAAGAATATGATTATCGCATGAGGCAAGTCAAGCGTGAGAATCTGGCAAGGGAGCGTGCCAGAAAGCTAAAAGAGGAAAAGAAAAAGGGTCGTGTTAAACACAAGCTCCCGTCTACGAGTAAATTGATTCTACTTGGAATGATTGTTTTATGTGTGCAGATAGTAATTTTTTGTGAGTATGCAATGATGACACTGTATGATGCAAGCTCATTATATGTGCTGATTGGCATTCCTGCCGCTCTCGCCCCTATTATCTGGGGTTATTATAGCAAATCCAAGGCAGAAAATACAGAAGGCGGAATTGTTTACGACATGGCTATGGCAGAAATGCAAGCACATAACGAAACACAGCAAAATGAAAATGTTACAGACGACGGCTCTGTAGGATAAGGAGGACGTATGAATATTTTAAACGGTGTACAGAATTTCTTGCAGTTGGTTAATGATAACTGGACAACTATTCTTGTTTGTATTGGCTTAGTTATCGCTATTGCAAGAAAGGCAAAGACTTTCTTCTCTAAGTCTGACGGTGAGAAAGTTGAGATTGCAAAAGCTCAGATTCGTGAGACTATTCTGAAAATGGTCACAGAAGCCGAAGTAGATTATGAGGAATGGAATAAGGCAGGTAGCATTAAACGCGCTCAGGTTATTAACCAGATTTATTCTGAATACCCTGTTCTCTCCAAAGTTGTTGACCAGACAGCATTAACCGAATGGATTGATGGAGTAATTGATGATTCTCTCAAGACACTTCGGGAAATTGTTGCAGAAAATAAAAAGGATGCAGCTATTGCTGAATAATCCTTTCAAACAAGGAGGTTACGATGACAGATTTATTTAACAATTATTCTGTGTCTGAAATCGTTGTCTTCATTGTGGTTCTCGCATTTGCAGTTAAAGAATTGGTTACATTTTTTGACTGGGGTAAAGATAGACTCCGTAAAGTTTATGATAAAGATTATAAATCTGCGGAGCATGACAAAGAGCTGCGAAATGAGATTGACGACCTGAATAAATTTTTTGATGAGAAGAAAAGGGTTGATGATACGTTCGCCAAGATAGACCGTACATTTGAGAAAATCAATCAACGTATAGATATGCTGATTGAATCAGACAAGGAAGACATTAAGTCATATATTACTGAAAAACATCATTTTTTTGTTTACAGTCAGGGCTGGGTTGATGATTATTCAATGGAGTGCCTTGAGCGAAGATTCGCAGTATATAAACAGGAACATGGAAATTCGTTCGTCGAAGGCTTGATGAACGAAATCAGGGCGTTGCCGAAGCAACCACCTGAAATGGACGTACATAAATACATCGGTACAGCCGAGTATGTGAAACATGCTAAAGAAAAGCATTGAGTAAAGTTTTGTGGGTGTAAATTTTACAAATAAAGACAGGCGGGTTAGACCTTTTACGGGTTTAGCTCGCCTTCTTTTTTCTGCTATATAGATTGTAACGCCACAATGCCTCTGAGAGAGGCATTGGACTTCGCACGGCAGTTCCATGCTATTATTTGATAACTTCTTCGCCTAATACAATGGGTGTCTTAAAACGCAAAATATGGGACGTCACAGCACATAGCCATGCATCCCATATTGTTACATATAAATACTTACATTAAAATCATACCAGTTAAATACACGATGACTTGATGATTTTGCATAGAGGTAATTCTTTGCATCTTCGTGTGTTATTGTAAACTCCATGACTTTTGAGTACTTAGCATTTCCCACTTTCGTGAATAGCAGCCTGGGCGGCAGGAAACAGCTCCATTACAGCAACCGGCGCTCTAGCGCTCACCCTCGGCATTGCGATACAGAATTTCCCTGAGGGGGCTATAATCTCTATGCCGCTGAGATCAGAGGGGGAAAGCAAGCCTAAAGCCTTTGTCTACGGAGTTCTTTCGGGAATAGTTGAACCTGTGGGAGCGGTACTCACCATACTTCTCGCAGGACTTGTTATACCTATCCTGCCTTATCTGCTGAGCTTTGCGGCAGGTGCGATGATATATGTTGTTGTGGAGGAACTTATCCCCGAAATGTCGGAAGAACCCCATTCAAACACAGGCACGATAGTTTTTGCCCTTGGCTTTGTGCTGATGATGATATTGGATTGTGCGATGTAAGGGGTCAGCTTTCTTTTGTCAATTCATATTCACCGCCTATCGTTCCCTCTCCGCCGACCAGCGTCAGCTTGTCACCTTTTACGGAAAACTCATAGGTCGCATCATGGACAGCATCATTATCAAAATCTATTCTGAGCTTACTGCCCTTGATCTTAAAGGAATAGCTGTATTCGGTCTTTCCGATAAACATTGCGCCTCTGCCGTCTTTATCAAACTCATATTTTGTGCTTTCATCATATACCCAGACTCCCTCCAACGGACTTGACCTGCTGTCCTCTCCTGTATCGGAACTATTCCATATCACAACAGCTATGACCGCAGCCAGTATACAAAGTGCTGCGACCACTATCACCTTGCTGCCAAAAATCTTTTTTATCTTGTTTTTCATTTTATCACCTATATTAAGAAAAAGCGACAGCGGTAAAAACCAATGTCGCCTTTTCGTTTCATTAAATTACTTTTTTACTATTATTTAATCACTTATTACTTTTTCTTCTTTGCAACAACAAGTGCGCCGAGTGCCATTACACCTGCTGCCATTGCTGCGGAACCAACACCTGTATTAGGGTTAGCATTTGAAGCACTGCTGTTTCCGCTCTTGCTGCTTGATGCATTAGAAGATGATGCTGCACTGCTCTTGTTGTCAGAACTTGATGTGCTTGTGCTTGAATTATCAGAAGTGCTGCTGTCGCTGCCGTAAGCCTTTATAACTACATCAGCCGCAGTTATCTCATAAAGACCTTCAGCGTCCTTATAGAGCTTTCCGCAGTTCTCACAGGTGTAGTATTCGATATTTCCGTCCTCGGTGGCTGTTGCAGCCTTTGCCTCTACCTTCTTGATGATATGTTCATGATCCAGCTTTTCGATGACCTTGCCTTCTGCGATCTTTTCACCGCAGCCAAGACAATATGTATCTCCTGTGTAACCCTCAGATGTGGTAGTTGCAGCAACTGCATCTCTGATCTCTGTCTTTCCGTCATGGTTATCAGGATCAAGCTCGCCATATTCAACTCCGCATACTGCGCAAACTGCCTTTGAGTGACAAGTTGCTGTACCGCCCTCATGTGCGGATTTATCAATTATGTTGCCGCAGCCGAATGCACACTCTTTCCAATGGCTCTCGCTGTCTGTTGACCATACATCAGAAGGTGTATGTCCGCCGACAGGGATAACTTCACCCTTGATTATTACTGCATTACAGTCTGTGCATACTGTATCGCCTGTGTATCCCTCTTCCTGACAAGTAGCCTCTTTCTGACCAACTATCTTAACGTTGCCAGAATGGTTGTCAGGGTCTACTTCGCCATATTCAAAGGTTTCTGTGCCTGCTGCGCCGCAAACCTCACAGCTGTAATAGTAAACTGCTTTATGAGTGCAGTCTGCTTCTGTGCTGAGGTACTTTGTATCAGTATTTTCAGCTGTAAACTTGTGATCTGCAAGTTCGCCGTATTCGTTGCCGCAAACCTCGCAAACTGCCTTTTCTGTACAGGTTGCTTTGCCGCCCTTATGCTTTGCAAGCGGAAGTGATTCGTTTTCAGGTGTAGTTTCAGTTACGCCATTCTCGTCCTTGAAATACTTTCCGCAATCTTCGCAAACATAATACTCATTGTTACCCTTCTTCGTGCAGGTAGATGCCTTAGCGGCGATCTTCTTCATGGTATGTACATGAGGTATATCTACCGTAACTGTACAGTCAGCAGTTTTTCCGCCGTCCTCAGTCTTAGCTGTGATAACGGCTGTTCCGTTTGCAACTGCTGTGACCTTACCGTTTACATCTACAACAGCAACCGATGGATCGCTGCTGATGAATGAAACATTTTTATTTGTTGCATTCGCAGGTGTTACGCTTGGAACTAATGTAAAGCTTTCGCCCTCAGCTTTCAGAGTTTTCTCAGCAGGTGAAACTGTTATCCCCTCTACTGATACCACAGTTGTTTCAACTGTTACCCAGCCGTCAACGGTAGAAAAATCAACGTTGTCGAAAGATGTGTTGAAAACATCATCCTCATCATATGATAAGCTGATAGGGTATGTACCTGCCTCAGCATCGTCATTGATAGTGAATGTAAGCTCGGCAAGTGTTCCGTTCGTGGTATTATCTCCGTGAATAGCGTCGCCCCATGAAATAGTAAACGGATCTTTGTTGAGCGGACCAAAAGTCGCTGCCTCAAAATCCTTTACGCTTGCGTTTTTCAGCGTAAGCGCCTCAGAATCATATTCTGCCTTAACGAGGCAGGAGATAATTCCGGGGTTGTTTGAGATATCGACCGATATGGTCACTTCTTCTCCTGCTTTGCCCTTTGCATTTGAAACAGAAAAGCTAGGCTCTCCCTCTGCAAATACAGGCAATGCACAACTGTTTGCCAGCAGCAATGACGCTGTCATTACCGCCGATAATGTTTTTTTCATTTCGTTCATCCTCCATATATTGATTTATTTGAGTACAACATCCCAGCCGTTAAGATACTGCTGAAGTAATGCGTAATCTTTCATATTTATTTTGCCGTCCTTGTTTACATCGGCTGCGCTTTCTTCTATTGCTACGTCCCAGTTATTGAGATAACGCTGGAGCTGAGCATAATCCTTCATATTCACCTTTCCGTCACCGTTTATATCACCCGGTATAGCTGATGAAACAGTTACAGAACCATTTACAGTAGTAAACTCTACGTTCTTGAAGTTCTCATCAAAGATCTCTTCCTTGTCATAAGAAACTGTTATAGGGTAATTTCCCTCAGGAGCATCATCCTTCACCTTAAAGGTGAGTTCTGCCAGAATACCGTTGGTGCTGTTGTTTCCGTGTATAGAGTCACTCCACAGGATAGTGAAAGGATCTTTATTTGTAGGACCGAAGGTCACGTCCTCAAAGCTGCCTGCCGAGGCGCTTTCCAGAGTAAGCACATCTGAATCATATTCTGCATTAAGTCTTATACTGATTATTCCGGGGTTGTTTTCAAGATAGATCTGTACCTTTATGCTATCGCCTGCGGCACAGGTTCTTGAAGCGACCTTTATCTGCGAAGCAGTTGATACATAATCGGTATAATTATCCTTATAGCTGTCACCGCAAAC
>Ga0129310_1003420_pt1 | contig 10299 bp, 6 predicted proteins | sample Go1ome_2_FD_94433 | JGI IMG/M metagenome (GOLD analysis project Ga0129310, IMG submission 94433) | Western lowland gorrila individual fecal microbial communities from Wisconsin, USA - Go1022A metagenome | ecosystem: Host-associated > Mammals > Digestive system > Large intestine > Fecal | place...
ACTGCTATGCCAATGTGCACGTACCACAGACTGCTGTCATCGATGTCTCCAACTACTGCATGCCCCACAACGGCCCCATTACCTCGCCTTACGGCTACCGTCGCCGCTTTCGTCGTATGCATAAGGGTATAGACATCGGTATACATATGCGCGATACCATATATGCAGCTTTCGACGGACGTGTACGCATCACCAACTTCGAACGTCGCGGATACGGCTATTATATCGTGATACGTCATACCAATGACTTAGAGACCGTTTACGGCCACTTGTCATGTTTCCTTGTCAAGCCCGAGCAGTATGTACACGCCGGTGATCCCATAGCACTTGGTGGTAATACCGGTCGTTCCACCGGACCGCACCTGCATTTCGAAACTCGATATATGGGCTATGCAATTAATCCGGCAGGTATCTTTGACTTTGCTAACCAGACAACCCATACGGATACGTATGTCTTCAATAAAAATACATATCAGAATGCACGTAACTTCTCGCCCGCAGCCAATGCCGAGTATGCTCGCACGTACAACGCCATGCGCAGTGCCAATCGCGCCCAGGCTTCGACTCCTTCGCGTACCAAGCATTCGTCCGGGACATCTTCGCGCTCGGTGACGGTCAAAAAAGGCGATTCGTTGGGCAAGATAGCCGCGCGTAACCATACCACCGTCGCACGTCTGTGCCGCGCCAATGGCATCAAGGCCTCGACCAAGATACGTCCGGGTCAAAAGTTGAAAATCAACTGACACCGCGCCGTCATAGGCGGTCGGCAACAAATTAGGCTCTGATAAATACAAAGGCATCTCGCAATCTTCGGCGGGATGCCTTTTCCTATACTTATGAGAGTGTGCCGAAGGCGTAGTATTGCCTTTTAAAGATTGGAGGCAGGATCCGGGTTGGCGGCCTTATAATCTTGAAGCTGTTGGATGTAGCCACCTTGAGTCGCTAATGACAGTTGAGAAATAGCAGCTTTTAAACCTTTATTGTTACTTCTCTTCTAAAGCCAGCCAATTCGGGTGACCCGTTGTCAAAGTCTTGAAATGCCTGTGAATTCTGCCGGCACTCCGGCAACTAACAGCAATATCGTCCCTTGTAGGCGTGGGGTATAGCGGCAATAGCTTCTATAGCAATAATAGTAACAATAGCTCCAATAGTCGCAATAGGCGGTGGCTGAGCCGGTTTTTGCCTATTCGAGCTATTGAAGCTATTGACGCTAACCTCTAAGCGTGTGTGGGGGAGTTTACTTGACAGCCACTTTGTGGGTGGTGCCGGCTACGCGGACAATGTAGAGTCCGGAGGCGGGAGCCGACACGGTCTTGGCGGTGCCGCTGTAGACGGTCATGCCTGCCGTGTTGTACACTTCGACATGGGCATCGTCGGGTGCTCCGGCGATGGTGATATCGCGACCGACGGTGCGCACTGCTACGCCGCTGTCATCTGCAGTGATGTCGTCTACGCCGGCAAGGATGATAAAGTCTTTCCAGTATTTAGCTGCCTTGTACTTTTCTATAGAGACTTTGGGTACATATAGCCTGCACTCTGCCACATTTACGCCTAAGAATGGGGATACTTCGCATACGGGAGGCTCGATGGCTTCTACATAAAGTTCTTTCAGTGAAGTCTGATAGAATGCAGCACGTTGGATCCCGGTTACTGACCCGGGTATGGTCATCTTGGTCAGGTTGGAGCAGTATGAGAAGGCGTGGGCACCAATAGAGGTCACGGTGTTGGGAATGACGGTTGCAGGATTGCCATATAACAGTTCGTTGTCAGCGGTCTTGATGATAGCGTTGCAGTTGTTGCGCGAGTCGTAAACCGTGTTGTCGTCCTCCACATATATGAGCTTCGCCGAATAGCAACCTGAGAATGCCTGATTATCTATGTTTGTCACCGACTTAGGAATCCATATATATTCCATATCACTACACCTATAGAAGGCTTTCTTACCTATCGCGGTCAAGGTCGAAGGGAAAGACACTTTCTTGATAATTTTGTCATCTAAGAATGCATACGCACCTACCTCTGTGATGCCTTCGCCTATATTCACGGTATTCACCTCCCCCCAATCCCTTTCTGCGACCACGTTACTATATTCATACATAGCACCGGTGCCGGTGATGTGCAGTTCGCCGTTTAGGAGAAGCCAATTAGCAGAATTACCGCATTTGCCATAGCGGCTTTCTTCTATGTAGTTTTTGAAATCCATCCATTCTTTCTTAGCCTTATATATTTCTGCTGTTCCCTGAGGCACATACACCTTGATAGTTCTGGTGGGAAAGCCCCAGAAAGCTGTTCTCCCTGCTGTCGGTGGTGTTGTAGCAGCTACTACAAGTTCCTTAACGTTTGAGTTGTAGGCAAAAGCCGACACTCCAATGGTATTTACCGATGCCGGCAAGTATATGGCAGTCACTTCGGCTTTCCTGAAAGCGTTCTCTCCGATAGTAGTCAGCCCTTCGGGAAGAATCAAATTGGCAGGGGCACCTATCCCATTGAAAGCTTCAGCACCAATCGTAGTTACGTCTTTCGGGAAAACCGTATTTTCGCACCCGATAACCAGTTCGTTGGTGGCACGCTTGATGATGGCGTTGCAGTCCCCGCGCGAATCGTAGGTCGTGTTGCCCGAAGCTACGCGTATTTCTGTCACTGCGGAACAGTCCCTGAAGGGATTGCCAACGATGTTAGTCACCGAAGCCGGAATGTAAACTGCCGTCAGGTATTTACTGCCGAAGAAAGCTCCCGAAGCAATCGTAGTTACGTTTTCCGGTATTAAGGTACTGCTACATCCGTAAATAAGTTCGTTGGTCTTGGTCTTTATGATGGCGTTGCAGTAGTCACGCGAGTCATAAACCTTGTTGGCCTCGTCAACTTCTAAGTCTCGCAAGCTCGGACAGTTGCTGAAAACTTCGTTGCCTATACTTGTCACCGAAGCCGGAATAAACACCCTTTCGAGAGCCTCACAGTCCCCGAAAGCGTGATCCTCGATAGTCTTAATAGTGTTCGGCAGGACTCTGCTCTTCATATTGACGTTGTTGTAGAATGCGGACTTGCCTATCGAGGTCACTGTATTCGGTATAGTACTGAATGCCGTGCCGAAATGCAGTTTGTTGGTAGCTTTTTCTATAATTGCGTTACAGTTGTTGCGCGAGTCATACTTGCTGTTTTCCGGCGCCACCTTTATGACTGAAAGAGCGGGACAGTTCATAAATATTCTCTGCTCAATATCGCTTACTGACGCCGGTATATATATCTCCTTAAGCTTTTGGCATCCAATAAAGGAATATCGTTGAATCTTCCTAATGCCTTTTCCGAAGCTTACAGTTGTCAATTGCGAGTTTGAGAACATATTCACGCCTATAGATGTCACCTCGTCGCCTATAACGAGATTCTTGATGAGCTCTCTTTCCCATCGCTCGTTTTCATCCGCATAGTAGTTATACATTTCACCGCTACCGGTAATGGTCAGCGTGCCGGCATCATCAAGAGTCCAAGTGAGATTTTTACCACACTTGCCGCTTGTGAGTGCGGCAGAACTTGCTATGCCCGATAGCAACAACATTGCCGCTACCAAGAACGTTTTTACGACGAGTTTTTTCATATCCGTTTTATTTGATGGTTAAACTTGTTTTTTCTTTTTGGCTCCCGGAAAAACAGGGGTGCTTTCCGGCATGGCTTTAAGGTTTAGTTTGCGGTCTCCCGAGGGGGAGGGGTTTTTACAAGGCTGAAACCGATTCGCAGGGCGTAGTTCGGTTTTGAAAAGGCTTATATCGTAATTGCTGTCGAAATCGCAAAAAAGACTCATACTAAACGACAGTTACTGACATGCGCCTCTAATTTGGTTGCAAGTTAGCAAAAACCTTTTTAACAACCTACCCTTTTCAAGTTAAAGAATACTAAAACAGCTTCTATGCGGCATAGAGCCTCACAAATCACATACAGCCCTCATGTGTCGTAAGAGGAGGAGATAAACGCAATAGCTCCAATAGCCGCAATAGGCGGCGGTTGTGCCGACTTTGCCTATTGGGGCTATTGGAGCTATTGACGCTAACCTCTAAGCGTGTGTGTGTGGGGAGTTTACTTGACAGCCACTTTGTGGGTGGTGCCGGCTACGCGGACAATGTAGAGTCCGGAGGCGGGAGCGGCGATAGTCTTGGCGGTGCCGCTGTAGATGGTCATGCCTGCCGTGTTGTACACTTCGACAAGGGCATCGTCGGGTGCTCCGGAGATGGTGATATCGCGACCGACAGTGCGCACTGCTACGCCGCTGTCGTCTGCGGTGATGTCGTCTACGCCGGCAAGGATGATGAAGTCTTTCCAGATGTCAGCAGTCTTGTATTTTTCGATAGAGCCTATGGGGACATAGAGCTTGCACTTTGCTACCTCGACGCCGTTGAACGAGAGAGGGTCGCATACGGGAGGCTCGGTGGCTTCGACGTTGAGTTCTTTCAGTGCGGATAGGCGGAATGCGGAGCCTTTTATCTGAGTCACAGACCCGGGTATGGTAATCTTGGTCAGGGTTGAGCAATGTGCGAATGCAGCTCCTCCGATAGAGGTCACGGTGTTGGGAATGACGGTTACGGAACAGCCTGACACCAGTTCGTTGTCAGCGGTCTTGATGATGGCGTTACAGTTGTTACGCGAGTCGTAAACCGCATTGTCGGTCTCCACATATATGAGCTTCGCCGAATAGCAACCTGTGAATGACGAAGGAGATATGCTTGTCACCGACTTGGGAATCCAAATGTTCTCAAGGCTACTACAGTGCTGGAAAGTTCCCTGACCAATTGCGGTCAATGTCGAGGGGAAAGACACAGTCTTTATGTTGCGGCAATTATAGAAATTAAAGTTGCCTACCTTAGTGATGCCTTCGCCTATGACCACGTTAGTCGCCGTACCCCATTCCCCTTCTGCCATCGAGTAGGTGGCAAAATTATACATAACACCGGTGCCGGTGATATTTACACCTCCGTTGAGCATAGTCCAAAAGACATTGGGCCCACACTGACCACCTCGGGTGCCTTCCTCGATAGTTTTGAATTTCTTCCAATACTCGGCAGCTTGATACTTCGCTTTCGTACCCGGCGGCACTATCAACTTGGTGTCTTCGCCTGTGTACAAAGTGAACGTGTTTTCGGCTATCGTAGGTGGTGTAGTCATACACGCAACTATTTCCTTAATGTTGGAGTTCCGTGCAAAAGCAGAAATTCCGATTGAAGTTATAGACGGCGGGAGATATAGTCCTGTAATATTGGTGCCTCTGAAGGCGTAGTTACCGATGCTCGTAACCGTTGGTGGAATTATAACATCTCCCAAATCGCCGATTTCATCAAACGCATAATGCGCAATGCTCTTTATTCCATTGGGGATTACTGTGTTGTAGCAACCGACTATCAGTTCGTTTGTCTTGGTTTTGATGATAGCATTGCAGTTGTCACGCGAGTCGTAGACACTGTTTTTTTCGTCTACCGTTATGGAACCCAACAATGTACAATTATGTATGGCACTCTCCTTGATAGTTGTCACTGATGCCGGAATATAGATGCTCTCTATGTTGATACCATCGAAAGCATACTCATCAATAGTGAGTATGTTCCTGGGGATGATAGTGCTGGAACATCCGGCTCTCAAGGTCGCGGGCTGGGTTTCGATGATGGCGTCACAGTCGAAGCGCGAGTCATATCGTTGGTTCTTTTCGTCCACATTGATATATCTCAAATTCTCGCAACCCATAAAAAGGCCGCGACCAACATATCGCACTCCGGCAGGAATAAAAGCACTCTTTAATGCGGTACAGCCGGCATATGCAAAAGATTGTATTTCCTCCACAGCATCATGCAAGCCAAGTGAGGTCAGTTTGGTGCGTCCACAAAAAGCGCGCTCACCAATAATTTTTACAGTTCTCGGAATTACGGTTTTGTTGCCACCCATAATCAACTTATTGGTAGCGGTTTCGATGACTGCATTACACTTGTCGCGCGAGTCGTATGTTTTGTTTAATACATCGACCCTAATCACTTCTATGTCATAGCAGTCCCAGAATGCTGCAGCTCCGATTTCCGTCAGTGTACTTGGCAAATAAACCGTTGTGATACCACTATTACGGAACGCATTACCCTTAATGGTTTTGACTTGAGTACCGGCCAAGTTTAGTTCTTTAAGATTTCGGGTATAGGTAAACATCGCATAACCAATCGAAGTGAGACCTCCCGGGAATTTTACAGTCTTGACTTTACTGTCTACCCACGCATTCGCCTGATATTGAGAATCGTACGCGTCATACATATCTCCGTATCCTGTAATCACCAGGTTTCCCGCATCATCCATGGTCCAAGTGAGGTTGTCACCACACTTGCCGGAAGATGCCGCGTAAGATACGATGCCTGACAGCAGTATTATTGCCACCGCCAAAGCCTGTTTTAAGAAAAGTTTTTTCATTTCCGTTTTGTTAAAGGGTTAAAATTGTTTTTCACTTAGTTGTATTTCCGTCAGCAACTCCGGGGTACTACTCCCGACGCTTGGCCGACATCGCTCTCGATGTCTGACCTTAAAATGCTGTCAGGGAAGTGCTTACAGTGCTGCTGTCTTCTGATTTACGGGTGCAAGTTAACGATATTCCATTTAACAGCAAACAAATATTCTGTTAAAAAATATTAAGGCAAAACAGGAAACAACCGGGTCTGTTTCTGATAAAATGCTATGCATCCTATATCATCCATTACAGTCATCTTCATCCACAAAAAAAGGCGATGCATTTGCATCGCCTTTTTTTGTGTAGCCTCTACCGGGAGGCACTATATCAGAATTGTGACTGTGGGTCAAGGTTAGCAGCTTCGATGTCCTTGAAGTAACGGTATGTGGCAACCTTGAGTTCGTCGCAAGCCTCTTCATCAGCTACGATGATAGCCTTTTGGTGCATCTGCAAGGCGGAGATAGTCCACATTTGGCTGATGCCGCCTTCTACACCATGTTTGAGGGCGCGTGCCTTGTTGTGGCCGTTTACGATCAGCAGGACGCTACGAGCCGACATGATGGTACCGACGCCTACGGTAAGGGCGGTTTTCGGAACGAGGTTGACATCGTTGTTGAAGAAGCGCGAGTTGGCGATGATGGTATCGTGTGTCAGCGTTTTCATGCGAGTGCGCGATGTCAGCGACGAACCGGGCTCGTTGAAAGCGATATGTCCGTCGGGACCTACGCCGCCCAAGAAGAGATCGATGCCGCCGTAGGAAGCAATCTTTTCTTCGTAGCGACGACATTCGGCCACGGGGTCTTCGGCGTTGCCGTTGAGAATATTGACGTTCTCGGGGAGGATGTCGATTTGGTTGAAAAAGTTGGTCCACATGAAGGTGTGGTAGCTCTGTTCGTGGTCGCGAGGTATGCCGCAGTATTCGTCCATATTGAAGGTAACAACATTGCGGAATGATACTTTGCCTTCCTTGTTGAGGCGGATGAGGGCGCGGTACATGCCTAAGGGGCTGCTGCCTGTCGGGCATCCGAGAACAAAGGGGTGTTCGGCTGTCGGTTTGGCCTCATTGATGCGGGCGGCTACGTAGTTGGCTGCCCATTGGGATACGTTTTCGTAATTCTTTTCGATGATAAGTCTCATGGCTAAGTAGAGAATTATATGATTTGTGAGAAGTATTTTTTTACGTGTCTTGTAGTCGAGCTTGGTCGAGTGGCTGAGCTATGGTCAGAAGCCTCGCAGACCCATAATTTGGCGTACTTCGGCCAGGGTCTTGGAAGCGCGTTCGCGTGCGCGGTCGGCACCGCGAGCCAATACCTGACGCAGGTACGCTTCATCGTTGAGGTATGTGTTGATGCGCTCGCGTATAGGCTCGGTGATACGCGTAAGGTCTTCGGCAAGTTCTTTTTTGAGGTCGCCGTAGCGTATCGAGCAGTCTGCATATGCATCGCGATATTTCTGCACCACTTCGGGAGTCGAGGCAAGCTCGAGGAGCGAAATCAGGTTAGCTATCGGCTCGCACATCTGCGAGTTCGGCTCTTTGGGGCCCTCATCGGTGACGGCGCGCATAACTTTTTTTCGCAGTGTCTTGGGGTCGTCGATGAGGTATATGCAGTTGCCTTCGCTCTTGCCCATCTTTCCGCTGCCGTCCAGACCGGGGACTTTGATGGGCTTTCCGCCGAAATCGAAGTTTTGCGGTTCGATAAATTCCTCGACGCCGTAGAAACTGTTGAAGCGGCGTGCAAAGCGGCGTGTCAGTTCAAGATGCTGCTCTTGGTCTTTGCCTACGGGGACATACTTTGCTTTTTGTATCAGGATGTCCACGGCCATGAGGGTGGGGTAGGTGAGCAGTCCGGCGCTGACGCGCTTGTTGCTGTCGCCGCCGAATAACTGGTGCTCAAAGGCCTCGTCCTCCTCCTTGGTCATGGTCGAGGCATCACTCCCGGGGGCTGCCAGGCCCAATGCCTTGCGAGCCTTGTCTTTGAAGGAAGTGGTTCGCATCAGTTCACCCACGCCTACATGCATATTCAGTAGTAGGTACATTTCCGGAATTTCGGGTATGTCGCTTTGGACGAATATAGCGGCCTTGTCCGGGTCTATGCCGGCGGCCAGATATTGTGCCAGAATGTTTTTGACGTTGGCGTGTAGCGCTTCCGGATCGGTGTTGGTGGTCAGGGCGTGCAAATCCGCGATGAAAAAAAAGCAGTCGAAATCGTCCTGCATCTTGACAAACTTGCGCAGGGCACCAAAGTAGTTGCCAAGGTGCAGGTTGCCGGTCGGACGAATACCGCTAAGTACGATGTCTTTGCTCATATATTAATGTATTGCTATTTGTCTATGTGTGCGTTTTTATTCCACAAAGGTAGCTATAAAATGGGAAACGGACGTCAGGTACGGGCAAATATTTGGCATAGGACGGCACAAAACGTCGAGGATTAAAAAAAAATGTGTACATTTGTGGGCTTACTTGTATACACAAGTTGACGATATAAAATACATATATACACCTATACATCAAACGCAACCATATTCCCTATGAAACCTTACGTAGTAGGTATAGACTTGGGCGGAACCAATACCGTATTCGGCATCGTCGATGCTCGCGGCGTGGTTATAGCCTCGTCTTCCATCAAAACATGCAAACACAACACCGTAGACGGCTTTATCGAAGATCTTTATGTCGAACTTACCCGACTGATAAAGGCCAATGACGCCGAGGGCAAAATCCACGGCATAGGTATCGGCGCGCCCAATGCCAATTACTATACCGGCATGATTGAGGATGCCGTCAACCTCCCCTGGCCCACGCCCATACCGCTGGCTAAGCTGGTCAGCGAAAAATTCGGCATACCCGTGACCATCACCAATGACGCCAATGCTGCCGCCATAGGCGAGATGACCTACGGCGCCGCTCGCGGCCTCAAGGACTTTATAATGATTACCCTCGGCACCGGCGTAGGAAGCGGCATAGTCATCAACGGCCAGTTGGTATATGGCCATGACGGATTTGCCGGCGAGTTGGGCCATGTAATCATGAAGCGCAACAACGGTCGTCTGTGCGGCTGCGGCCGTACGGGCTGTCTTGAGGCATACTGCTCGGCCACGGGTGTGGCACGTACAGCGCGCGAGTTCCTCGAAATACGCAAGGAGCCCTCATTGCTGCGCAACCTCCATATAGAGGAAATCACTTCCAAGGACGTGTATGATGCGGCCATGAGCGGTGATGCACTTGCCAAAGAAATATTCGATTACACCGGTGACCTGCTGGGTCAGGCCTTCGCCGACATGGTAGTGTTCTCTTCGCCCGAGGCATTCATACTCTTTGGCGGTCTCGCTCGCAGTGGCGAACTGTTGCTGCGTCCTTTACGCGAATCACTCGATCGTAACATCATGTCCATATTCAAGGGCAAGCCCAAAGTGCTACTCAGCGAACTCAAGGAAGCCGATGCGGCAATACTCGGGGCCAGCGCCTTGGGATGGGAAGCCAAAAATGAAGACTGAAAATTTTTACACAAATAATGTTAACGTATAGGGAATGAATCGATGGCAATGTGTATCTTTGCGCAAACTATGTCGGGCAAAGAGTTGCCATAACGACATAAAAAATCGATTACTCATCCCAAGACAAATGTTACAACCGATTATGAAGAAATTTCTGACACTTATCATGGCTGCAGCCGTGTCCGCTTTTGGCGCCATGGCACAAGTTCCCGCTACGCAGCCCACGCAGAATACCTGCGAAAAGACCGAAAAGTGTGAAAAAGGCCACAAGTGCTGCAAAGGCGACAAAGCCGCAAAAGCACCAAAGACCTGCAATGTAAAAGAAAACGGCGAAAAGAAGT
>Ga0129310_1003427_pt1 | contig 10282 bp, 10 predicted proteins | sample Go1ome_2_FD_94433 | JGI IMG/M metagenome (GOLD analysis project Ga0129310, IMG submission 94433) | Western lowland gorrila individual fecal microbial communities from Wisconsin, USA - Go1022A metagenome | ecosystem: Host-associated > Mammals > Digestive system > Large intestine > Fecal | place...
CCACGGGTGAGCTTAGAGAGCCACTTGTGCTTAGGTGCAGAGGTAGTGGTTGCTGTCTCCATAGCGGTAGCATCGACCGCAGAAATATTCAGTTCGTTCATAGGTAAAAAGTCTCCCTCAAAAAATAAAGTAAAGATTGTCCGCAGCTTCAACCGATTCTCTTTTTATTCGGTTTCTTCGCTGTCTGAGTTAAAAGCCGACATATATCTCTTTTTCTTCGGTTTCCTCAGATATTACAGCATCAGCGTTATCTGTTTCTGTTGCTGGTGCCGTTGTAACTTCCTGTCCGGCGTTGGTCATATCAACACCAAATGCCGAAAAACTTTCTCCTTTGCGCAGTCTCAAACGCATCTCTTTTTGGTCACTCACATAGGTTTCGATGTTGAACTCCTGCGCAGGATTATCGTCTAATAGCATAGGGTACTGCTTATGACGGGTAATATCAAACTTGTCCGAGAAGAACGGACGCACTCCTCGCACTTGCAAGATACATTTACCGCCGTCCATGACCGCCAGTTCGTCCTGACTTTTCAGCTCTTTTCCGAGCTTCTGATAGTTCATTCCGTAGCTTTCCGATTGTCCACGGTTGGTAGAGGTATTGAAACTGTCGATAGTTTCCTTACCGAGACTTTCGGATATTTCTTTCAGCGTGGACTTCTCCTTACCGCCCAAAAACAGCATCGTATCACAGTTGCCTTCAATCGTATCTGCATTATCTTTATAAATAGCCTTTAGCTGGCTCTTAGCTTGCAAGATGATCGACGCACTGATTTCACGGCTTCGGATCGTCGCTATGAGTTTCTCAAACTGCGGAATTTCGCCAATATTCGCAAACTCATCTAACAAACAGCGTACATGATAGGTCAGCTTTCCACCTGGGGAATTATCTGCTTTTGTGCAGAGCAGATTGAAAAGCTGAGAATACATGATAGCCACAAGGAAGTTAAATGTGGCATCTGTATCGGAGATGATTATGAAAAGCGCACTCAGCTCGTCACCGAGCTTATCAAGGTGCAGCTCATCGTAGGAGGTGATCTCCAAGACCTCATCTATTGCAAAAGGCGCGAGTCGTGTCGAACAGCTAATTAAGATAGACTTAGCCGTTTTTCCGGCAGCGAGCTTATACGCCTTGAATTGTTTGAGTGCAAAAGCACCCAAGCGCCTTTGATCGGCATCGGGTTCAGCTTCAAACAGGTCGGCATAGTCTGCCATGACCTCCGGATCGTTATGATTCGTACCATTCAGCCAACATTCGATAATTTCAAATTCAAGGTCAATGCAGTTCTTGAACTCCTCATCGTCCTCACGGCATTCCGAATTGTTTATCATGTCGATAAGCGTTTCAAAATTCCACTGGTCTTTGGGGTACATCGCAAATATCAGAGCGATATATGCCGTGTATAGCAGTTTCTCTGCTTTCACCCAAAAGTCATCGCCGGACGGCTGCTGAGAGGAAGAAGTGTTCTTGATAAGCACTTCCACGAATTTGAGAATGTCTTTCTCACGGTTCTTCTTGCTGATGTATGCGAACGGATTGTAGTGCATCGACTTCGCAAAATCAATGGTATTGAATACCTTGATCTTGTAAGGCTCATAGACAGGGATATATTTGCCCTTTTCGTCCTTGATGAGATAGCCTTTTTCGTCTTTGCGGTATACGATTTTTCCGTCACTGTTGCGTTTCAGGCGGCCACGTTCAAGCATCTTTCCGCACTCCACAAGCACCGTGCCTTTTGGATCGGTGACTACATAGGAGGAGTGCATCTGCATCAGGTTCGGCTTTACGAAAAAGCGCGTCTTACCTGAACCTGAGCCACCGATAACAAGAATGTTCTTGTTACGGGCGAATTTCGGTGCAGAGGGCTTGCCCATTGTCAAAGATTCCGTCTTTGTGAGGATCACATTGTTTTCGGGGCAGGATAAGTCCATATACGGCTCAATATCCTTTTGCGTACCCCATACGGCAGAGCCGTATTCCTCACCCTGGCGAAATTTCTTTCTGTTTTTCGACTTGATATAGAGGACGAGCCTCATTACACCCGCAAGAACCAAGCCGAAAAGAAGATCAAACGGGTGTAAACTGGGAAAGATTCTTGCAAATGCCACACCGAGATTACTCATGAAGGGCAGGAGCTTTTCCTGAAAGCCGTTGCCCTCAGCGGTTCGGTACGCAAAGCCGATCAGGTTACCCACATAAGAGAAAGCTACATAGGGGATAGCCTTGATGATCAGCTTTTTGAGTTTTCTCGTGTCGATCTGCAATGTGCAGACCTTTCCTTTCTGTTGGTATCGGCATCAAAAACCGCCGTAAAAACATCATCGCCCCTTGCCCGTGGAACGGGGGCTGGCATGAAATAGCCGTAGATCATCGTCTGTTCTCCCTTGTTTTCTCTCTCTGTTTCTGTTTGCGAGGTTTGCTCCTGAGCTTCTGAGCCTGCTGCTGCATCTGCTCACGGGTGAACTCACCACGCTTCTGCGATTTGCCCTGTCCCTTGCCGACATACTCCGAAAATGCTCTCTTGAAATCCTCTGTTTTGGCAGCGGAAAAGAAAACATGATAGGTAGGCGGAGTGGTACTTTTATCTCTTTTCAGGGCAAAATCCACATCGTACTTTCTTGCGGTTTTCAGAAAATCTCCGATATTCCTGTCCGAAACCTCAATGCTGTCGAGCTTGGACGGCGACTTTGCCTGCAACTGCTTGTAGGTCATTCGCCCTTTTTTCTCTGCCTTGCCCGACATAAACTCCTGCAATGCCGATTTCAGCACATCGGCGGTCATTTTCTCCGCTTTGATCGAAATGTCGATGGTTTTCTTCGCACCGTTTTCAAAGTCTGACGGCATTAGGCATCACCGCCTTCGTCTGCGGTCGGCATCTCAAAAGTGGAAAATGCTTCACTCTGGAGCCAGCGGGTAATGTCACGCTGAACGTTCATCACCTTATCGTGGTCAGTCGAGTGATACAGCAGATTCTCCTTGTTCGTCACATCAGTGCCAATGATACAGTATTCATCTTCCGAATGTTCCTCATCGACACCGACAGAACGCACTTCGACGCTGACCGCAATCAGGTTGTCATAGTTGACAAGATCACCCTCCGGCGTCAGGATTGACTTAGCCATGATTTTCACCTTCCTTTCTTCCTGTTTGATGAAATATGGTCTTTATACAGTCAAACGCATCACTCCTTTCACGGTCAGACAGCATAGCCGAAATCTCTTGCCACAGCTTGAACAGCCCATCGGCTCTCGCAGCCTTCGTTGAAATGATATGTCAGAACCTCGTTGTAGAGGGAACTGATGAAGTATCTGCGAAAATCCTTAATATCATCGACCTTCGCCATTTTCAGCAGGACATTCTGCACCATGTTGATGTCCGCTTGCAGCATTTTGGACTGTATAACAGCTCTTGGGAATTTTTGACCTCTGAGCGTGGTGTACGGCAGAGTGGAGCAGATCTCATTTACGATAAAGCCGACAATATTATCTGCTTCTTTGTATCCGTCGTGTCTGTCCTCTGTCAGCCAGTCTCCAAGATAGCCGTAGCTGATGTTGTGTTTTACGACCTCAGTGTAATACTCTACTTCTTCTGCGTTATATTCGTCATTCAGCTTTTCAACACTCGGAATGTTGAAAGTTGGCTTTTTTGTGGCAGGAATGATAGAGGATTTATCACTCAGTAATTGATTTTTCTGTATTGTTTTGTTATTATTATATTGTCCCTGATTTTCAGCCAGCGGAGTTTCAGCAGACGGAATGTCCAGATACGGGTTTTCTACCTTCTGTTTTTCACCTGTTGAAGAAAAAGCAGATTTCGCCCGACCGCCCTCACGGATCGTGATAGCCTTGCGTCTGGTCTCAGCATCAAGCTCGTCAGCTTCTTCCTTGCTGACAGGCACATCAAAAAAGCTATAAACATACTCAAAATGATTATTCATGCTCTCATTAGACAGGAGCTTGGTGCGGACAAGGTATCCCTTGTCAATGAGCTTGTTCACAGCATTATGCACGGCAGTCTTGCCCTCTTTGCAGATAGCTTTCAGTCCTGACATAGAGAAATTCCAGCTATTCGGCAGAGAAAGAACCTTCATCATAAAGCCGATCAGTTTATTTCTGATCTTATTAGTTCTGAGTAGCTTTGCACTGATAATTGTGAAATTGCTGTCCTTCTTCACACGGTTCAAGGTAGCATTATCCGCAGTGAAAGTCTCCATCTCAACGTCATACTTCGGGATAGAGTCATCAAGTTCGGAGTATTCATAGAAGTCATAGAGGTAGCTGATCCTGCCTGTGGGGGACTCGTTTGGCATCAGCAAAGTCTTTTTGACATAGCCCCATTGCTCCAGTTCAGCAAGCTGAGACTTGATTGCCGTTTCTCCGTCCTCACAGATAGACACAAGTCCGGCTATCGTGAAATTCCATGTAGGCGGAAGATCATTGATTTTACCAAGCAGTCCTATCGAATCACAGCCTATATTGGTAGACCGCACGAAGCAGTTACTTAGAACAGCATAGCCGCCTGACCTATGTACACGGCATATCGTATCCGGTACTGTCTTTTTCGTTCTATTATTCTTGTCCATTTCTCTCACCTCTGCTTATGCTCCGTACACGAATTCCATGTTTGATATTCGCAGCTTGTTGACCGCATAGACGAAACCATACGGCTTTTTGACTTCAAGGAGGAAACCTCTCCTGTGCAGTTCGTTCACTGCTTCTCTGATCTCTGCATAACTGAACCGTGCAAGTTCTGCGACGGTATTCAATTCCTCAGCAGTAGAGTAATCCTTATCAGACTTATTCAGCATGACGGTCAGCACCGCATCACTGGCGGCAGCTTCAAAATGATAGTTGAGCAGACTGATCTCAGTAGGGTTTGGCATAGAAAGACCTCCTTGACATAGTTCATCTGAAAATAAAAAACGCTCCCCATTGCTGAGAAGCGATATACGGTATTCAATTTTGGGCATAAAAATAGCGGACAGCGCTTCACTTGTTATGAAACACCGTCCGCTATTGTCCATTATTCAGTTTACTTTGTCAACAGGCTTTCTACCGTTTGTTTTAGGGTTTCTACCAACTTTCTACCAACCAAATCGGCGGTAGGCATCTACCAAGTTTCTACCAAAATATGATTGATGCTTGAAATTTTCGGTTTTGCGCTGATTCGGCAGTTCTATGATTTCTACCAGAAAAAAAGACGTAGATTCGGGCATTAAATGAGCTGAACTGCAACAGAGTGACACAGATTGCAATATCTCAAAAAATTTTTGAAAAACTTGTAACGTTTTGCCGTCCGAAACGTCTAACAGATGAAAACAAAAGAAAGGAGATAATAAATGGCACAGGATATGAGCGATGAAGTGTTGACAGCTGAATATGAAGCCCTTTACAGATATGCTCTGTCGCTATGCCGAAACGAGGATACTGCAAGGGATATAGCACAAGACACCTTTTTGAAAGCGATCAGCTCGAAAGAAAAATATTCGGGAAACAGCAGCCTTTACACATGGCTCTGTGCGATAGCTAAAAACAGATGGCTGGATATCTGCCGAAAAAACTCAAAGGTGCAGGAACTTGAACAGGATATCCCTGATGACAGTACACCACTTGAACAAAGGCTCGATGACAGCTACTGCGCTATGGAGATACATCGTATACTGCACACTCTCGATGACCCTTATAAGGAAGTATTCTCGCTGAGGGTTTTCGGACAACTGTCTTTTAAGGACATTTCCTCGCTTTTCGGCAAGACAGAGAGCTGGGCAAGAGTAACATTTCATCGTGCCAAGAAACAAATAACCGAACAACTCAGAAAGGACGGAAAATTATGAGAGGAACAACAAATGAACTTGATTGCGAGATAGTACGCGATCTTTTGCCGCTTTATCATGACGATGCGGTCAGCGAAGGAACAAAGGCAGCGGTCAGGGCACACCTTACAGGCTGCGAGGATTGCAGGAAAGAATATGACTCGTTGTGTGACGACCTTCCAATTGCAGCAGCAAAGCAGTCAACAGGTGAAAAGTTCAAGAAGATGGTAGGCAGACAGAAGCACAAAAGGGCTGTCATAACAGCTGCTATCGCATTGGGGGCTGTGGCACTGGCTACAGGCGTATGGTATCTGCTGACCGAAGTGCCACTGGTCGAGATATCGCCCGATAAATTCAATATTGAAGAAGCATACAGCTATGATTTCTCAGACATTGAAGACAACGACAAAACAGGCAAAGGCGTATTTATACGTTATTCCGCCGATATCCGAAGCCTATCCGGTCCTACCAAAATGCGCCCCGAATACAAAGACGGCAAACTTGAACTCAGTGTAAAAGTGCCCGTGATAGCACTCCAACGAACAAAGGATAAAAAGGATACCTATGAAGACATCTGGGCTGTACAGACCGACGGAGAGGTTTCATCGATAACCGTATCGGGTGAAAACAAATGGACAAAGCCCGACGGTGAGGTGGAGATACCCGATTATGTCAAGGGTTATCATGAGTTTGAGTACGGGGACGGAGTAAACGGATTCACGATTTATGATGATGGAAAAACATTTCCCGGCGGCGCCAAGTATGTTTTTGAGAAAGAGAACGACGAAGTCATAGCATGGAACGCTGACGGAGATGTCGTTTATGACGGAAAATATGAGGATTTCTACAAAAATATTGAATAAATGAGATAAGCCCGAAGAATAAACCTGTTCTTCGGGCTTTTTCAAGGTCAAAACGCGTAAATAATTTGAACTAAATATGTACAAAAAGTAAAAAGAACAAATTTGTCCAAATCGGTCTTGAAATGTTGGATGAAAAATGGTATAATGGTATATGTGTAATTATGATAAAAACTTAATGCAAAATTGGTTATTTATCTGGCAAAATAAATTGAATGGAGGAAACTGTATGTCTGAAACCAAAAAGTCTCTTGCTGAACTCAAGGCACTTATTGCCGACAGTGCAGCGAGAACAAGACTGACATATCTGTTTGATGAAGGGAAATTTACTGAGCTTGACGCTTTTGTCGGCAACGGTAATGAAACGGCAGGCGTTATAACTGCCTACGGCTATGCCGATGGTGAGCCTGTTTATGCTTTTTCCCAGGACGTTTCCGTGAAGAGCGGTGCTATGACTGAGGCAGGCGCAAAAAAGATCGCAAAGGTCTATGATCTGGCTGCCAAGACAGGTACTCCTGTGATCGGTATCTATGATTCCTACGGCGCTGATGTCAATGACAGCGCTGCCGCACTGAGAGCTTACGGCGAACTCATGCTGTGTACTGCTAATCTTTCGGGCGTTGTACCACAGATAGCTGTTGTTGCAGGAGTTTGCTCCGGTACTGCTGCTCTGCTTGCTGAGGCAGCTGATATCGTTGTAATGGCTAAGGACGCCAGCCTGTATGCTGCACCTAATGCCAAGAGCAACGGCTCTGCTGAGAATGCTGCGGCTAACGGTACTGTAAGCGTTGTATGCGATGATGACAAGGCTGCGGTAGAAAAGGCAAGAGCGATACTACTCAAACTGCCTGCAAACAACCTCTCCCCTGTTCCTGTTTATGAGTATGAAGAGCCTGTGGCTGCTGCGGGCACTGATATAGAGAGCATCACCAAGTCTGTATTCGATGCAGACAGCGTTATTGAACTGGGCAATGCTTTCGGCGGAGCATCTTATACTGCACTGGCTACTGTCAACGGCGAAACAGTCGGCGTAGCTGCTACCAACAAGACCAAAGATAAGCTGACTGCTGATGACTGTGCTAAGCTGGCAAGATTTGTACGCACCTGTGATGCTTTTGCTATACCTGTTGTTACTTTCGTTGACACGGAAGGCTTTGCAGGCAGTGATGAAACAGAAGCTGCGGGCGCTGTAAAGAGCATGAGCAAGCTGGCTCACGCTTATGCTGAGGCTACAACTGCAAAAATATCTGTTGTTACAGGTAAGGCTTATGGTGCGGCTTACATAGCTCTTGCAGGCAAGGGCGCAAATGCCGATGTTGCATATGCTCTGCCTGAGGCTGTTATATCAGCCCTTGACCCTGTTACTGCTGTTGAGTTCATGGAGCACGACAAGCTGGCAGGCGCATCCGATCTGGCAGCTGCAAGAAAAGCGCTGGCTGACGAATTCGCCAAGACTCAGGCAAGTGCTGCAAATGCCGCTGTAAACGGTCTGGTGGACGGTATAGTCGATGCGGGACAGCTGAGAACTGCTGTTACTGATGCGCTGGCTATGATGTCGGGCAAGAGAGTTTCAAGGCTGCCCAAGAAGCACAGCAACATTCAGCTTTAATATGTAAATAATTGTAAAGGACGGTATATGATCATGAAAAGATATAATATCACTGTAAATGGCAAGGCTTACGATGTAGCTGTTGAGGAAGTCGGCGCTGACGCTGCTGCTCCCGTAGCTGCTGCTCCTGCACCCGCTGCAGCTCCTGCTGCTGCACCTGCTCCCGCTGCTGCTCCTGCTGCCGCTGTTGAGGGCACAAATGTAACTGCACCAATGCCCGGCACTGTTCTGGATATCAAGGTAGCTGTAGGCGATACAGTTTCCGCAGGTCAGGCTATCGTAGTTCTTGAAGCTATGAAGATGGAGAACGACATCAACGCACCTGTTGCAGGTAAGGTACTGAGCATTTCCGCTACCAAGGGTTCACAGGTAGATACAGGTGCAGTTCTCGCTGTTATCGGCTAATGCCGTTTATATTTTAGTGAAAGGAACGATAAAAAATGGCTAAGCTGAAAATAACTGAAACAGTCCTGCGTGACGCTCACCAGTCTTTGCTGGCAACAAGAATGTCTATGGACGATATGAGACCTATCCTCTCCACAATGGACAAGATCGGTTTCTATTCTGCTGAGTGCTGGGGCGGCGCGACTTTTGACTCCTGCATTCGTTTTCTCAACGAAGATCCGTGGGAAAGACTGAGAATACTCAGAAAAGAAATGCCTAACACCAAGCTGCAGATGCTGTTCAGAGGACAGAACATGCTGGGCTACCGTCACTATGCAGATGATCTGGTAGAGTACTTTGTACAGAAGTCGATCGCGAACGGTATCGACATAATCAGAATATTCGATGCGCTCAACGACATCAGAAACCTCCAGACAGCTATCAAGGCTGCCAACAAGGAAAAGGGTCATGCACAGGTAGCTATCTCTTATACTCTGGGCGAAGTGTTCACTCACCAGTATTACATGGATTATGCTAAGCGCATACAGGAAGCAGGCGCAGATTCCATCTGCATCAAGGACATGGCTGCGCTGCTGACACCTTACGAGGCTGAAACTCTGGTAAGAGATATCAAGTCTGTTGTTACTATCCCTGTACAGCTGCACACACACTACACTTCAGGTCTGGCATCTATGTGCATACTTAAGGCTGTTGAGGCTGGCGTTGATGCTGTTGATACTGCTATGTCGCCTCTTGCACTGGGTACTTCCCACGCACCTACCGAATCGATAGTTGCAACATTCCAGGGCACCGAGTATGACACAGGTCTTGACCTTGTTAAACTAAACGAAGTAAGAGATTACTTCATGGGTCTGAGAAAGAAGTATATCGACAGCGGTCTGCTGGATCCTTCTATGCTCGCTACAAACACAAATGCTCTGCTGTATCAGGTACCTGGCGGAATGCTCTCCAACCTGCTCAGCCAGCTGAAACAGGCAGGCAAGGCAGATCAGCTTGAAGATGTTCTTAAGGAAGTTCCTAAGGTACGTAAGGATTCAGGCTTCCCTCCTCTGGTAACACCTACCTCGCAGATCGTTGGTACACAGGCTGTGTTCAACGTTATCATGGGCGAGAGATACAAGACTGTCACCAAAGAGTTCAAGGGTCTGGTAAAGGGCGAGTACGGCAAGACTCCTGTTGCTATCGACCCCGAGTTCCGCAAGAAGATACTTGGCAGCGAAGAGCCTATCGACTGCCGCCCCGCAGATCTGCTCCAGCCTGAGTTTGAGACCATGAAGAAGGAATGCGCTGAGTGGACAGAGCAGGAAGAAGATGTTCTGACTTATGCAATGTTCCCGAAGGTAGCACCTAAGTTCTTCAAGGACAGACGCGACAAGAAGTATGGTGTTGACGGCGCACATTCAGATGCCGCTAACAAGGTACATCCTGTTTAATAAAAAGATAAATGCTGTAAGGGCTTCGCGCTCTTACAGCATTTTTTGTATAACGAAAACCCCCGGCTCTGCCGGGGGTTCCAAAAAGCTTTAGCTATGGGTAGAAAAAAAGAACCTCCTATGATATAATAAGAGTAGGTCTGCCAACCGAAACTTAAGAATCAA
>Ga0129310_1003430_pt1 | contig 10258 bp, 7 predicted proteins | sample Go1ome_2_FD_94433 | JGI IMG/M metagenome (GOLD analysis project Ga0129310, IMG submission 94433) | Western lowland gorrila individual fecal microbial communities from Wisconsin, USA - Go1022A metagenome | ecosystem: Host-associated > Mammals > Digestive system > Large intestine > Fecal | place...
AGGAAAGTACCCTCGCTAAGTGCCGACGTCTGCTTAGAGTCTGCTGTCCTTACCCCCAACGTGGGCTACTGGTTTCTTGAAAGTTTTCAAAATGGGCATAGTGAAAGAGAAGATACCGGTTTGTACCCACGACTTGTCCGAATCAGGGCACAGAGTAAGAGAAGATGCCGCTTTGCACCCTCGGCTTGTCCGAATCAGGGTACAGAGCCAGAGAAGATACTGTTCTGTACCCACGGGGTGTCCGAATCAGGGCACAGCATGAGAAAAGATACCTTTCTGTACCCTCGACTTGTCTTAATGTGGGTACAGCGCAGGAAGATATATCGCTCTGTACCCATAATTCTCGGTAGCGAGGGTACAACACCAGGATAATAAGAGTTTGTGCCCATGAAATATCAAATGCGGTCGCAAAAATAATGCTCACGTCGAACAGTAATTTTCGCCGTGAGCATTTGTTAACTCATTCACTAACTTCCCAGTTAACAATAATAAAAAACACGTTGCCAAAATTCAGCAACGTGTTTTTTATCATTTCTAATTCTATGCCAGCATCATCCGGTCGTTGGCGAATTCTCCACCGCTGACTTCCTCGAATTTTGCCAGCAAATCCTTCACCTGAAGATTCTTCTTCTCTTCTCCGGCCACATCGTAGATCACTTTGCCTTCATGCATCATAATCAGTCGGTTGCCGTGGACGATGGCATCCTTCATGTTGTGAGTCACCATCATGGCGGTCAGCTGGTTCTCCGCAATGATCTTGTCGCTGATCTCCAGTACCTTGGCTGCGGTCTTGGGATCCAGCGCTGCGGTGTGCTCATCCAGAAGCAGAAGCTTCGGCTGCTTTAATGCCGCCATCAAAAGTGTGATGGCCTGACGCTGGCCACCGGACAGCAGACCTACCTTACTGGTCATACGATCTTCCAGTCCCAGTCCCAGCGTCTGTAATTTCTCGCGGAACAGTTCTCTGTCTTCTCTGGAGACTCCCCAGCGAAGGGTTCTCTTCTCACCACGTCTCAGAGCAATAGCCATGTTCTCTTCGATGTCCATGGTAGCGGCAGTTCCCGTCATGGGATCCTGAAATACTCTTCCCAGATATTTTGCCCTCTTGTGCTCCGGCAGGCCGGTGATATCCGTACCGTCGATAATGATCTTTCCGGAATCAATGGGCCATACACCGGCGATGGCATTCAGTGTGGTGGATTTGCCCGCACCGTTACCTCCGATGATGGTCACAAAATCTCCGGGATTCAGATTCAGATTCACTCCGTTTAAGGCCACCTTCTCGTTGATGGTGCCTCTGTTAAATACTTTATGTACGTCCTGTATCTCCAATGCGTAAGCCATTACTTTGACGCTCCTTTCCGAAGTGTTTTCTTCTCCTTCAAGTAAGGAATTGCCAGGAAAATGGCAACTACGATAGCGGAGAACAATTTCATATCCTCTGAAGGCATCTTCAGCCACAGTACGAACTGATATACCATGTAGTAGATCACAGCGCCCAGAATAACCGATATCAGGGTAAATGCGAACGCAAGCTTTCTCTTGCTGGCGAATTTGCCGAAGAGCACCTCACCGATAATAACTGCCGCCAGACCGATAACGATAGCGCCTCGTCCCATATTGACATCTGCGGCACCCTGAAACTGACCGTACAATGCACCGCACAGTCCTACCAGACCGTTGGAGATCATCAGTGCCAGTACTTTGATGAAGTTGGTATTGATGCCCTGTGCTCTGGCCATATTGCCGTTACAGCCCGTTGCGCGGATCGCATGTCCCTGCTCCGTTCCGAAATACCAGTACATCACAGCGATCAATGCCAGTAAGAATATGATCATTCCGAGGAAAAAGAGCAGTCTGCTGACAGAACCGTCCGTCACATAACGTAAGGATACTACCAGCGGATAGTTGTCTACGCTGACCGGCTGATTCGCTTTTCCCATAATATTCAGATTGATGGAATACAGGGAAATCTGGGTAAGGATACTTGCCAGAATTCCGGGGATTCCCAGGGCGGTATTCAACAGTCCCGTTACCATACCGGCCAATGCTCCTGCCAGGAATGCGATGGGCAGTGTAGCCAGTGGAGGCACTCCCCCACGGATCAGCATCACGGATACCGCTGCACCGGTGGCTATGGAGCCATCCACAGTCAGATCCGCAAAATCCAGCAGACGAAACGTAATATACACTCCCAGTGCCATGACTCCCCAGATCATTCCCTGTGCTATGGATCCCGGCATTGCCCTGAACAGGGAAAGGGGATTCAGTGACATAAAGTAAGACATTTCTTTTTCCTCCTAAAACTCCAGATAGGGATATCGCTGTTACGCGCTATCCCTATCGAAGTATATTTTGTTAGAACCGTACTTAAATACCTATATAGATCTTACTGAATTGCTACATAATCATCGGGAACGGTGATGCCCAGTTCCTCACAGATCTTTGCATTGTACTTCTTGGTAACATTGGGAGCGTAACGGACATCCATGGTGGTGATGTCTGCACCCTCAGCCAGAATCTCATAAGCCATCTCGCCGGTAGCGTATCCCAGATCATAATAGCTGATAGATAAGGTTGCCACACCACAGCCGTTGCAGATACCCTCTTCACCTGCGATCACAGGAATCTTTGCGGGAGCAACGACATTGTATACGGTCTCGGTTACGGATGCCAGTGTGTTATCGGTAGGAATGTACAGAACATCGCACTCTCCTGCAGCAGCCGTGGTAACGGACTGTACTTCGTTGGTATCAGCGATGGCATACTCTTTATATGCGATACCGTCCTTGTCCAGAGCTGCCTCGAACAGCTGGATCTGATACAGAGAGTTGGCTTCTGCGGAACAATATAACAGACCAACCTGCTTTACATCCGGGAATAACTCCTTTAACATAGCTTCCTGTTCTTCAATAGGAGCCAGATCGGAAGTACCGGAGATATTTCTGCCGGTAGCACCGGACCAGTCGGAAATCTCCAATGCGGTAGCATAGTCGGTTACGGAAGTACCTAAAATAGGAATCGAGGTCGTAGCTGCTGCTGCACTCTGTAAAGGAGAGGTTGCATTGGCAAGGATCAGATCCACACCGTCAGATACAAAACCATTACAGATGGTTGCTGCCGTGGTCTGCTCACCCTGTGCATTCTGCAGATCAAATTTTACATTATCGCCAAGCTTTTCTTTCAAAGCATCCTGGAATCCCTGGGTTGCTGCATCCAGAGCTTCATGCTCTACCAACTGGCAGATACCGATGTTATATACTTTGCCGTCTGTGGAAGCGGCACCGGTAGCTGCTGCTTCACTCTGGGCTGCGCCGGTAGCTGCTGCGGTGGAAGCGGCTCCGTTATCGGTGCTGCCACAGCCTGTCAGGACAGATGCTGCCATTACTGCGGTAAGTACTACAGATAATAATTTCTTTTTCATAATAAATGTCCTCTTTTCTGCGGATCTTACGATCTGCTTACTGTAATGCATAGACGCTTTAACCTATCAAAGCGTTGCACTGATAAATATCATAAACCATAAAAGGACATTCGTCAATCAAATTTCATCGATGCTTTGAATAACAATGATCTAATTTTTAGATATTTCCTTTTTTACCACTTCTCCGGGTCTTTTAAAAATATGTCCGGCAGGGATCACCCCTCTGACACAGGAAGTAGGATACACGTTGGAATTGCGTCCGATGACCGTTCCGGGATTCAGCACGCTGTTGCAGCCTACTTCCACATGGTCTCCCAGCATGGCGCCCATCTTCTTCAGACCGGTCTCAATCTTCTCTTCTCCGTTCTTTACGACCACCAGCGTCTTGTCACTCTTCACGTTGGAAGTAATGGAACCGGCTCCCATATGGGACTTGAAGCCCAACACACTGTCGCCCACATAATTATAATGAGGCACCTGAACTTTATTGAACAGAACCACATTTTTAAGTTCTGTGGAATTGCCTACTACTGCACCTTTACCCACAATGGCATTGCCGCGGACAAAAGCACAGTGACGTACCTCCGCTTCCTCATCAATGATCAGCGGACCGTTCAGGCAGGCGGTAGAAGCTACCTTTGCGCTCTTTGCCACCCAGATGTCCTCGCCTCTTTTTTCATAAATTTCTTCCGGCAGTCTCTTACCCAGCTCCAAAATGAAATCGTGGATTCTGGGAAGCACCTCCCAGGGATATTCTGCCTCCGTGAACAGATCTGCCGCAATGGTCTCCTTCAGATCATACAGATTCTCAATCGTAATATTTTCCATGATAGTTTCTCCTGTCTTTATTCTTTATTTTTTGCATTGGATTGCTTTGTCTTCTTCTGATAAAACTCTTCCGTAGCCTGGAACTGTCTCCAGAGCACTCCCTGATTGTTCAGGCTGCGTACAGCGGTGGTTCGTCTCCCTACAAAATCCGTCAGCTTTCCCATGTACTCTTCCGGTGTGATCACACCGTCCGCCACCATGGTAAGTCCCTTTTCCCAACTGGCCGTCAACGCCGGATTTAAAAGCGGTCTTATGGAATCGGATACCACATCATAGATCATCTCTCCCATCTGGGTAGGGGTTAATACCTGAGTCTTCTTGTTCAGTGCCAGATATTCGATATTCACCAGTTTTTTCAGGATCTCCGCTCTCGTGGCGCTGGTGCCGATGCCGCTTCCCTTGATCTGGGCCCGCAGTTCTTCGTCCTCAATAAACTGGCCCGCATTTTCCATAGTCAGGATAATGCTTCCCGAAGTGTAACGCTTGGGTGGCGAAGTCTCGCCCTCCTTGATCTCATAGGTATCCGCAGTCAGAGAATCTCCTTTTTTCAGATGCATCAACAGATTGGTAAGCTCTGCATCGCATTTTTCATCGGCACTTTCATTCTCGTTCTCTTTGTCTTCCTTCGGTGCCATATTCTCCTTCTTAAAAGAGAAGTTCGTCACCTTCAGATACCCTTCCTGTACCAGTACCTTAAAGCTGGCAAAAAAGTTTTCTTCCTTTACCTTCACTGTCAGAGAGAACTTCTGATAGACTGCCGGAGGATAGAAAATACTCAGGAACCGGCGCACAATGACCTCGTACACCTTTGCCGCCGTAGGAGCAAGCCCTGCCAGATTGTTCAGTCCCTGTCCTGTAGGAATGATGGCATAGTGATCTGTGATCTGCTTATCGTTGACATAGCGGCTCTTTGCAATATTCTTATAAGTTCCCTGTTCCAAAACCTCTTTGGCAAAAGGAGCTGCCAACGCATAGTTACGAAGTCCGCCAATGTTTTTATGGATTTCCTTTGCTACTGCTGTAGACAGCACTCTGGCATCCGTTCTGGGATAGGTGGTCATCTTTTTCTCATATAATTCCTGCACGATCCGCAGGGTCTCATCCGGACTGATCTTAAAGTATTTGGAACAGTCATTCTGTAGTTCTGCCAGATTGTACAGAAGCGGCGCATTCTTGTTCTCTTTTTTCTTCTCAATGCCGGTGACTGTTACCGGGCCAACCGGTTCTGTGGTAAGTTCTGCGATCAGACGCTCGGCATCCTCTTTTTTCTTGAAACCGTTCTCTTTATACAATGCCGGAGAATTATAATATTTCGAGCCTTCCACTGCTCTCCATTCTGCGGTAAAGGGCTTCTCCTGCAATTTAAAATTACCGATCACCCGGTAAAAAGGGGTCTTAGTGAACGAACGGATCTCCCGCTCTCTGTTCACGATCATTCCCAGGACACAGGTCATGACACGTCCCACGGAGATCACTGCCCGGTCTCTTTTGAGATAGCCTTTTACCGTATTACCGTATTTTAGTGTCAGGGCTCTGGAAAAATTGATACCCATGAGATAATCTTCCTTAGCCCGCAGATAGGCAGCATTTCCGAGATTGTCATAGGCTGAAAGATCCTTTGCCTCCCGGATCCCACGTAAGATTTCCTCCTCTGTCTGGGAGTCGATCCATACACGTTTCCGTTCCTTGCCCTGTACGCCTGACATCTGTTCCACCAGACGATAGATGTATTCTCCCTCTCTTCCGGAGTCAGTGCAGACATAAATTGTCGTGACATCCGGCCGGTTCAGCAGGGAGCTTACGATCGTATACTGTTTTTTTGCGCTTTCGATGACTTCGTATTTGAATTCCGCCGGAAGAAAAGGAAGGGTGTCGAAGCTCCATCTCCGGAACTTTTCATCATACACCTCCGGATAACTCATGGTGACCAGATGTCCCACACACCAGGTAACGATAGCCTCTTCCGATTCCAGATAGCCGTCTTTGGAACGCATATTGTATTTTAAAGCATTGGCAAATTCTCTGGCCACGCTCGGTTTCTCTGCAATAAATAAATTTTTACCCACGTAATTCCATCTTTCCTGTCTTACGAGTTCTCATCCACGGAATGCAACAGGATCTGTACCTTTCCTTCAATTAATGTCTTCTCATATCCATTCTCGCTAAATATCAGGATGCCGTCTGCAGTCACATGTTCCCGCTTCATAGCTGCCTGCAGCACCTCATAATCTTTCGAAGTATAACATACCGTGCCGGAATAATCCACCACGATCTTTCTGCCGGTATCCTCCCTGCACAGAAAATAGATTTTCCCCTGCCTGCTGTTCCAGAGTTCAACCGTCCGGAAACGTCCCTGTAGTACTTCCTGGCAGATCCGACGATAGGTTAACATTTGAAAATCATTATATTCTTCCCGGATGTACTTTTCATAAAATATACTTCCTTCTGTCCGCCCGGACATCTGATACGGAAACAGAAAACAAAAATAAAATCTGACAAACGCATTACAGATCTCATATGTACCGGGCAGCACCTTCTCCACCAGTTCCAGTTCCATCAGATTCTTCAGATATACACTGATCTTGGCCCGGGAAAATCCAGTATGTGCATACATATCGTTCAGTTTTCCATGTCTTCCGTCTGCCAGCGTTGCCAGAATGGTGTCATAGACTGCCGTCTCCCGCAGTTCCTCCGACAGCCATTTTATCATAAGTTCCGGCAGAAAGCTGTTCCTCTGTAAAAGCAGCCGGATCAGATTCTCTTCTGCCGAAATCTGCGGATAAAGCAGCCGCCACAGTCCCGGCAGTCCTCCCAACGCCGCATAAAGTGAAATACTTTCCTGTACCGTATAGCCGGAAAATATCTTACGCATGACGGAAAAAGGCAGTTCCTTCACCTTCAAAAATCCACTGACGGAAAATGCCAGATTTCCCACTTTAGAAATCATGCTGTTCTCCACCCATCCGGAGGCATAGGTGGTCAGGATGACTAGCAGTGCTTCTTTTTTCTCCTTCAGGAACCGGATCAGTTCCTGCAAAAACAAAGTATCCCCTTTTAAAAGATACTGAAAATTCTCTATGATAAGTACTTTCTTCTCCGCTGTCGTTTCGTCTTGTTGTACTGTCATGCATTCCAGCAATTCCTGCCAGGAAGGATACTCTGCAATCTCCTTTCCCAGACTTTGCAGTTCCCGTCCCCACAAATATTGTTGTTCCCTGGAAGAACAGTTTCCCGCACTATAACGCAGCGTCTGCTTTTTCTCCGTAAAAGCGGTTAAGAGAGCCGTCTTTCCAACGCCTCTCTGTCCATACACCACCAGGATCTGACTCCCTGTTCTCTTATAATGATTTTCCAAAAAAGCTGTTTCCTGTTCCCTTCCAGTCAACATGGCAGCCTCTTTCTTTCTGAAACAACAGATCAGTACATCTTCTGCAGCAGTTGTTCGATCTCTTCCTGTGACAACGGCTTTCCAAACAGATATCCCTGAATGATATCACACCCGATGGCCCGGAGATACTTATACTGCTGTTCCTCCTCCACACCTTCCGCAATAGACTCAAATCCCAGTGATTTCACCATACTTACAATAGACTCCGTAATGATCCGGGTTGCAGAATCCGTCAGCAGCGTGTCGGTAAATGTTTTATCGATCTTCAACGTATTGATAGGCAGCTTCTTTAAGTAAGACAGGGAAGAAAATCCTGTTCCGAAGTCATCCAGCGAAATGCGGATCCCGTACTCCTTCAACAGCTGCATTTTCTCAGTAACTGCATTGAAATCATCAATCAAAATGCTTTCTGTGATCTCCAGTTCGATCTCATCCGGATCCACATCGTATTTATGAATGATATTCAGCAGGGATTCCACAAAATCTTCCTTCTGGTACTGCAACGCAGAAATATTCACTGACAGCACAAAAGGGACTCCGTAACGGTTCCTCCATTCGGAAAAAGTACGGATACTCTGTTCCAGTACCCAATTGCCGATAGGAATGATCGTTCCGTTCTTCTCCGCAATGGGAATGAATTTTGCCGGACTGATCATTCTGCCGTTGCCGTCCTTCCAGCGGATCAGTGCCTCCACACCCCGCAGTTTACGGTTGCCCGCATAATACTGTGGCTGATAATACAGCAGAAAATTATTCTCAAAAACAGCCTCTTTTAACTTGCTGTCCAGTTCTACATTTTTCAGGAAATCATTCAGGATCGGCGTATCGAAATATTGGATCCGGTTCTTGCCCATGGCTTTTCCCTTGAACATTACGATCTCCGCACAATTGATCAGTTCCAGTGCGGAAGTCGCAGCCTCCGGATATTCCGCCACACCGACGCTTACTGTGATGTTCAGTACCTGCCCGCCCACCAGATAAAACGGCTCCCTGGTGCGCTTGACGATCTCCTTATGAATATGCTCTACACTTCTGTTCCCACAAGGATCATAAATGGCCATGCAGTAGACATCACTGGTCAGATGACAGACGATGACATCATCCCCGTTAAATTCCTTCAGGAAAGAGCCGAACTGCTGTACCAGTTCATCTCCCGCCACGATTCCCAGTCCATCATTTACCTTGCGGAAATCATCAATATCAATAACAAGCACGCTGACCAGCCGGTTATCATCTTTGGCCCGGCGAAGGAACTCGGTCAGAAGGCGCACAAAATAATTACGGTTGTACAGTCCGGTCAGACTGTCGTAATACGCCATGTAGAGAAGCTCTTCGTTCTGTGTTTTCTGCTTGGTGATATTCTGCACCACAATAATCTGGTCCGTTGGCCTGCCATCTTCATAGAAAATCCTGCCGGAAAACTGCAGCCAGGTCTTCTTTCCCCTCTGCATACATTCCACAGAGTCCATCTCCCGGCCGCTCTTTTCCAAAAACAGCATTTCCCGGAGTGCCAGTACATACGGTTCATCCACCATCTCCTGAAGTTTTATAAAATCTCTTCTGTCCACGATCTGGAAGTCAAAGAAATCATCCCATTTTCCCAGCGTAGTGACTGTATTCTTTTCAAAAGAATAGTAGATATAAGCATAATCCATGGTATCGCACAACAGACGATACATTCTCTCCTTAGCGCTAAGTTTCTGATTCATTGCGCGCATAAGATCCAGCTGATAGCGTAACTCGTTCATAACCCCACTCACCTTTTATTTTTTGGTGATGTAACCCTGTGCTTTCAAAAGTTCTGCGCAAAGCAATGCTCCCCCAGCTGCTCCACGTAAGGTATTGTGTGACAAACCTACGAACTTGTAATCATATACGGCATCCTCTCTCAGACGTCCCACGCTGATACCCATGCCGTTCTCGAAATCCACATCCAGAGCCACCTGGGGTCTGTTGTCCTCCTCAAGATACTGGATGAACTGCTTCGGTGCGCTGGGAAGTCCCAGTCTCTGAGGCTCACCGCTGAAGGTGACCAGTTTCTCGATCAGCTGCTCCTTGGTGGGCTTCTTACGGAATTTAACAAATACGGCTGCGGTATGTCCGTTCAATACCGGAACACGGATGCACTGACAGGTGATCACGGGAGAAGTTGCGGGAACGATCTTATCGCCTTCCACTTTACCCCAGATACGTAAGGGTTCCTTCTCACTCTTCTCTTCCTCACCACCGATGTAAGGAATGATATTGCCTACCATCTCGGGCCAGTCCTTAAAAGTCTTGCCTGCGCCGGAGATTGCCTGATAAGTGGTTGCTACCACTTCGTAAGGCTCGAATTCCTTCCATGCGGTCAGAACCGGTGCATAGCTCTGGATGGAGCAGTTGGGCTTTACAGCGATAAATCCTCTGGTGGTTCCCAGTCTCTTCTTCTGTGCCTCGATGATCTGGAAATGTTCGGGATTGATCTCGGGTACTACCATGGGAACATCGGGGGTCCATCTGTGGGCACTGTTGTTGGATACCACAGGGGTCTCGGTCTTTGCGTATGCTTCCTCGATGGCCTTGATCTCATCCTTGGTCATATCTACCGCACTGAATACGAAATCAACCTGTGCGGCTAC
>Ga0129310_1003431_pt1 | contig 10255 bp, 7 predicted proteins | sample Go1ome_2_FD_94433 | JGI IMG/M metagenome (GOLD analysis project Ga0129310, IMG submission 94433) | Western lowland gorrila individual fecal microbial communities from Wisconsin, USA - Go1022A metagenome | ecosystem: Host-associated > Mammals > Digestive system > Large intestine > Fecal | place...
ATAAGTGTAACACACTTTGCTCTGGAGTAGTACTCAAGAGGCCGAAGAGGCGCCCCTGCTAAGGGCGTAGGTCGTCTAAACAACGGCGCGAGGGTTCAAATCCCTCCTACTCCGCCAAGAAAAAGCTCGATGATTCTTTGAAATCACCGGGCTTTTTCCATTCTTATCGGGTTTTCAGAGCAGCAGGTTGGTCACGGCGGCCAGCAGGGCCAGGTGGGCGGGATAAAAGAGGTAAAACGCCCATTGCTCGGCCCTGGAGCAGCGGCCCCGCTGACCATTATAAAGATAGACGGGCAGGAACGCCAGCGGCGCGGGCAGCTCATAGCAGACGGCCACGGCCCCGAACAGGCACTGCAGGGGCCGGGAGGCCCGTGTGATGTACAGAGCCACGATGAGCAGCACCCCGATGGCCCCGTAATCCGTGCGGAGGAGCTCCGCCAGCACGGCCAGAGCCAGGGCGCTGAAAATGCCCGGGGCGCTCCGCTCCCCGCAATGCCGCAAACAGCCCAAGGCGCACAGCCCGAAAAAGAGCGTCCAGTAAACGTTCTGGTGGCCCTGGTAGAACGGCGTGTGGAAAAAGGCCAGGTCAAAGGGGAGCTCGCTCACCAGCGCAAAGGCCAGCATCCGCCCGGCGTACTGCCGGAGGCTGTGGGTGTGCAGGAAGCCCTCCACCAGCAAGAAGCAGTAGAGGGGGAACGCCAGCCGCCCGGCCCACCGCAGGCAGACATCCAGCGTGAGCAGCGGCCCGGGGATGGGCCCCGGGCGGGAAAAGACGCCGGCTTCCAGGCAGGATGCGCCGAGATGGTCCAGCAGCATGCTGCAAAGGGCCAGCCGCTTGAGGGCCGTGCCGCTGAACGCGGGGCGCTGTGTTTGGGGAACGACCATAAACAACCCTCCCAAAGAGTGTGGATTTGACTTTCTGTTGCAGGAAAGTCTTTATTTTTGTGGAAATTTCCGCTTGGGTGCTTGACAAAGGCCGGGCAGGATAGTACACTCAAAAAGAAAATTGAACTCCGACAAGAGCAAGATGAAAAAGATTCACAGAAGATCGGGCGTCTCCGAACGAGTAACGGGAAGGAGGCATTGAGGTATGACGCTGTTTTCTTATGAGATTTTTGATGCTGTGGCCCGCCAGGGCAGCTTTAACAAGGCGGCACAGCAGCTGCACCTGACCCCCTCGGCCATCAGCCATGCCATCGCGGTGATGGAGGCAGAGCTGGGCTTTACCTTATTTAATCGCGGGAAGAACGGCGTGACCATGACCAGCTACGGTGCCTCGCTGTATCCGTCCATCCGGGCGGTGCTCAATAGCGACGAGGCGCTGCAGCAGAACATTGCCCGCCTCAACGGCCTGGAAAAGGGCAAGGTGAAGCTGGGCGCGTTCAACTCCGTCTGCGCCGGGATGCTGCCGGGCATCCTCAAGGGCTTTATGGCCCAGTACCCGCAGATCGAAGTGGAAGTATATCAGGGTACGTACGATGATGTCAAGGAGTGGCTGCGCACGGGCCAGATCGACCTGGCGTTCCTCTCCTCCACCTGCCGGGAGGAATTTACCCTCACCGAGCTGTTCAAGGAGCCGCTGCTCTGCATCACCCCCGGCGACTGGCCGGAGCCGCCAAACGGCGTGATGACCCCCGCCCTGATGGATGGCCAGAATTTCGTGGTGCAGTGGGACGCCACCGACGCCGAGATGCGCCAGTTCCTCAAAAAATACGGCCTGAGCACCGAGCGCCGCTGCCATGTCATTGATGACCAGTCCAACATCGCCATGGTGGAGGCGGGCCTGGGCATCTCCATCATGCCCCGGCTGCTGCTGAGCCAGTGCACCGCCAACATCAAAATTTACCCCATCGACCCGGAGGAAGACCGTGTGGTCGGCCTGGCCGTCCAGCGGCCCACCGCCATGGCCCCCGCCGTGGAGCAGATGTTCCACCACATCGTGGACTACTGCAAGCAGATGGAGCACTGAGAACAGAATACCACAAAACGGCCTGCATGGTAAAGTGCAGGTCTTTTTTTTGCAAATTATACATTGTATCTTGTGATAAAATACGGTATACTATCGCCAGAAAACAAAGTATTCCACAGGGTTGGATCCGTCAGGAGGGAAAACAGACCCCATGAAACGACGTGATTTTTGTAAAGCGCTGGCCCTTTCGGCGGCGGCGCTGGCGGTGCCCAGGGCGGCGGCGGAAAACACGCAGGGCGCGGTGGGCCGGGCGGTGGCGGATGGCCGCTATTCCATGCGGTTCCGCAGTGAGCTGAGCCTGACCGACGTGCCCCACGACTACTATTATAGTGACAGCTTTTTTGCCCACTCCGCATTGGAGTACGACCACAGCCTGGCGCTGGCCAGCCTGGGGCTGGTGGGGGCCGCGTTCAACACGGCAGCCAGCGACGCCCGGTATTGGGCCAACGGGGAGGCAGGCCGGGAGGCCAACCTTGCCGACGCCTTTGAGACGCTGGGCTTTGCCGACCCCGCGTTCTACCACTACGACATCGACGTGGGGCAGGCCGGGGACTTTGTGGGCCACAGCCTGGCCCGGAAGACCATCACCCTGAACGGCCAGCGCGCCACCATCGTGGCCGTCATCCTGCGGGGCGGCGGCTACGGCGGCGAGTGGGTCAGCAACCTGCACACCGGTGTGGGGGCGGGCCACGCGGGCTTCGTCATCCCGGTGAACGAGGTGCTGACCGCCCTCAAAAATTATCTGGCCAGGGCGGCCGCCCAGCCGGGCGGGACGGGCACCGTCAAGCTCTGGGTGGGCGGCTACAGCCGGGGCGCGGCCGTCGCCAACCTGCTGGCGGGGCGGATCAACAAAGACCTGCCCGAGATCGACCGCAAAAACGTCTTCGTCTACACGTTCGCCACGCCAGTGGCCCTGACCGCCGCCAGCTACCCGGACTATCAGCTGGACTACGACAACAACCACAACGCCGACGGTACCCTGAAAACCACCTGGGCCGCCAGCAACATCTATAATATCCTTTCCAGCGGCGACCTGGTCCCCCGGGTGCTGCCCGCCGAGTGGGGCTACCACCGGAACGGCAATGACCGCTTCCTGCCCTCCACCCAAAACGAGAAAGAGCTGGCCGACCTCGATGTCCGGGGCGCCAGCTTCAGCGAGGTGCCCCTGACCATCAGCGAGCTGGCCACCAAGGAGGACACCGACGGCGTTATGGAGCGGATGGAAACGTTCTTTGGCAGCAAGCAGCAGTTCCACGATAAGTACGAGGCCGTGCTGATGGACATGATCCAGTGCGCTTTCCTCCGCAATGAGGCCGAGTGCACCGAGGACTATCTCCTGACCGACGAGGAAGTGGAGGCCCGCCTGCGGGGCCTGGGCAACATGCGGAACGTGGACGAGGCCAAGCTGGAAAAGAGCGTCCACAACGCCTCCGCCCTGAGCCGCCCCCTGCTGGAAAAGCTGGAGCAGAACGACGGCAACCTCACCCTGCGGGGCAAGACCTACCATGTGGAAGTGCCCCAGCGGGTGAAACAGGCCGTCATCCCGGTGCTGGCCGTGGGCCTGTACTACGGCATCGACAGCGGCACGGTGGCCGCCATGGCCCGGTACATCTTCATGTTCATGTCCATGAAGCCCGACTCCGCCGACGTGGTGGTGCGGGCGGCGTTCTGCCACCACTGCGAGGACTACATCAGCCTGATGGAATACTATCCGCCTGCCGACCACGGCATGGAGGCGTACACCAGGGCTTGACCAACACCCTCTTGGGATGACCGAGAGGGTGTTTTTGTATTCAAAACCTCTCAGTCTCGCTATCGCTCGACAGCTCTCCTAGTAGGAGAGCCCTTGGCAAAGAGGTTTCGTTTTCGATGAAACTGATTTGTGTTTGCTGGAAAACGTCACGGAATGCCAAAGCCTCTCCTGCCAGGAGAGGTGGCACGGCAAAGCCGTGACGGAGAGGTTGTACGGAGCAGCACCTGCGTTATTCCGCTCAATCTAAAGGCGTCCTTTATCCAACCTCTCAGTCTCGCATCCGCTCGACAGCTCCCCTGGCAGGGGAGCCCTTGGCAAAGAGGTCTCGTTTTCGATGAAACTGATTTGCGTTTGCTGGAAAACGTCACGGAATGCCAAAGCCTCCCCTACTAGGGGAGGTGGCATCGAGCGAAGCGAAGATGACGGAGAGGTTGTACAGAGCAGCACCTGCGTTATTCCGCTCACTCTAAAGGCATCCTTTGTCCAACCTCTCAGTCTCGCATACGCTCGACAGCTCTCCTAGTAGGAGAGCCCTTGGCAAAGAGGTCTCGTTTTCGATGAAACTGATTTGGTTTTGCTGGAAAACGCGACGGAATGCCAAAGCCTCTCCTGACAGGAGAGGTGGCATCGAGCGAAGCGAAGATGACGGAGAGGTTCCGCACCGTTTCCGGGAACCCCGGAAACGGATGAAATTCCAGAAACTCCCGAGAACGCAACCGTTATAGTAATACTTATTTATCCGACCCGTGTCTGTTTCGCACGGGTTAGCAGACACAAATCTGTAACTTTTTGTTGGTGGAGTGCACAAACTTTGGGGGGATTCTATTGGGCAATCTCTACAAGAAATGGCTGATTTTGGATAGAAACAGACGCAAATTCCGTTTTTGTGTCCATTTGGACACTTGCATGGACAAGGCCAAATTTGGTAAAATAATGCCAGTGAAAGGGCCGGGTGGCCAGGCGGAAAAATCAGAACCCCCGCCACCGAATGACACCTTTTGCATCCCGGACTGTGTAGGATAGTACCAGCAGCCGGGAACATCCCGCAAAACTGAAAACTTTGGCAAACCTGGCGTGAGCCGGGGACGCAAAGCTTGGAGTCTTTTGTACTGGCATTCCCCAGGTGGAACGCCAGAAAATCAGAAGATAGTTCGGCTGCATTCATCACCCCGCTGTGACAAGCGGAGTGCGGATGCGGCCTTTTTTATTGCCGAGGCATCGGGAATGGACACGACCCCGGACTCTACACCAAAGGAGGGCATGAAAAATGCGTAAAAATCTTGCAAAACACACGGCGAAAAAGCTTCCGCTGGCGAAACGGGTGCTTGCGTTGTGCTTCGCGCTGATTTTTGTGTGCAGCTGTCTGCTGCCCGCCTTTGCAAACGGCACGGGCGCGGAGTTTGACACGCCGGACACGGAAGTGGTGGAGGCCGCCGACCCCGGCACGGAGCCGGAACCCATGGATCTCTACGACGAGCCCGCGGCGCTGGACGACAGCTTCGGCGTGGCGGACGAGCCCGCAGCCATGGACGATGACTTCGCCGTGGCCGACGAACCCGCGGCCATGGACGATGATTTCGCCGTGGCGGACGAGCCCGCGGCCATGGACGACGATTTCGCCGTGGCGGACGAGCCCGCAGCCATGGACGATCAGGTGGAAAAACCCGTCGTGGACGACGAGCCCGCAGCCATGGACAATGAGGTGGAAAAACCCGTCGAGGGCGGCGAGCCCCCCGTGGCTGATGACACCCCTGCCAAAGAGGGCGCGACGAAGACCACCACCGACGCAAACGACAACATCGTCTATGAGTACGACACCAGCGGCATGACGTTCCCCGATGACGACGCGGCCGCGCTCCCCGAGGGCGACCAGGTGTTGGATAAGATGGACGCGGCGTTCTCCATCCCCACCAACATCTACCACTTCTGGCTCAAGAAGATGAGCAGCTACGACCTCGCGGACATCGCCGACGCCGCCAAGACCGCTGAGATGACCGTGGAACAGTATCTGGCCATGTACGGCACCGACAAGGGCTGCTACCACATCATGACCGCCGCCGACGGCGCGAACCTGAAAGACTATCAGTTCGCGGACCCCACCTCCAACGATGACCCCGAGGGCAACAGCCGCACCTTTGCAGGCTGGTACTACACCGACGATCTGGACGAGGAGCAGGAGTTCGTGTTTGACGAGCACCTGTACGTTTCCGAGGGCACGACCGTGGAAGTCTACGCGAAGTGGAAAGACGAGGCAAAGCCCGTGACCACCACCGCAGAGATCAACGCACTGGAAACCACTGCGACCGTGGACGGTCTCGCAGGTGTGGACGCCCTGAATGTCAGCCGGATGGATGAGGATGACGAAGATGATTTTGTAGAGTCCTTTGCGGATAAGATCGACATGGAGAAAAATGTTAATCTCTATGCATTCGATCTGACTCCCGTGGATAAAAACGGCGATACCGTCCAGCCCGACAGCGGCAAAAAAGCCACCGTCACCATCGAGGGCTTTGACGTGACCGCAGACGATACCGTGAAAGTTTTCCATAAAGCCGATACCGGTCTGGAAGACCTCACCAGCACCGCATCCGTCGATGCAAACGGCACCCTGACGTTCAAAACCTCCAGCTTCTCGCCCTTTGGCGTGGTGGTGGAGAGAGCGATTGAAAGGGATGAAGACAAGTCGAGTGATAATGTTGCTACGCTGGATATTACAGGCGAAAGCCAAGTGGAAATTGACAGTCAGATTACGCTGACAGGTACAAGTGGTTATTACTACTATAGTCAATGGTATGATTGCTCCTATCACTACTGGGAAGTTGCGAACGATAAAAACAATACGGGAGAAGTGACTATTACAAGCAGCATATATTCGAGTAGTGTTACAATAAAAGGTGTTTCGGAGGGAGAAGTAACATTAAGACATTATTTTGGTGTAACTGGATACAATTATAGCGAAACAAAAACTATAACTGTGACCAAGTCGACCGTTGAAGACACAAATAATGCAACTGTTTTCCTCCTGTTGACGCCCAATAGCGATAAAGATAGCAATGCTACCAGTCAATGGGGTTATGGTATCCCTGGAGCAGCGATTGATGTAAGCGGAGCAACAGGTTGGGAAGATGAGAAAAACCTGAAAGGAGATTTGAGTAGTTATATTAAATCTTGGCCCAATGATGGCACGCAGGTTACGTTGAACGATGGTAAAATTGCTTGGGATATGCCGCTCACTACTGTGGGCTACAGTTATGTGAAAGATGATGGCACCCAGACCAGCGAGGATATCATAGACCAGATTTGGAGGCAATGGAGCGGTGAAATCAAGAAGCAAAATAACCTTGAAACTCTGGATTTGAAAAAAGAAGATATTGAACATATCTACGTTGTTCCGTACAAAATCTCGAAAGGAAATGGAACCAGCGGAACAGGAGATACACAAATCAAGGATCTTCATATTGATTCAGAAATTCGAGTTGTATGCAAGGGCGCTTTTACCGCTCAGTTCCTTGTACAAGATGCAGGCGCATCGGAGTACACACAAATCTCTTCTAAGACCTACCTCAAGGGAAGTGAGATTCCGGAGAACAATGGGAAGAGCAGATTGCCCAAATACCCTGATAAAAAAGTAGCGAATGGCGTTACCTATGAGTTTGACGGATGGTACAATGAAGCGGACGAGAAAGTTGAAGCTACTAAATGGGCCTATTTGCCGACTGATGAGGAACTGGCAGACGGTACGGTACAGTTCCGTGCAAAGTATGTCCCCATCACGCAGAACATCACCATTACCAAGCATGTCACTGGCCTGTTTGGTGACAAAGACCGTGAGTTCAATTTCAGCGTGAGCTTTAGTCCTGCAGCTACAGACGTTACGGCAACCAAGAATCTCCGCGAGAGCAGCACACAAGATGTGGCGAACCTCAGCAGCTTCACCCTCCGCCATAACGATTCCATCACCCTGAACGGTGTCCCGATCGGTACGGTCATTACCATCACGGAAAGTGATGCAAGTGATTACACAGTAACCGCAACGGGTGCAACGGGGAGTGAACAAACCGGAGATAACGCAAGCTTTACCTACACAGTCGTGGCCAACAGTGCAAGCGCTCAGTCGCTGGAAGACGGAGAATCTGACATTGCACTGATGAGCGCAACGGAGGAAGTTGTCCCGAATAACAGCATCACCATCACAAACACATTTGATGCTCCGGTTGACAACGGTGTCCTCCTCGACACCCTCCCCTACATCCTGATCCTCGTGGTCGTCGTGGGCGGCGGCGTGCTGCTCTTCCTCCGCAAGCGGAAGAACGACGACGATGAATAAGCCAACTTCCAAGCCAAATAAAATCACGAAAGGAGGTGGATGGATGGCAAAAGAAAAAGCCAAAGGAGGCCCGCAGCCCGCACAGCGCCTGCCCGGCGCGGAGGATGCCTGCATTAGCCAGGAGCAGCTGGAGATCGTGGAATGGTACCGCAAGGTGAAGTTCCGCAAGAACCTGCTCGGCGGCGTGGATGAAGTGCAGATGTGGAAGAAGCTGGAGGAGCTCTACGGCCTGTACGAAAACGCCATCCGGGCCGAGAGAGCAAGGTATAACGCCCTGCTGGAAGCCCATACACCTCCCGGAGAGAACCTTGAGGAGGGATGTTGATGGCGAAAGCCGCAAAAACACTCCCTCCGCAAGACCCGCTCACGGCAGGGCGCAGAGCCCTGCACAAGCGGCGCAACGCCGCACAGGACCGCCGCGATGCCCTGAGCCTGCTGGCCCGGGTGGTGGTGCTGGCGGCAGCCGCCTGGGTGCTGTTCACGCAGGTGTTCCTGCTGACACAGGCCTCCGGCAACAGCATGTTCCCCGCCGTCAAGGACGGCGACCTGCTCATCGGCTACCGGCTGCAGGGCACTTACGCCAAGAACGACGTGGTGCTCTATGAGCAGGACGGCAAGCTCCGGGTGGGCCGTGTCCTGGGCCGCGAGAACGACCTCATCGCACTGGACGATTCGGGAACGCTGATCGTCAACGGCTCGGCCCAGAGCGGCGAGATCCTTTACCCCACCTACGCGAAAGACACCCTCGAGTACCCCTACACCGTCCCCGCGGACAGCGTCTTCATCTTGGGAGACTACCGCACGCAATCCGAGGACAGCCGGGATTTTGGCCCGGTGGCCCTCACCGACGTCAAAGCAAAGGTGATCACCCTGCTGCGGCGGCGGAGCTTGTAAGTTATTGAAAACATTGATATAATATTTAGGAGGAATCCACATGAAACTCAACACTGCGAAAAAACTGACCGCCGGCGCTCTGGCACTGTCCATGATGTTCGCAATGGCAACTCCTGCGTTTGCTGTGAGTGAAGCAGTTCCCTCTACAAATCCCCATATTACTAAAAAGTATACTGCTACGAATCCTAATACGACTTCTCCGGAAGAAACTTTTACCTTTACCGCAGTAGCAACAAACGTTAAAAATGCTGGCGTAAATGCAGCCGGAAATGCTATTACAGCTGCTGATGCTCCGCAGCTGACAATTGAAGCCGCTGCTTATGGCTCTGGTGACGCAACGACTACTGGTGCAGATAAGACTCTGGTAATTTCTCATACTACTCCGTTCCCCAATGTTGGCATTTACTACTACACTGTGACCGAAGTTGCTAGCAATAAAGCAGGTGTTACGACGCATGAGGACAACATGCTGCTGAAAGTTTCTGTCATTTATAACGATGCAGGAACGGCTCTGGAAGAAAAGTATGCTTTCTATACTGCTATGGATGACAAGGGCGAGGGCAAAGGTACCAAGAACTCTGCAGTTGAGAATACTTACTCCGCTGGCTCTCTGAAAGTGACGAAAGTAGTTACTGGTAATCTGGGCGATAAGAATAAGAAGTTTAATGTGACCGTTACCTTTACGGCTCCTGCTGGCAAGACTGTAGCCGGGGATATTTCGTACGTTGAGAACGGTACGCCGAAGACTATCGCAACCAGAGATTGGAAAGACGGTGTTGCAACGGTGAAGATTGCTGTTGCTCACAACAATACCATTGAATTTACCAATATTCCCTATGATGTGACCTATACTGTGGTTGAGGATGACTACACTAAGGCTGCGGATGGCACTACTAAGGATTATGATGAGGCCCAGTATGCAGCTGTAGATAGTGATACTGAAAAAGGTACTGTAGGCAAAATTGATACCGCAAGCGAGACTATGACCATTACCAACAACAAGGGCGACAACAACATCGACACCGGCGTTATCCTCGACAATGCTCCTTACATCCTGATGCTGACCGTTGTGGCCGCTGGTGCTATGACTCTGGTCATCAAGAAGCGCCGCGAGGAAGAGTAATTAACACTCTCCCTGCAAACACAACCTCTCAGTCTCGCATCCGCTCGACAGCTCCCCTGGCAGGGGAGCCCTTGGCAAGGAGGGTTCGTCTCCGATGAAACCAAATGGAGCGGCTGCGAAATCATCGAAAACGTGACGGCTCGCCAGAGCCTCCCCTACTAGGGGAGGTGGCATCGAGCGAAGCGAAGA
>Ga0129310_1003432_pt1 | contig 10255 bp, 8 predicted proteins | sample Go1ome_2_FD_94433 | JGI IMG/M metagenome (GOLD analysis project Ga0129310, IMG submission 94433) | Western lowland gorrila individual fecal microbial communities from Wisconsin, USA - Go1022A metagenome | ecosystem: Host-associated > Mammals > Digestive system > Large intestine > Fecal | place...
CAGGAAAACTACAATAGATAAAATAAATAGTGTAACAACAGCAGCTCCGATTCTTTTTAATATATATTTAAGCAATTTGATCATCCTCCATATGCAAGCATCAGCTAACCGGAATTTTCCGATTAGCTGGCTGCTTTATACTTCCGGTATCACTACTCTCTTATTTTTACGTCCCAAATACTGATTCCATTAAACGGTGCATATCCCTCAGCCTTTGCTGTCACAGTTACTACAGAATCAGTCGCACTCAGCGGAATATTCACTGCATTTTCTGAAAGATATCCCTGACAGTCATGCCATATCTTCTGTGCCTCTTCTACCGTTGTTGCTGTCTTCATATTTGTAAGGTAATCTGTAACCTCTTCAATATTGGTAAAACCGGTTCTGGCAGGTGACAAACAGGGTAATGCATTGGGAATGGGAACCATTCCAAAATTGGTAATGAAGAAATCATATGTATCACACTGGTTAATTCTTTGCAGGAAAGTTGCCCAGTCCACTGCATCCAGTTTGATATTAAGCCCTAACTCATTCTGTAATCTGTTGGCAATTACAAGGGCACCGTTTACAAATGCATCTGAATTGGTTGCATAAAGAAATGTAATTTCTTCACCTTTGTAACCAGAAGCTTCCAGATATTCTTTAGCCTTTTCCGTATCTTTGGTATTATAATAAGCATCTCCTGCTCCGTTGATCCAAGGTGTCTGAATAGGCTGCATCCAATCGGACTGGATGGTCCGGTAATCCTCCGCGGAACACTGTGCAGTTGCTATTTCATCCATGTCTAACGCATACTGTACAGCACGTCTGAAATCTGCATTACGTCCGATGCTGTTATATTCAATATTCTTGTTAAATACCAGGAAATTATACATTGTCATGCCACTGGTAAATGTAACATCCGTGTTTCCTTCAAACTGATTCAACGAATCATAATTAATGTCCTCTACAATATCATACTCCCCTGTAAGAGCCGCATTCACTCTGGTCGCAGAATCTGTAATAAAGTAAAAATATGCATCCTTGAAATTTACCACTGCATCTCCCACATATCCGCTTCTCGGATAACCGGGGCCGGTATAATCATCGAATTTTTCCAGATGTACATAAGAGTTCTCTATCCATTCCACAAATTTCATAGGACCGGTACCAATATATTCCTTATACCCCCCTGATCCATCTGCAGCTGCTACACATTCCTCTGTAGTAATTGCAGGATACTGGGACAGATTACACATATAATACAGGAACATCGCACAGGGTTCCGGCAGTGTAATTTCCACTGTGGCCTCATCCACCTTCACAAACTCAGTTCCTTCCGGAATCACGACATTTTTTACAGATCCGCTTGTTACTGCCCATCGATTCAGGGAAGCTACGACATCATCTGCCGTCATTACATCTCCATTATGGAACTTAACATTATCTCTTAAGTGGAATGTCCATACCGTATTATCATCACTGTGATCTACGCTGGAAGCCAACTGACACGCCGGCTCGAAATTTCCGTCAAATGCTACCAGGCCTTCATAAATATTAATCCATTCATTTCTGGCCGCAACGGAAGTAGTCAATGTCGGATCCAGCATCGGAGCTTCTGTCGCCACCGCAACAGTGATTGTATCCTTATATTTTGCATTTGCAATCTCTGTTTCCACAGATCCAGTCACCGCCGTATCCTTGTTACTGCTTTCCGAGGATGCTCCACAGGCTGCCAATGATAATGCCATTACTGCTGAAAGTAAAGTTGCCAGAATCTTCTTTCTCATATCTTCTCCTCCTTGATTATAATAAAAGGCAATGGTAACTGATTTTCAGCACCATTGCCTTTTGTTGAAATGAATTGTAGCACATTTTTCTATGAAACGATTGGAAATATTTGACCTAGGATATATTTTTTACTTTATATGTCATTGGTGAAAACTCGTCAATACTCCATCCCATGCTGTGAGCCTTTGGATATCCTTCCGCTGTCAGATTGAATGCCTCCTGCACTTCATAAACCAGTCTCTCCATATCAAGACGATTTGGCCGTCCCTCCGACACAATCTCCTCTCCGTTTATAATAGTCCGGACAACATTATCTCCTGTTGCATTATAAACTATTGTTTTTATGGGATCTTTCACAGGAATACATTCAAAATTCTGAGTATCAATAAATACTATATCTGCCTTGCACCCAGGTTCCAGTCTTCCCAAATCCGGTCTGTGAATTGCTTTTGCTCCATTTATTGTTACTGCGTTAAACACCTCGCCTGCAGAGGCAGCCGTTGGATCCCCTCCCTCTGCTATTTTACAGAAAACAGAAGCATATCTCATCTCCATCAGAATATCTAACGGCATTGTATCCGTACCGATTCCAAGGTTAATCCCTAAATTTTTATATTTTTGAAAAGATTCCAAAAACATGCCTCTTCTGCCAAAACTTAACGGACAGTGAATAACATTGGTATGATCTTTTGCAATGGTATGCAACTCATCTCCATATTTTACAGTATTGAGTGTATGTCCACTTGGATAATAATAATGACCGTAGTGAACGTTCGGCCCGTAGATTCCATGTTCATGTAAATAATCTGCCGGCGTCATTCCATAGGTTCTTAGAATGTACATATATTCATTAATAGACTGTGCGGCATGAATACAACATAAAAGATCCTTGTCTTCCTTCATATACCTTGCTGCTTCCTCCAAAAGTTCCGGAGAGCAGGTATCCGCTGCATGAAGATCTATTGCAATAGTGATTCTGCCATCATAGCTTCCATTACGACGTTTACGAAGATACATATTTTCTTCCAGATTTTTGATTGCCGTTCCCTCAGGTTTTGACGAATATCCTGCCCGAAAGCCATTTTCGCAACAAAATCTGGTATCTGCACACATTTGTCCGTAAATTGCTCGAATTCCACTCTCTCCAAGAGGATCCACAGCTTCATCCAATCCGAATCCCTGTTGGAACACAGTTGTTGTTCCTTTTGATAATAATTCTCCTATGGAAAACTGATACATGATATCCTGATGAATTTCCTCAAGTGGTTTTTTCATTCGGAATAGTCCTGACATATAATGATACGGAGTTCCCGTGTCCGGAAGGATATTTCTCTCCATACAACATCCTCCCAGATGAACATGCAAATTAATAAATCCAGGACTGATAATTGCCCTCTTTGCATCAATATAGTGCTGTGCTTCTCCTTCATAGCAGTGTCCCACATAAATAATGGTATCTCCCTGGAATGCGACCTCTCCGTCAGGAATAATATAATGCTTATCCTTCTCACAGCCTATTACATAAGACGCATTTTTAATCAATGTAATATCTTTGCTCATTTTATCCTCCTAACGTATAGGAAATGTCATTGCTATATGGCTGGCATATGCATCATCCACTCTCTGAATCTTATCCAACAACTCCCGTCTTTTATTGTCTTCCCATTTTGGTTTTTTTTCTTCCACTATAAGTTTTCCGTCTATAATTACATGGCTCACATTTTTTCCTGTTGCAGTATAGACCATAGTTTTCACCGGATCACGCATAGGCGAACAATCATAATTTTTAATATCCACAATTATAATATCAGCTTTACATCCTGCCTCCAGTCTGCCAATATCCTTTTTCTGCAAAGCCTTCGCTGCCTCTGTCGTCGCTGCGTTATAAATCATTCCTGCCGTTCCCTTTAATGGATTGATATTTTCCGCGTATTTACAAAAAATAGCTGCATATCTCATTTCCAGCATCATATCCAGAGACGATGATCCCGTGCCTATTCCCATACAAATTCCCATATCATGATATTTTTCAAATGATTCCAGTACAATTCCTCTTCTGCCATATCTCCACGGGCAATGAACCACACTCGTTTTATCCTGAGCAATCAAGGACAATTCATCGCCTAAAATCATAGTGTTCATATGATGACCTGAACGCATTATATAATCAACATACTGCACTTGCGGACCATATATTCCACAGTCATGAAGATATTCTGCCGGGGTAATTCCGTATCTATAAGCAATTTCCACGAATTCATCCACTGTCTGTGCTGCCCCGATGCTTAATTTCAGAGAAGAATCCTCCTTTAATAATTCACCTGCCTGATGCAAAAGCTCACGGGAACAAGTATCTGTCGTTTTGAGTCCTACTGCAATCTCCAGCCTGCCATCATATTCATTGCAGTATTTTTTCCGCAGGGTCATGGTCTTTTCCAGAATGTCCTTCCCGTGATTCTCCGGCATCTTCCGATACAACAGTGCTTTCCTGTTTTTCTTTAGCTTCTGGCTATCATATGCCACAGGCGCATAGATTACACGAATTCCGCTATCTGCCAGTTTCCGGATTACTCCTTCTGACAGAATTCCTTTTGCATAGATGCAAGTTACCCCCTTGCTGATCAGTTCACACGCAATGAACTCTGCCATATCACACTGTTCATCCTCTGAGACATCCTCCGCTGTAGGCCGGTCATAAAAATCATCCATAAAATGAAAAGGATTTCCCACATCTTCTATTGTACTTTTTTCCAATAGAAGTGCATCCATATCCACATGAAGATCTATCATTCCCGGTGCTACAATTCCCTGTCTGGCATCCAGAATCTGATCCACTTTATGTTCATATTTTTCTCCGACATATATGATCTGATCTCCCTGATATACCACTTCTCCTCCCTTATATATCACATGGCTTCCATTCTCATAGCCAATGATATAAGAGGCATTTTTAATTGCTGTAACCTTGCACATGCTGCACCTCCCATATTACAGATTGATTAACACGACACCGAGAATTGTGGTAAATATGGCACAGATTTCATTTTTTCTCCAACGTTCCCGAAATAAGACTGCGCAAATTACCACTGTAACAACTATGCTCCCTGCACTATTGACCGGATATGCTATCGTTGCCGGCACTGTTTTTAAAGCATCCATCAGGAAGTAAGAACATGCAATGTTAGGAATTCCCATAATAATGCCAAATAATATTTCCCTACAGCCATATTTGCATCTCTTTTTTCGAAACACCACGCCACAGAGCAGTAGCGAAAGGAAAAAGGAAATGAACAAAAACATGTTGTTATATTCTGCCTCAGCACTAATCTGGATAACCTTATAATTTATTCCCATCAAACATGTCATGAGCGCAATCCATAACAATACTCCCTTAAAGCTCCATTGTATTCCGCTCTCAAAATCGATATTTTCCAAAAAAAACGATCCAAAAGCCAGGAGAATACCAATCCATTGAAGAAAATGTGGTAATTCTCCAAACAAAAATACAGAAACCAGCACCGTAAGCATATTTCCAATGGACGAAAACACAGTAGTCATGCTTGCGCCGCATTCCAAAATTCCTTTTCGAACTGCCAAATAATTATACACCAGCATGATTGCCTGAAAAATCCCTACAATACTGCACAATATGATACTCGATCCATGCATATTCAGAATTATTTTTTCCCCTATGCAAAGCTTTAGAGCTATCAGTGTCGTAACAACGTAATTTACAACCATTACGCTGTCGCCATCAATATCTTTGTCCTCTATATATTTATAGACAACTTTAACCACAACTCCAGCAAGTATTGCCAAAAAAAGTGAAATCATTTAGTAACCTCTGAAAAAGTATCCTCCAATATCTGCATTGCAAGATCGATTTCTTTTTTAGTGACAATCGTCGGTGCTATGAATCGAACCACATTATGATCCGTACCACATGTAAGTAATAAAAGACCTTTTTGCAATGCTTTTTCACGCACTTTGGAAGTAAGTTCCGCATCCGGAGCCTTATCCGTGTGCACCAGTTCAATGGCCAGCATCAGGCCTATTCCACGAACATCTCCAATAATATCGGGATGTTTACTCTGAAGTGCTAATAATTTATCCTTAAAGTAATTTCCCATTTCCTTACAGTTATCTAAAAGTCCGCCTTCCGTCAATTCCGCAAGAACAGCATTGGCTGCCGCACAGGCAACAGGATTTCCTCCGAATGTGCCCCCATGTGCTCCAGATGGCCATTTCTCCATAATACTTTTCCGCCCGATCACCGCACTAAGCGGGAATCCATTTGCTATTCCTTTGGCCGAAGTCAGAATGTCCGGTCTGACTCCAAAATGCTCATATGCAAACAATGTTCCTGTACGGCCCATGCCGGTCTGCACTTCGTCAAAAATAAGTAATATTCCATATTTATCACAGACTTCCCTTACATACTTAACAAATTCGATATCCGGTACAATATAGCCCCCTTCTCCCTGAATAGGTTCCATAATAATGGCCGCCACTGTGGATGGATCAATTAAAGTGTGAAACATTCTTTCGAACTGTTCAAAATACTCCTTGGGGCATTTTCCATTCTCAATAGTATACGGTGTCCTGTATAAATACGGATATTCCGCAAAATATACACTGGGAAGTAGTCCTTCATAATTTTTTCTATAAGCAGAATTAGATGATGTCAATGATGTCGTAGCGAGTGTTCTTCCGTGAAAGGATCCTCGAAATGCAATAATGGCCGGCCTTCCCGTAACATATTTTGCCAGTTTAATAGCTCCTTCATTGGCTTCCGCTCCACTGTTACTAAAATACACCATAGTATCACCACCGGTAAGTTCTACCAGTCTCTCTGCAAGTTTGACATAGGACTCATAATATACCACATTATGTCCTCCATGAATCAATTGCTTCATCTGCTTTTCTGCTGCCTCAACGACCTTGGGATGATTATGTCCCAGATTGCATACGGCAACACCACTTGCAAAATCCAGTATTTTTCTTTCATTCTCATCATACAGATAACAGCCTTCACCTCTGGTGACTCCCATGGTGGTGGTTCTTTTTACAACCGGTGGCATAACCTTCATACATCTTTCATATAAACTTTCCATAATTTTATCCTCCTTTATCATTTCACTTTATATTTTTCCACAACTGATAAATAGTTTCTTCATCTACCGGATACGGAGTATTTGCTATACTTCCCTTCTGTAAAAGAGTCTGTTTTGTATACAACGCAATTTCCTCCGATGTTAACACTGGTGGTTTCCCTGTCAGCTCTCTAAAGTCTCTCAAAAAATCTTGTGTCGACTGGTATTTCATACACTTCATGGCTTTTTGGATTTTGTTCCCCACCGTTTTTTCATTCAATTTTAAGTATTCTTCCAAAATCAACCCGTTGGCCAGTCCATGCGGAATCCCTTTAAAATATGTATAGCAATAACCCATTCCATGAGGAATTGTCACCCCTGCCTGAGATATTACTATCCCTCCCAATACTGATAAAAGTGACATCTCTTTTCGCATTTCCCTGTCGGGATCCTTTTCTTTTAATACCGGTAATACTTTACCGAAAATTTCTATTGCTTCCAAAGCAAAACAGTCTGTTACCGGGTTACTTCGATTAGCTAAATAGCCTTCAAACGCATGTGTAAATGCATCAATACAAGTGGATACTGTATATTTTCTATTTAGTTCATATGTATACTGCGGATCCACAAATGCATATAGAGGATAGGTTTTTTCATTTCCAAAACTCAACTTTGTCTGAACATCTTTTCTTAAAATCACGCTGTATGGTGTCACTTCACTACCTGTTCCGGATGTTGTCGGAATTGCAATAACAGGAAGTGCGCTCTCAAACCGGTTGCTGAACATATCCATTGGATCCATATCCGGGTTATCTGCCAACACTGCTATAGCCTTCGCTGCATCCATCGGAGATCCACCACCAATGCCTACTACAAACCTAATCTCTGAACTTCTGGCAATATCTGCTGCTTTTTGAATCGTTTCCAAAGAGGGATTATTCTCCACTTCATCGAACAATACTCCCGTGATTCCATGTTTCAAAAACACCTGCAGCACATCATCTAATGCACCCGTACGTTTTGCGGAAGATTTTCCGGTTACGATCATCGCTCTGTTTCCCAGTTTTGAAATGAGCTCACCATTTTCTGTTACACAATTTTCCCCAAAATAAATCCTGGTCTTTAATCCAAAAGTAAATCTGTCTTTTATCATATTCGCCCTCCTTATCTGTTAACTTTGTATATACTATAAACATTATTTATTAAAAAAACTTGGAATAAATTGTACTAAAAAACTTCCGATATCATAAGTTATCGAAAGTTTTTATACATCTATGTTTCATAAAAATCTTACACATCCTGCATTCTGTTCATAATATTTTGGAGTCATTGAAGTAAATTTCTTAAACTCATTAATAAAATGACTTTGATCGTAAAATCCAAGTTTTTCATATATTTCTTCTTTTCTCTGACGATTAAGATATTCTATGGCACTTTGCAATCTTATAATATTGGAATACTTTTTTATTGAAAAACCAATTTCTCTTTTGAACAGACGCTCTGTATAACAGTGACTGTATCCCATATTTTCAATAAGTTCTCCGATATTTACAGCGCCTTTGCCTTCATTTACTCTCTCCACCACATACTGAATAATTTCAATTTCTTCTGTAGGTGTGATTTTAGGAAAGTGTTCACATACATAAGCCACTTTTTCTTCAAATCCCAAATGATCCGTCCGCCGAATTCCATTTTTCAAGTCATCTATATTCAATTCTTCATATATTGTATATCTTTTTCCAATATATTCTTTTGCATTAACAATCGATCCTATCTTTCCGGGATTAAATTTAACGCCAAAACAATATTCATAATTACTCAATTCAGAAATCTGTCCTTTGTCAAAACTACCACAAAGCTGATACCATACTTTTCCATCTTTTTTTACATACTGCAGATCAATGCATCCATCCGGAATAGCTAATATTTCTGTTTTTTCCGGATTTTGAATTTCATACACTTTATTTATAACAGACTGGTTTATTTTCGCCTCCTTATATCCAAGGCTCCCGGAAATATAAAATGTTTTATAATTCATATGTATTCCTCCCTCAAATCAAGTCTTTTCACTTCGTTTATATAAGCAGGCAAAACATCGGTAACGATATAATAGAAAATACTGTGCTTACAAATACACATTTTGAGGCCAGATATGTATCTCCTCCATACTTATCTGCCAATATTGCCGTCAGACTCGCCGCCGGCATGCCTGACAACAGCACAGTAACTCCGATGAGTATGGAATCAATATGCAATAATTTCATTACCAGCAACGTCATTCCCGGAATCAGGATCAATCTTACAAAGCTATAGAAAAAAACACTTTTTTCAAATATTTCTTTCATATCAACTTCTGCCAGAATCGAACCGATTACCAACATGGATAGTGCGGTGACACAATTACTCAGACTCATGACCGTTTTGTCTATAAAATTCGGTAGCGGTACATTCCACACCATTCTGATAATTCCAAGTTCCACAGCTATAATACAGGGATGCGTCAATAACTGTCGTATAAGATGTTTGCAATCCGTCTTTGTGAACACCGCAAGTCCGAATGACCACATAAAAATTCTCATAGGGATCAATGCAATAGATGCGAACAAAAGCCCTTCTGTTCCATACACTCCCTGAACAATGGGGTTTCCCATAAAACCGCAATTTGAGCACAATGTCCCATACTGAAATACTTTTCGTTTCTCATCAGGCTGGTTATTATATAATGTTCTGCTCAATATCAGACAGAACACCTGATTCAGTAACATTGCAATTATGATAATTGCCCCTTTGGCAGCAAAACCCGGAACCAATGCAGTATTAAATGCATTAAAAATATTGCAGGGAAGAATAAAATAAATGAACAGATTTGTTAAAGATCTTCTGACTTCTTTTCTTAATATTCCAATTTTTTCCGCCAGATATCCCAACAAAATCAAAAGAAAAAGTTGTATCTGCAAATCAAACATTATATTAAATTCTTCCATCCCTCTACTCCTCTACAGAAAGTCTCCTTAACGTTTCGCATAATACTCTGGCACCTTTGTACAACTGCTCCGGTGTTGTATATTCTTCCGGACAATGACTTTTTCCATTCTTGCAGGGAATAAAGATCATGGCGGCCGGTGCAACAGATGCCATGATCATGGCATCATGCCCTGCTCCGCTATTAAGTTCCATATAAGAATATCCAAGTTTTTCCGTCTCCTGTCGTATAATTTTCCTGATGTTCTCATCAAAAGTTACCGGTTCTACCTTTTTCAATTCCTTTATGGTTACTTCACAACCACTCTCCTGCGCTGCCGCTTGCAGAATCTCTTTTATTTTTTTTGCAGTGTTGCTAAGTTCACATGAATCGGTAGACCTGTTATCTATCATAAAATCTGCCACTTCCG
>Ga0129310_1003434_pt1 | contig 10250 bp, 9 predicted proteins | sample Go1ome_2_FD_94433 | JGI IMG/M metagenome (GOLD analysis project Ga0129310, IMG submission 94433) | Western lowland gorrila individual fecal microbial communities from Wisconsin, USA - Go1022A metagenome | ecosystem: Host-associated > Mammals > Digestive system > Large intestine > Fecal | place...
TTAACGCCTGAGTGCTTTTGCGTATTTCACAGACTGTCAATTCGTTGTGCTTGGCAGTCAGCTTTGCTATACCTGCTTGCTTCCAATGGAAAGTTTTCCGCAGCGAAGCGGAGGAAATCTTTCTATTGGAATTATTTTTTCAGAAAGCCTTTTTTAGGGCTTGACTTTTCTTAGCAGGTCTTATTATATAGTATCTATATCAGGGATCTCTCCCGGATATGCAAAATCATGCGCCCTGGCTCTGCGCCTTTCTTATTGACTGCCCGGAAACGAACTCCTCAATGAACTGCTCGTTTTCCTTTGTGGCAGCCGCCTTGTACTCTTCAAGCTGCTTTTCCTCGAGCTTTTCGAGTGTGCGTACGTCCTTGGTGGCTTCCACCACGACGCCCAGCTGCTTGTTGATCTCCTCCTGCTTACGCGCGGCACTGAAATCACGCGCGTGTATCTCCTGCTGGAGCGACACGATATAGCGCTTGCGCACCGAAATCTCGAACACCTGCGCTCCCTGCCGACAGATGATTTCCAGATCCTCGCTGCTCTGCTCCACCTGGCGGATAAGCTCCTCTTTTTCCTGGTAGATTCGCTGTAAATCAGCCTGCAAAGCGCTCAGCGTGTTCTTCTGACGGTCAAGCTCCTGCTGGCGGAAGTCCATAAGCTTCTGCAAAGTGAACTGAAACTTCTTCAATGCCTGTCACCTCATGCTTCATCTCCGACAGCCGCGATGAGCAGCTGCACTGTTTCCTCAAGGGTGTAGCTTTCCTCCACCCTCTGCATCAGAAACTCGTTTATCTTGTCTATCTTCCGGATAGCCTCGTCAAGCGCCGGATTCGTTCCGTGCTTGTAGGCTCCTATGGATATCAGGTCTGCGTTGTTGTTGTACAGCGACAGCAGGTTTCTCAGCTTGCCCGCCGCCTGCTTGTGCTCGGGAGTGTCTATCTCCGACATCAGTCGGCTGACGCTCGGGAGAATGTCTATCGCCGGATAGTGGTTCTGCGCCGCTATCTTACGCGAAAGAATGATATGTCCGTCGATGATACCGCGGACTGTATCGGCAATCGGCTCGTTGGTGTCGTCGCCCTCAACGAGCACGGTGTAAATACCGGTGATGGAGCCTTCCGGGAAGTTTCCCGCGCGCTCCAGCAGCTTCGGCATGTTGCTGTAAATGGACGGCGTATATCCTCTCGCGATAGGCGGTTCTCCGGTGGAGAGTCCGACCTCACGGAGTGCCATCGCGTAACGCGTCAGACTGTCCATCATCAGCAGGACGTCTTTGCCCTGCCGCATGAAGTACTCCGCGATAGCCGTCGCGGTGAGCGGACACTTACTTCTCATCATCGCGGGTTGGTCTGATGTAGCGACCACCAGCACGGAACGCGCCATACCCTCCGGACCGAGGTCGCGCTCGATGAACTCGCGAACCTCTCTGCCTCGCTCTCCGACCAGTGCAATGACGTTGATATCAGCCTTGACCTTTCGCGCTATCATGCCCATCAGCGTGGATTTTCCGACGCCGGAGCCTGCGAAGATGCCCATTCTCTGTCCCTTGCCCATCGTGAGCAGTCCGTCGATGGCCTTTACGCCAAGCTCGATCTGCTCCTTGATAGGAGGTCTGTTGAACGGATTTGACGGCGCTCCGGTTATCGAAATGCTGTCGGTGCAGCCGGGGTCCTTGCCGCCGTCCAGCGGAAGCCCCGTCGCGTCAACAATGCGCCCGATAAGTCCCGGACCCGCCTTGACATTAAGCTTGTCTCCGGTGGAGTCCACGATGCTTCCGGGGCCTATGCCCTCTATCTCCGTATAAGGCATCAGCAGGATATTGCTCTTGTTGAAGCCCACGACCTCCGCCCGGATATAGCTCTGCATATCCTTTGAATAAATGCGGCAGACATCGCCTATATTGCAGGCAGGTCCGCTCGCTTCGATCGTCATGCCGACGATCTTCTCTATCTTTCCCATGTAGCGGAAGGTGTCATATTCTTTTATATCATCGCAAAAGCCTTTGAGATCAAGTGCCATGAGCATCCTCCGCTGTCGGGACTATTCTTCGTCGTCCGGCTCTTCCTCCGGCTCGGGGTTCTTTTTCTTCCTTGCGGGAGCCTTGAACTTCCCGCTGCCCAGCTCCTGTATCATACGCAGCTGGGTCTGTATTCCTGCGTCAACTATCTCGCTGCCGTTATCGACTATCACCGTTCCCAGCTCAGCCTCCGGCAGAAGCTCCACGTCAACGTACTGGATACCGCCGCAAAGCTCCTTGAGATACTCGTAATCCGCGGTAAGCTCTTCGTTGGCGCCGTTTTCGTTGAGCGTTATCTTTATGCGCTCGCTGTTGCGGAATTCCTTTGCAGCCTTTTTTATGAGCCGCTTGACTGCCGCGCTGTCCTTTGATGTTATGCTGTCCAGCGTGACTTTCTTCGCAATGGCGATAACCGTGTCGTAGATCTCCTTTTCATAGTCAGCGAAAAGCTGCTCCTTTTCGGAGTTTATCTTCTCGGCGTACGCCCGGGCTTCCTCCAGGATATCGCGCCCGGCTGCAAGGCAGGCTTCCTTTCCGTCCCTCTGCCCCTGCTCGAAGCCCTCGGATTTAGCGCGTATAAACACGCTGTCGCGGTTCGCTTCGGCGTCGGATATGATCTGCGACGCGTTGTCGTTTGCGTTTGCTATTATAGCTTCCGCGCGGCGCTTGGCTTCAAGTATTACCTCTTTGCCCTGCTCCACGCAGCGGGTTTTAAGCTCCTCAATGGAGCGCTGCTCCTGCACCAGCTTCTGTTTACGCTCGTCCAGCTCCTTTATCCGCTGCTCCAGTCGGTGCTTTTCCTCCAGGAGCTGCTGCTCCGCGGTAAGCTCCGGCTCTGCGGCGGGCGCGGGATTTCTGGCGGTCTCGGCAGTCTGGTTCTGCGCAGGACGCTTCGGCAGCTCTATGGTATTGGATATATCAACGCCGCCGCCGAAATAAACGGAGTTCCTTTTTAATACTGACAATACAATCCCTCCGCTGACCTTATGCAATATTCATCATGCGGTCAGGCGATAACTTCGTCGCCGCCACCGCCGTGGGATATCGTGATAATGCCGTCCTGCTCCAGCTTGCGTATCGTTGCAACGATGTTCTGCTGTGCGGCTTCGACATCACGCATACGCACATTGTGCAGATACTCGATATCCGCCTGAAGGCTCTCTCTTGCACGGGAGGAGATGTTCGAGAATATGCACTCTGCGACCTCCTGCGTGGAGCCTTTGATAGCAACTGCAAGATCCTTCGGATCCACCTGCTTGGTGAATTCCTGGATAGCCATAGGATCCAGATTGACGATATCCTCGAATACGAACATCTTCTGCTTGATCTGATCCGCCAGCTTCTGATCCCTTGCGGACAGCTCGTCGAATATGTATTTCTCGGTCGCGCGGTCTACGTTGTTCATTACCTCTGCAACGTAGCTTATGCCGCCGACCTCCATGCTGTCGATGTTGACAAGGTTTGCGAACTTCTTTTCCAGCGTCGCTTCCAGAGTCTTGATGACGTCAGGCGAAGCCCTGTCCATACGTGCGATCCTCTCAACGACCTCGACGCGCTTCTCTTTCGGAAGCTCAGCGAGTATCGCAGCCGCCTGGTCTATCCTCGCGTATGAGAGTATCAGCGCTATCGTCTGTGGGTGCTCATTCTGGACTATCGCGAGCAGGTTCTTGTAGTCCGCCTTTCTCACGAAGTCGAAGGATTTTGTCTTGAGCTGCTTGGTTATGCGCTGGAGCAGCGTATTTGCAGCCTCCGCGCCGAACGCCTTTTCAAGTATCTCGCGGGCGTAGTCAACGCCGCCCTCAGTAACGACCTTCTGGGTCAGGCAAAGCTCATAGAATTCGTTGAGCACGCCCTCCACAACGTCGATCGGCTGGTATTCCAGCTTCGCCACCTCAGTGGAGAGAGCCTCGATCTCATCGTCTGACAGGTGCTTGTATATCGCAGAAGCGTTATCCGCGCCCATCGCCGCGAGCACCAGGGCGATCTTCTGGTTTGGTGTAAGTTCCACAGCCTGGTTTTCCGGCATATTAATTCCCCCTCACTGGTTATCAGTTGTCTTTCATCATATTCTTGATGATCTGCGCCACGATCTCCGGGTTGCTCTTCGAGAAGTCGCTTATCTCGCGCTTCAGTATTGTCTCACGGGACTCCTTTGCAGCTTCCTCGGTAAGGCTTGCGATATTGAAATCGACCTCCTCGGGAGCTTCCGGCTCCTGAGATGTAGCCCCTGCCGGAGCCATTCCGCCCTGCGAAGCCGCAGCAAATGCAGCCTCCTGGCGACGTCTGATCTTCTTCTTTCTTGAATGACCCATCATAAGCGTAAGTATCAGCAGCAGTATCAGCAGTACGCCAAGGCCCACAACGACATAGAGCAGAGTGTTTCTGAATGTATCGACGGGCGGCGTGATGATCTGAAGTCCGCTGTTGCCGTTCGTTCCGTTGCTGCCGCCGTTGCTGAGCGAGAACGGAAGATTATAAACGGAAACGTAATCCGTCGTAGTTCCTGCTGCGTTTGCAACTATGCCCTGGAGTGCATCGCGCTCCGCCTGGGTCATGTTGGTCTGATTGACTACCAGACCGACGGTCAGCGCGTCGATGGAATAACCGTCCTTCTTGATGGTTTCCTTGATATTGGAAACGCTGTACTGTATCTCGTTCTTATTATAATAGAATGACTGTCCGTCCTCAAGACCTGTGTATGTAGGATAATCCGGGGAGACATCGCCGTTTGCGGTAACTCCCACGATGTTGCCGTCGCTGTCGAGTCTGCCCGCCTCGTTCACCTGATCCTGGTGGTTTATAACGCCGGCGTTCGTCCCGTCTACCGGTTCGTACTGAGTGGACTCAACGTCCTTTGCGTCGTAGTTAAGGCGCGCGGAAACGTTGAACGCATAGCCATTCTCGCCGTAGATCTTGGTAAACATCTCACCCAGCCCGTCCTTGAGCACCTGCACGAACTCCTGTTCGAATTCAAGGCGCTTTCTCGCGATGTCAACGCCGGACTTGTCCTCGTCCTTGTCTACATCGTCAAGCTCCGGGTCTATCCACTCGTAGGAGTTCATCTTGCTGTCCATAACGGAAACATTCTCATTGGTCAGACCCTCTACGCTGGTGGTGACGCCGCGGTATATCGCGCGTACTTCAGCGTTCGTCAGCGGCTCGGCGTCGTTCCTCAGCTGGAGGAACACCGCGCACTGGCTGTCGCCCTTCTGGGTGGATATAACGTAATTCGAGGTTTCCGGGAGCGTAAGGTTTACCGTTGCCGCCGCGATCTTATCCATCGAGGCGATGGTGGCGCCGAGCCTTGTTTCAAGCTGCTGGCGCTTGATCTCGCGCTTGTCGAGATCGGTGCTCCAGAGATCCACTCCGTTGTCCCAAATATCGTAATTCGTGGTGGACTTGGGGTATCCCTGCGCCCACATCTGCATTCTCAGTGAATCCGCCTGCTCCGCCGGGACGATAACGTCGCCGTTGGAGTTTACAGTGACCTGCGGCGCGTTATCCAGCGACTGGATAGCGGAAGCGATCTCGCCTGCTTCCGAGCTGGACAATCCCGAGAACAGGACTGCTGTGCTCTTGTTGGAATTGAGCAGCACGCACAGCACTATGATTATCGCGACAACGACGATGGGAATTGAAATTATAAGGATCTTCGCCATCTTGGACGCGTCTGTCCACTTGGTCTTTACCGTCGTTACCACGGATTTTATCTTTTCATTCATTTATCTGGACGACCTCCGATTTTTACGCTGTTCCCCTGACAGCTTGATATCAAACCTGCATATTGATGATGGTGTTATAAGCGCTCAGCGCCTCGTTCTTCACCGTCACCAGCAGCTCGACCGCCGTGGCAGCCTTGGTGATGTTCGCCTGAATCGTTGCCAGATCGTCGATGTTGCCCAGCATAAGGTCGATGGCGTCGCGGTCTACCTGCTCGTTGGTCTCAACGACATTATCGACCATGCCCTTGAAGATGTCGAGGAACGAAGCGTCCTCAACGTTCATCGCGTACTGAGCCTTGGACTTATCGGTGCCCATCGGGGTCATGGCCTCCATGGGCTTCATTTCTGTAAGTGTGCCTAACGGCGTAAATTCAACCATTTATCTCAAGTTCCTTTCATAGGAGCGTCCCTGCTTTGGATTTTTGCTTCATGCGGCGTTATATCAGCCCTTGCCGATGTTCAGCGCCTTTGTTGCCATTGACTTTACTACCTCAAACACCGCGAGATTTGCGGAATACATGTTCTCAGCCTCGACGGAATCCAGCTGCTCAGTAGCTACATCAACATTAGATTCGTATACATAGCCGTACTCGTCCGCCAGCGGGTGGGTCGGGTCGTAAACCGGCTCGGCGGGAGTTTCGTCCTCAACGACTGCCTTAGCCTCGACGCCGCGGTACTTTATGTACTTCTGTAAGTGGGTCTCGCCGGTGCCGAGCTTGGTGTAGAGTATCTTCTTGAAAGTCTTGTCCTCGCCGAAAACCACCATCTGGCGCTTGTAAGCCTCCTCGGGAGTGGAAGCCACATTATCCGCATTGGCGATGTTCTGTCCGATTATGTCAAGTCTGAACCGCTCGGCGGTCATGCCGGAAAGCGGGATATTAAGCGAACTAAGGAATGCCATATCTTACCCTCCGTTTACTTTGTTGTCATGGCAGTTCTCACGCGGGAGAAGTTGCCGTTCATGGAATTTATGAGCGCGTCGTACTGCAGCTGCGTCCTTGCAAGCTCCGCCTGCTGCACGTCGTTATCGACATTGTTTCCGTCCGCCTGATCCTCGGTGTTTCGGTCGATAAACAGGCGCTCAGCCAGGTTCAGCTCAACGTCAACGGTGCCGTTGCTGCGGAGCTTGTCCCTGAGAATTCCGGCAAAATCCAGGTACTTGCATTTGTAATCCGGGGTATCTGCATTTGAAATGTTCTGCGAAATTATCTGCTGCTTCTGCCAGAGTACTGAAAGCCCCTGCTCAGTCACGCGGAACGCATTTGTATCAAATAAAGCCATATATTTTCTCCTCTATGCCACGGAGCATTTGCCACAAATTGGCATACTCCACCCTATAGCTATTCGTATTATAATTATACACCATTTCAGCGCATATTGCAACAATTTTTTTACCAGAAAATTTTACATTAAGTAAAACACAGTGAAAAATAGATACAAAAAAATGTAAATACGCGTAGTTGTAATATTAAATTTTGTGCATTTTGACATTTTTTAGCACGCTTTTGTGCATAGGTTACAAAACAAACGTTACATTTTCTGCAATAATGGCAATAACCCGAAGTTTTCTTCAACACTCACAAAATGCAAAAGCCCCCGCTCACAAAGGAGCGAGGGGCTCGGCTTGTCGAAAAAGTACCTACCCCAGGCTGCCGAGAAAGGTGCAGATGCTAGGAACCCGCATGACGGCTAGGCTTTGTGCCTGCCGTCATGCGGAGTGACGACGCAGATGTGCCTTTATCGACAGCCTGAAGCCCCCGCTCACACAGGAGCGGGGGCTTTATTGGGGGAAGAATGGTTATCGGTTATCATGCTGCTTCCCAGGATGACATTTCATCTGCCGGGGAACGCTCTATACTGCCGACGACGTATTGCTGGAGCGTCTGCTCAGCGAGGTCGTCGTATTCGCGAGGTATATCAATTATCATTTCCTCATTGGTGCCAGAAAGGTATTCTTCCAGGCTGCCCGCAGTAGTAAGCAGCAACGCATATCTGAAATCAGAAGCGTAAAAGCTGTCCGTAGAACAGCCTACAGAAATAAGTTCATTTATCCCGCTGTCGCCTGCGTGCGCGCAGCCGAATGTCGTAGCGATCGTAAGATCGTCTGCGTAATAATGATCACTTCCATAAAAATCGTTCAGATAATCTGCGATCTGCTGTGCGGTCATTCCCTCGGCATAGCCTAACATGGTCTCAGTGCTGTTGATAATGTAATTGTTATTGCCGTCATAATCCAGAATGAACGCAGTTTTATAATTCTCTGTCACTGAAGTCGCCACGAGATCCAGACCACACTTTCTGAACAGCTCAATGGTGTTTTCCATCCAGCTGTAGACACTGAATGTACTTGAAGCTTCCGTTTCGCCCTTCATCAGACTCAGCACCGGTCTGTATTCATATACGCCGCTGACATTGCCCAGCATTTCAAAGGAAACTTTCTGGCAGTCCTCCTTTATCGCGCTCAGCAGCTCCTCATAGGTAAATCCGCTGTAAGCCGTGATCATATTTTCTCCGCGGATACTGCACTGCCATCTGTCCGGGTCATCTACAATGCCGTTTATATCGTCAATCAGCTCCAGATACCACAGGTCGGGCGTGCAGACGCGGTGCATGTATTCTGTGAACTGCTCGTCGGTCACGCGGTATGTCCTGCGGACGCATTCGCCGTTCTTCATGAAGTAGCTCAGGGATACCTGGCATCTGGCTTCAGAACCCATGGAATGCTTCGGGATATCGCGGTGGATTTCCATAGCCGTTCTGATAAGCTCGTCGTCGCTGGAATATACCTGATAATACCTGGGGCCGTCAAATCCTGCATGAGCCGACATATTCACGCTCACATTGGCAATACCGCTTTCAGCCGGGATATAGTTGGACATTCCGAACCCGTTAGAGAATGCGAGAACAGCCGAGATACCCACGCTGACAGCCAGCGTGCCTGCCCACTTTGCCAGAGTGATGTGGAATCTCCGGAAGTTTCTTCCGCTGATGAGAGCCATGATTACATATGCGATGAACGAAAGCACCACCAGCCAGATGACCATGCTTGTCACGGACGGAGAATAGCTGTAGCCCATAGTCTTTCCGTAGCCTCTCAGCGACTTGAAGATATAGCTGCTGAACGGCAGTGTTATCGCGAAAACCACCACTCCGGGGATTATCAGATCCATGCCCTTATAGACATAGGACATTCCCACACGCTCATTGCGGCGGTTCTTTATCAGGAAGTAAGCCCCCGCGAAGAACACTAATGTCAGCACCAGCGCAGGGACAGCGTATGCCGGAGTGAACATCGGCATGTTCTGAGGTTCTCCGCCGCCCATTATCTCAACGGAGGTGATGCCGGAATAAAGCGTCATGAACAGCATACCCAGCGGTGAAGTGAACGACATCGAGAACATCTCGGAAGGCGTGCCGCTGATATTGATTTCAGCGCCGTAAATGCCGCTCTGAACAAGGTTGACAGCAAGCCCGTGTATTATCGGGATAGCGACATTGACAAGCACGGGGTAAATAAAGGCTTCCGCCTTTCTGCCGCAGAACGACAGCATGAGCAGGCACAGACCGATCTGCATTATGCAGGAATACAGTCCGGTGAATACGCACTGTACCACCAGCGTGTACACTGTTTCGAACACTGCCTGGTCGGAATAGGCGTTTCTCAGCATCTCGCCGAAACCGCTCGTGAAAAACATGACGATACCCACAAGTATCGCGATAAGATGCGGCAGAAGATTAGTCGCAGCCACAGCCGCAAGGTCGCCGAAAAAGCGTGTGTTGTGGTTCACGGGGAGCGACATGTCCATGTCAACATAGGTCTTGTCGTAAAGATAGCGGAAGCAGCGCAGGGTGGTTATAAACGTGAACACGAACAGACCCATAAGGCAGAGCACGCCTATCACTGCCGCCGAAATGAACAGGGACTGTAACTGTTCCATCCGCTGATCCATCTGCTGCTGAAGGACGTCGTTCATAACTCCCTGGGCGCGGTACTGTTCTATCTGCGCCTGCGTGGAGCACATCGGGTAAAGCAACGCGCCCACGGTCGGGTAAGTCAGCAGCGCAAGTATGCAGCTCATGATGAACTGCGGTCTGAGATAGCGCAGCTTATAGCGGAAATACGGCAGGAACTTGTAGAATGATCCGTTCTTAGCCGCCGAGTTTTGAGCTGTCATAGCCGAGCACCTCCATTTCGTAAACAAAAATTTCTTCCAGGGACAGCGGAACCTCGTCATACAGCTTCGGAGAAAGCTTCTCCACCGCTGCGCGTATCTTCTCACGGTCGCCCCGTGCAATGATGTGCATTACACTGCCATTGGCTTCCATATGCAGTATATCCACGCCCTCGGCGGATATCTGCTCCTTGGTCACCGGCTGTTCGAACGCGGTCTGTATCTTGAATACGCTTCCCTTTACGCTGTCAAGCTCGCGGTCGAACACTACCTTTCCGTCGTGGAGAAGTCCCACACGGTCGCAGAATTCGTCGATCTCCCCGAGATTGTGGGAGCTGAAAA
>Ga0129310_1003436_pt1 | contig 10248 bp, 13 predicted proteins | sample Go1ome_2_FD_94433 | JGI IMG/M metagenome (GOLD analysis project Ga0129310, IMG submission 94433) | Western lowland gorrila individual fecal microbial communities from Wisconsin, USA - Go1022A metagenome | ecosystem: Host-associated > Mammals > Digestive system > Large intestine > Fecal | place...
TAACAATTATGATTTGTATTTTTAAGAGGACAGCAGTTGTTGTCCTCTTAAACTGTTTATGGGGTGATAGTTTTGACTAACAAAAATCAAATGAATGCCGTGTCGGACGAAAAGCAGGAACTTGCCATAGCAATGCGTGTTTCGGTGGTCAGCATAATCGTGAATGTTGTGCTGTCGCTGTTCAAGCTTGTGGCAGGTATACTCGGTCGGTCTGCGGCAATGGTATCAGACGCAGTTCATTCTGCGTCCGACGTATTTTCAACTATCGTTGTTATCATAGGGGTAAAAATATCAAAGAAAGCCTCCGATGAGGAGCATCCTTACGGTCATGACAGACTGGAAAGCGTGGCGGCGGTAATACTTGCGGCTGTGCTTGCAGCAACGGGTCTTGGCATTGGCTGGACAGGGATAAAGAAGATAATCGCAGGGAATTTTGACAATATAGCTGTTCCGACTATCCTGCCGCTTGCAGCCGCAGTTATATCCATTGTGGTCAAGGAGGCTATGTACTGGTACACAAGATCTGCCGCAAAGAAAATAAAAAGCGACGCTCTTATGGCGGACGCATGGCATCACCGCTCAGACGGATTTTCTTCTGTGGGAAGTTTGGTCGGTATCATAGGAGCAAGAATGGGATTTCCTGTGTTCGATCCTGTGGCAAGCGTTGTTATATGCCTGTTTATCCTTAAAGCCGCATTCGATATATTTATGAGTGCGCTGGATAAAATGGTTGATAAATCCTGTGACGCAAAAACTATCGAGAAAATGAAGGAAACTGTCCTTGAGGACGATAATATCATTGCGCTGGACGATATCAAAACAAGACTTTTCGGCTCAGGCTGTTACGTTGATATCGAGATAAGCGCAGACGGAAACATCACGCTTTTTGAGGCTCACGATATCGCAGAGAGAACTCACGACAGAATAGAACAGACCTTTACTGACGTTAAGCACTGCATGGTACACGTCAATCCTGTGGACGTTAAAGCTATTGAAAAGGATATGGATAATATGAACAAATGATTTGACATCGGCGGCATGGTGTGATACAATACAGGTAACTCTTATTTCAGAAACGGAGCATATTTTATGGAGATAGTTTATGAACTTATCATACTCGCATTCCTGTTCAGCGCAGGCTGCGTTATCGGATGGGGAATAGAGGTAATTTACCGCCGCTTTCAGCCGTCAAATAAGGAGCGTGTGTGGATAAACCCGGGTTTCCTTGTCGGACCTTATCTGCCGCTTTACGGATTCGGACTTGTGCTGCTGTATCTTTTGGCAGGACTGGAGCAGTATATCCATATTGATAATGTTGTGGTGCAAAAACTTGTGCTGTTTGGCATAATGGCTGTGGCAATGACGCTTATAGAGCTTATCGCAGGCGAGATATTCATAGTCCATATGCACATCAAGTTGTGGGACTATACGGACAACAAATGGAACTATAAAGGCATAATCTGCCCGAAGTTCTCCCTTTGCTGGGCGCTGTTGGGAGCGGTTTATTACTTCCTTATCCACCCGCATATATTGAATGGGCTGGAGTGGTTTTCAAGGAACCTGCTTTTCTCGTTCGTTATCGGATTTTTCTACGGCGTATTCGTCCTCGACCTCTGCTACTCATTCAAGGCAGTCGAGAAGATCAAAAAGTTCGCCGCTGAAAATGAAATGGTCATCAGATATGAGGAACTTAAAAAGCATATCAGGCAGTCTGCCGAGCAGCGTAAGGAAAAATACCGCTTTATGCTTGCCCTCAGAACAGAAACCTCATTTTCTGAGTATCTGAAACTTTATCTCGAAAAACAGCGTGAGCAGCAGCGTATGCACAAACTCAATGACTTTATCGTAAAGAAAATAAAGAACAAAGAATAAAGAATAATTAGTAAAACTAAACCCGTGGAGAAGTGAGAAACTTCTTCACGGGTATTTTTGTGGTGGGTCAAATTTGTCAAACTGCGCTTTCTATGGCTTTTCTGTATAATTCAACAGTCGATCGGCAGCCTTCATTCCACCATTTTTCATATAGATCAATGTATTTCTGACATTCACTCCACGGCAGGGTCTCACCTAACAGCTGTCTTAGGAAAAATTCTGCCAATCCCTCGGTTTGGTTCCATGTGCTTAGTGTTTTGAATGCTGGTTCATCTTTTAGAGCTTCAATAAGCAGGTATATAATAAATTCATGTCCAATAAAGCAGAATGTGTCTTTAGAAGCTCTGTCGATACCAAACACGTCCTGTTCGTTTGAAATATCTATCGCCTCAGCACCGCCTTTTACAGATGATACCATTGCAGCAGTAAAGCTTTCGGCAGGCAATATCGTACCAAGCAGGTCTTCTGCCTTCTGAGTAAAGTCTGACTTTTCAAACATTTCCAGAACTTCAGGGATATATGATGTTATCCTCTGCTCTTCGGCTTTCCATATCTCATCACAATAATGGTCATAATGTTTTATCATTATTTCAGATATGTCACGAACAGTATCAATATATTTTATACTTTCTTCGGGTACTTCATTATTGTCTATCATTTGGATAAGTCCTGCATAATATTCCTTTGCAGGCATATATGCGCAGGCAGGTTGTGCCGCTAATAAAGCATAGAGTTCACCGCAATGCTCTCCGCCGCATACTGTTATCATACTTTCATAGCTTTTCAATATCTCAAGGTCTCCTTTTGGGTATAAGCCACGATAACGTTCGCCGTATTCATTATTATAGCCGCATTTGGCAACTGAAAGCATATGAAAAACATAATTGGTATCTTTGTTTGCTGTAAATTTGATCTTATTCATATTATGTATCACTCCCTATAAAATCCAGATCAATTTTTTCTTCTTTTTCTGCACTATATCAAATACATCACAGTAAGCATTTTTGCACATAGTGTGTCAACCTTGTTTGATATATCAACAGAAATTATAGTTCCATTATCATAAAACAGTAAATGCTGATCATTTCCGCAGGTTCAAGTATAATATACTTACTTATCTGAGATGAATAATGTTCATGATATTTGTACTCAAAACCGTGTAATTTTAAATTCGAGGTGTTTATATGTTGAAAACTTCTTTTAGATATGATAAAAATCCCCCCATAATCATGATACATATCAAGGAAAGAGCTAAATATACAGCTATTATTAAGAATAAGTATCGAATTCCCTTTATTTTTGTTTTACGAAAAACATAAAAAATAGAGGGCAAGGCTAATATCGACCATATTACTAATTCAATACACCCCAACAATATTGAAATATCTTTTTCTGAACCAAGATCATAGCTATATCCTTTGGAATGACCAGTTATATCAAGGAAAATCAATTCAAAGCATATTGGAAACGAGAATGCAATAACACTAGTCCAAATAAGATTGAGAAAATATATTATTTTATCTTTCATTTTCATATTCCTGAAACTCCTCTTTTGACGCAATATCTTTTGAAATGTAAGTGCAATCACATAATTTTCCTCCAGTAGTAATAGTCCCCTTGCGCAAGAAAATATGTTTCTTGTTTCTTATTAAGTCGGGATATTTCCCTCACAAACCGACTTTATCCTATCAATATAATCCGCTGTATTCTTTATGGAATAAGTCAGATGTCCATAACCTGCCACTACTTTGTAATTTGCAGACGGATATGCTTTTTTCACACCGTTATAGCAGGACTTGTACGCTTTTTCATCTTTGCCGTAAAAGAAATACATCTTGCCTTTTTTATATTTTTTAGCTTTTTATCTTTGAGTACATTATAGCAAAACCTCCCGCAAAAGTCAACGAAAATCCCCCCGTATCGGCTTGATTATAGGCAAAAGATGTGATATAATCATTACATAAAAACATAAAAGCATATACCGAAAGGAGAATATTTTACTATGGAATTTCAGAATTTAATCGAAACAAGAAGAACTGTCAGAAAATATGATACAAGCAAAAAGGTGCAGAAAGAGGATATCGAAAAGCTTATTGCTGCTGCCATAGAAACTCCGTCTTGGAAAAATCAGCAGACCTCACGCTATCATTGTATCCTTGATAAAGAACTTGCTGCTAAGTTTAGAAGCGAGTGCCTGCCGTCTTTCAACGCTCAGCGTTCAGAGGGTGCGGCTCTTATCGTATGCACATTCGTAAAGGACATTGTGGGATTTAATACTGTAAACGGCGCTCCGACCAATGAAGTTGCAAACGGCTGGGGATGTTATGACCTTGGCATACAGACAGAAAATATTATCCTCAAGGCTAAGGAGCTTGGTCTTGACAGCCTTATTATGGGCATAAGAAATGCAGACAAGATAAAAACTCTTCTCGGTATTCCAAAGGAAGAAGTCGTTGTTTCCGTAATAGCAGTAGGCTATGGCGACCAGTCACCTGAAAAGCCGCACAAAAAGCCTGTTGAAGAGGTCGCAAAGTTTTATTGATATATTGATTTAATTGATTTTATGTATTTATCTCAGGAGATGATCTTATGCCAAAGTGGGATTCGGCACAGTATTTAAAGTTCAATAAGGAGAGGACTCAGCCGTCCATAGACCTTTGCTCCAGAATAGCGGGCATAAAAGCGGAAAGAATACTCGATCTCGGCTGCGGTCCCGGAAACAGCACCGATGTTCTGGGAAAAGCTTTCCCAGACAGCCGCATAGTCGGAGCGGACAGCTCCCCCGAAATGATAGCTTCCGCAAAAGAGAAGTACCCTCAGTATGATTTTGAGATATTTGACGCAACAGGGGATTTTTCACAGTTTGGCAAATTCGATATCATCTTTTCAAACGCCTGCCTGCAATGGGTGCCTGAGCATAAAAAGCTGTTGGGGAAGATGATGTCTGCCCTCAATGACGGCGGAACTATGGCGGTGCAGATACCAATGAATTTCAATGAGCCTATACATAAGATAATAGGCGAACTGAGCAGCAGTGATGAATGGCGTGAAAGGCTGCATTTCAGCAGGATATTCTATACCCTCAGACCTGAGGAATATTACGATATACTGGCTGAGATATCTTCCGACTTTTCTATCTGGGAAACTGTCTACTGCCACAGAATGAGATCTCATCAGGATATAATCGAGTGGTATAGGGGAACAGGACTTCGCCCATACCTCCAGTCACTTGACGAGATATCCGCAAAGGAATTTGAGTCGCAGGTCTACGAGCGTGTAAAGCAGGAATATCCCATTCAGAAAAACGGCGAGATAATTTTCAGATTTCCGAGGTTTTTCTTTACCGCACAAAAATAAGCACCAAAAAGCCGTATCAGCAGATTAAATTCTGCGGATATGGCTGATTTTTTATTTTGTTATTTCTGCTTGTAAACAAGCTTGTCTTTTATATCCACCTTGTTGTATGTTATCTTGAAACCTATCCATGTAGAGATAGGGTAAAGCAGGGGGAGTATGCCTGTCATAATAAATACAAGAGGCGACATATCCTTTATGTCTGCGGAATGAGCGGCAAGATCCATAAGCATGAACCAGCTTGCGTTCAGTATCTTGTAAGCAGGAAGAAAGTTTCCGATTATCTCAGCCTTTGAAAGCACCAGCAGGAGCATAGTCAGATAGCTTGGCAGACAGGCGATTATCCCCATAGTGAGTCCGAAATTCTGTTTTACATCATCACCATGCAGTCTTGCACGTTCGCCGGCCTTTTCGCCCTGTTTCATGCCGTAGTCAGCCATTATGCAGACAACGCACATCAATCCCGTAAATCCGAAAAAGATATTAGAAAACACGCCCATAAAGTTTCTCACAGCCCAGAAGAAAAGCATTACGAAAAATCCGAAAAATTCCACCTGAAACGCTTTTACCAATGAGAAAAGGGCAGCATTTTTTTTGCTGTATTCCATAGTTTTTATCCGTCCTTTTAAAGATAGTATTATAATTATAGCACATAAATTTTTTGTTTTCAATAAATACTATATAATTTTCATCATAATTACACATAAAATCCGATTTGCTGCACATAATGTATCAGACAGGCAGAAAAGTCTGAACAAAATCCAATAGAGGAGCTGATGAAATGAAAAACAAGCAGAACGGATATCCGACAGAGCCATTCATGGAGGACGATACAAAGATATATTTCCCGTCGGGGCAGTCATATACCCTCGGTCAGTTTCTTTCACAGGTCAACCCCGAAACAAGGTTATCTGACGAATCCGAAGATAACGCAAATGACGGGTTCAGAGGATAAGCGGATAAGCAGATAAATACCTGTTGAAAAAACTTACCGCCTGTGATATAATGTAAAGGCAGCACAAAGGGTACTGAGATAAGCGTCCTTATGCTGCCTGTATTTTATAGATCGAAAGGGCGGGAGAATGTTGTACGGAATGAAAAAAGCAGCCATTGTTACAGGCGGTTCGGGCGGCATAGGCAGCGCAGTATGTGAAAGGCTTGCGGCAGAGGGCTGGCTGACGGCGGTTTGCTATAACAATGATAAAAGCTCAGCTGAGAGCATTGCTGAAAAGATAAGGGCAAACGGTGGTACAGCCGAGGCTTTCCGATGTGATATATCCTCTGCCGAAAGCATACAGCAGTGCGTTGAGAGCGTTAAAAAGTCTTTCGGCGGAATAGGTCTGCTGGTGAATAACGGCGGAATTGCGGACATAAATCTTTTTACAAGCATTTCTGACGAACGTCTGACGGAAATAATAAATATTGACCTGCTTGGAGCAATGCGCCTGAGCAGAGCAGTCCTGCCAGATATGATAAGGGAACACAGCGGCGTGATAATAAATATCTCCTCCGTCTGGGGAGAGTGCGGAGCGTCCTGCGAGGTGGCATATTCTGCTGCAAAGGCAGGAATTATCGGGTTCACAAAGGCGCTTGCACGAGAGGTCGCACCAAGCAATGTAAGAGTGAACTGCGTTTCCTGCGGTCTGATAGATACAAAAATGAATGGCGAGCTTTCAAAGGCTGACCTTGACGCTGTGATAGAGGATATTCCGGCAGGCAGGATAGGTACTCCGCAGGACGCTGCAAATGCGGTCGCTTTCCTTGCGGACGAAAAGTCGTCATATATACAGGGACAGGTAATAAGAGTGGACGGCTGCTGGATATGAGATACAAAAATATACATAAGGGCATTTTTCTCAGCCGCCCAAACAGGTTCATTGCGTATGTTGATATAGACGGTGAGGAAGTAAAATGCCACGTCAAGAATACAGGCAGGTGCAGAGAACTGCTTGTCAGCGGCTGCACAGTCTATCTTGAAAAGTCGGATGATCCTGCACGAAAGACTGCATATGACCTTGTGGCTGTTGTGAAAAACGGCAGGCTTATAAATATGGACAGCCAAGCGCCTAACAAGGCGGTAAAGGAGTGGCTTGAAAATGTAAAGCCTTTCGGTGATGATATGAAGGTCTTTCCTGAAAGGACATACGGCTCGTCACGGTTTGATTTTATGCTGAAGTCAGACACAGGCAGGACATTGTATCTCGAAGTGAAAGGCTGTACCCTTGAACAGGACGGGGAAGTGCTTTTTCCGGACGCACCGACAGAACGTGGGTTAAAGCATATAAATGAGCTGATAAAGTGCAGGGAGGACGGCTTTGAGGCGGCGGTGCTGATACTTGTGCAGATGAGTGACGTAAGGTTCTTTTCACCGAATGATAATACCCAGCCTGAGTTCGGCGAGGCACTTTTGAATGCATACAAAAGGGGAGTAAAGCTGCTTTGCTATGACTGCGATGTAACTCCCGATACGCTGACGGTAAAAAGTCCTGTTGAAATGCATATCGGTTCTGAAGTGCTGAGCGGAGGATTTTAAAAACCTGTTTGCGTATATTTTGTAAAAAGATTTTGTATAAAAAAGAAAAAATAATAAAGCATTAATCTTTTTTTTCGTGATTAAGTCCATTGACGTAAACTGCTCGGATATGATAAAATGTATATGCGGCAATGTAAATTGCTGCTTAATTTAATTTTTAATACAGAGAGGACAAATTTTAATGAAAAAGTATATCGCTATTATCTGCTCAGTTGTAATGACCTGCGCAGTTTTCGCAGGCTGTTCAGACAAGGCTTCTTCAAGTTCTTCTGAGGCAAAGGCTACTTCTGCCGTTGTTTCTGAGAGCGTAGCTGAAAAGAGTGAGGGCGGAGATTATTCCGATACATATGCAGCTGCATATACAGAAAAGATAAAGAGCAAGAACTTCGCTATGAAGATGTCTGTTGACAATGAGTATACAGGTGCAATGTCACTCACAATGGAGTTCTGCGGCGGAAACTATCATATCAATCTCGATTCTGACGCATACGGTGTTGAAATGTACCTCGTTGATGACAAGATGTACATTATGGACGCATCTACAAAGACATATTCAGTAATGGATTATTCTTCTGACGTTTACGGCGAGGAAGATCCTGTTGAGTCAGGATTTGGTCTTAAGGACGGCTATGAGTTCGTAGGTTCTGAGGAAACAGACGACGGTATGGTATGTGAAGCATTCACATATGTTGACGAGATCGGCGCACTTTATGAGGATTCATCTGCATCTGACGCAGTGCCTAACCAGTGCAAGTATTACTTCGACAAGGAAAGCGGAGATCTCAAGAAGATCGAAGTTACAGAGAGCGGCATGACAGAAACTATCGTTGTAGACAGCTTTACAACAGATATCACAGAGATCGCACTCCCTGACCTTACAGACTGGACAGAGCAGTCAACAGATACAGATTCTGAGCTTACTGAAGATGAGGAAGAGATCGAAGAGGTTCTCGGTGACGAGTCAGATATCGCAGAAGATACTGAAAACTCAGATAACGCATGATCGGCAGGAGGCTTTAAGCTATGAATTTTAAGCGTTTGCTTGTTTTAGCGTCAGCAGCTGCGGTTTGTGCTGCGTTTACAGCTTGCAGCGGTTCAGAGGACAGCAGCTCGGCTGCGGAAAATTCATCAAAGGCGGCTGTATCATCTGTCAGCACAGCAGATAACACCGAAAGTGCGGCAGACAATACAGAGAGCAGCACGGACGAGGGCGAAAATGTTGCCATTGACGGCACAGGAGAGCTTTACAGCGCACTTGCTGAAAAATATGCCGACGGATATACTCTTACAATGACGAATGACAATTCGGGACAGAGCATTGATTTCAACTTTACAAAAAGCGGGGATCAGGCATATCAGTCCAGCGTGGTTTCCGGTATGAAATCATATCAGGTAGCGCCCGGCGACGGAGTTATATACAACGTTTCTGAGGCGACCACAACATATACAGAGGAAGAGGAAACTGAGGAGTCTATCGTTTCGCTGGATTTCCTTTTCGGCGCAACAGGTGATTTTACTGCCGAGGAAGAGAATACAGTAACAAAGAATATCTACGAGCATTTTGCTCTTAACGAGGATATCTCAAAGTCAGCAGGAGAGATAATCTACTGCTTTGACGGAACTTCCAAGGAGCTTATCAGTATTCAGATAGCTTACGACGGTGTAGAATTCCCAGAGGAATATACTGTTACCGGGCTTAAAGAGCCTGATATGACTCTGCTTGAAAAGCCTGACCTTTCGGCTTATACAAAACAGTGATTTAATCGGACTGCTGTGAGGGTATATTATCTTTTACCCTGCGGCAGTCTGTTTTTTTGCTTATTTTTAAGGCTGTTTCATTCCAAAAATTATAAATTTGTACTATTGATTTTAATTGATAAATATGCTATAATCAATTTAATGTAAAGTATTAAGGAGTGCGTTTAATGGCGGCAAAAAATAAAATTGCTAAATTTACAGCGGTCATATCAGCTGCAGCGGCTTTGTCGGTCTGCGTGGGACTTTCCTCCTGCGGCAGTATAGACGATAACAGCAGCGGCGGCGTAAAGAGAAGGATCGTAACGACAACTACGGCTGTGACCGATAATAACAGTAATTCTGACGCAGACGGAAAAAATAACGGCTCGTCATATACAACAGCAGAAATTGCCGATTGGCTCGATAATGATATATGGACAGACGGCATAAGCCGTATAAAGTGGTATACTGTCTACGGCAATGACGATAAAGGCAAGAAAATAGATATCGACAGCGTTATGGCTAAGCTTGATATTGAGCTTGAAAAGAAGGACGCTTATACGCTCTATATAAACTCCCTGCCTGATGACAGCCTTAAAGCAGCATGGAACCAGTCGATAAAGGAGCTTAACAAGCTTTGTCAGCAGATAAAGGATAAAAAGCCTGAACACAGCAAGTCATATCAGTTCGAGGTGGACGATTTTGCTGCTGCCTGCACAAATTTCTGCAATCTTGTGAGAAAAACTGAGGAA
>Ga0129310_1003439_pt1 | contig 10239 bp, 12 predicted proteins | sample Go1ome_2_FD_94433 | JGI IMG/M metagenome (GOLD analysis project Ga0129310, IMG submission 94433) | Western lowland gorrila individual fecal microbial communities from Wisconsin, USA - Go1022A metagenome | ecosystem: Host-associated > Mammals > Digestive system > Large intestine > Fecal | place...
AGCCATCGGAATCGCGCCAAAAGCCCTCGGAATCCTGCGTCCACTCGCCCGTGCGGTGGTGATACAGCACATTGCTGCTGTAATAGGTCTCACGACGGCCGTTGTAGTTATTGACGCCGCTCGAGCGCGTCAGCCCCGAACCGTTCGCATAATACGCAGCTGCCGTATAGGACGAGCCGTAGCTCGCGTTGCCATATGAAGCCTGAGCGGCCTCGGCAGCTTCCGCCTCGGCGGCCGCAGCCTCGAGCGCCTCGCGCTTGGCATCCTCAAGCGTGGAGCGAAGCTCGTCGAGCTCGGTCGACTTAGCGTCGACTTCCTCCATCGTCAACAGGCTACCCGCACCGTCGATGCAGCCCTGCAAGACAGCGCGCTCATCATCGGTAGCATAGTCGCCATACATGTTCATAATGATCTGCGCGCGCATCTCAAGGGAATCGCGCTTTGCCTCCATCGAGGCGTTCCACTCCTGCATGGAGCCATAACCATCGCCGCGATAGTCGACGGGCTGTACCAGCGTCGCCTCGGACGGCGCAGATCCAACCGTATCGGGCAGTGTTGCCGCGTGGGCATCGGTTGCGCCGGTGCCCGCCAAAAGTGCCACGGCCAGGGCGGCAGAAAGGGCGGCGGCTTTCGGTTTTCGTGAATCGATCCTCATGTAGCTGGAAACCTCCGTAGTGCGTTTTTGCTGCGTTTAAGCTGCGTGTGATTCGATCGCGCTGCATAGTACCCCGAGCAAATCGCGACCTGCGGTTTTTCTCAAAAGGTGCACGTCAATTGCGTAAAACTCACATCCTCTCAACAGGAGTTTTCCACAACTCGCATGCATAAAGCGCCTCAAAAACCCTGTTTTGGCGCCCTCACTATGCAAAAAAGGCGCCTGTGCAAACATTGTTCGCACAGGCGCCTTGAGCAGGCATTTTATGCAGTTATACCTATCGAGTCGCAAGGGGTCCTTGCACAAGTCGCCTTACTCGTCCAGCGCGGCGAAGGCCTGCTTCAGATCCCAAATGATGTCCTCGGCGTTCTCGGTACCGATGGAAAGACGGATCGTGGAGGGCGTGATGTTCTGCTCGGCGAGCTCCTCGGCAGAGAGCTGGGAGTGCGTGGTGGTAGCCGGGTGCACGACGAGCGACTTGACGTCGGCCACGTTGGCGAGCAGCGAGAACACCTGCAGGTGATCGATGAACTTCCAAGCGGCCTCCTGGCCACCCTTGATCTCAAACGTGAAGATCGAGGCGCCGCCGTTGGGGAAGTACTCCTTGTAGAGCTCATGATCGGGATGCTCGGGCAGGCTCGGATGGTTCACCTTGGCGACATGGCTGTCGCCGGTCAGGAACTCAACGACCTTCTTGGTGTTCTCGACATGGCGATCAACGCGCAGCGACAGGGTCTCGGTGCCCTGGAGCAGGACCCAGGCGTTGAACGGGCTGATGCAGGCGCCCTCGTCACGCAGCAGAATAGCGCGGACATAGGTAGCGAAGGCGGCAGGACCGGCAGCCTCGGCAAACGAGACACCATGGTAGGAGGGGTTGGGCTCGGCAATCTGAGCATACTTGCCGCTCGCCTTCCAATCGAAGTTACCGCCGTCGACGATCACACCGCCCAGCGAGGTGCCGTGGCCACCGATGAACTTGGTTGCGGAGTGAACGACGATGTTGGCACCATGCTCCAGCGGACGGAACAGATACGGGGTGCCGAAAGTATTGTCGACGACAACCGGCAGACCGTGCTTCTTGGCAATCTCGGAGATGGCGTCGATGTTGGGGATGTCGGAGTTGGGGTTGCCGAGCGTTTCGAGGTAGATGACCGTGGTGTTGTCCTTGATGGCACCCTCGACCTCGTCCAGGTTATGGGCGTCGACAAACGTGGTCTCGACGCCAAACTGGGAAAGCGTGTGCTCCAGCAGGTTGTAGGAGCCACCGTAGATGGTCTTCTGGGCCACCACGTGGTCGCCGGCCTGGGCAAGCGCCTGCAGGGTATAGGTGATAGCGGCGGCACCGGAGGCGACGGCGAGACCGGCCACGCCACCCTCGAGCGCGGCGATACGATCCTCAAAGACGCCCTGGGTGGAGTTGGTCAGACGACCGTAGATGTTGCCGGCGTCGGCAAGGCCAAAGCGGTCAGCGGCATGCTGGGCGTTACGGAACACATAGCTCGTGGTCTGATAGATAGGCACGGCGCGGGCATCGGATGCGGGATCGGCGCTCTCCTGGCCAACGTGCAGCTGCAGGGTATCGAAACCAAAGGTGTGCTCGGGGTTGTTGATGAACTGGCTCATGATGATCTCCTTGATCGAACGAAAGAAAATAAATAAGAGAGAAGTAAGTCGATGTCTCCTGATCACGCCGACGGGCGCAAACAGGAGCCCGGCATTCGTCTTGGTAAGCAATTCATATGCGGGCCTCCTTTCACATCCCGGTTCCGTGGTCGGCTTAATTACCTACCGCCTTTGTATGTTTTGAATAGTACGAGCATTGTTTCGCTCGGTCAATCACTTAAAAGCGCTAACCTGTTATCGGTTTTGCAGATAGCAATCGAAAGGACGGGCACCGATGACCCTTCAGCAGCTTCGTTTTCTGATCGCCGTGGCAGAATCCGGCTCAATCAACGCCGCAGCTCAGCGCCTCTATACCGCTCAGTCCAACATCTCAAACGCCGTCAAAAGCCTGGAACAGGAGCTCCATCTGGAGATCTTTACGCGCTCCAGCCGCGGCGTCACGCTCACCAACGACGGCACCGAGCTTTTGGGCTATGCACGCCAGGTTGTAGAGCAGGCCGACATGCTCGAGGCCCGCTACGAGGACGGCGGCACCCCGCAAGCCCGCCTTGCTATCTCCGCCCAGCACTACGCCTTTTCGGTCGAGGCCTTCGTCAACGTGGTCGAGCGCTGCCGCGACAGCAAGTTCGAGTTCATCATGCGCGAGACCACCACATCGCAGATCATCGATGACGTCCGCGCGTTTCGCAGCGACATCGGTATTCTCTATCTGGACGACTTTAATGCGCGCGTCCTGCAGAAGGCTTTTGCCGACGCGCGCGAGCTTCCACCCCCTCTTTGACGCAAAGGTCCACGTATTCGTCAGCGAGCGCCACCCGCTCGCACGCCGCCCGCAGCTGTCCCTTGCCGACCTTACGCCCTACACCCGCTACAGCTTTGAGCAAGGCACCTCAAACTCCTTCTATTACGCCGAGGAGCCGTTTAGCTACATCCCCTGCGACCGCAATATCCGCGTATCGGACCGTGGCACGCTTACCAACCTACTCATCACCTCAAACGGCTACACACTGTCGACCGGTGTCCTCTCTAACGAAATGCAATGGGGCATGGCGTCGATCCCGCTGGCAGACGCCCCGACGATGCATGTAGGCTACATCATGCACGACGAACGCAAGCCCTCTCCCCTGCTGCAGCAATACCTCGATGAGCTCGACCGCATCATCTGCGAAAGCCAGCCCTCGGGCAACGAGGCAGAAGCGATGGAGCACTAGCCCGCAACGAACGTGGCGCTACAATGGACACCCACGAGAGAAGTACCCAGCGAAAGGAACCATGTGAAGGTCATCATCTATACCGACGGCTCGGCACGATCAAACCCGGGACGCGGCGGCTATGGCGCCGTGCTCAAATACACCAACCCCGCCGGCAAGACCTTTACCTCCGAGCTTTCGCGCGGCTACGCCAAGACGACCAACAACCGCATGGAGCTCATGGCCGTCATCGTGGCGCTCGAGGCGCTCAACCGCCCCTGCGAGGTCGAGGTCCATTCCGACTCGCAGTACGTCGTCAACGCCTTTAACAAGCACTGGATCGACGGCTGGAAAAAGCGCGGCTGGAAAACCGCCAACAAGCAGCCCGTCAAGAACCGCGACCTGTGGGAGCGCCTGCTCACCGCCAAAAGCAAGCACAAGGTTGAGTTCATCTGGGTTAAGGGCCACGCCGGTCACGAGCTCAACGAGCGCTGCGACGAACTAGCCACCACGGCGGCCGACGGTGCCAACCTCGATATCGACACCGGCTTTAACGAGAGCGACCTCTAGCGGCGTTTTCGCACGTTCCCCATGCCCCCACGCGCTACACTCATTCGTGTAGACCAAACAACGCAAGGGGGACGTATGCTGCGCATCGCGACCATCGGCACATCCATGATCACCGACGACTTTATCCAGGTCGTCAACGCCAACGACCAAGCCACGTTTGTGGGCACGCTCTCGCGTAATGCCAATCGCGGCGCTGCCTTTACCGCCGAGCGCGGTGGCGAGCGAAACTTTACCTCGCTCGACGAGCTCGCGGCAGCCGCCGACGTCGACGCCGTCTATATCGGCAGCCCCAACGCGCTCCACTACGAGCAGGCCCTTGTCTGTATCGCCGGCGGCAAGCACGTCATCGTCGAGAAGCCCTTCTGCGCCACCGAGGCGCAGGCGCTGGAGGTCTTCCGCGCCGCCGAGGCAGCGGGCGTTGTGGCCCTCGAGGCCATGCGCCCCCTCCACGACCCCGCCTTCCATGCCATCGAGGACGCCTTGGGCGAGATCGCCCCCATCCGCCGCGCCTCATTGCGCTTTGGCAAATATTCTTCGCGCTACAACGAGGTTCTCGCGGGACGTGCCACCAATATCTTCGACTGCGACATGGCATCGGGGTCCCTCATGGACATCGGCGTCTACACCGTCGAGCCCATGGTCGAGATCTTCGGCATGCCCTCCGGCCTCACCACCATGACCACGCTGCTCGACCGCGCCACGCAAAAGCTCACGCACGGCCCTATCGACGGCTGCGGCTCCATCCTCGCCAGCTACGGCGGCGGTCGCATCTCTGTCGAGCTTGCACATTCCAAGATCACGAATGACCTGCTGCCCTCGCAGATCGAAGGCGAGCGCGGCACCATCCAGATCGACCATCTGTCCACGCCCCGTAACGTACGCATCGACTATCGCGGCGACGTCGTGCGCGGCTCGGCGACCGAAGCGCCGCGCGAGCAGGGCGACAACGGCCGCGTGCTCGACCTTCCCACGTCGAACAACACCATGGAGTACGAACTCGCCGACTTTATCACCGCCGTCGGCGGCATTGACAGCGTTAAAGAAGAGATTTGGGAGACGCCCGCCGGGCGCCACGAGCTTGGTCACTACCGCGATGTCACGCTCGTCTCGTTGCGCATCATGGATGCCGTGCGCCAGCAGGCGGGCATCACGTTCCCAGCCGACTCTGAACAGCGGGCCTAGCAATGGGCTTTTTCGACAAGTTCTTATCCGGCGTCACGGGAGCTAACCGTGAACCCCAAAAGCCCTCGGGCGTCGAACTCGAGCTGCGTCGTAGGCTCACCGTGCTCGCAAGCGACGAGGCCACTCAAGGTACTCCCTTGCGCTATTTTCTGCGTTGGACGGGACAAGTCCAGGGCGTTGGCTTTCGTTTCACCAATACCAACCTCGCGCAGGCACGCACGCTCACCGGCTGGGTGCGCAATATGGAAGACGGCTCAGTCGAGATGGAAATACAGGGCGCTCCGGCAAACATCCTCTCTCAGCTCGAGGCGCTTCATGCCTCCTACGAGCGCATGGGGACGCGTTTTCGCCTCGAAGACGCCCAGGCCCGAGCCCCGCTTGCCAATGAAGACGGTTTCAGTCCTCGTTATTAGTATTGTGTGCTAAATACGGTATCATTTATCTACGAACTGTAAATTAGAAAAGAGGCGAGGCGCATGGCGGTACAAAGGAGAAATACCAAGCAGCGAAAGCTGGTTCTCGATGCCGTGCGCCAAAGCTATAACCATCCCACCGCCGACGAGATCTACAACGCCGTGCGTGAGCAAGACGACAAGATTAGTCGCGGCACGGTTTATCGCAACCTCAACCTCTTGGCCGATGCCGGCGAAATCCTCTCCATCAAGACGCCGGGCGGCAGCCGCTTCGACCGCACGATCGAACCGCATGCGCACATCATCTGCACCTCGTGCAGCCGCGTCGTCGACGCACCGCTCCCTTTCGATACCGAGCTTGATATCGAGGCATCCGAACAAACAGGCTGGGACGTCACCTCGCACTACACCATCTTCGAGGGCCTCTGCCCCGACTGCCAGTAGGTGTTTGGGACACGCTCTAAAATCTACCTTTCCGCACGTTGCAGCAAAAAGTAGATTTCTAGGCATGTCCCAAAAATCTACTCGGCGAGCAGGCGACGCAACTCCTCTTCCACCGTACGCACATAGCGGACGCGGTCGTTGATGCCGCGCATGGTGGGGTTGCAGCTTTCCATCAGGCAGGGATGGCCCACGACGTTGAGCATGTCGCGATCGTTCTCATTGTCGCCAAACGCCATCATCTCGTCGGGCGAAATCCCCAGGGCGCGACCGTAGTCGGCAAGCGCGGAACCCTTACCCGAACCAAAACCGATAAAGTCCGTCCATTCGGTTCCCGATGTCATGACGTCGACTCGATCGCTAAAGTGGCGCTCGAAGTACTCCAGCGCCGCCGGCTGCTCTGCCTCGGGCGTCTGGAACGCAATCTTAATGACATCCTCGTCAATGTCTTCGGGACGGTCGACCACCGCCACGTCGCAGTGGACCTCATAGCGTAAGTGGTCGACAAACGCATCGTTGCCGCTCATGGTGTAGAGATGCCCTTCACACGAAAGGGTCACGTCGGCATGGGGATACGCAACCACGGCATTCGCAATATCCATGGCAAGGCCACGCTCCATGGAGCGCTTGACCACGGCACGCCCCTCGCTCATGACCAGGGCGCCGTTTTCGCACACATAGCCCAGCTCATCGGCCACCGGCGCAAAGAGGTAACGCAAGCTCGCATATTGGCGACCGCTCGCCGGCATAAACACAACGCCACGGCGATGCAGCTCATCGATAAGCTCAAACGCCTCGGGACGCGGCTCACGCTCCCCCGGATGCAGCAGCGTGCCATCCAAATCACAGGCGATCAGCTTGATTCCCCCAAGACCCATAAGCTTCCCCCAAAGCATCTCATCAACAGCAAGACGGACTTTGAGCGACTATCCCTCAAAGTCCGTCTTGTGTTGTCGGCACTTAGCTACGCGCCTTTTTCACAATCGTAAAGTCGGGAGCCATGCTCACGACGACATCCGCCGCGCTCGACGCAAAGCGCCGACCGGCATCGAGCTCGCGTGTTACCACCGAGAGCCGAACGCCCTCGATACCCCGAAGCATGCGGCCCAAAACTGGCTGCACCGGCGTATACATGCGCACGGTATGCTCGTCCGAGTCACCTCGGAAAAGCGGCGCGTGCATGTTGCCAATCTCCCAGCATGCATGCGCAAGCACGATTGGGTCCATACGGTCGACTTCGACCAGATAGACTTCGGCGCTGCGCAGACGCACGACAACCGCCACGGGAACCGTGCCCGAGCGGTCGATGGCGAGCACGTCGCCGTCGGTAAGACGACCGCCGTCGGCAGTATCCAGCCGAATATCGACCGTACGCCCCAACTCCGTCACGCCCACAAATGTGCGGGCATCGGCCTGATCCCAATCGAGCACCAGCTCATCAATCTCAAAGACGCCACCCAACTCCCGGCGAAGCAGAAGCTCATAGGACGGGTCGTTAAGATTTCCCAAGCACGTCGTCGAAACCAGGTTTACAGACATCGGCTAGTCCTCGACCTCGACAAGCTCGATGTCAAAGTTGAGATCCTTGCCGGCGAGCTCGTGGTTGGCGTCGAGCGTCACGGCCTCGGGCGTCACGTCGATGACCACGGCGGGGACGGGCATGCCGCTCGGCGTGGACAGGAAAAGCTTCATGCCCTTCTCGATCTGCTCGATGTTGGGAACCTGCTCGGCCGGGAAGGTCAGAACCATCTCGGGATTGTGCTCACCGTAGGCATCGGCGGCAGGAATGTGCACGGTCTTCTTCTCGCCCACCTGCATATCGACCACGGCGGCGTCGAAGCCCTTGATCATCTGGCCGGCGCCGCAGGTGAACTCCAACGGCTCGCCGCGATCGTAGGAGCTATCGAACTGCGTACCGTCGTCGAGCGTGCCGCGATAATGGGTCTTGACCTTCTTGCCCTGGTTGGACATAGAAACCTCCGTGATAGGGGCGGCGCACAATACGAGCCGCCGTGAACATATGGCGCTAACTATACCCTAGTCATACAATTTGAAGACAGTTTGCAAAGAAACGCTGCAACCGGAGGAACTATGGCATATCCCGTATTTGACCTACACTGCGACACCGCCGACCGCATCGGCTGGGCCACACTCGATCTCGACTTGCGCTTCACCGCGGGCACCGACGGTTATTTCCCCGGCGACGAGACGCATCCGCAGGATTTTGACCTTATCGAGGGCAATGCCTGCGCCATCTCGCTCGCAAAGATCGGCAAGACCCCGTGGGCACAGTGCTTCGCCACCTATATTCCGGACAAGATTCCCGCCGCCCACGCCGCGCGCTTCCAGGCGCAGATCATGGCGCACATGAGCGGTCAGGCCATGCTCAACCACGACCGCATGGTCAACGTGCACAGCGCGGCAGACATTCGCCCCGCGCTCAAGGACGGCAAGGTCGCCTGCATCCACACCATCGAAAACGCCACGTTCTTTGCCGAGGACCCCGCACTCATCGAGGTACTCAAGGGCCTGGGCGTGCTCATGTCGTCGCTCAGCTGGAACGCGCAGGGACCGCTCGCGAGCGGACACGATACCCACGCCGGCCTCACCGCCGCCGGCATCGAGGCACTCACGCAGATGGAGCACGCCGGCATGGTACTCGATGTCTCCCACCTCAACGACGAGTGCTTTGACGAGGTTGTCGCCCATGCAACGCGCCCCTTCGTCGCCAGCCACTCCAACTCCCGCGCGGTCTGCGGTGTCAAGCGCAACCTCACCGACGACCAGTTCCGCACCATTCGCGACATGGGCGGCATCGTCGGCCTCAACTACTGCAGCGAGTTCCTCTCTAACGAAGCGACAAAAGAGACCGCCGCAGACGTCACCTTCGACCAGCTGGCGGCACATATCGAGCATTGGCTTGACTTGGATGGCGAGGACGCCATCGCACTCGGTGGCGACTGGGACGGCGCCACGGTACCCGACTTCCTCTCCGACGCCAGCAAGATGCCCGAGTTCCAGAACATGCTCTCCAAGCGCTTTGGAAAGACCGTGATGCAGAAGCTCTGCAGCGACAACGCCCTCGCCTTCTTCGAGCGCTTCTAGCCCAACATCCCATTGACAGGTGGGCTACCGATCATTCGGCACGCCCACCTGCACCCAGCCTAAAGGACCGCATTTGACGCAGCCGTTTACGATCACCGTGCCCCGACCAGATGGAACGCCCATCCCCGTCGTCGTCACCAAAAAGCGCGTCAAGAACTTCAACCTACGCGTCACATCGAGCGGCGAGGTCCACGCCAGCGCACCGCTTGGCGCCAGCCGCGAACGCATCGAGGCGTTCGTTCAGCGTAACCGCGCCTGGATTATCAACCGCCTTGCTCGGCGCGAGCAGCGCCAGACGAGAACCGGCGAGCCGCTCAGCCCCCGTTCGATCATTGCGCTTTGGGGCAAACCCATCACCGTGCAGGACGCACTTGACCACAACTTCGAATCGTCTGCGCCGCGGCCCAAGCAAGCCACCTTCGCAAGCTTTATGGGTGTCGATGGACCGAATGAGCGCCCGCAGGCCCGGCGACATGCAAACCTCGACGGTCTATCGCCCGAAGAGCTCCAAGTTCACATCGATCAACTCTATGCATCCGAGGTCACCGCAGCGCTGCGCGACATGGTGCATGCCTACGAAATCGCCATGGGCGTCACCGTGGCCCGCGTCTCGGTGCGCAGCATGAAGACGCGCTGGGGCTCATGCACGCCCAAAACCGCCACCATTCGCATCGCACGCGAGCTTGCCGCCTACCCCATCGAATGCCTCGACATGGTTGTCGCCCACGAGCTCGTCCACTTGCTCGAGCCGAGCCACAACCAGCGCTTTCATGCCCTCCTCGACACGTATTGCCCCAACAACAGAGCGCTGTCGCAGCGACTCAAGCGACCGCCCGCCGACGATATCTAGCGTCGCCTATCGCACACGCTCGATCTCGACGCCGCAGCTTGCCAAGGGCAGACCAACAGGCGCCCACGGTTTATCGAGCTTGATGCGCACGCCAAGCAGCGAGGGGTAACGGCGCAGCAACATCTGGGCCGTCCCCTCGGCTGCAGCCTCGATGAGCTTAAACGTATGCTCGCGCAGATAGCCGTCGACATCGTGGCACACCGAGCCGTA
>Ga0129310_1003440_pt1 | contig 10238 bp, 7 predicted proteins | sample Go1ome_2_FD_94433 | JGI IMG/M metagenome (GOLD analysis project Ga0129310, IMG submission 94433) | Western lowland gorrila individual fecal microbial communities from Wisconsin, USA - Go1022A metagenome | ecosystem: Host-associated > Mammals > Digestive system > Large intestine > Fecal | place...
AAAGGTCGTGGCTGCCTGATTCATGCTCTGGAGAGGAAGGAAGATGAACTGGTCGATCTTTGTATAGCAGCTCCAGCCTGCCATGCACGCGGAACCGAAATAGTTTACATAAGACTGAACATAGACGTTGGAAAAGCTTGTCAGGGACTGCTGGAAGCCGGCCGGAAGTCCGATGGACAGGATCTGTCGGAACGTGGGGCGGTCAATACGGAGATCCTGCCAGACAAGATGATAGCTGCCGCCATCCAGAGTGAGAACTACAAGGACTAAAGCAGCAGAAATAAACTGGGACAGGATTGTTGCATACGCCACGCCGGCAATCCCAAGATCAAACACGATCACAAAGATAAGGTCGAGTACCGTATTTAATATGCTGGAAAAGCAGAGGAATAAAAGGGGACGCCTTGTATCTCCGACTGCCCGCAGCACCGCACTTCCCATATTGTAGATGAGAAGACCGGAGATGCCGGAAAAATAGATCCTTAAGTATTCGGATGCAGAAGGAAGAACATCCTCAGGAGTAGACATAAAACGAAGCATAAAGGGGGTAAAAAGAACACCGATTCCGGTAAAGAGGATGCTTGCGATAAATGTGACCATCATCGTTGTCTCGACGGCCAGATGAAGCTTGCGGTCATCATGGGCTCCATAGTGGCGGCTTATGACAACGGTGGCGCCGATCGAGGTGCCGGTAAAGAACATTACCATTGTGTTGATGATGCATGTTGTGGATCCAACAGCGGCCAGAGCCTCGGTGCCGACAAAATTTCCGACGACAAGACTGTCAACCGTGTTGTAAAGCTGCTGGAACAGATTCCCGATCAGGAGAGGGACCGAAAAGGATAGAAGCAGCTTCCAGATCGATCCGGTGGTCATATCCATACTTTTGGATGCTAGTTTTGGGTGAGCCATGGCAGAAACCTCCGTAGATACTTTAGATACTTTTCCGGCCGGAGCGGCCAGATGTGTTTTCTTATAGTTTAAGCTGAAAAAACAGGAATGTCAAATGGAACTTAAGGCACCCTAAAGGTGCGGCAGCAAGTCCGCCGCAGGGGGAGGAAAATACTTGCGTGGCAGGGCGAAAGATGCTATATTATAGGCTAGAATTATGAAAGAAAAGAGGAAAATACATGGCGGCTGTTGATCAGAGCAAAATCAGGAATTTTTGTATTATCGCCCATATTGACCATGGCAAGTCGACCCTTGCAGACAGGATCATTGAAAAGACAGGTCTTTTGACCAGCAGAGAGATGCAGGAGCAGGTTCTGGATAATATGGAGCTGGAGAGGGAAAGAGGCATTACGATCAAATCCCAGGCGGTGCGAACCGTATATAAAGCAAAAGATGGAAAGGAATATATCTTTAATCTGATCGATACTCCCGGCCATGTGGACTTTAACTATGAGGTGTCACGAAGTCTGGCAGCCTGTGACGGTGCGGTTCTTGTCGTCGATGCCGCCCAAGGAATCGAGGCTCAGACCCTTGCGAATGTATATCTTGCGCTGGATCATGACCTTGAGGTTTTTCCGGTCATCAACAAGATCGATCTTCCCAGTGCAGACCCTGACCGTGTAGCGGAGGAGATCGAGGATGTAATCGGCTTAGAGGCTCATGATGCCCCGCGTATCTCTGCAAAGAGCGGATTGAATGTGGAGGATGTACTGGAGGCGATCGTAGCAAAGATCCCGGCGCCCTCCGGTGATCCCAATGCTCCGCTTCAGGCTCTGATCTTTGACTCCCTCTACGACCCTTATCGCGGCGTGATCGTTTTCTGCCGTATTAAGGAAGGAACCGTAAAAAAAGGAACCCAGATCAAAATGATGGCTACAGGAGCTTCTTATGATGTAGTTGAGGTGGGATATTTCGGTGCCGGACAGTTTATTCCCTGCGAGGAGCTTTCTGCCGGAATGGTCGGCTATGTGACTGCGAGCATCAAAAACGTGAAGGACACCCGCGTGGGCGATACGATGACAGACAGAAATAACCCCTGCAGCGAGCCGCTTCCCGGATACAAAAAGGTAACACCGATGGTATACTGCGGCCTGTACCCGGCTGACGGCGCAAAGTATCCGGAGCTTAGGGATGCACTGGAAAAGCTCCAGCTAAATGATGCCTCCCTGTTTTTTGAGCCTGAGACCTCTGTAGCGTTAGGCTTTGGCTTCCGCTGCGGCTTCCTTGGACTTCTCCATCTTGAGATCATCCAGGAACGTCTGGAGCGTGAATATAATCTGGATCTTGTGACAACGGCTCCCAGCGTAGTATACCGTATCCACAAGACAAACGGAGATGTGATCGACCTGACCAATCCGACGAATATGCCGGATCCCTCCGAGATCGAATATATGGAGGAGCCCATCGTCAGCGCGGAGATCATGGTGACGACGGAGTTTGTAGGTGCGATCATGAAGCTGTGTCAGGAAAGACGCGGTGTCTATCTCGGTATGGAATATATAGAAGCAACAAGAGCATTGTTAAAATATGAGCTTCCTTTAAATGAGATCATCTACGATTTCTTTGATGCGCTGAAGTCCAGATCAAGAGGATATGCTTCCTTTGACTATGAATTAAAGGGATATGAAAGATCTGAGCTGGTGAAGCTGGATATCCTGATCAATAAAGAGGAAGTGGATGCCCTGTCCTTTATCGTGTTTGAAGGCTCTGCTTATGAGCGTGGAAGAAGGATGTGTGAAAAGCTCAAGGATGAGATCCCGAGACATCTGTTTGAGGTTCCGATCCAGGCAGCGGTAGGCGGCAAGATCATTGCAAGAGAGACGGTAAAGGCGATCCGCAAGGATGTTCTTGCCAAGTGCTACGGCGGTGACATTTCCCGTAAGAAGAAGCTTCTGGAAAAGCAGAAGGAAGGAAAGAAGCGTATGCGCCAGATCGGAAACGTAGAGATCCCACAGAAGGCATTTATGAGTGTCCTGAAGCTGGATGAGGAATAGGATTGGAGAAAAAATGAAGCTTACGACTCTTTGTTATCTGGAGAGAGATGACCGTTATCTGATGCTGCACCGGATCAAAAAGAAACAGGATGTAAATAAAGGCAAATGGATCGGTGTCGGCGGAAAGTTTGAATTCGGGGAGAGCCCCGATGACTGTGTGGTGAGAGAGGTGCGTGAGGAAACCGGATATACTCTCACCGATTACCGTTTGCGCGGGATCATCTCCTTCTTATTTAATGAGGAGGAGGCAGAATATATATTTCTTTATACGGCTAAGGGCTTTTTGGGAGAACCGACCGAGTGTACGGAAGGCATGCTTTCGTGGATCAGAAAAAGTGAGATCGACAGCTTGAATCTCTGGGAGGGTGACAGGATCTTTCTGGAGCTTATAAAGGATGAAGCGAGGGATGTTTTCTCATTAAAGCTCTGCTACCGGGATGACAGGCTGACAAAGGTGATCCTTGATGGAAAGCCTCTGGAGCTTTTGGAGGTGCTTTCTGAAACGGGAGAGCCTACCGGGATCGCAAGAGAAAGAACTCTGGTGCATCTTCGTGGGGACTTTCACCGGACTGCCCATGTTTGGGTAGTACGAAAGAGAGAGGATAATGGCTATGACCTTCTTCTTCAGAAGCGAAGCAGCCGGAAGGATTCTTTTGCGGGCTGTTATGATATTTCGAGTGCCGGTCATGTTCCGGCGGGAGACAGCTTTTTATGCTCAGCGATCCGGGAGCTTAAGGAAGAACTCGGAATATCAGCAGAGGAAAATGAGCTGGAATTTGTCGGATATCACGAGGCTGAATATAATGGGGAGTTTTACGGAAGGCCATTTCTTAATCATGAAAAAAGTGCGGTCTATATATACAGACATCCTGTAAAGATCGAGGAGCTTACCTTACAGCGAGACGAGGTGGAGTCTGTACGCTGGATGGAGATCGAGTCCGTACTGTCGGCAGCACAGGATAAAGCTCCCGGCTTTTGCCTGTTTGAGGATGAGATCCGCATGCTGATCGAATGGCTCGAAGAACAAAAAGGATAGAGGTATATGGAAAAGAAAAAAGAACTGGAATTATACATCCACATTCCCTTTTGTGAGAAAAAATGTGCATACTGTGATTTTCTTTCCTTTCCCCGGGGGAAGGATGTTCAGAAACAGTATGTGGACAAGCTGCTCAGTGAGATAGAACAAAAGTCAGGGGACTTCCGCGATGCGGAGGTCCCTTCGGTCTTTATCGGGGGTGGCACGCCCTCTATCTTAGAGCCGTCTCAAATCAGGGACATAATGGGGGGCTTAAGGGAGAGCTTTTGTATCCGAAAGGATGCGGAGATCTCAATGGAGGCCAATCCGGGAACAGTGAACGGAGATAAGCTGGAAATTTATCGGCAGGCCGGGATCAATCGCTTAAGCTTTGGCCTGCAGTCTGCTGATAACAGAGAGCTTAAGCTTTTGGGCCGGATCCATACATGGGAAACGTTTCTTTTAAGCTATCAAAAGGCAAGAGAATGTGGCTTTAAAAATATAAATGTGGATCTGATGTCTGCTCTGCCGGGACAGACTGTGGAGAGCTGGATGGAAACTCTGCACCGTACTGTAGAGCTTATGCCGGAGCATATCTCGGCATACAGCCTGATCCTTGAGGAGGGAACGCCGTTTTTTGAGCGATACGGAGACGGACGCGGTGTAGGTCTGCTTCCGGATGAGGACGCTGAGAGAGAAATGTATCACCGCACCAAAGAATATTTAAAGAGACAGGGCTATAAAAGGTATGAGATCTCCAACTATGCAAGAGAAGGGAGAGAATGCCGCCATAATATCGGGTACTGGAGCAATGTCCCCTATCTTGGACTTGGGCTGGGGGCTTCCTCCTATGTTGACGGCAGGAGATTTCGGAATGAGGACGACCTTTCCGCCTATCTTGGAGGCTGTCCGAAAACTCGGTTTGATGAGGAGATCCTTTCAATCCGGGATATGGAGGAAGAATTTTTTTATGTAGGGCTTAGATTGACATCAGGAGTGTCTCTGGAAGAATTTGAAAACAGGTTCCACATTCGTGCCGAGGAGGTATATCCGGGGATTATGGAAAAATTTGTGAGGGACGGTGCTGCCGTGATCGAAAACGGACGATTCCGTCTGACCGATTACGGAATGGATGTCAGCAATTATGTAATGGCCGGTTTCCTGTTCGATGGATCGGAAGGATAAAAAAAGACATCTATAGTTTTTTGTAATACCTGTATCGAAAACAGGAAAAATGTGGTAAACTTTAATCAGGCAGCACAACAGAGTCTGCTTTTACTGCAAAGAATTTTACAGGGGGAAAAACTATGGCAAAAGAAATGATTGCAATGCTTCTTGCCGGCGGGCAGGGTTCCCGTTTATATGCCCTGACTCAAAAGCTGGCAAAACCGGCAGTACCTTTTGGCGGAAAATATCGCATTATCGATTTTCCGCTGTCAAACTGCGTAAATTCGGGAATCGATACAGTCGGGATATTGACACAATACCAGCCCATGGTATTAAATGAGTACATAGGAAACGGCCAGCCCTGGGATCTGGACCGTTTATACGGCGGGGTACATGTGCTTCCCCCGTACCAGAAGGCCTCAGGCTCTGACTGGTATAAGGGCACGGCCAATGCGATCTACCAGAATATTTCATTTATTGAGCGGTATGATCCTCAGTATGTGATCATTCTTTCGGGTGACCAGATCTGCAAGCAGGATTATAGCGACTTCCTTCGTTTCCATAAGGAGAAAAATGCAGAATTCAGCGTGGCTGTTATGGAGGTTCCGTGGGAGGAGGCATCCCGATTTGGACTGATGGTTGCAGATGCAGATGACAAGATCACCGAATTTCAGGAAAAGCCAAAGAACCCCAAGTCAAACCTTGCTTCCATGGGCATCTATATTTTTAACTGGGACGTGCTGAAAAAATATCTGATCGAGGACGAGGCAGATCCAAATTCGGAAAATGACTTCGGAAATAACATTATCCCGAACCTTTTGAAGGACGGAAGAAATATGTATGCGTACCATTTTGACGGTTACTGGAAGGATGTAGGAACGATCCCGTCCCTCTGGGAGGCAAATATGGAGGTGCTCGATCCGGAACACAGCGGGATCGACCTGTTTGACGAAAACTGGAAGATCTACAGCAGAAACAGCGGTATGACCGGTCATCGGATCAGCAGTACGGGTGTCGTGGAAAATTCCATGATAACAGATGGCTGCCGGATCGACGGTCATGTTAAGCACTCGATCCTTTTCGCCGGTGTGAAAGTGGAAGAAGGAGCAGATGTGGAGGATGCCGTTGTGATGGGCGGCTCTGTCATTAAGGCGGGCGCTGTCGTAAAGCACTGTATCATTGCCGAAAACGTCACGATCGGTTCTAAGGCAATCGTGGGTGCTATGCCGACAGAGGGAGAAAAAGGCGTCGCTACCGTCGGTTCCGGCCTTATGATCGGCGCCGGTGCAAAGATCGGCCCCAATGCCATGATCGTTAAAAATGTGGAAGGCGGTGAAGAAGTATGGTAAATTCTAATGCAGATGCTCTTGGTATTATTTTTCCAAACAGCTATGACCGTTTAGTACCCGATCTGGTCAGCGAACGGCTGATGGCATCGATCCCCTTTGCAGGCCGTTACCGCATGGTAGACTTTATCCTATCCGGCATGGCAAATTGCGGGATCGGCAATATTGCCGTGATCGTGCGGAACAACTACTATTCTCTGATGGATCATCTGGGATATGGCCGTGAATGGGATCTGGCCCGTAAGAATGGTGGTCTGGATATAATCCCGCCTTATGCCGAGAATAATATGAAGCTTTATAATGGTCGTGTCGAGGCCCTTGCCAATATTCTTCCTTACCTTAAAAAGCATAAAGAAAAATATGTGATCATGGCAGATACGAATATCGCCGTCAATTTCGATTTTCAAGCAATGCTCAAAGAGCATATTGAAAGTGGTGCCGATGTCACGATCGCTTATAAGAGAGAGCCGATCCCGGAGATCCTGCGGAATATGGAGGGGGTAAAGGATCTGTTCTATACGCTGAGTCTGGAGGACGGACGGGTGAAAAAAATCTACATCAACTCCCAGAAGGAGGGAGATGTAAATTTTGGCATGAACATTTATGTGATGAAGCGGGAATTTCTTATCAATGAGATCAATACGGCATTTGTCCGCGGATATACGTATTTTGAGCGCGATATCCTTGCACCGCAGCTGTGCAAATTTAATGTGCGCGGCTATGAGTATAAGGGCTATATGGCACGGATCTGCGATATGAGAAGCTATTTTGAGGAAAACATGAAGCTTCTGGAGGAGAAAAATCTGGACGCCCTGTTTGCAGGGGGCCCGGTCCACACGAAGATCCGTGACGACAATCCTACCCGGTATATCAAAGGGGCAAAGGCTAAGAACGTTCTTGTGGCAGATGGCTGTGTGATCGAGGGAGAAGTGGAAAACAGTATTTTGTTCCGCGGAGTAAAGATCGCTAAGGGAGCTAAGGTCAGAAATTGTGTACTGATGCAGGATACAGTCGTTAAGGAAGGTGCGAGACTGGAATATGTGATCACCGATAAGAACGCTGTGATCAATGTGGGAAAAGAGCTTTACGGGACAGACAGCTTTCAGGTGTTTGTGCCAAAAAATCAGAATATATAAAATTAAGAAGGCAGAGCAGATATCGATCTTGGATATCTGCCCTGCCTCTTTTGTTACATGATAAGATATACCTCTGCAGTCGTGGTTCCGTGCTGAAGGGTTTCGGCATGTGTGTTGTAATATACATCAATGTGGTTGCCCTTTACCGCACCTCCGATGTCTTCTGCCACATATTCCACACCGTTGATCATCAGACGGCTTCCGATGGGGATGACCCGCGGGTCCACAGCGACGGTGTGCTTTGCCGATGCGAGAGCTCCGGAGCTTGTGCGCCGGCCCCAGCCTTCGGAGCAGCGGTAGCATGGACAGTAGGCGGTCAGGCGGAAGTTTCCGAGGGCGACCATATCTTCGGTTTCCTCATCTTCCTCGTAGCAGCTGCCGGCAGAGTATTTAAGGACACGGGACAGCGTGGAATCGCCGGAGGAAAGACGGATCGTGTAAGCACTGTCCGGAAGCAAAGCCCAGTCAACGACCACATGGAAGCCGTGCTCTCCGGTGCCGACCCCCTGAGCCTTCAGGTCGCTTCGGTATTCATTGGCGGTGGCAGTTAAGGAAGCCTTAACTTCTCCGGTTGCATCCTCGGTAACGGTCACGGTAACATCCTGGGCTTTATCAGGAGTGGAGGGATCCCAGAGCCATCCGGAGATGGTATTTCCCTCCACACTGTCCAGATGACCGTGTATCTGAGACGTATTTGCGTAGGCACAGACAGCGTTCAGAAGAACGAGCAGAAGAACGAGGGCGGTGCCGGAAATCAGTCTTTTTGTTATTTTCATTATTTCAATATCCTTTCCTTTTATGTTACACAACCGAAACAAACGTAACATAAATGTAATAAATTAGAAACAATTTTATATTTTACACATTTTTCCGGATTTGTCAAGTCTCTCCGGGATCATGCCCCTTTTAGGTCTTCGACTGAGATAAACGCTCTGCGAGGATGCGCAGTGGTTCTCATAGGAATATAATTAATAAGAGCGGCTGATACGCAGATGATCCTTCATCTGCTTTGCAGCCGCTCTATAGCCGGGGATATCCCGATATTATTTTTTGTTTAATGATCTGTTTCTGCAACGGTGAAGACCTCGACATCCTGAAGACCGTAGGCGAGAGCTTCTCCATGGGTAGAAAAATAAATATCAAGCCGGTTATCGGTGATGCCGCCGCCCATATCCTCTACGGTGTAGACGATTCCGCCGATATAAAGTTTTGTACCAAGGGGAAAACGTTCCAGATCGGCAGATATTGTGTGGTCTGCCTGAGGAACTTCACCGGAATAGGTGTATTTGTGGCCGCCGCTGCAGGTATCACAGTTACAGTAGGCGCTGATTCGGAAGATACCGAGGGATTCTCCGGGCAGTGCAGTCTTCTTTTCCACCGGCGTTTCTGTATTTTTGTTATCAGAAGCAGCATAAGCCGGTATACTAAGGGCTGTGAAAAGAGAAAGACATAAGGTAAGGCCGGATATTCGGCGGACAAGGCGTTTCTTCATAGGCACCTCCTCAACGTTAGGCAATAATTACAAAACATTGTAAAAAGTTATCATTTATTTCATTATATTTACAAAAATGTTAAATGTCAAGGAATTTTATGGAGGGAGAGGAATAAGAGGAAGGTAAATATGTTTTTTGTGTGAAAAAAGGAAAAAGGTTAAAAAATATCTTGACAAAAAGTGACCATAGTAATATAGTAACAATTGTAAATGTTAGCACTCCTCAAAACAGAGTGCTAATAAAAACAAAAAGAAGGTGAGAATGTGGAGCTGGACGAAAGAAAAGAAAAAATATTAAAGGCAATCATTCAGACATATCTGGAAACAGGGGAGCCGGTTGGTTCCAGAACGATTTCCAAATATTCTGATCTTAAGTTGAGCTCCGCTACGATAAGAAACGAGATGTCTGATCTGGAGGAGCTGGGATATATCATCCAGCCCCATACCTCGGCAGGCAGGATCCCTTCAGATAAGGGGTACCGTTTCTATGTCGATCAGATCATCAAAGAAAAAGACAGCCAGGTCAATGAAATGCAGGAGCTGATGATCCAGAGAGTGGATCGCGTTGAGCTTTTGTTAAAGCAGATGGCGAAGCTTCTTGCAAGCAACACAAACTATGCAACACTGGTCAGCGGTCCTAATTATCATCAGACAAAGCTCAAATTCATACAGCTTTCCAAAGTGGAAGCCAATAAGCTTCTGATCGTGGTAGTCGTTGAAGGAAACATTATCCGAAATTCCTTTGTAACTTTGGATGAGGAGCTCTCCGACGAAGAACTTTTAAACCTGAACATCCTTCTCAATAACAGTCTTAACGGTCTGACGATCCAGGAGATTAATCTTGGCGTGATCGCAAAGCTTAAGGAACAGGCGGGGGCTCACCGACAGGTGGTCGATTTTGTTCTGAACGAGGTTTCGGAAGCCATCGGCTCTCAGGATGAGGATCTTCAGATCTACACGAGCGGAGCGACGAACATCTTCAAGTATCCGGAGCTATCCGATACAAAGAAGGCCAGTGAGCTTATCAGCACACTGGAGCAAAAGGAGCTTCTTAAGGGACTTCTGGAAGAAAATCAGAGCCAGCCCGATACTGCCTCTGATACAGAAATCCAGGTATATATCGGAGCTGAGACTCCG
>Ga0129310_1003445_pt1 | contig 10220 bp, 5 predicted proteins | sample Go1ome_2_FD_94433 | JGI IMG/M metagenome (GOLD analysis project Ga0129310, IMG submission 94433) | Western lowland gorrila individual fecal microbial communities from Wisconsin, USA - Go1022A metagenome | ecosystem: Host-associated > Mammals > Digestive system > Large intestine > Fecal | place...
CAATGGAAAGCAAGCGGTTAGGGTTATGCCAAAAGAGCCTGTTCGTTGTTCCCAATCATTTGACGGAACAGTGGGCGAGTGACTTTTTGCGGTTATATCCCGGAGCAAATATTTTAGCGGCAACGAAGAAAGATTTTGAGCCAGCCAACCGGAAGAAATTCTGTTCCAGAATCGCCACCGGAGATTATGATGCTGTCATTATCGGGCATAGCCAGTTTGAAAAAATCCCGTTGTCGCAGGAAAGACAGATAGGCATTATCGAAAGACAGATTGATGAGATTGAGCTTGCCATAGAGCAGGCGAAAGCAGATAACGGGGAGCGTTACACCATTAAGCAGATGGAAAAGTCCAGAAAATCCCTTATGACAAGACTGGAAAAACTCAACGATACTTCCAGAAAAGATAATGTTGTAACCTTTGAGCAGTTAGGTGTGGACAGGCTGTTTGTAGATGAAAGTCACAATTATAAGAACCTTTTTCTATACACGAAAATGCGGAATGTGGCGGGCATTGCACAGACGGAAGCACAGAAGTCCTCCGATATGTTTGCTAAGTGCCAGTACCTTGATGAGCTGACTGGCGGAAAGGGCATTACGTTTGCTACGGGTACGCCGATCAGCAACAGTATGACGGAGCTTTACACCAATATGCGGTATCTTCAGTATGGTACGCTTCAGAAGATGGGATTAGGGCATTTTGACAGTTGGGCAGCTTCTTTTGGAGAAACACAGACCGCCATTGAGCTGGCACCGGAGGGAACAGGATACCGGGCAAAGACAAGATTTGCAAAATTCTTCAATCTGCCGGAGCTGATTGCACTTTTCAAGGAGAGTGCGGATATCCAGACACCGGATATGTTAAAGCTGCCTGTGCCGGAAGCAGAATATGAGAACGTGGTGCTGAAACCCAGCGAATATCAGAAAGAGATGGTAACATCGCTGGCAGATCGGGCGGAGGCAGTGCGTAACAGACTGGTAGAGCCGCATCAGGATAATATGCTCAAGATTACCAACGATGGAAGAAAACTGGCACTCGACCAGCGTCTGATCAACGATATGCTCCCCGATGAGGAACATTCCAAAGCAAAAACCTGTGTGGATAAGGCATTTGAGATTTGGGAAGATACCAAAGGGGAGAAATCAGCACAGCTTATTTTCTGTGATTTATCGACACCGAAAGGAGATGGTACATTTAATGTCTATGAGGATATAAGAAATAAACTGATGGAAAAAGGTGTTCCCGCAGAAGAAATCGCCTTTATACATCAGGCAAATACGGAGCTTAGGAAAGCGGAGCTGTTCAGTAAGGTAAGAAGCGGACAGGTTCGTTTTTTATTGGGTTCTACTGCAAAAATGGGAGCCGGGACAAACGTGCAGGACAGACTGATTGCGCTGCACCACCTCGATGTACCGTGGCGTCCGTCTGATATTGAACAGCAGGAGGGGCGTATTTTGCGGCAGGGCAACAGGAATCCAAAGGTTAAGATTTTCCGGTATGTGACAGAGGGAACATTTGACAGCTACTCATGGCAGCTCATCGAGAATAAGCAGAAATTTATCGGTCAGATTATGACAAGCAAATCTCCGGTGCGAAGTTGTGAGGACGTAGATGAAGCGGCACTTTCCTATGCAGAGGTCAAGGCTCTGGCAACGGGGAATCCCTATATAAAAGAAAAGATGGATTTGGATATTCAGGTCAGTAAGCTGAAACTGATGAAAGCCAATCACACCAGTCAGAAATACCGTCTGGAGGACAACATTGCAAAGCATTATCCACAGCAGATAACCATTCTGAAGGAACGGATCAGCGGCTTGCAGGCAGATATTCAGACTGCAAAAGCCAATCTCCCGGCAGACAAGGAACTTTTCTCTATGAAGGTCGGAAACAAGCTCTACACCGATAAAAAAGAAGCCGGAACTGCACTTGTAGAGATGTGCAAAGAAATCAAAAGCGTCAATGCTCCAGCAGTCATTGGAGAGTATGCAGGCTTTAAAATGGCGGTGTCCTTTGATTCCTTTAACCATAAATTCGTTATGAACATCAAAGGACAGCTCAGTCATAATCTGGAGATTGGTGTTGACCCGCTGGGTAACATTTCCCGTATCAACCATGCGTTGGAAGCCATGACAAAGGAACTGGCAGAAGCATCCACAAAGCTGGAGAATGTGGAGCGTCAGCTTGAAACAGCGAAAGTGGAGGTTACAAAGCCATTTGCACAGGAAGCGGAGCTTTCAGAGAAGTTAGACCGCCTTTCTGCCTTAAATTCCCTGCTCAATATGGACGAAAAGGGAGAGGACGGAATAGGTATGGAAGATGATAAATCGGAACTGGGTACAGAGCAGGTGGCAGATGCCAGAAAAACGTATCCCATAGAAAATGCCCGACACAATTATGCTGTGGAAAATGGAAATCCGCAGGGAATGAGGTTCACAGCAGCGATGGCGGATAAGTCGGCACAGAGGGTATCCTTGAAAGAGCGGCTGGCAGAGATGCAGGTACGGGCTGCAGGTGGGAACATGGAAAAAAGTTTGCAGCAAAAGTCAAAGGAACACAGGTTGTCAATATGATAAAAATCAGTTTATAAAAATTTTCTTTTAAATAGGTTGCAAAAGTGGGTGTTTCACACTAAAATATAGTTAGAAGAGTATGAGTAAATCAAAGAGAGCCATACTAACAAAGGAGGTGTTTATATGGCAACTTCAAGTATCACTAAGAATTTTATCATATCCGGTCAGAAGCAGGTGGAGATGTTTGCCGATGCGATTGAAGCATCTGCCAACGACAGAACACCTCGTGTTCCAATCAATGTTACCTACTTGCAAGGGGCAGATGATATTTTAAAATTCATGGAGAGAAGGAAGAAAGCGAATGCAACCAGCAAATAACTTTATTGTGCTGAACATTCGTGAGTATTTAGAAAATGAGGACAAAAGACTCGGAGAGGACACATTAGTACAGCTCCTTTCCGAGTTTTCATGTCCGTTAAATCCGGATGTTGAGCGTTTCCTAAAACAGCAGGCAATTGAGTTTGCCAAAAAACATCAAGCAGTTACATATATTGTATTGTCATTGGAAGATGCAGAGTTGTTGGGATATTTTTCTATTACAATCAAGCCACTTGTTGTAAAAGCAGAACCATTTAGTAATACGGTTAAGAGGAAACTGGCAAGATTTAGCGAGATAGATAAAAATGAACAGACCTACAACTTAGCAGCTTACCTGATTGCCCAACTTGGGAAAAACTTTAGTGATAAGGCAAAAGGTCGGATAACAGGACAGGAACTGTTGGAAGCAGCTATCAGGCAGACACAGCTTTTGCAGTATCAGGCTGGAGGTATGGTGGCATTTGTGGAGGCAGATAATAAAGAAAAACTACTTTCCTTTTATGAAAACTATGGCTTCAAGCGTTTTGATACCAGACAGACCGCAAGCTCAGAAGAACAGCATGAGCTGGTACAGCTTTTGAGACTGATTTAAATTAAAATTACATAATAAACCAAAGGTGTGTGGAACATGTTTTAAGAACAATCCATGCACCTTTTTTATTTGGAAGATACCGTCCCTACGAAAATGAAGGACGGTATTTTTGCGTGGAAAAAAGAAAGGACAATCGAATTATGGAAGATAAAAATACCGTTTACATGAGTGAAAAGCAAAAAGTCAAAGAGATTACGGATAAGCTGGAAGCTGGTTTGAAAGAGCTTTTTGAGAGTGAAAAATATAAAAGCTATCTCAGTACCATGTCAAAATTTCATAATTACAGTTTTAATAATACGCTGCTGATTGCCATGCAGAAGCCGGAAGCTACGCTGGTGGCAGGTTATCAGGCGTGGCAGAAGAACTTTGAGCGGCACGTCAATAAAGGAGAAAAGGCAATCCGTATTCTTGCACCAGCTCCTTATAAAATCAAAGAGGAACGTGATAAGTTAGACCCTGTAACGGGAGAAATGATGTTTGATGAAAACGGTATGCCGCAGAAAGAGGAAACAGAGGTTACCATTCCTGCCTTTCGTGCGGTATCTGTTTTTGATGTATCGCAGACGGATGGCAAGCCTATTCCGGAACTGGAAGTGAATGAGCTGTTATCTACGGTGGAGGGATATGAGGATTTTGTCCAGGCGCTTATGAATATTTCTCCTGTTCCGATTGCATTTGAAGATATTCCCGGCGATTCCAAAGGGTATTTCAGTACAGCAGAAAAACGGATTGCTGTTCAGGAAAATATGAGCGAAAGCCAGACTTTGAAAACAATGGTGCATGAGGTGGCTCATTCCAGGCTGCATGATAAAGAAGTTAATCAGAGCATGGATATTCCGGTAAAGGACAGGAATACAAAGGAAGTGGAAGCGGAGAGTGTGGCTTTTACAGTGTGCCAGCATTTCGGTATAGATACATCCGATTATTCCTTTGGATATATCGCAGGCTGGAGCAGCGGCAGGAATATGAAAGAGCTGAAATCTTCCCTTGATACAATCCGAAAGACAGCTTCAGAACTGATTACAGGCATTGAGGGGGCAATGCAGGAGCTTCAGCTTAACCGGGAGATGGAGCAGGAACATGGAAAGGAAAGCATTCTGCTGGTACATAACGAGGATTTTTCAGAATACAATCTTGTCAGTGTCCGTGGAATGGACAGTGCAGAACTTATATCCGCCCTTTCTACCATGAATGAAGAGGACAAATCGAATATACCGTCTTATCTTGAAAGTAAAGGGGCATGGACTACCGAACTTGCTGATGAGCAGACAGAAGAAGCGGAGGAATATCATATTGATGTCCGCTATAACATGGATACAGACGAGCTTATTGATGTAAAGGAAAGAATGGAACAACCCATTGATACCAATTTATCTGTCATGGGGCAGGCAGAACAACTTATCAATCAGTTGGAAGCAGAAAAAAATATTTTCACGTCTGAGGAGCGAAATCTGATTGTAAATTATGCCTATAAACTTGATGATATGAATAAAACAAGGGAACTTGCAGAGAAACTGGCATATAGGGAGCAGTATGCCCAACAGGATGTGGCATTGACCATAATTGATGCAAAGGCGGAGATTGATGCCCTGCCTGATCCGATGATTGGTTTGTCGGAAATGAGGGAATATGGCTATCAATGGGATGAAATGCTGCCATTAACACAAGAGAAAGCATTGGAATTATTTGAACATGATTTACCTGTATATTTGCTTCATACTGACGGTGCGGAATCATTGGCAGAAAGCAGGGAGCGTATAGAAGAGCATGAAGGTATCTTTGGGGTTGAAAAGGAAACATGGAATAAAGCATTGAAACAGCAGACTAAGATTACACTTATCTTAATGGACGAACAGGAGCGAGAATATACATACCCGTATCCAGTTGTGGCTGTCGATATAGAAGAAATGGGTGGGGATAGAACTGCGGTATTCAAGACCTCAGAGCCTATTTCAGATACTGATGTGGCAGAAATTCATAATGCTTTTTATGGAACTGATTTGGAATTTGAAATAGAAAAAGAATTAGGTATCACATGGGTGGAATCTATTAACTATGAGGACGGATCTGTTATTACACCTGAAATGGCAAGAAAAGAGCAGCTCCTATATGCTAGTACCGATAAATATGGAATTTATCAATTAAAGCCTAATCCGGAATTAGATTCCTTACGTTTTGAGGGGACGGAATCCTTAAAGCGTATGGGCATTACAAAAGATAATTTTGATGCAATTAAACCAGAGAATTATACACTTTTATATGTGGGCGAATTATCTGAACTGCAAAAAGAGACGCAGGGGGCAACTTTAGAGGCAATCTTTGAAAAATTCAACCTTGACCACCCAGAAGATTTCAGAGGACATTCGCTATCTGTCAGCGATATAGTGGTGCTTCATCAGAACGGACAGAATACGGCTCATTTTGTGGATTCTTTTGGATATACGGAAATACCGGATTTTTTACGGGAGCAGACACCGGAAAAGGAAGAAATGCAGGACACTTCTGGACACAATGTCCAAAAGACAGAACCGGAAATAGATGGAGATGAAATCATTGATCTTGGCGATGAAACAGAACAGGTGCTTGCGGAAATGAAAAAAACTTTGGAAAGTGAACAGGAAACAGAACTGGCATTTTCTATTGCAGACCGTTTTATCAGCATTCAGGAAGTGGATGGCGGTTATGATTATTCCATTATGGGAGCTGATTATAAGGAGATTGACGGAGGAATTTATGATAATCCTGATGTGACGATAAGGGAAGCCTTGCATGATATTTTAGAGGATTTGAAGTCACAGCCGGATTACAATGGTGCAAAAGGAAATATCCAAAGAGAAGATGAACTGATACCGATGGATTATGATGGACTGATGGAAAAAGCAGAGGAAGCAAATCGTATTATTCCGGAGAGTACACCAAGCAGTGTGGTGGCAGATTTTAAGGCAAAGACCGGGGAATTATTCCACGATATTAGTGAAATGAATCCGGAAGAAATCGAGGAAACTGTGAAATGCCATGTGCAGGCGAAGATTGAAGAGTATGATATTAATGCAACAATCGTGGATGTTGCTGTAACAGGAAGCAGATGCAGGGGATTAGAGCATGAAGGTTCTGACCTTGATGTGGTGGTGGAACTTTCCACAGCGGAACGGGAGGACGATTTATTTAATGCCTTTAATGAGGATGGACTTCATATCGGAGAAGTAAAAGTTGACATCAATCCAATTACAGCCCAACGCACAGGTACGCTGGAATCCTATCTGCCACAGGTGGAAGAATATTTGGAGGGCGTCAGACAGGTAAGAGAGCAGGAAAAGGAGAGCGCAGAAGTAACTTTAACTGTTTCGGAATGTGGAGAATTTCATAATCTTGGTGAGTGTTATGAGAATATTCCTACGGTGGATGAAGCTATAGCAATCTGGAAGCAGATACCTTCAGAGCGGATGAATGGTATTCCGGCAATCGGAATCAATATCCTAGGGAGAGGGGCGGAACCCTACGAGGATTACGAGATTGATGTTTTATCTGGAAAGAGGATTGACCTTGGGGTTTTGGACTATGTTCCTGATATTAAAAACAATCCGCAGGCAATGGAAGTCATTACGGAACTGGTGGCTAAATTGCCCGATATGGAGATAGATGGCGTGATGAGTGAAGAAATGGAAGCAAGAGTGTGGGAACTGCGTATGCCGGACTTGCCACAGGAGGAACAGCTTGCAGTAGAACTTGACCGACTTTCCTACGATTATGATACTGTACTGTATCACGATAGTACAAGAAATATGACCGAGAATGTATCAGAGCTTGCAGAATCCATAAAACAGGGCGATACCGGACATTTAACAACGTGGCTTGCAGACATTATTTCGGAGGGAGCTGTACCAGAGGAAATAAAACGAGCAACGGAGCTTCTGGAAAAACTGACAGAGTATAAGCCGCTTGCCAAGATTGAGGAGGCAGAAGAACAGAATTATAATATGATTGATAATGTGCTGAATAATGGTGTTGGGGAGAAAGCCCAAAGGGAAAAAAATAAGAGAATGGAGGAGAAGCCTCCAGCAAGGGTTTCCTTAAAAGTTCGTCTTGCGGAGAAAAAGGCACAGGTAGAAGGGAAATCGAAAGAACATGATGTTCAGGAAAATGAAAAGAAAAGTCATAGGGAGATGTAAGTGATGAATAAGAGATTTACCGTAGAAGAAAGTAATTTAATCAGTATTTTTATGGAAGAAGGTATAGATTCAGATGTGGGCGGCAGAAAAAAGGTCATAAATGGTATTGATAAAGCACTGAAATATCTGGAGGATGATGAGATGGTTGAATTGTCATTATGTGTCCTTGTAAAATTAAAGGAATTGACGGATCATGAATTTAAGTTACTTATTCATAAAAACAAACCACAACAGGGATTAGTGCAGATATTGACGGTGACGGAGAAGCAGTTTGTAAAAATGGATTATGTAGTTGGAGAATATACAAGTGATGTCATTGATACAGAAGCGAGGTTGGTAATTCTATGAAATTGTTTATTCCGCAAATAGATTGCCTGTTGGAGTGTGGTCGGGAAAAATGTCAATCTCTTGTGATTGAAAATAGAACAGTTTGGTGTAGCATTTTAAATGATATGGCAGAGCAATTACGGGGAAACGAAGGAAAAATAGTACTGTCTTGTAATGATAAAATAATTCCGTTATCAAAAAATATGGAGATGATTTCCCAGTTTATTCCTTTTGACATAAATACAAAGGGGCTGTTAACGAAAATCATGAATGAGATGCAGAAAATAGCTGTCAATGAACAACATTTTATTCAAACAACAACAGTATTGTCGTGTTGGGAAAAATATTTATTAGAATTGACTGCAGATATGGTGGGAAATATAGGGTTTTCTAAAATAAATTTAGAATCTTTGATAAAATCAGCAGGTATTGAGCTTGAAAGTGCTTATGATAATCTCGGAGAAAAAATACTGGATTATTTTGAATTAGTGAATATATATGATAGTAAGAAATTGTTTGTTTTGGTAAATTTAAGAAGCTATTTATCAGAGCCTGAAATGAAGGAATTTTTAAAAAATGTGGCAGCTCATCAATATGAAATATTATTAGTTGACTCCGTAGATTATCCGGTATTAGAATTAGAAAAGCGATATATAGTAGATGCAGATCAATGCATTTTATGCTAATATAAAGATGAAGGATGCGACCTATGAATGGATGCTGGTATTTTGCAGAATATTATTCTTGGACAATTTGAGGTTTGAGGTTTGAGAGCAGTGTAAATTCGTAGGGGAAACAAACTGATTCCTTCAACAGTTGGTTTTCTTGACCGTTTGAGAGCAGTGTAAATTCGTAGGGGAAACAAACCGCACTGATTGCATTTCAGCCTGTTCTTCAGTTTGAGAGCAGTGTAAATTCGTAGGGGAAACAAACGCTGTTTTTAACCTTGTCGGTGGTTTGATAGTTTGAGAGCAGTGTAAATTCGTAGGGGAAACAAACTGGGCGACAATACAAAAACAACACGATTAAGTTTGAGAGCAGTGTAAATTCGTAGGGGAAACAAACCACATTGACCGGATTAAGAGAGCCATCCAAGTTTGAGAGCAGTGTAAATTCGTAGGGGAAACAAACCACATTGACCGGATTAAGAGAGCCATCCAAGTTTGAGAGCAGTGTAAATTCGTAGGGGAAACAAACGGGCATTTTATTGTACTTGTAGGTACAGATGTTTGAGAGCAGTGTAAATTCGTAGGGGAAACAAACCGCGCCAGCTTCGCGATCATCTGGGTCTTGTTTGAGAGCAGTGTAAATTCGTAGGGGAAACAAACGAATCGAGAAAATGTTCTTTCCTTTTTCGGTTTGAGAGCAGTGTAAATTCGTAGGGGAAACAAACGACAGGATCAGTACGTTACTCTGGATAACGTTTGAGAGCAGTGTAAATTCGTAGGGGAAACAAACCAGAGAGCAGCCAACTGGTTACTTATGTGCGTTTGAGAGCAGTGTAAATTCGTAGGGGAAACAAACAGAAGTTTACGGAGGGAAAGAGCCTTGTGAGTTTGAGAGCAGTGTAAATTCGTAGGGGAAACAAACCTGTCACAGGAACAGCTCGCCTACAAGCTCGTTTGAGAGCAGTGTAAATTCGTAGGGGAAACAAACGGATTTGTGAACGATTTGGATGATATTCAGGTTTGAGAGCAGTGTAAATTCGTAGGGGAAACAAACTCCAGCGCCGTGATTCCCGCCGCACCAATGGTTTGAGAGCAGTGTAAATTCGTAGGGGAAACAAACTTGCTCCAGCTTGCGGATATCGCGGCTTAAGTTTGAGAGCAGTGTAAATTCGTAGGGGAAACAAACTTCAAGCCAATCTGAGCCCCATGATCCATCGTTTGAGAGCAGTGTAAATTCGTAGGGGAAACAAACCGTTTCCGATTCGGTTCGTACCAGTGATAAGTTTGAGAGCAGTGTAAATTCGTAGGGGAAACAAACTGGCTTATGCAGAATCCGTATTGTGCTTTGTTTGAGAGCAGTGTAAATTCGTAGGGGAAACAAACAAGGGCATCACAACCACCAAAGATGTGGGAGTCTTCTCGACTGAGATAAATACCAGCCGGAGACAGCGATCCGAAGCAGCATGGCAAATTATAAACAGGAGGATTGGCTTGTCGATGTTCCGTTGTATATGCTGGCTGAGTATTTAAAAAAACGGATACGGGTGAATTGATGATAGTAAACGAGCGTGCCTATGTA
>Ga0129310_1003446_pt1 | contig 10220 bp, 8 predicted proteins | sample Go1ome_2_FD_94433 | JGI IMG/M metagenome (GOLD analysis project Ga0129310, IMG submission 94433) | Western lowland gorrila individual fecal microbial communities from Wisconsin, USA - Go1022A metagenome | ecosystem: Host-associated > Mammals > Digestive system > Large intestine > Fecal | place...
GATATTTGTTCATGATCTTTGCAATAATGTCGAGACCTCCTGAGGCAGCATTTGCATTAAAGAGGACTGCCTGACCGTAACAGATCACGACGAGCATGGCGACAACATCCAGTGCAAGGTTCCCGGTAGGGGATATCGGTGATGGAAACAGGAGCTCGAATAAAAAGATAAGTCCCGGCAGCAGGATCGAAATAAAAATGATCTTTGTGCCAAAGGCCTTATCGATAAAGATAAATGCCAGGATAATGCAGATGATGTTTAAGATCAGGGTCATTGTGGAAAGGGAGATCGGAACGAAGTTTATGAGTACAACGGCCAGTCCGGTAATACTTCCGGTAACGATATGGTTCGGATTCATGAAAAAGTAAACCCCCACCGCAATGACAAATGTTCCGAAAAAGATTGTTGAGAAATACTTGATTTTTTCTAACATGACAGAATTCCTTTTCTAATTTAATTGTTAATCTAATAATAGGAGAATCCATAGGAAATGTCAAATAGGTGCTTTCAAGTGAGAAGAAGATACCGCTATACAGTGAAAAAGTGCCGGAAAAAATCCCTGCCCACTACGCATTGATTTTGCGCAATTGAAGCTGGGATTTACCGGATCCGGATAAATGAGAAAGATTATCAAGTAAGCAGATTTTTGTGGACTTTTCAAAATATCATTCTATAATTACCATAATATGATGATGCCAATCCCACGATATGCGAATATTGAATGGGATTGTGGGAGTGCGCAGCACGGAACAATCCACAGGCATCAAAATCGGGGGCTTTTGAACCCGATATCATTATCGATATCATTATAATTAAGGAGGAAATAATTATGGCAAATTGTTTTGATTGTTTAAAGAAGATCGATGGAAAGCATGTTGGTATTTTTGCGGCAGGAGTTCTTTTTGGAACAGCCGGAATCAAGGTTCTTTCAGGAAAAGACGCTAAGAAGGTTTATACCCAGTGTACCGCAGCAGCATTGCGTGCAAAGAAGTGTGTATTAGACACAGCATCAAAGATCCAGGAGAGTGCAGAGGACATTTATGCCGAAGCACAGGAGATCAATGTGGCGAGAGAAGAAGACACGGTGTTTGATGAAAACGAGACAGCTCCAGAGGAAGAAACGACCTCCGAACCATCTTAGGAAGATCCATCCGTTAAACGGATCGATTTTTACAGGAGGCTGGCAGAATGAAATTCAGAATTGAGCATGAGATCAGAGGACGGATGCGGGTACATCTTTTCCTTAAAAAAATGACATTTAAGGAAGCAGATATCCTGCAATATTATCTGAAAAAAAATGAGTTCATTACATCGGTTAAGGTTTATGAACGAAGCTGTGATGCTGCGATCTGCTTTAAGGGCGATCGGAAACAGGTGATCGAGTATCTTCGCAGATTTCATTATGAAAGCGTGGAAGTGCCGGATACGGTTCTGGAGCACTCAGGAAGAAAAATCAATCAGGAGTATTGGGACAAGCTGGTAAACCGGACAGTCCTTCACTATGGACAGAGATTGTTTCTTCCTGCACCGCTTAGAGCCGTGATCACAATTGCACGGTCTGTGAAATATGTAAAAAACGGAATAAAGACATTGGCTTCCGGTAAGATCGAAGTCCCGGTACTGGATGGAACGGCCATCGGCGTTTCTATCCTGCGCGGAGACTTTAATACAGCTTCTTCCGTCATGTTCCTTTTAGGGATCGGCGAGATCTTAGAGGACTGGACGCATAAAAAATCTGTGGGCGATCTGGCAAGGAGCATGTCACTGAATGTAAAAAAGGTGTGGCTCCTTGCAAACGGACAGCAGGTGCTGGTTCCGTCAGATCAGATAAAGACGGGCGATCAGGTCGTTGTCCGTATGGGAAGTATGATCCCCTTTGACGGGACGGTGCTTGCCGGAGAAGCCATGGTGAATCAGGCATCCCTCACCGGAGAGGCACAGCCGGTAGTCAAAAATAAGGACAAATATGTTTATGCAGGTACCGTTGTCGAAGAAGGCGAGCTGACCGTTTGCGTCCATCAGACAAAGGGCGGAACCAGATATGAAAAAATCGTATCGATGATCGAAGAAACAGAAAAGCTGAAATCCTCCGTAGAGAGTAAGGCAGAGCATCTGGCCGATCGTCTTGTTCCGTATACACTTGCCGGAACCGGACTTGTATATCTCCTTACCCGCAATACGATGAAAGCGCTGTCTGTTCTCATGGTAGATTTTTCCTGTGCGCTGAAGCTATCGATGCCTATCACTGTTTTATCGGCTATCCGGGAGGCAAATACCCACGGCATGACCGTCAAAGGCGGAAAATATCTGGAAGCAGTGGCGGAGGCCGATACGATCGTATTTGATAAAACAGGAACCCTTACAAAAGCAGAGCCGACCGTGGTGGATGTGATTCCCTTTATCGATGAAAAACCGGACGAATTGCTGAAGCTGGCAGCGTGTATGGAAGAACATTTCCCCCACTCCATGGCAAAGGCAGTTGTGGATGCGGCAAAAAGAAAAAATCTGGTTCACGAGGAGCATCATTCCAAGGTCAATTACATTGTGGCCCACGGAATCTCGACGACGATCGATGGGAAAAAGGCGATTATCGGAAGTGCTCATTTTGTATTTGAGGATGAAAAGTGCAGGATACCGGAGGGCATGGAAGAACGATTTGAAATGCTGCCTCCGGAATGCTCTCATTTGTATCTGTGCATAGAGGGTGTTCTGGCAGCGGTGATCTGCATTGAGGATCCTCTGCGTGATGAGGCGGCTGAGGTCATCCGTGAATTAAAGAAGGCCGGGATCAAAAAGACGGTCATGATGACGGGAGACAGTGAGCGGACTGCTTGCGCAGTGGCTAAAAAGGTCGGGGTAGATGAATACTATTCCGAGGTGCTGCCGGAGGATAAAGCTGCTTTTGTAGAAAAAGAAAAAAAGGCCGGACGAAAAGTGATCATGATCGGTGACGGCATCAATGACTCACCGGCTCTTTCCGCAGCAGATGCGGGGATTGCTATTCGCGATGGCGCTGAAATCGCACGGGAAATCGCAGATATCACGATCAGCGCGGACAAATTGAATGCACTGGCTGATCTAAAGAAACTCAGCAATCTTCTTATGCATCGGATACACCATAATTACCGTACTATTGTCGGGATCAATGGTTTATTGATCGGACTTGGGATCAGCGGAACACTCCAGCCCACCACCTCCGCACTACTGCATAATACTTCGACGCTGGCCATCAGCTTAAACAGCATGAAAGACCTGATGGAATAGGAGAGAGCTTCTAATTGAGAAAAGCTTATCAGTAAGATAGTTGACACATTACTAAAGTAAGTGTATACTAACCATCGTAGTAAATGAGAGCGATTATCAATATAGAAAGCTGGTGAAGTATGATGCCTTTATCAATGGCAGAAGCCGGAAAAATGAATCAGATCAAAAAGGTAGGCGGAAAAGAGGAGACCAGACGTTTTCTTGAGAGTCTGGGATTTGTTGCAGGTGCGTTCGTTACGATCGTATCGGAGATCAATGGAAACCTCATTGTCAATGTAAAGGAATCCCGCGTGGCGATCGACAAAGAGCTGGCAACAAAAATTATGGTGTAGGAGGAAATGAGTATGGCAACACTGCGAGACATAAAATGCGGAGAAACCGTAAAGGTGCAGAAGATCCATGGTGAAGGAGCAACAAAGCGACGGATCATGGATATGGGAATAACTAAGGGCACACAGATCTCTATCAGAAAAGTGGCGCCCTTGGGTGATCCCATAGAGATCACCGTCCGCGGATATGAGCTTTCTTTAAGGAAAGCAGATGCGGAAATGATCGATGTGGAATAATTAATGTGCCACGGCACATTTTTTATTAAGCATAGGTTAGCGTAAGCTAAAAGCTGTTCTAATAATCAAACAAAAGATAGCATCATGTAAAAATAGAACAGACAGCAAAAGAATCCAATAAGCATAAGAATCCAATAAGTAAAGAAAAGGGACATGATTATGAAAGTTAAGATTGCATTAGCCGGAAATCCCAACAGTGGAAAGACAACATTGTTTAATGCATTGACCGGCTCCAATCAGTTTGTCGGAAACTGGCCCGGAGTTACGGTTGAGAAAAAGGAAGGAAAATTAAGAGGATACACCGATAAGGATAATGAAGCAATACTGGTGGATCTTCCGGGTGTATATTCCCTCTCCCCCTATACACTGGAGGAGGTTGTATCCAGAAACTATCTGATCGGTGAGCGTCCGGATGCGATTATCAACATTATCGACGGAACAAATCTGGAGAGAAACCTGTATCTTACAACACAGCTGACAGAGCTGGGGATCCCGGTCATCATCGCAGTAAACATGATGGATCTGGTGAGAAAAAATGGCGAGGTTTTGAATATCGACCGCTTATCTAAGGATACCGGCTGCAAGGTCGTTGAGATCTCTGCACTGAAAGGGGAAGGAATTGATCAGCTGGCCGAGCGTGCCGTAGCACTGGCCAGAAATAAGAAACAGACCATACCGGCCCATTCCTTTGAAGGAAGTGTAGAGCATGCGATCGCTCACATTGAGGAGGCCATCGCCGGACATGTCGATCCGAGCATGGAACGCTGGTACGCCATTAAGCTGTTTGAACGGGATGCAAAGGTTCAGGAAAGCCTGAATCTGGATATGCAGCTTCTTGCCCATATCGAAAAAGATATCGTTTCCTGCGAAAAGGAAATGGATGATGATTCAGAGAGTATTATCACAGGTGAGAGATATAATTATATCGGAACGATCATTGAGGACTGCTACAAGAAGCGTGTGAAGCAGCAGATGTCCATGTCGGATAAGATCGACCGTATCGTAACGAACCGTTTTCTGGCACTTCCGATCTTTGTGGCAGTAATGTATATTGTATATTACATAACCGTTACCACCGTCGGATCAGCCCTGACAGACTGGACGAATGACACCTTATTTGGGGAATGGATCATTCCGGGTGCCAGAACTGCATTGGAATCCATGGGCTGCGCGGAATGGCTTACCGGTCTCTTTGTAGATGGTATCATCAGCGGTGTAGGCGCCGTTCTTGGCTTTGTGCCGCAGATGTTAGTCCTGTTCTTCTTCCTTGCATTCCTTGAGGCCTGCGGATACATGGCAAGAATCGCATTTATCATGGATCGTATTTTCCGTAAATTTGGTCTTTCCGGAAAATCCTTTATCCCGATGTTAATCGGTACCGGATGCGGCGTACCTGGTATCATGGCCTCCAGAACGATCGAAAATGACAGAGACCGTAAAATGACGATCATGACAACCACCTTTATTCCGTGCGGCGCCAAGCTTCCGATCATTGCCCTGATTGCAGGCGCACTGTTTGATGGAGCTTCATGGGTAGCACCGAGCGCTTACTTTGTCGGTATTGCCGCGATCGTATGCTCCGGTATCATTCTGAAGAAAACAAAGATCTTTGCAGGAGATCCGGCACCGTTTGTTATGGAGCTTCCGGCCTACCACATGCCGACTGTCGGAAATGTACTTCGCAGCATGTGGGAGCGTGGCTGGTCCTTCATCAAAAAAGCAGGTACCATCATCCTGTTATCAACAATTTTAGTGTGGTTTGCTGAAAGCTTTGGCGTTGAGGGAGGAAGCTTCGGCATGGTAGAAGATATGAATAACAGCCTCCTTGCTGTATTTGGATCAGCTATTGCATGGATCTTCAGCCCGCTCGGCTGGGGTGACTGGAAGGCAGCTGTGGCAGCCATCACAGGACTTGTCGCAAAGGAGAACGTTGTAGGTACATTCGGTATTCTCTACGGCTTCGGTGAAGTTGCCGAAGACGGAGCGGAAATCTGGGGTACATTGGCAGGTTCCATGACACAGGTTGCAGCGTATTCATTCCTTGTATTTAACCTCTTATGCGCTCCGTGCTTCGCAGCTATGGGTGCCATCAAGCGTGAGATGAACAATGCAAAATGGTTCTGGTTTGCCATCGGATATCAGACCGTGCTGGCATATTCAGTATCCCTGTGTATCTATCAGATCGGTACCTTTATCACAACAGGTGCTTTCGGCATCGGAACAGCAGCAGCATTACTTCTTGTTGTATTATTCCTCTATCTTCTGTTCCGTCCTTATAAAGAGAGCCAGAAGCTTACAGTCGTAAGAAGCGTGCAGGGAAATTAACTCTTGAGATTTAGATATTGTTCTGATACTATGATGTTGAAGAAAGAGACTCCGGGCTTTTCCGGAGTCTTTTCCATAATGGCCAGGTATCGGAAACGTGGCACAGACATCACAGAAAGGACAGACGTATCGTGGAAAACAGGATAAAGGACAGATCGGATCGAAATATCAGGAGGATTCTTATTTTTGCCGTTCTTGCTGTAGGAATATACATTTTCACACAGCTCACAGGCCGGACCGGAATGCAGAACAGATATGATGCACAATATCTCGGAATGTTTGATACCGTGACCAGTATCGTGGCATATACGAAGGATCAGCACACGTTTAATTCCATAGCCGAGGAGTTTCATCAGGAGCTGGAAAGATATAACCGCCTTTACGATATTTACAATGATTACGATGGGATAAATAACATTAAAACCATCAATGACAATGCGGGGATAAAACCGGTTCAAGTCGACGAAGATATTATCGACATGCTGGAGGAAGCCGTAGAGCTCTATGAGCTCACAGAGGGCCAGATAAATGTGGCAATGGGAAGCGTCCTTTCCATCTGGCACGATCATCGTGAAGAAGGACGGGAAACACCAGATAAGGCGAGTCTTCCTCAAATGGAGGAGCTTAAAAAGGCGGCAGAGCATACAGACATTTACAGTATGGAGATCGACCGCGAACACTCCACGGTATATCTTAAGGATCCCGCCATGAGTCTGGATGTGGGAGCCATCGCAAAGGGATATGCCACGGAAATGGTATGCCGTAAGCTTAAAGAAGACGGGCTTACGAGTGCCCTTATAAGCGTCGGCGGAAATGTGCGCGCCATCGGTACAAAGCCGGATGGCACAGGCTGGACCGTCGGAATACAAAATCCCGATGTTGAAAGCGATACAAAATATCTGATGACTATAGATGTTAAGGATATGTCATTGGTAACAAGCGGATCCTATCAGCGTTATTACGAAGTAGACGGTGTGCGTTATCACCATATCATTCATCCGAAGCTTCTGATGCCATGGAATAAGTATACATCGGTTTCCATCCTGTGCCGTGACTCAGGTTGGGCGGATGCACTGGCTACTGCCGTGTTCAATATGGAATGGGAGGAAGGAAACGCACTGATCGAGAGCCTTGACGGAGTAGAAGCGATGTGGATCGAGCCGGATGGAACCGAGCATTACAGCAGCGGGTTTCAGAAATATATCACCTCAAAAGACAATTAAAGGAAGTAAAAAATAAGTCACTAAAGTTATTGACATATAATCAAAGTGAGTATATACTAATAATCAGCCGGATGGTGCATAATGACGTAGAGCCGGAGCTTTGGCCCGGATAGTCAGCAGGAACCAAATAGATCCGGTTGATTGTTTTACAAAAAAGTGAGTGTCAGAGCTCATTTTTTTAAACACAAAGGTTAGTAATAGCTAAAGATAGTTTTAGTGATACAACTCATAGCAGCTCCATATGGATATGATTATTTTACGGAGGATCGCGGAGCCGCTGTGTTTATGTGACAGTAGTGAAAACGGATTGCGAAGACCTGTTTTACAGGAGGAAGCATTCTGATGAAGGAGGAAATTCTATGGGAACACTTATCGGGATCATCATATTGGCCGCGATTATCACGGCAGCAATAAAGAGTATGGTAAAAGATAAAAAGGCAGGAAAATCCCTGCAATGCGGACATGATTGCAAGCATTGCGGCGGGTGCTGCCATTAGGAGGCGCGTATGGAGATTTCTGAACAATACTGTCTTTCTAAAATGGATAAAAATGTCATCATGGCGCGCCTTAGAGAAAAGGGCGGCAGAGTTACAAGACAGAGAAAAATTCTGCTTGATATAATTCTGAGCCGGGAGTTTTCAAATTGTAAAGAGATCTACTACGATGCGATTAAAGTATTTCCGAAAATCGGAATGGCAACGATCTATCGTACCGTCAATACATTGGAGGAAATAGGGGCGCTGCATAAGAGAAACATCTATTGCATAAAAAACGAGAAGCCGTTAGAGGTTGGTGAATGCCTGATCGAGCTTGCAGACGGAAGCACCATGAATTTTAATGCAGAATCGCTGAAAAAGATACTGGAACGGGAGATGGAGGATCGCGGCTTCCTGAAAGGACGGCGTGTCAATAAAATATATGTAAAGAAATAGCCCGCTGGGGCTTTTCTTTAAAAATAACAGTTAGACAAAACTAACAATAACAGAATGGAGGAAATTGCCTGTGAGCGTTGTGATTATCGGAGGAAATGAATGTATGGTAAGGCAGTATATGGATCTTTGTGAGGAATATCAGTGCGAGGCAAAGGTATTCCCCAAAAAACTCAGCGGCATTAAGACGATCGGCCGGCCGGATCTTATGGTTCTGTTTACCGGAACGGTTTCTCATAAGCTGGTCAAGAGCGCACTGAATGAGATAAAGGGCAGTAATGCACGGGTTGCCAGATGCCATTCAAGCTCTTTGTCGGCATTAAAAAATATTTTGAATGAGCACTGCAGATAGAAAACTGTTTATTTGAGGCATTATAATAAGGATTGCACAGCCGTTCGATATGTGCTATACTCATTTCCAGCTGAATAGATACAGTCAGGTGCCGGAGCGGCGATACTTCGCCGGCTCCGGTGAAAAGGGAAACAGGTGAAAATCCTGTACGAACTCGTCACCGTAATTCGGGAGCAGATGCCGAGAGATCACTGGGAAACTGGGAAGATGGCTGATGTGAAGATCGATGAGCCGGGAGACCTGCCTGATTGTTGTACGGAAACGGTAGTTTCAGACCACGAGTAACTGGTTGTACGGACAGTCCCCAATAGGGATAGATCGATCCTTTGGTGCTGTTTACAGCCTTTTCCTGAGAGGGAGAAGGCTGTTTTGCGGTGCTAAGAAACGCACTTCGACCACCTGCTGTTTGTGTCTGATAACAAAAGTTATGTTCAGCTCAGCAAATTAATATTAGCAGGGAAAGGTCTGCAGGAGGAGAAAACAAAATGAAAAAAAGAACAGCAGCAATTGTTTTGTCGGCAATGATGGCGGCAGCCTGTGTAACAGGATGCGGTGCTAAGGAAGCAGCTTCCACAGAGACAAAGACAGAAGCAGCCGCTCAGACAGAGGAAAGCCGGAAGGAAGAAACAACAGCAGAAGAAACGAAGGATGCGGATAAAGAAGCAGCAGATGAGGTGGCAGCCATGATCGACGCTATTTATGTTCAGACAAGAACAGAAAAAACAGACGAACAGTGTGAACAGGCCAAAAAAGGCTGGGACGCTCTGACAGATGCCCAGAAGGAAATGGTGGAAGGAGAAGAAGCAGATCCGGATTACTTTGGCAGAGATACCGGGGATGCCTCCAAGGATGATCCCAGAAACCAGGATGAGATCGGGGAGAATGAGCTTCTCGTTGTAAGCTTTGGAACATCCTTTAACGACAGCCGTGTCGATGACATTAAAGGGATCGAGGATGCTTTACAGGAAGCATATCCGGATTGGTCGGTAAGGAGAGCCTTCACCGCCCAGATCATCATCAACCATGTTCAGGCCCGTGACGGAGAAAAGATCGATAACGTGGAGCAGGCATTAGACCGTGCCGTAGCGAACAACGTGAAAAATCTTCTGATCCAGCCGACCCATCTTATGCATGGTGCAGAGTACGATGAGCTCATGGAAACAGTGGAGCAGTATCGTGACAAGTTTGAGACGGTCAGAGTAGCAGAGCCGCTTCTCGGTGAGGTGGGAGAAGATGCTTCCTCCATCAATGAAGATAAGAAATATGTCGCAGAGGCTGTAACTGCCGAAGCAGTAAAAACAGCGGGATATGAAACTCTTGACGAAGCAGAAGCAGACGGCGTTGCATTCGTATTTATGGGACACGGAACCTCCCATACGGCAAAGGTTTCCTATAGCCAGATGCAGACACAGATGAATACACTGGGCTATAAGAACGTATTTATCGGAACAGTGGAAGGCGAGCCGGAGGAAACATCCTGTGAGGCTGTGATCGAAGCTGTTTCGGCTGCCGGATATAAGAAGGTGATCCTGCGTCCGTTAATGGTAGTTGCCGGAGACCA
>Ga0129310_1003448_pt1 | contig 10219 bp, 10 predicted proteins | sample Go1ome_2_FD_94433 | JGI IMG/M metagenome (GOLD analysis project Ga0129310, IMG submission 94433) | Western lowland gorrila individual fecal microbial communities from Wisconsin, USA - Go1022A metagenome | ecosystem: Host-associated > Mammals > Digestive system > Large intestine > Fecal | place...
TGACAAACGTTATAATCGCAACAAGGATTTTTTGTATTGGCATGTAGATATTTGCACTGATGAACATTTTGTAGAGGATAAACTCCACGATTTTCATTGCCAGAAGAAAAATATTGTTAATTGCTTCAAAATCTTCAGTATATGCAACTTCACCATGGATGTCGCCATCGCCAAAAACGACACCTACGAAAGCTTTGAAGCAGAATTAAGAAAAAACGTACCAGGCATAACCCATATAACGGCATTGCCAATTACCAGTATCATCAAATAATATAGGGAATACAAAATCCCTGTTAGGAGAATATCTATCATTCCTAAGCATGATAGCATAACTCTTAACAGGGATTTTGTATGTTATATGGGTATCACCCAACATAAATTGAGTTTCTCACAAATCAGATATTCAATTGGGATAAAGAAGTATTCTTTTATTTTTTGCTGATTTTAGACGGCCCACTGCGAAAAACGAACTATCCTAATCCAAGTATACACTGTGCTTTTGGCTATACCTAGCTCTGCAGCCTAGTCACAGCTAATTCTACTTACATATTATTCCCAAACATGGATACCCATATTTATTTACAACAATTCTGAAATATCCGCAAGAATCCTTTCACGCTCTAGATCGATTTTTTCCAACCTAACCATAAATTGCTTATATTTTTCAGCCATCTTATTCTGTTCTTCCATTTCCATTCTAGGTATCTTAACCTGTTTTAAATCCTTTATGCTAATTGCTCTCATCACAGCTCCATTAACATATCTTGCCAATTCCTGTTGGCCTTGCTGACTACGAAGATAGAGCATTACATAAATTGGATTCATTTTTCCCTTGTTAACAGTAATCCTAAATAGATTTCCATTAGCCAAAATTTCTCGCTCATCATCAATATGCACTAAGCAAATTTTAAAAGGAACAAGTTTAGAAATAACAATATCTTCATTCTTCAAAATAGCACTACTGTATTTTCTGTCTATCTCTTTCATGTAAGGCAACTGATTTACGATCTTACCATCAACAATATCTTGTAACATAAGATATTGATACTTAGTAGGTTCTTCACTAGCCATTTTCTTTAATTCTCCCGATCTAATACTTGCCCCCCTTTCAATATCGCAAATATCCTTCAATGCTATTCCCTCCACTATTTTGTTTTTCTCAAAATAGCGATTGGCGCTAAGAACATACTCACAACTTGCGATTTCGGATACAGAAACCATCCTACACCTATCTTTACATTGGTCATACATTTCAATGATATTTTCAATTTGTGATGGTTCTATAGTTATAGCTCTACCTGTCTTTTTAAATAAATTTGTTGCATCCATAATCTTTACACCATCATAATTTTCCTTGCTAATGATTATCACAACAGGCTTTACATTAGTACCATTTATAGTGCCATTAGGTAATTCGATAATACCTTCAATAAGTCCCTGATTTACAAGAGTCTTTCTAATACCCTTATCACTATTATTAAACAATGCTGCTGGAAAGGTTAACGCAATAACCCTTCCGCTCTTATTCTTTTGATAAGCAATAATAGCCTGTCCCCATATTCGTATACCTGCTTTTTTTATAACAGCCTTATACGGCTGAAGATATTTATTGTCCATCAAAGTATCAAAATTATAGTTATTCCTCATAAATCCAGTGTCAACAGTTGATTTTGTAGCCTCATATTCACAAGTACCATTCTCATCCATGTTAACACACTCAACCGTTATTGCTATTTTCTTCCAAAATGCTTTTATTTCTGTTACTATAACATGCTGAATGTTAATATCTACACCATAAGATGTAATTCCCTTGCTTGCAGCATTAATTATCCCATTACCACGACCACACCCATACTCAATATATAAGTCACCACTCTGTACATGATGCAAGCCTAATATTAGATTATTCAGATATTGATAATTATCTGGATCCCCTAGCTTACGCCAATTACAGTATTCATTCAGATCCATATTTTTCATGCCATATTCCAAAACTTCTCGACCATATTTAGCTGCAAAAACCTGCAGTTCCGTATAGTAATCGACATAAATCATAATGGCGCTCCTAGTCTCATCGCGTTCAAAACTTTCAATAATAGTTTTTACATCAGAACAGGTATGCTTTAGTGATAAAACTGCAACAGTAGTAGCACAATACAATCCAGGATCAAACTGCAATCCCTTATCCCTTATGAAATTACCTATTTCCCACAAAAACTTTCCGAAATCTTCTTCAAAATAAGTATTCAAAAGAAGTCCCTCCTCTTCATTAATTAAGCCGCTGCAATACATCCATCATCCAACTTTTCCCTTATTATCTGCTTAAATCCAGACAACGATAATTTTAATGAATTGCCATTACTTGCTCGCACAATTGGCGGAAAACCTGGTTCTTGCTCCATCTTAGCTATAGAACTAGAATAGCTTCCTTTGTTTTTCATAGAATGTGGCATCGCACTAACAATTATCAGTGAATAATTACTGTTGTATTGATACCTCCCTATATCATGCTTTTTCAAGCTACTATAATCACAGCAAAATTCCAACCGTTCCTTTGCAATTCCCAATGACTTACAATACCCTATGGCCTGCTGCTGTTTAATTGCAGCTTGTCCTAGCACAAGAATTTTACCTAATCCACCAGATGATACTTGCTTAATTTGCAGCATATCTTCAACATATGCCTTTAATCTTTCCATACTGCAGCAATAAGCTTCTTTAATCCCATTTACCAAATCATCCTTAGTCATCAATGCAAGCTCCATAATTTTCTCCCCCCTCTATGTAGTCTGTATACTTCGTTACATCTATAATATCATAGTTTTGTAAATAAATCAATAGAGTTCACAACTACAATTTTAATTTTTTTTAACTACAAAACGCGAGATGATTTCAATAAGTATTCTTATCATGAAACCATTGACCTTGATAGCACATTTGTTAAAATTAGAGTGATTTATAATATTAGCATCAATCAACACAATAGTGCAATCATATGCACCCTAATGTTAGTGTTAGATATTTTTTTGATTTTGATTATAAATTAACAACACCCCAATCATAGTATAATTTTACTACAATTGAGGTGCAAATTGGTATTTAAACAGAGTATATAAGTTTCTTTACTTAAACTTTGGCATATGAATTTTTCTATCAAATCGTTTATTGTTTTCACCATAGGAAATGTCCACAAGCTTAGATAATAAGCTTATCATCCTATAAGATGCTGTAATCATATATATCATAATAACCAAATTGGTACATATAATTACATTTATATAATCTTGAGGGCTAAATATTAGATATATTAAGGAATAGAAAAGTGCAATCCAATCAGCTATAAACGCCTCTCGAATATAGCTTTTTAAATCCGCAGTTCCATTATATTGAGAGAGCAACTCCATAACTTTAGAATTTTTTAGGGATAATAATACACCATACATAACACCAACAAAACTTAAAAATATGCCAGACAAAGTCAATGTTGCATTAAATATTTTATCTAATTTATTTGTAAGGTTAAGGCAAAGATAATCTTGAAAAATATAACATATAAGCAGAGTACATAACACGAATATTTTTGGATAATGCTTTTCCAAAACTCTCATCGTGAGCCTCCTTGCAAAATTATAAAAAATCCCTTCTCCTACTACTATACTCAACTACCAATCCATTGAAAATAGACAATGGTGTTAAATACCTGTTACTAGATGTTACGATAAATTGAGATGTATCTTTTATTTGTCCTTTTAATAAATCTATAGTTTCTAATTTTTTACTTTTATCAGAATATCCCTTTGCTCTTATACGATCCACAATACCTTGAGTATTCATATAAAGAAGATCGCGTATCGTTGATAAAAAACTATCTCTAAAAAATCCAATATTATTTTTTTTATCACCTATCGCCATGGATATTGTAATTTTAATATCAGTTTCAGATGGTCCTTGTAATGAAGTTGCTGATTCGATGATTTTAGCAATAGAAGAATCTTTATCTAATAAGTTAGCATAATCCGTGTTATTTTTATGAATAATTCTAGCTGTAAGACTGCGATTACAACTATGCTTTTCAAGGCGAGCAAGCGCATTATCATAATACAACGGTACAAGTGTGATTTTATCTTCTGGCGCTTCTATAAATGCGTTTATTGAAGCCTGAAACTGAGTAGGTGAAACACATCCTAAACCTGATTGAAGTACAATGATATGGGTTTGTTCATCATACATTACTACTGTTTCGTAAGTAATACGTTCATTGTCATTTATAGTTACAGGACCAGTCTGCTTAGTTTCAATGTTAATCTTACCTGGTACATCTAGCCTGTTTTTTTCCAATAAAGATACTCCATATAGTGTATTGCAAGGTAGCTCCGCTTGGAATCTCATAATTTGTGTATTTGTCTATTTTATTAATGATAATATCGGAAATATTATTCTTATCAAGACTTTTTTTATTATACTCAGAATTAATTTTTTCTAAATATGATTCGAACTGTACCGTTGTCGTAGAATCGTTTTCTAAACATGGTTTATAATAATAGAAATTTACATTTTTCTTCCCATTCATAAAAATATTCTCCTATAATAAATTTCATTAACAAACTTTACAGCTTGAATCCTATATTCGAGATTATAAGCTTTTCCATCCAATATTTTTCTCCCCTATACTCACAAGTATATATTAATTCCTTGAAAGTAAGATGACCATTTTATCTATACCATATCACATTTCCTTTTATAAAATTTATTCACATCTACTATTTACCATCATCGCTATACTTTGAATACTGTAAAAATTCTCTGGAATTATATCTTCTGCTTCTAATTCTATATTGAATTCTTCTTCCAAAGAAGCAACAAGGTTTACTATTGCAAATGAATCTATATAGCCTTCTTCTATTAAGCCGATTTCGTAATTCTGAGGTATATCTTCATTGATTTCTCTTAATAATTGCCAGATCTTTTCTTCCATGTTTTATCTACTCCATTCATAACAGCTTCTTTAATTCTTGCCTATCGATTTTACCGTTCAAATTTAGCGGCATTATCTTTAAGCGGCAACGTTTATTGGGCAACATATACTCAGGTAATAGTTTATGCAACTGTTCTCCCAAGCTTTTTTCTTCTATGTTTCCTGTATAAAATAATACGATTCTATTTTTTTTATCATCATAAAGGCACACATTAGCATGTATCTCTGGTAATGATGATACAGCTGTCTCTATTTCACCCAATTCAATTCTGTGTCCCATATGTTTAATCTGAAAATCCTTACGACAAATATAAATCAGCTCTCCATATTCGTTATATTTTACCAAATCTCCTGTGCGATAAATAATTTCTGGATAAGCATTATTCAATGGATTCTGCACAAAAACCTCTGCTGTTTTTTCAGGATTTTTATAATAACCATGTGATAAACATGTCCCTCTTACACAAAGCTCTCCAATTTCATTATCTTTTACTAATTCATCACTTTCATTTAAAACAAAAATCTCTAAATTCTCACATGGAAATCCAATTGGCAAAGAATCTTCATCTGCAAATTGTCTCTTTATTGGAAAATATGTACAAACCTCAGTAACTTCGGTTGGTCCATATAAGTTTACAAACTCTGCATTTGGATACGAACTTCTCCATTTATTTAGCTGCTTATTAGGCATAACTTCTCCACAGAACAAAACCTTTTCTAATGGGGGCAAAATATTTCCCTTCAATGCTTTTAAATTTGCAATCATACACAAAGCAGTAGGTACCCAAAAAATAACATTTACACCTTTGTTAGCTAAAATTTTCATCAACTTTATAGGAAAAACAAACTCTTTTTCATCAATAAGGTATGTCGTAGCTCCAGTTTTCAATGGACAATACACATCTTGTACTGATAAATCAAAATATAAAGGAGCTTGATTTCCTAAGATATGCCTATCATTTATATCAAATTTGTTAGAAACCCACTCTGTATAATCCACAACTGAACTATGAGAAATAATCACACCTTTAGGTGTGCCTGTAGAACCCGATGTAAATAAAATATACAATATATCCGTATCAATAATCTTTTTGCGTGTATTAATTAAAAGATTCTCGTTGATTGATTTTTCTCGCAGCTCTTCAAACACCAATATTTTTGTACAATCATCGGCAAATTTTTCCACTTGAACTTTATGTTTTTCATCTGTAATAATTGCCACTGGTTGCAAAGTGTGCAATATTTTTTCTACTCTGCTAACTGGCATATTTACATCAATGGGAGAATAAAAATTCCCACTATAAGCAGCCCCCATAAAAGCCGCTATGCAATTAGGAGATTTATCTAGAAAAACAGCTACTGGTTGCTTAAAGAAATGACATTCTGCCAGAACCGTAGCAATTCTTTTAGAAATATTTCTTAGTTCTCCAAATGTCATACTAAAATTATCATTTGCAAAAGCAATTTTATCATGAAAACGTTCTGCAGTTTTTTCAAGATAATCTGTTACTAAAGTCGTCCTCATGGGTAGCTCCTTTACTCCAATCTATTTTATAATCTGTAAACTTATAGCAGTAACATCCATTATTATTCAAAAGATTATCTGCCACAATATCATATGCTTTGCCTAAATCTATAATTCCTAAGCTCTGACCACCAATTTTGTATTCCCACATAGCACCAGAAGACAGCAAAAAATCTTCCGGAAGATATTCCTCAGAATTAATACTCAAATCTCGTACATACATATTATATACACGTTTATTCTTTTGTCCCTCTGCATCTATATAATCACCAGAGAATGCTTTTGTATATCTATAAGGAACTTTTACACTTTGCTCAACATAATGCATAAAAGTAAACCCCCGTTGCAAACTTACATTAAATAATAGCATTTTGCCACCATGATAATGCAAATACGCAAATGGAGAATCCTTTCCCCAAGCATCTATATTATCCAAGGCTGCTAGCAGGGGTGCATTTTGCCCCCATACCAAAAAAGAGTATAACGGATGTCTCGTTCTAACAAAATCTGGTCTATTTTGCAATATCCAATTATTTAAGCTCCCTACTTCTCCTAGTGATTCGTTTACATTAAACGCCTTGCCTCTGCAAAAATCCCAGGAAAAAATAGGAAATAATAATGTTCCTTTATATCCCACAGCTTGTTGAAAGGTATTTATTAGTTTATTTAAATACTCATTTCTAGCTTTCATCGTTTTTACGCCATGCTTAAAAGCCTCACATAATAACAAAGTAACATCTGATGCAATATATACAGTATCTCCTTCGGATATTCCTGCCTTTTGTAATACTTGCATTAGTTCCTTAAACAAGCTGCGACATCTCCCTTCATTTTACCTATAATGTCTTAATATTTTATTAATTTTGCCTCGTTTAATTCTTTTATAACAGATATTAGTTCACTAATTGGCACTCCAATCTTATCACTAATATCTATAAGATCCGTTTTTCCATCAGCATAGGCAATGAAATCTACCATTGCCTTAACCTTATCGTAGCTGCCCTTTTGGCTTGTAGTGGGATATAATCCTCTCTTACCAAGCTGTGGCTCACAGAGCACCTGAACCTGATAACGCTGATTCATTTCCAGCACATCTATTACCTGCTTTATAACATCATATGCCCCCTGCAGTCCCTCTGGACTTACCAAGGACAAATCATCCGCAGATGTATGGTACTCTGGATATTCGCCAAATTTAGATGGACAGAACCCTACTACTGGCAAATCTACACCAGGAGCATTGTATTGTCGTTCATCAGATCCTCTTTTTAGGAATGAATAGGTAGAATATTTATTATCAGTATGATAATGTAATACATTTTTCAACACCCTATCTGCCAAGGTATTCGCATGCCTAGATTCAACAATTGAATAATCTCTATTATCACCGACACAGGACAAATTAAAGCCTGCTACCATGCTTTTTTGTAGCTTAGATAAATGCTCTCCTTGGCTAAGATAGGTTATGGAGCCTATGGTTTCTGGAACATAAACAAATCTGTATGTATATCGTCTTTGAGGTAAAGACATTACGTATTTTACAAGTTCCCCGGATAATGCCGGGCCAGAGCACTCATTGTTGGCCATTGATGGATGGCAAAAATATGTGGAAAAAAATACTTCTTCATCTGTCTCACCTGGTATGACTATTTCCGCATAATTAAGAACACCATCAAACAGCTCACTATCAATATACATATGATACTTACCTTCAGGCAGCGAATTCTTCATATTCTCACTCATGCAGAATCCAAATCTCTCCTTATAGTAGGAAGTTACATAAGGGATAAAATCTGGCTGATCAGGCTGAGTATAAATATGCTCCTTCAATTCATCCAAGCTAACCCATTTATCAACGGGAGTTGAATACCCCAAGACATGAAGATTGTTATCTTTCATATCAATTATGTGATTACCGGCTTCATCCTCAATGTAGGCTTCTCTAATTTTCCATTCTCTAGGAACAGTCCAATCAAAGGCCTTGGTTCCAGATGGTACCTCAAATACCTGTAATTCTGGCCCACCACCCTGAGTGATAAACTCTCGCAAATCATTTAAGGTCTGTCTAACACCTTCACCAGTAAGACTTCTGCAATAAGGAAAAATCTTACATACGAAATCATACATTTCCTGACCTTCATTAACATTGAATAACATTTATATCCACCTTACTAATAAAATTTATTTCTCACTTAATACTTTATCAATCTAAAATTTCTAATGTTATGATATTATTTACCAATATTTAGAAATCATCTAATGAAGGCAATCTATTTCATCTAACATTACCTACCAGAAATAAAATATTCATATACATCACGAATAACGCCGGAACCACCTTTTATCGATATATAATCGACTATCTCCTTAACTTCCTGCATTGCATCGCTTGGAGCGCAAGAATAACCCACAGATTTTAACAATTCCACATCATTTATATCATCACCAATATAAAGGACTTCTGATAAGGATATACCATGCTTTTGACAAATATCTTTAACCGTTTCTAATTTATTGTTGCATCCCAGTTCCAATATATCGGTATGCAATTTTTCACTTCTTCGCCTTACGAGGTCAGTTTTCTCGCCGGTAATAATACCAGTCAAAATCCCTTTTTCCCTCATTAGCTTGATAGCCATCCCGTCTCTAGTATTGAACTTTTTTAGTTCATCACCTTTTTCAGAATAATACATACCTCCATCTGTCAAACATCCATCGCAGTCTGTAAGAAACATTTTTATTTGATTTTTTGGGGGCTGATTTTTTATCTTTCGATTTAATAAGTTTTCTATGATAATCCAATCACTTGGCTCATCAATTTCAAAATATGTATTCTCATTCATTTCGACAGCTTTTATATTGCCAGAAATTCGATTTTTATATTTTAGCAATCTTTCCTTTGATGTAATGTAAAAAGCTCCGTTTTCAACCAGATAACCATCGTATTCTTGACGACGTGGCCTGTTAAAATAATCGTAATTTGTAGCCTGTGCCATACCTTGAGAATCTATTTGCCAATTAAATCTTTTTTGTCTAACGACTGACAATACGCTATCTACATCATCTGTAGAATAGGCGCTGAATCCCTTTGTCAAATCATCTGCATCCAAAAGAGGAGATGTTGCCTGAATAAGAGCTATGTTATCAAAATCATATTTCTCAGCAAATTCCAACATAGCTGACTCTGTAGAAGCCTGGTCAGTCGCACTAGCTTCTGAACGATCTATTACACATAACTTGTTATATTCTCCTGTATCTGACTCGACAACAAAGCTTGATATTGCTTCCCGAATAGCTTCACTATCAGTGGCAACATATACTTTATCAATTTGACTGCACTGACAGGCCGCCCTGATTGTCCAATATACTAACGGACGACCAGCTATATTTTTAATATTTTTTAAAGGAATAGATTTACTTCCACCTCTAACTGGAATAAAAGCAACATTCATCTTAATTTCCACCTTTTAATGCTTACGATACTTTAATTTATCTCTTTGTACTTGCTCTATTGGCAGTATTTCAGATGTTTTATAATGTAATGCATCATAAGCAGCTTCCAAATTTCTGGCTAATCTACGGATGCCATCAGGTTCCAAAGAAGCAGCGTGATCTGTTCCTTTCCATGTTCTATTCAAAGTATAATGACGTTCAACTATATTAGCTCCCAATGTATATGCTGCCACATCGACTGCAATACCGTTATGATGCCCTGAAAA
>Ga0129310_1003453_pt1 | contig 10207 bp, 10 predicted proteins | sample Go1ome_2_FD_94433 | JGI IMG/M metagenome (GOLD analysis project Ga0129310, IMG submission 94433) | Western lowland gorrila individual fecal microbial communities from Wisconsin, USA - Go1022A metagenome | ecosystem: Host-associated > Mammals > Digestive system > Large intestine > Fecal | place...
CACGGCTCGGCGGGCTGCACCGTGGTCATCGGGGACGACGTGAGCATCGGCCACGGGGCCATCGTTCACGGCTGCACCGTGGAGGACGGCGCCATGATCGGTATGGGGGCCGTGGTCCTCAACGGGGCCCGGGTGGGCAAAGGGGCTCTGGTGGCCGCCGGGGCCCTGGTGCCCGAGGGCATGGAGATTCCGGCCGGCATGGTGGCCATGGGCAACCCGGCCAAGGTCCGCCGCCCTCTGCGAGACGCGGAGCGGGCGTACCTGCTCCACGCCGCCGCGGAGTATGCGGCCCTGGCCCAGAACAACCGCAGCAAAGACTAGGATGAGGCGCGGACGAATGTCCGCGCCTCATCTTTTACAGCTCTTTTTTCCCGTAAATCTGCAGGGAAACAGCGTAGGATACCATCAGGGCGGCCGCCGCCGCAACCGGCATCAGCAACGCCGCCGCCCCGGTCAGCCACGCGATGCCGGTCTCGGTGGCGGAGATCACCCCCATCAGGATCACCACACCCGCCGTGCCGACCCCCATGGCGATCATGAAAAAGATGCGGCTCTTCTGCGTCCCGAACCGAAAGATGAGGGGCAGCAGGATGGCGTTCAGGATACCGCCCGCGCAGACGGTGATCATAGACGCCTCCAGACACTCTCCCAGCGTACCGTCGCCGTGGATGCCAAAGGCGTACATACTCGCTTGAATGCCCGCGCATAGGGCCAGCCCGACCGCCAGCAACAGCACAGTGAAAAGGTATTTGGCCCCCACCACGCCCCGCCGTCCGGCGGGAGTCGCAGCCGCCAGCTTTTCCCACCCCGACTGCTCGTCGTAGGCAAAGGTGTTGATGGGCAGCATAATGAGCATCATCACCGCCAGGAACGATAGGACGGAGACCCCGTCGTATACCCTCATTATGGACAGGAACGCAAACACGCCGAACATGAACAGGTAGCTGCGCCCCATGCTCTTGACAACGTAGAAATCCTTCCGGACCAATCCGCTCATGCCTCATCCCCCCTTACCGTAAACAGCATGATGTCCTCCAATGTCACCGGGTCCACCGTCAGGCCGGGATACCGGCGGACAAAGGTCCTCCGGTCCTTCACCAGCGCCTCGCAGCCGAACTGGCCCCGGCGGACGCCGGCCAGGCAGGCCGGGTCCACCCGCTCCAGGTCGCCGCGGCCGCACACCAGCCGCCCATAGGCCTCCAGCAGCTCGTCCTTGGCCCCCTGGACCGCCACCCGCCCCTTGTGGAGGTAGGTGATGTAGTCCGCCGCCTTCTCCAGGTCGCTGGTGATGTGGCTGGAAATCAGAACGGCGTGGTCCTCCTCCTGGATAAAATCCAGGAATTCGTCCAGAATCTCGTTGCGCACCACCGGGTCCAGCCCTCCGGTGGCCTCGTCCAGCAGGAGCAGCTTGGGCCGGTGGCTCAGGGCGACGGCGATGCCCAGCTTCATTTTCATCCCCCGGGAGAATTCCTTGATCTTCTTGTCCCTGGGCAGGCCGAATTTGGCCAGATAGTGCTCGTACAGCGCCGGGTCCCAGGCCGCGTAGAGCCCGGCGAAGATCTTCCCCACCTGCGGGGCCCGGAGCACCTCGTGAAAGCTGCTCTCATCCAGCACCACGCCGATGTCCTCCTTGGCCTCCTCCGGAGCCCTGCCCAGCAGGGAGATCTCCCCGCCGTCGGGCCGCACCAGCCCCAGCAGGCACCGGATAACGGTGGATTTGCCCGCGCCGTTCTCGCCGATCAGGCCCAGGATGGTGCCGCCCGGCACCGTCAGGTCCACATGATCCAGCCGAAAGTCTCCGTAGTCCTTACACAGGCCCCTTACTTCAATGGCATTGTTCATGGTCACTCGTCTCCATATAGAATCGTCAATGTCTGTTCCAGCTCCTCCAGGGTGACGCCCCCGCCCTTGGCCAGATCCACCGCCTGGGACAGGTGCTCCTCCACCCTGCGCAGGGTCTCCTCCCGGACCAGCTCCAGGTCCCGGGCGGCCACAAAGCAGCCCTTGCCGGGAACGGTGGTGAGAAAGCCCTCCCGCTCCAGCTCCTCGTAGGCCCGCTTGGTGGTGATGACGGAAATGCGCAGGTCCTTGGCCAGCAGCCGCATCGAGGGAAGGGCCTCCCCCTCGCGCAGATCTCCCCGCAGAATGAGGCCCTTCATCTGCCGGGTGATCTGTTCGTAAATGGGCACGCCGCCGGAATTGCTGATAATGATGTCCATGTTCCACCTCGAGATGTGTTACTGTATATATCCAGCATGTACAGTATAAACGCAATGCCGCCCCTTGTCAATAGGGGCGGCATTTTTTGAGGCTGGTATCTTGGTCACCTGGTCTCCCGTTCCTCCAAAAACTCAACCAGCTTGGTCACCACCTGGCGGTCCGCGCCGGTCAGCACCCGGAGCTTGGCGATGAGGTCCTGCTCCGTTTGCGAAAGTATAACTGGCTTCTCTGGATAATCACTCAACCCGAGCAGATAATCCGCCGTCACATTAAAATAGATGGCAAGTTTTGCTGCAATATCACCCGGAATCTTGCTTACGCCTGTTACATAGTTGCTTAATGTACTTGGAGAAATGCCAATTTCGGAGGCAATCGCCTTTTGCTTTTTATCGCTGTCACTGATCAGCGCCTTTAGCCTTACATTGCTATCCATATCAATCACCCAGCGCCATTATTCTAAAATTTATGGCCCAGATGTTTAATATTCCAATATTTATATCAATTATTCCATTAATAAAAATAGTGCTTGATTTTATTCCATATTTTTGTTATTCTTTTATTGGGAGACCTTCCCAAAAAATCCCCTGTGCCCACAAACGGGGGATAAAGAAACCGGGCCCCGCCGATATGGCGGGGCCCGGTCTTTGTATCACTTTTTACTTGTGGTCCACGGAGCTCATATACTGGATGAGGTCCACGACCTTGTTGGAGTAACCCCACTCGTTGTCATACCAAGACACAACCTTCACGAAGGTGTCGGTCAAAGCGATGCCGGCCTTGGCGTCGAAGATGGAGGTGCGGGGATCGCTGATAAAGTCGGAGGACACCACATCCTCGTCGGTGTAGCCCAGCACGCCCTTCAGCTCGCCCTCGGAGGCGGCCTTCATGGCGGCGCAGATCTCGTCGTACTTGGCGGGCTTGGCCAGGTTGACGGTCAGGTCCACCACGGACACATCCAGGGTGGGCACACGCATAGACATGCCGGTCAGCTTCCCGTTCAGGGAGGGGATGACCTTGCCCACGGCCTTGGCCGCGCCGGTGGAGGAGGGGATGATGTTGTAGGTGGCCGCGCGGCCGCCGCGCCAATCCTTCTTGGAGGGGCCGTCCACGGTCTTCTGGGTGGCGGTGACGGAGTGGACGGTGGTCATCAGGCCGTCGGTGATGCCGAACTTGTCGTGCAGGACCTTGGCGATGGGGGCCAGGCAGTTGGTGGTGCAGGAGGCATTGGACACAAAGTTCATGCTGGAATCATAGGTTGTATTGTTGACGCCCATGACAAACATGGGGGTGTCGTCCTTGGAGGGGGCGCTCATGATGACCTTTTTGGCGCCGGCGTCCAGGTGACCCTGGGCCTTCTCCTTGGTCAGGAACAGGCCGGTGGACTCCACCACATACTCGGCCCCGATCTCGCCCCAGGGAATCTCGGCGGGGCTCATCTTGGCGTAGACCATGACCTTGTGGCCGTTGACGGTGATGCTGCTGTCGTCATAGCTGATCTCACCGTTGAATCTGCCGTGGATGGTATCATACCGCAGCATATAGGCCATGTAGTCAGGGGTCATGCCGGGGTCGTTGATGCCCACAAATTCTACGTCGGGCCGCTCCAGGCCGGCGCGGAATACCAGACGACCGATTCTGCCGAAGCCGTTGATGCCGATTTTAATGCTCATAGCTGCAATCTCTCCTTTTCGAAGTCAAAAATAGTTTCATCTCTGACGGGAGCCATTATACATCATATTTTCGATTTTGCCAAGAGGGTTTTTCAATGAAATTTAGTTTACTTTCGATTGTAAGGTGCGCCCGGTGCAGATATTTCGACCAAATTCGACTTTTTCTCTTGTAGCGCCCCCCAAGATTTGGTACACTGAAGATAATTGGTTTTTTCCGTTTCCTGCGCATGCTACTTCCATGACCCTTTAAGGAGGTCTTGTCTTGTCGCCCGTTGCCTTTGAAGTGGCGCAGTTGTTTGACGGCTTTCCCGAGCCGGTGCTGATCCTTCGGGAACGTGAGGTCCGCTACCGGAACCCGGCAGCGGAGCGGCTGTTTCCTGCTCTCCGGGACCGCGCCACGCTCCCGGAGGACCTCTCCGCCCTCCTCCCCGAGTGTGAAGCTCCCGCTGTGGTGACGGCCCGCATCGGCGGCGGCAACTACCGGCTGAGTGTCCAGAACACGTCTCTGGGCGCACTGGTCATCCTGCGCTCCGCCCCGGCGGCGGCCGCCGCCTCGTCCGAGCGGCTGTCCCGCTACCTGCGGCAGCAGACCGCCGGCCTGGCCGCCGCCCTCCAGCGGCTGGGCGCCGACCCGGAGGGGCTGGACCCCGCCCGGCAGGTCCGCTATCTCTCCATCGCCAACCAGGGGCTCTACCGCCTTCTGCGGCTGGCCGACCACCTGGACTTTCTGGAGCGGGACGACGCCTCCCTTTACCGCCCCGCCCCCATGGACCTGGCCGGGCTGTGCCGGGAACTGGGGCGCGAGATCTCCGGCGTGGCGGCGGCCGCCGGGTACGGCTTTGCGTATGAATCCGAGCTGGCCAGTCTGCTGACGCTGGGGGACCCCTCGCTGCTGCGCCGGATGCTGCTGGCCCTGCTCTCCAACGCCATGAAGGCCGCGGGCCCCGGCGGGAAGCTGGGCCTCCGGCTGGCCAGGTCCGGTCAGCGGGCCGTCCTCACCGTGTGGGACGGAGGAAACGGCCTTGCCGAGGGAGACCTGTCCCTGCTGTTCGGGGGGGAGCCCGACGGCGGCCGGGCCGGGACCGGGCTGGGCACGGGTCTGGAATCGGTACGGCGTATCGCCGCGCTCCACGGCGGCACCGTCATGGTAGCGAGCCGGGAGGGCGACGGCCTGCGGGTCGTGGTCTCCCTGCCCATTCGTGACACCGCCGGGATGTTCCTGCGCGCGCCGGCGGCCTCTTACGACCCCTATGGAGGCTTTTCACCCCTGTTGCTGGAGCTCTCGGATGTGCTTCCCGCCGAGCTCTACCGTCCGGAGGACGTGGAGTAGCCCCTACAACCGCCAAAGAGGCGGGCAGCAAATGCTGCCCGCCTCTTTTTCATCGAATCAGGTTGAGATATACCCGCTTCTCCCGGGGCTCCACGGGGATCTGCGCCCGGCCAAGAGCCACCGCCTGGAGCAGCCAGGCCATGTTCTTGCCCAGGGCCCGGAGGTAGACCTGTCCCTCGGTATCCCGCTCCACATCGCCGGGCTTGAGGCCGTAGACCAGCGGCCAGTTGGTGGTGGAGGGAAGAAACATCTCGGCGCAGTTGAGGTACCGCTGGAGGCAGTCCAGCGTGGTGCGCCCGCCGGGCCGCCGGGCCACGGCCACCGCCGCGCCCACCTTGTACCGGAAGGCGCCGCCGCAGTTGTAGTCTCCAGCGAAGAACACCCGGTCCAAAAAGGACTTCATGGGGCCGGGCACGTCGCCGTAGTAGGTGGGGGCCCCCAGCAGGACTCCGTCCGCCGCCCGAATCTTCTCAATGGCGGTGTTGACGCCGTCTTCCGGCAGCACGCACCGGCTATCCTTGTTTCTGGCGCACTGGTTGCAGGCCGCGCAGCCGCGGATGGGCAGATGGCCCACCTGAACGATCTCAGCCGTGATCCCGGCGGCTTCCAGTTGCTCGGTGACGGCCCGCAGGGCGGCATAGGTGTTTCCCTTTTCGTGGGGGCTTCCGTTGAATGCGATGACATGCATGGCGGAGGTCTCCTTTCTGTCCGGGGCGCCGTTCATTCGATGACGCCGAAATCCTGGAAGGGCAGCAGCACGAACCGTGCCCGGCCCAGCACATACCGCACATCCACCGTACCTAAGCGGGGGTCCCGGCTGTCGGAGGACTTGTTGCGGTTGTCGCCCATGACAAAGATGGACCCCTCCGGCACCTCCACATGGGTGGCGTAATCCGGGGGCAGCTCGTACATGGCCTCGTTGATATAGTCCTCCTCCAGCGCCACCCCATCCACGGCGACGGTGCCGGCGGCATAGTCGATGTCCACGGTCTGCCCCCCCACGGCGATGACCCGCTTGACAATGGGCTGGGGCATAAAGGATTCTTTGGTCAGCACCACGATGTCCCCCGGCTTGGGCTCGTAGCCGATGGATTGGAGCAGCAGCATATCCTTGTCGTGGAGGGTGGGCACCATGGAGGAGCCCTGCACCCCGATGACCCGGCCCACAAAGGTAAAGAGAAGGATGAGGCTGACCAAGGCCATGACCAGGGCCTGGAGCCAGAAGTACAGGTCCACCTTGAAGGCGTCGCCGCCGCTCAGGTTCTCCTCCCGGCCCTCAGGTGGCCGTTTTTGTTCTTCAGACATGGGTATCAACTCCCCGCGGAACACATTCATAATTGGAATACATTATACGGCATCCCGCGCCGGAATGCAAGGGAAGGCGCCCGTGGTCCGCGGTATTTCCACCTCAGCCCCGCCCCTCCCGCCACGCCGCCTCCCGGCCGTGGCAGGTAAACAGCAGCACCTGCCGCCCCCGGGCGTATTCCTCCAGGGTCTCCAGGGCCAGGGCCATGCGGCCGTCGTCAAAGTCGGCCAGGGCGTCGTCCAGCACCAGAGGAGCCGGATCGGCGGCCGGCAGGGCCAGGTCGCACACCGCCAGGCGCACCGCCAGGTAGAGCTGGTCCACGGTGCCCCGGGACAGGCTGAGGGCCCGGCGGGGCAGCACGTCCCCGGCGGGGCGGACGCTGGCCTCAAACTCCCGGTTGAGGGCGATGGAGGCATAGCGGCCCCCGGTGAGGGCGGCGAAGAGCTCCCCCGCCCGGCGGTTGAGCTCTGGGGAAAACCGGGCCTGGAGCTGGGCGTTGGCCTCGTCCAGGACCTCCAGGGCCAGGCTCAGGGCCCGGTATTCCCCCTGGCGGCGTTCCAGCTCCCGCTCCAGCGCGTCCCGGCCGGCCTCCAGCGCGTCCGGGTCCCCCAGGGCGGTCCGGCGGCCCTGGAGGGCGGCCAGCTCCCGCTCCAGGCGGGAGAGCTCTCCGCTCACCGCCGCCAGGGCGGCGGCGGTTTCGGCGGGGCTGTGGGCGGCGGGCGGCGGAGGAGGCGTCCCCTCCGCCGGGGCGGGGCCCTCGGGCATGGGAATGGAGGCCACCAGCTTCCGGGCCCCCTCCGCCTTCACCCGTGCGGTGGCGACGCGCTCGTCCAGGGACAGGGCACGGGACAGGGCGGCGGAGACGCCGAAAGGGTCGGTCACGGCGGGGGCAAAGCCGTGGACAAAAGCCAGCAGGCCCAGCCACAGCCGTTCCCTCTGGGTGTCCAGATCCCGGATGGACTGTTCCACCGCCTCGGAACGCCGGCGGGCCTCCTCCACATCCACCCACCTTTCCCGGTAGGCATTGGCCCGAGCAAGGATGTCGTCGGGGAATTGGCTCTCAGAGCGGGCGAGGATGGCCCTCCGTTCCCGGTCCCACTCCCGCCGACTCTTCCGGGCGGCCAGCAGGAATCCCACGCCTGCCGCCAGTTCCAGCCCGGCGGCCGCAAAAAACAGGTAATTCCCCTGGGAGAGCGCGCCGGCGCCCCCGAAGGCCGCGGCGGCCAGCAAAAACAGCACGCCTACCGCCATTTGAGGCGTCGCCCTCTTTTGTTCCAGCTCCCGGACCCGCGCGGCGTCCTCATTGGCCCGCTTCCACGCCTGGTCCGGGTCCATACCGTCAAATACCGGGTCCGCCGCCGCCTGCTCGGCACGGTCCACCGCCCGCCGGGCGGGCTCCCGCTGGTTCTGAGCCTCCTTTTGACTGGCCTCCAGGGTCTTGAGGTAGGCCAGCTCCCCCTGGGCCTGCCGCAGCTTCTCTTTGTCGGGCAGGGGCCCGGCCTCGGCCTCCAGGTCCGCCAGCTCCCTTCGGGCGGCCTCCAGCTCGGCCACGGCAGCCTTGTACTGCTCCCGCCGGGCCCATTCCTGCCGGGCCTTCTGGGCGGCGGCTTCCGCCTCCAGCGCCCCTTTTCGTGCCGTCAGCTCGTCCCGCTGGCTCTCCGCCTCGCCGGCCTGCCGGGTGAGCTGCCGCATCTGGGCCAGCTCCCCCTCTATCCCGGTCCGCTCCTCCTCCAGCCGGGGGATGAGCCCGGTCTTGTTGTGCCTGCGGCGGTTGAGCCACCCCCGCAGGGTCTTTTCCGTCTGGGAGTAGGACACGTCCTCCTCCCCGGAGGACACCAGGGCGGCGATGCGCTTTTCCAGGTCCGGGTCGGCGTCGATGGGCACCCCGGACTGACCCACAAAGGCGGTGCGCTGGAACGTCTCCCGGCCCACCCCCAGCAGGACCTCCCCGCAGTTTTCCGCCGTCAGGCCGGATACGGCCTCCCCCGTGCCGGTATAGACCGCCTCGAAACCGCCGAAGGGGCTGGCCCCCTTGGCAAACCGGCGCAGGGTGATGTCCTGCCCCCTCCAGGTCAGCTCGATCTCCCCGGCCATGGGGGCGCCGGACCAGGGGGCGTAGCGGTTCTTCTCCGCCAGGGCGGTCTTGGTGTCCCGCTCCCGGGTGGGAATGCCGTAGAGCATGGCCCGCAGGAAGGCGCACCAGGTGGACTTGCCCGCCTCGTTGGGGGCGGTGAGAATGTTCAGGCCCTCCCTCAGCTCCAGGACGGCCCCGTCCAGCTTGCCGAAGGTGGCGGTCATTTTTTTGATCCTCATGCCATGGGCTCCTCCCTATGCTCCAGCGCCGCCAGCCCAAAGCGGACGGCCCGCTCCAGGTCGGCGCGCGCCCCGTCGTCGGCCGCGGCAGCCAGGCGCTCCTGCATCCGACGCAGGAACAGCCCTGTGAGGGTGTCCTCCCCGGCCCGATCCCACAGGTCCCGGGGGACCGCCGTCTCGTCCCGGAGCTCGGCGCGGTAGAACCGGGCGGCGGCCACCGCCTCCAAGGGCGCCAGGTCCAGCCCCTCCACTCCGCTCTCCCCGGTGAGCCGGATGCGCACGATGTCCTCCGCCCCGTCGTCGGGCAGGGCGGCGGCCAGGGCGGCGGCGGGGTCGGGGCCGGACACGTCGGCCTCCAGGACGCGGTAGCGGCGGCGGGCCAGAGGTACGAATTCCTCCTCCACTCCGCCGTCGTCCCGGACCGTGATCCACAGGCAGCCCTTGTCCCCCAGCTCGTCGAAGCCCCGCCCCTCGGGGCAGCCGGGGTAGGCCCAGAAGGTCTCTCCCGCCCGCCGGAGGCCCGACCGGGCGTGGATGTGCCCGAGGGCCAGATAGGTCAGGCCCGAAGCGGCGATCTCCTCCGGCCCGATGGGGCCGTAGCGCCCCCGGCCCTCCACGTCCCCGTGGAGGACCCCCAGGTGGAGCCGTCCGTCCGCCGGGGCGGCAAAGCCCGCCAGGGGTGAATCCTCCCGGGCGGGGGCGGTGAAGGCCGCCCCCCAGACGGTGCAGGCCTTTCCCTCCAGCTCCACCGGCGTCAGCCCGGCCCGGCGAAAGAGATGCACGTTGTCCGGCCAGGCCAGCCGGGCGTAAGGGGACCGGGCGCTGTAAAAGTCATGGTTGCCCGGGGCGATAAACACCGGGCAGCCGGTCTGCCCCAGGGTCCGGACCAGGGCCTGTCCGGTCTCGGCATAGAGCTCGCCGCCGTCGAATAGGTCGCCGGAGAGCAGCACCAGGTCGGCTCCGCGGCTCCGGGCCAGCTCGGCCAGGCGGGCGAGCAGCTCCCGCTGCTCCCCCCGGCGCTCGGCGGCCTGCTCGGCGTTCAACGAGGCGAAGGGCGCATCCAAATGGAAGTCTGCCGCGTGTAAGATCTGTATGGGCATACTTGCTCCTTTCCAGGCGTCATTCTGCGATGTCCACCCGCTCCACATGCACGCACCTTCTCGTCTCCGTGTCAAGGGAGAAGAGGACGGCCTCCAGCTTGCAGGGGCCGGGGGCGGGCTCGAAGCGCATGGGCAGCCCCCCCAGGAAGCGGTTGACGGCCTGCTCGTGCTTCATGCCCAGCACCGACCGGGCCGGGCCGGTCATGCCCAGGTCGGTGACGAAGCCCAGTCCCCGGTCCAGCACCTGGCAGTCGGCGGTGGGCACATG
>Ga0129310_1003457_pt1 | contig 10197 bp, 7 predicted proteins | sample Go1ome_2_FD_94433 | JGI IMG/M metagenome (GOLD analysis project Ga0129310, IMG submission 94433) | Western lowland gorrila individual fecal microbial communities from Wisconsin, USA - Go1022A metagenome | ecosystem: Host-associated > Mammals > Digestive system > Large intestine > Fecal | place...
ACGCCACAGAAGGCGTGGTGGTGACGTGGAGCAGATAGGCGTCTGCACCGGAAGCCGTCAGACCGGCTACCAGGCTGTACTCGAACATATAGGAGCTGCGGCGGGTGTCCTTGCCGATGACGATGCGGACAGGGTTTGTGTCGCCGTTGCGTTCCCGCAGCATATTATAATACCAGCCGAGAAAACGGCCAACTTTATAGGCATGGTCAGCGGTCAGAGTTATTCCGGCTTCGCCACGGAAGCCGTCAGTACCAAAGTATTTTCCCATTATCAATTATTAACCTCGTTGAATATAACATTATAATAATTAAATCACGCTTTCCGGTGCGATTCAATCATTTCGGCTATGATTTGCGCTTTCAATCTCCATCTGATATGTCTTTGCATCTTTCAAAAAGCTCAATGCAATCAAAACAATAACTATACCAATCGGGAACGCGGCCACAATGCTGACCGACTGCAGGTTATTCATGGAGCTTTCTGCAAACAGCAACGCAATCGGAAGCAAAATCAACAGAATGCACCACATCAGCTGAATACCCTTATTCGGTTGCTCACCATCCTCCAGTGTGTGATAACTATAGCAGGATGCGGTCAAAGCAATCGAATCAAAAGAAGTCGCATAGAAAGCGATCATCGTCAACAGAACAACTATCATGATAACAGGCGCGCCAGGCATCGTTTTGATGATAGACACAATCATACCATACAAATCTCCATTTTCCAGATACTGCGCAATAAAGTCAGCCTTTCCAGTGACCTGCATTCCCATAGAATAGTTACCAAGTACGATAAAACTCGTCAACGTAGAGCCAACTCCAAATACATAGCCGCCAAGAATTGTCTGACGTACTGTTCTGCCACGAGAAATGCTACCGATAAAAAACGGAGCAGCCACGCACCAGACCATCCAGTAAGCCCAATAGTAAATCGTCCAGTTCTGCGGAAAATTCGATGTACGGAGCGGGTCAGTGAACGTAGACAAATCAACAAAGTTCTGAATCATCCGTCCAAGGGAAGAAAAACCAGTTTCGATAATGTACCTTGTTTCTCCGCCAAACAGCAGCACAAAGGCAATCAGGCCAAAGAACATATAAATACAAATGTTTGCCAACTTGCTGATACCCTTAAATCCGTGCAGCAAGGAATATGTATATACAGCGCAGGTGATCAGAAGAATAATAATGTTGATTACAGTACGACTAACGGCAACACGGAACAGTTCGCTGATAATAGTTGCCATCAGCGGTGTTGCCACGCTGAATGTGGTAGCAGTACCAGCAAGGAGTGCAAATACAGCTAACAGGTCAATAATTCGACCCAACCAACCATCGGTATGCTTTCCAAGGATCGGGCGGCAAGCCTCAGAATACTTCTGACGGTTTCTTTTTCTGACATGAAGCATAAAGCCAAAGGCAACGGCCAGTACCAAGTAAAATCCCCAAGGAATAAAACTCCAGTGGAACAGCGGATATACGCCAGCCCAATCCTGAATGCTACCCATTTCTGCCAGATGTGGGTCAGTTGCATACAGCACCCATTCCGAGAACGAATAGAACAAGATATCTGCAGCAAGGCCACAGGTGAACATCATTGAACCCCATGCAAAGAAAGAATATTTCGGTTTCTCATTCTGCTCTCCAAGGACGATGTTACCATACTTAGAACCAGCAATATACAGAGAAAGAATAAAAATCCCCAATCCAATTACTAAGTAGTAGGTGCCAAAGGTATCACCAAAGAAAGAGCGAATCTGGCTCAGTATCACATTCGATTGCTCCGGTGCAAAGAAAAACAAAATACACAGAACGATTACGATAGCCAGCGGAACCAACGTAATCATCCAGTCTATTTTTCCCCGCTCTTTTTTTACATCCATTTAAATTTCCTCCGCATATTTTTTGTAGCTTGAATCCAAAGCAATCAACTCGCTCAGATTATCCACCTCAATAATATCCTCCTTTTTCATTGGATGGATTCCGAGTTGATATTCACTGGGATAACAGAACATCGCCACATCATCCCAGTAAATTTGACGATTTTGTTTTTTCTCAAACTCAATTTCCAGATGGCGCTTCAGCTTTTTACCATCTTCTGCTGTCCAGCGCGAAATACTATATAACTGCCAGCCACCTTTTCCGCCTGTCCGGCTACAAGAAGTCACGATTCCACTCTTCACTGTCTGAAGCCATTCATCCGTTTCTTCATCTGTCCATACGCTGTTATAGCCAGAACGCTCAAACTCCGGTGTCAGAATATCCGGATTGTATATAATCTGATCTCCATCCAGAATGATAGCATTTTCGATATGCTCTCTTGCTGCATACAGTGATGCGATATTATTGCAGGTGTCGTAGTATGGATTATTAATCAATTTGATACCTGGATATTCACTTTCCAGTACCGCAAACTGTTCCTTAAGATATCCCACCACAATGTAAATTTCTCGGATACCGTTTTGATGCAACCCATCAATTACTGTATCAATCATACGCTTGCCATTTACTTTGACCAGTGGTTTCGGTGTTGTCAGCGTAACTGGGTGCATTCGTTTTCCTAGTCCCGCCGCCATAATAATAGCTCTTTCCACTCTTGGCATTTATGCTCTCTCCTCTAGTTTTTTCAATTCATCCTGAACAATCCGGTAGTAATCCTTTGCATAGCGATACTGTCGAAGCGAGTATTCGCCAAATTCCACACCAAGAGTACGTTTGTATTCACACCAGTTGCTCCAAAGCAAACCACAAGCCGCAATATAACAATAAATCTTGATTCTGGTCGCATCATCGCAGCCTTCTGTAAAATAAACAGCAATCAGTCGATCCACCTGACGTTTATTGTAAAGCGAGTAAATGCAGAACATTGCGATGTCCACATGGGGATCCTGCATACCCGCATACTCCCAGTCAATCAGACGAACCTCCTCTTTTCCATCCCTCTGAACAAACAGGAAGTTATCTGGTACTGCGTCAATATGCGTCAAAATTTTTTCGCCCGTGTGTGCATCAATATAAGGCTTCAAAGACCAGACATTTGCCTTGGTTTTCTCATAATCCTTGTAGACAGAAGGAGTGCCATCCCACAAAGTTTCGTAGAACTCCATCTGTGCGAAAATATCAAACGTATGCGCAACTTTCAGCTTCATCGCATGGAAGTCACGCAGACGGCTCATGCACTTCTTGACATCCTCATAGTCGGTGGGGTCGCATACCCGGGCACCCTCCAGAAATTCTGTGATCTTATAGCCATTCTCCGGGTTAATATAGGCGATATCATCACAAATGTTTTTATCGGCAATGGCATGATATACTGCTGCCTCCTGCCGACGATTGATAAGCTGATCTGTGCCCTCACCCGGAATACGCATAATGTACTTTTTGCCCTTACAGGTAAACAGGAAGGAACGATTGGTCATGCCTTTTTTCAGGACTGTAATATCCGTGATATTCTCCGGTTTCGCAGACAATGCCTCGCAAATTAGATGGATGGCATCCGTTTTTAGTTGGTTGGAGTCGCTGTCGATTTCTCGGAGCTGCTCATATGTATTGATCTCCACAACATCAGCTGAATGCACCACTCGGGCTGCGACGATCATGCGATCCTTCTTATAGAGTGCTTCTTCCCAAAACGAACCATCATACTGCGGTTTCTTGCAAAGTTCCTCTATACGAGAGGACACCATATCAGCGTCCTCTTTTATAAGGTAGCTGATACCGACCATCGCATTACCGCCAGCGTTTTCTGGTACAGTTACCAGCTCCATCTTGCGGTTTACACGGACATTGCTTTCGTTTTCCACAAGATCGCTGACCATATACCAAGAGTACAGCTCATGGCGGTGGAACGGATTGCGGTCACACCAGATATCACAAGGGACAATGTACGCATTCTCCAGATGCTCTTTTACCAGTTTGAGAGAGTGCAGATTATTCTTGGAGGCATAGTCCGGGTTGACCACCAGTTCCACGCCATACTCATCCATCAGGTATTCATATTTTTCCTTCATGAAACCTACAATAACGTAAATCTCCTGAATTCCCACTTCGTGAAGCTGCTTAATGATTCGTTCAATCAAAGGCTCCCCATTGACTTCCAACAGGCCTTTGGGCATCTCTGTGTTGATGGGAACCATCCGCATACCAAAACCAGCCGCCAGAATAATTGCTTGTTTGGGAGTCTTATTCTTGTACTCCGACACAGCCTTGGCTGTGGGACAAATTGCTTCGTTCAGATACCCTGCCTTAATGAGTTCCTTGAGGGAACGGTTTACCACTCCCAAGGAATGACCCGAAACCTCCGCTAAAACACGCTGATTGATAAACGGCTCAAGTAGCAGAGCGTTCAGAATATCGCTTTCTTGTTTATTCATGTACACTCCTTCATTACGTTTGGTGAACACAGTGCTAGTGTGAAACCACACCCCTCTGTTATGGCTTCACTTCTATCAAATCATCTTTAATGTTCTTCTGTTATTTTTGCATACACTTTATTTCCATGATGTGCAATCTGTTTTGAAGTTGGAGGTGGGGTCATGTAGTCACCATACTGCTTCGTTAGAATCACATCATATCCTACAGGAGCACTTAACAGATAACCCTCAAATTCAACCGGAACCTGTGCTGCATAGCATTCTTTGGGATATCGATCATCAAAAATGTCGTCTTTAGAGCAATTGCTTCCAACAACTCTTGCGGATTCATAATTCACTTCCGTCTCTTTCAAATGCATTTGCTCGAGCAGCCATTCCTTTTTCCAGTTTTTGAAAAAAGCATTACAAACTTTTCCGTATGCAATTGTTGAGGCACGCTTAATCAGCTTTAAAACGCTCCTCAAATCAAAGTGAAGATCAGCCGTGTATAATTGCAATCCAATTACTTGATATTTATGATACAATTTCTTCTTTGCATTATACGCAGCAGAATACCTTTGATCATCCTCGTATAGTCCGTCAACGGGGAAAACATCAATGTCAATTCCTAATTCTTCGCCCTGTTTACACTTTACGCCGTTTTCTATCTTGACTGTATCCAAATCACACACTTTCATAAAGGTATGTTTTGCATTAGGACTATTCGGCATAATTGCTACAATGTTATTGCTTCGATTCCTACTATTAAAAAGGGGCGCGAATCTTTCATAATCAGGTCTCGGCATCTGAATATCAATGTCATCATCCCACGGTATAAACCCTTTATGTCTTACCGCCCCAATCAACGTTCCATAAGCAAGATAATATTTAATTTCATTTTCATCACAAAAAGAGGCCACTTCCAATAATATGTGTAACGCTCTTTGCTTGTGTTCTTCAACCGAAAGCTCTTTCCATGTAGCAATATCACTAGTACCACCGTTCATTAGTACTTCCTCCACACCATTTTATTGACCACGTTTACATAGCCCTGAATGATGCGGACGACCTTCATGGACACGGTCTCGTCCACATAGTCGGGACAAGGTTTGCCCAAAACGCCCTTCTGCTTCATCTCGATAGCCATATCGGTGGCGTTGAGGAGTTCCCGGGTGGTAATGCCAGCCAGAATAAAGTCGCCGGCTTCCAGTGCCTCCGGACGCTCGGTGCTGGTACGGATGCATACGGCAGCGATCGGATGACCGATGGACAGATAGAAACTACTTTCTTCCGGCAGAGTACCGGAGTCGGAGACAATGGCCAGAGCATTCATTTGCAGCTTGTTGTAGTCATTGAAACCCAGAGGTTCATTGACCCGGACACGAGGATCCAGTTGGAATCCACTCTTTTCCAGCCGGTGCTTGCTGCGGGGATGACAGGAGTATAGAATAGGCATATCGTACTTTTCTGCCAGAGCGTTGATAGCATTAAACAGGCTCAGGAAGTTCTTTTCGGAATCGATGTTTTCTTCCCGGTGTGCAGACAACAGAATATACTTGTCCTTTTCCAGTCCCAAGCGTTCCAGAACATCGCTCTTCTGGATTTTATCCAGATTCATGTGCAGCACCTCTGCCATGGGAGAGCCAGTCTGGTAAGTACGTTCCTTGGGCAGACCGGTGTCCGCCAGGTACTTCCGGGCGAACTCGGAATAGCACATATTCACATCGGAGATCACGTCCACAATGCGGCGGTTGGTCTCCTCCGGCAGACACTCATCTTTGCAGCGGTTGCCCGCCTCCATGTGAAACAGAGGGATGTGTAATCGCTTTGCGCTGATGGCAGACAGGCAGGAGTTGGTATCGCCCAGCACAAGATAGCCCTCCGGCTGCAATTCAGACAAAAGCTCAAAGCTGCGTCCCAGAATATTTCCGCAGGTCACACCCAGATTCTCGCCCACCACAGGAACCAAAATGTCCGGACCATATTCCCCGAAGGTGTTTTTGAGTTCAAAATCCTCCCAGAAAACAGTGGAAAGGTTTCTGTCCCAGTTCTGATTGTAATAAACTACGCAGCAGTCAAAGTATTCCCGGCAGCGTTTGATAACTGCAGCCAGCCGAATAATCTCCGGCCGTGTGCCACAGCCAATCATGACCTTGGTGCGGCCATCGTTTTTCCATGTAAAGTTGTATTCCATAAAATTCTCCTAACGTCAACCAGTATCTTCTCTTACACCGGCTCGAAGAAGGTATCCGGATGATTCGGGTCAAAGATCTCATTACAGGTCATGACCGTCACCAGATTTTCTGTTTCCGACAGGTTGATGATGTTGTGTGTCCAGCCGGGAATCATGTGGACGGCCTCGATCTTATCGCCGGAAACCTCAAACTCTACCGTCTCACCGGTGTTGATATTGCGTTCCTGAATCAGACCGTGTCCCGCCACTACGATAAACAGCTCCCACTTGGAGTTGTGCCAGTGCTGGCCCTTAGTGATACCGGGACGACTGATATTGATACTCACCTGCCCACAGTCAGCAGTGTGAACCAACTCGGTGAAGGAACCACGGTTGTCCACATTCATCTTGAGGGCATACTTGAACTTGTCTGTTGGCAGATAGGTCAAATATAGCGAATAGAGCTTCTTGGCAAAAGAGCCATTCGGCATCCTTGGCATCATGAGCGTATTCGGCTGTTCCTTGAACTCTTGCAACAAATCCACGATTTCACCTAGCGTGACTTTGTGGGTAACAGGCACACAGCAGTAACGACCGTCTGTTTTCAGAACAGTTTCCACGCCGTCAAATTCACAGTGCAGCTCCTTGCCCTCCAGCAAGTCGAACATGCCTTCCACGAGGTCATCAATGTAGAGCAGCTCCAATTCCGTGCTGCGGTCATTGACCGTGAACGGCTCATCGTTGGCAACCGCCCAGCAGAACGTACTGACAGCACTGTTATATTTCGGACGGCTATGCCCCATCAGGTTTACAAAGCGGTAAACAGCGACCTTAGCACCAGTCTCTTTCGCGTACTCGAAAAACAGTTCCTCGCCAGCCTTCTTGCTGCGACCGTATTCGCTATTACCAAAGCGCCCGGCCAGGGTAGCCTGGATGGAGGAGGACAGCATGATGGTTGCCTTGTTTTCATGCTTTTTCAGGCAGTTCAGCAGGTCGGATGCAAAGCCGAAGTTACCCTTCATGAAATCCTCCGGGTTCTCCGGGCGGTTTACACCCGCCAGATTGAACACAAAATCTGCCTTCTGGCAATACTCGTCCAGCTCCGCCAGGGTGGAGCTCAGGTCATATTCATAAATTTCTTCAATATGCAGGCTGGGGCGGGTTTTGTTTTTACCGTCCCGGATATTTTTCAGGTTGTTGCAAAGGGCAGTTCCCACCATGCCCTTGGCACCTGTAACAAGAATGTTCATCCTTTCACCTCTTTAATGCACGGCAGTGCAGTCAGGGATATCTACACCGTCCGGCACAATTGCGTTATTGCAAATCGTGCAGTTGCTACCAATGCGGACATAACTACCAATAGTTGCTCCAGAGCGAATGACGCTGTTGGTATAAACCAGCGCGTAATCTCTAACGGTTGCATCACAATGGACCTCTGTTCCGGCATTCAAAAGAACACCATCACCCACAGACGCACCGTTCTGAACGCAGGCGTTTTGTAGGACTACGCAGCCGCATCCCATCTTAGAATAAGGACTGATATAAGCGCTGGGTGCAATGATGTTTGGGCAAGTATAGCCAAGTTCTTTGGCCTTTTCATATACCTGCGCCCGGAATTTGTTGTTACCGATGCCAATCACCAGCAAGTTGTAGTCCTTCCGGAGCCGCAACAAATCCGCGATACTCCCCACGACCGGAATGCCGCACATTTCAGCACCTACAGCTTGTCCATCGTCTACGAAAGCGCAGTCATATTGCAACATTGCCTGCTCCGCTACCATGCGACCAAAGCCACCGGCACCAACCAGCAGCAGCTTTTCCTTAAACATTCGGGATGCCCTTCAGCTCATTCTGGACATACTCGGTGGTCAGGATCTTCTTGACGGTGCCTTCCACATCCAGACGATTGGTGTTGTGGCTCGTGTAAGACTCATCTGCCATCGTATGTACTTCACCATGAACCACAAACTTATCGTAGTTCAGGTCACGGTTGTCTGCTGCCACGCGGAAGTAGTGGCCCATATCCTGGCTGCGCAGACGCTCCTCCCGGGTCATCAGTGTCTCGAACAGCTTCTCACCGTGACGGGTGCCGATGATGTTAGTGCCGGTATCGCCGAACAAATGCTGAACAGCCTTAGCCAGATCGCCGATGGTGGAAGCGTCAGCCTTCTGAATGAACAGGTCGCCGGGATTGGCATGCTGGAAAGCAAACATAACCAAATCCACCGCTTCATCCAGATTCATCAGGAAACGGGTCATATTGGGATCAGTGATGGTGATGGGATTGCCGGCCTTAATCTGGTCGATGAACAGCGGGATAACACTGCCGCGGCTGCACATAACATTGCCATAACGAGTGCAGCAGATGGTCGTGCCGCCACGCTCCGCAGCCACACGGGCGTTAGCGTAGATAACGTGCTCCATCATAGCCTTGGAGATTCCCATAGCGTTGATGGGATAAGCTGCCTTGTCGGTGGACAGGCAGACAACACGCTTGACGCCAGCGTCAATGGCAGCGTGAAGCACATTGTCAGTGCCGATGATGTTGGTCTGAACGGCCTGCATTGGGAAGAACTCGCAGGAAGGAACCTGCTTCAAGGCTGCGGCGTGGAAAATGTAGTCAACACCAGGCATTGCATCACGGATGGACTGCGGATTGCGGACATCACCGATGTAAAACTTGACCTTCTTAGCGTTCTCCGGGTGTTTGGCCTGAAGCTCATGGCGCATATCGTCCTGCTTTTTCTCGTCGCGGGAGAAGATGCGAATCTCCTTCAGATCAGAATCCAGGAAGTGTTTCAAAACAGTAGAACCAAAAGAACCAGTACCACCAGTGATCATAAGGGTTGCGTTATCAAATGCAGACATTTTAATTTTCCTCCTAATCTTTTATTAAAAAACATCCTTTAAAAGAATTGCATCAATCATCAGCTTGACATTTGGCTGCAAATCTTTTATGAGGGCCGGGAACAAAAGAATTGTGCTTATTTGCGTCAACAGAGATGCTAATGCAGCACCAGACGCTCCCCACAAGGGAATCATGATTGCATTTAGCAATACATTTGTGATCGCTGCGCCAACATACAAATATTTGAGATAGTTTTGCTTATCATAAGAAACAATCCATGCATTTCTTGCTACTCCCAGGTAAGAAAAGGCTGTATACCATGTAATGATTCTTAGCGGTGCCGCCGCAGGAGCATACGCTTCACCATACAAGATACTTACAATTGGCGATGCCAAGAGTGAGAATAAAAGAGAAACGCTAACGGATACATAGAATACAATTGCATAAAGCTGCTTATTTTTACGTTCAAACAGCTTTTTATTATCGAAAGACTGCAAAATAACTGGATACAGTGAGTCAATTATTGCAGTCAATAAAAAGACCCATGTGTTACATAGCGAAACTGCTGTCGAATAGAATCCAACTTCAGACTCATTCAGCATCTGCTTCAGCATAAATTTATCCGTACTTCCATATATCGAAACCATTAAACCAGCTAAAATAAAATGATAGCTGCTAAAGAACAATTCTTTTGCTTTATGTACAGAGCACTTAAATTTTGGACCGTTGTGCTTTCTGTACATAACAAGAAGCACAATAGCTACCACCATATAGTCAATAGAAGTCGAAATAGCAAACCATTCTACGCTTTTCCCAGTTGCCAGCAGC